>Ga0207651_10001621_pt1 | contig 10325 bp, 6 predicted proteins | sample KBSM23metaG_FD_184328 | JGI IMG/M metagenome (GOLD analysis project Ga0207651, IMG submission 184328) | Miscanthus rhizosphere microbial communities from Kellogg Biological Station, Michigan, USA - KBS M2-3 metaG (SPAdes) (version 2) | ecosystem: Host-associated > Plants > Roots > Rhizosphere >... | reverse complement strand
TGCCTGCTTCAATTAATAATGGTTCGCTCCATGGCCCAAGAATATTTTTTGCCTTTACTAAATAAATACCAAAATCAGGGTCGGGATAATAAATGTAAAATTCATTATTGTGATAACGTATCGATGGCGCCCAAACACCTGCACCATGCTGTACTTTATCATACACATCATAAGGTGGTTGCTTTCTCAATGCATGACCGATGATCGTCCAGTTCACCAGGTCTTTTGAATGAAGTATTGGCAACCCGGGAATATGTGTAAAGCTTGAAGACACCATATAATAATCATTGCCTACTCTTATCGCATCAGGGTCGCTATAATCTGCATTGATAATTGGATTTTTGTATGTACCATCACCATTATCTGCTACCCACACTTTTGAGACCGGTTGCTGCGCAGCAACTTTCAGAGAAAGCAAGATCAGTAACAGTAATGCATTCCTCATAATTCGATCACTCTTTTTTCTGCATTGCTTACATAAGCTGTCTCAATGATCTTTATCACATTCAATGCATCCTCTGGTGACACAGGCACGTCAGCATCATTACGAATTGCATTATAAATTCCGTCGTAATAATCTCCATAATTTCCTTTTGTTGATGGAACATATTCTTTTATGACCTTTCCATCTTTTTCAGTATGTAATAATCCTTTTTGATCTTCGGGTTCAATTCCCCAATCTGCACCACCTGGTTTTTTGTGAGCTTGCAGATCTGTTTCCTGTACATCAGTTTTATGTTTTATAAACGAACCCACTGTGCCATGAAAGATATAGCCCGGCAATGCTTCACGTACATAATAACTCGACTTCAGTGTTACCCGGTGAGTGGGATAAAAAAATTTTATATCAAAATAATCATCCACTTTTGATCCCGGACGATTAATGGTAATATCAGCGAACAGCGCTACCGGCATTCCGAATAATTGTAACGCCTGGTCAATTAAATGAGAACCCAGGTCATACACTGCTCCAACACCCGGTGTCGGTGTTTCCTTATGTATTTTATAACTTAGCTCTGGCACATACCTGTCATAATGAATTTCTGCCTCGATAATCCTACCAAGCAATCCTTCATCTAAAACTTTCTTTATAGTTCTGTAATCACTATCATATCTCCGGTTATGATAAACAGAAAGTTTTACATCTTTCTTTTTTGCTGCGGCAATTAGCTCTTCAGCTTGTAATACAGTTGCGCTAAAAGGTTTTTCAACAATTAAATGCTTGCCCGCAAGGATCGCTTCCATGGCAAATTCAAAATGAGTGACACTGGGTGTATTAACAATAACCAGTTCAATATTTTTATCAGCCAGCATATCTTCCAGTGTTCGAAATGTTTTTACGCCGGAATATTTTTCCTGTGCAAGGTTTTTTGTCCTTTCCAAAACGCCATAAAACTTAAAACGAGGATCAACAGATAGAAAAGGTGCATGAAAAACCCATCCGCTCATTCCGAAAGAACACAATGCTGTATTTATTGGTTGCATCAAATTTTATTTGATTGAATTTAGCCAATTCCTTAATCTTTCCATCCAATTGTCATCTGTTGTTTTATTATACATACCAAATCCATGCCCCCCTTTAGGATAAATATGCATCTCTGCAGGAACTTTATTCTTTATACATGCCTGGTAAAAACGAATGCTATTCTCAACCGGCACCGTTGCATCATCGCCTGCATGAATTAAAAATGTCGGTGGTGTTGTTGGAGTAACCTGTAATTCATTTGAATAAAAATCGAATTTCTCCTTTGATGCAATTAGGCCAACTAAATTATTTCTTGAACCTTTATGCCCAAAAGTGCTATCAAAAGTAATTACGGGGTAAATTAAGATAGCAAAGTCCGGGCGAGCAGAAGTTGTATCATTGTTAGCAGCATCGGCTCTGAAACTAAAATGTGTTGCAGCAGTTGATGCTAAATGTCCGCCCGCTGAAAAACCCATGATACCAATTTTATTCCGATCAATGCCATACTGTGTTGCGTTCGCTCTTACTATACGAATAGCTTGTTGTGCATCTTGCAGTGGCGCTAAGCTTCTGTCAATATTAATTGAATCATCAGGCAAGCGATATTTTAGAACAAATGCGGTAACTCCCCATTTATTGAACTCTTCCGCTACTCTTGTACCTTCTTTATCAAAAGCAAGTATGGCATAACTGCCCCCGGGACAAATGATCACTGATTGGCCATTCGGTTTTGCAGGTTTAAAGACTGTAAGTGTCGGGTTACTCACTTTTGCAATTCGAGTAACATTATCTCTTGTAGTTGAGTTCTCTTTATTAGCAACCTGTTTATTATTTGGCACTGACCCGTTGTATAAGTCGATCACTAGTTGCGGTTTCTTTGTAAAAGCAGCATATTCAAACTGCTTTGCTGGTTTATCTGAAAACCATGCGCCACTCACTCCTTGTTCTTTTACCGAAAACGAAAAAATAGTTGCTGCAGAATAGTATTGTGCTTGTTTATCATTTAATTGCTTTGACCATTTAACTCTTTTGCCCGGTGCAGCACCATCTCCTTTGCTTTTGTATTCTGCGTAAAAAACTGTCTTTTCATTTTCAGGATTGTTCCAGTTGTCCCAACCTTCAGACACAATTGCTTTGGGTAAATCGCAGTGAATAAAAACCGTTTTAGCATTTGCCCGCCAGGGTCTTCCCAAATAGAGTTTACTAACAGCAGAGTCAGCAATTATTTTGCAGTCTATAAAAACATACCCGAATTCTTTTCCGGGAGTTGTACTCGCTGCGGTGATGTAAGAATTTGTCTTTGCTTTTATAGTACAGTTCTGAAACACAGATGTAGCAGGCCCGAAAATAAAATCAGTTGTGCCTTCAATATAGCAATTCACAAATAACTGTCTCGCATTTTCTCCACCGGTAAAGATCGTATCCTGGTTGCCAAGAAATTTACAGTTTTTAAATATTGCTTTATCAGCATCAACATATAAAGCAAGAGCTTGCCCAACGGGCCCCGCACTATTTGCAAATGTTATATTCTCTGCCCTGAAACGATTGCCGGAAATTTTTGCGGTATATGAAGTGAAGGTTGTATGCTTGTCTTTACCTGAATAATCATTGTAGGTAATAATAGTACTGTCAACATTCTCCCCGATAAAAGTCACATCTGTATTATTTGCAGGCAATTCTATTTTTTCATTGTAAACTCCATTTTTTATATACAATACAATTGGAGCCAACGGATACACTCTCATGGCGTCAATTGCATCCTGGATAGAACTATAATCGCCAGTTCCATCTTTAGCAACTGTAAAAACATATTTGTATTGTTGCGGATTGGCGGTTTGTGCTACCGTTTGAAAAGAAGCAGAGATGCAGACTGACAGTATAAAAAAAATAGTTTTCAAAATTTTTCAGATTTGGGATTCCATCCGTTTAAAACATTTGCAATAGTATATTTTTTCACCTCTTCATCCGTCAACTGTTTTGACCATTCCACTCTTTTTGCCGGTTCTGATGAAGGTCCGTAATTTTTATATTCTGAGTATCGCGTCGTCTTATAATTATCGGTGTTGTTCCAATTGCTCCACCCCTCTGGTTTTATATGTTCACCGATAAAACAATTCATATAGACTACATGAGCATAAGGTCGCCATGGTCGCCCCAATGAAACATTATGCAAAGATGTATCACCCGTTAATATGCATTCATTTAATATGTACCCATATTCTTTCTCCTTAGATGTGGAAGCTGCCGTAACATGCGAATTCTTTTTGCTATGAATATGACATTTTTCAAACCAAACAGTAGATGAACCAAAGATAAAATCAGTTGTACCTTCTATATAACAGTTTTCATAATACTGCCTGCTTTTATCATTGTTTGTAAAGAGCACATCCTGGTTACCAATAAAACGACAATTAATAAATTGTGCTTTATCACCATCAGATTCAACAGCTACCGCCTGCCCTGCATTAAATCCTGCATCGTTCTGAAACGTTATATCCTTTGCAATAAAATTATCAGCCTTGATCTTAAAGCTCCATGAAGTTCTGGTATTGATGCTATCTCCGTTTGGAGCAACCTTACCGGTATGGTCGTTGTAAGTAAGTATAGTTTTGAATTTATCTTCACCGATCAACGTCACAAAGTGTTTGGTTGAATCAAGAAGAAGTTTTTCATAATAAACCCCGTTCCGGATATAAATGATAACCCTGCTATTATTATATGCAGGAACAGCATTCAACGCTTCCTGGACAGTTTTATAATTTCCACTTCCATCCTGTGCTACAGTAATTGTAATTGAATTTATTTTCTTCTTGTCAAAAACTTTTTGCAGAAAACCATCAATAGCTATGATCATCGGAGTAAACCATGGTTCAAACAAAACAAATGAATGTGGGGCATTAAATGATCTTATTTCCGTGTAAATATTATACTCATTCAAGATACTGATATAATCATCTCTTCCCGCATGCATTCTTGCCACATTACTATTGATGAATAAAGTTGGTGGAGTATGCGGGCCGATATGTGTTAGCGGTGAACCTTGCTTCCACAATTCAGGGTTTTCGGTTTTTGAATAACCAAACCAATTAGTCGCAGCGGATGTTCTTTTACTATCATCTCCTTCGCCTGATTCAGGATGAATGAATGCAAGTAATCCGTCCATATCTATCACTGCATTTACTTTACTTGAAATATTTTTATTACAACTATTACCCTCAAATGAAGCAATATCATTTGTTGCTCCCATCATTGCAGCTAATTCGCCCCCAGCTGAATGGCCTGCTACAACAATCTTATCCGGATCGATATTATATTTTACTGCATTTTTTCTAACCCACCTTATGGAAGATTTTATATCATATACACCTGCCGGATATAAAGCTTCTGTTGAAAGGCGATACTCCGGAGTAAAACAAACATAACCGAGATCAGCAAGGCGTTGAGCTAAGGGATAATGTAATGTTCTATTTCCTGTTCTCCATCCACCTCCGTGAACAATTATTATTGCTATCCTTTTACTACTATTTTGTCGTTTAAGATAAAATGCATCCATTAAAAATTTGCGAGTGCCAACAGTACAATATGGAATATTTTTTTCTTCAGTTATCTGAGGTAAATGGAGCTCTTTTACAATTTTTGCTTCAGGATCAGATTTAATGGTGCCAGCATAAGCACTGTATAAAGAATAAGAAGTGTCTGGTTTGCCGGTTATACCTTTTGTTGATTGAGAAGATCCATTAAGATGGAGAAGGAAAAATAATATGGCAATGCTAAATCTTTTCATCTATCATTTTACAACAGGTTTTACGACCCTATCTGAAAGTTCGGGAATTTGTTTCTTGATCTCCTCTAAAACTAACTGGGCTATCAGTCTTGCTCCTAATTCGTTGAAATGTGTATTATCATCCCTGCCATCGGGATAATTAGGATGTTCTTTGGGTTTTAGCTGCATGAATAATAGTTTCGAATTCTCAACACCAAACTGCTGATATAACTGTTGGGTTATTTTATCCATGTCAAATAAAAGAACTTTTTCTTCTTTAGCCACATCTCTTACAATTTGTGAATATACATCATGAGTACCTTCAATTTTTCCGGCAGCATCAAATTTCCTTCTTGCCATCGGTGTCAGCAATATGGGTATTGCTTTTTTCCCTCTGGCTTCTGTTACATATTGTTTCAGGTTATTTTTAAATTCAGTTTCAGTTGTATAAGTTTTTTTTGTTGGCACTTCATCATTATGTCCGAATTGAATAAAAACATAATCATCTTCTGCTGCGCTATCGACTACTTTTTTCCATAAACCTTCATTTCGAAAAGAACTGGTGCTGCGACCATTCTTTGCAAGGTTTTCAACTGTAACAGTCGAGTCCCAGAAATATAAAAATGGCATTCCCCAGCCGGTTTCCGGATAAGCTTTTTTTTCTTTAATGCTCATTGTACTATCGCCGCAAAGCCAAATGGTGATCTTCTTTTTCTCAGGCATTGCAAAAGCCATTAAAAATAAAACCAGGGGAATAAATAGTTTCCTCATTTTAGAATGCTGTTAATATACAACTCAATGTTCGTATAAAATTTATGAGACGAAATTTTTGAGGCTTCAGATGCATCGGCTGGATTTAACCCATTCTTTCTCTCCCATTCATCAGGTATTCCGTCTTTATCATTATCAGCTAGAGTGGGTATTGATCTTAAGTTTGGCCATGCATTCACAGTCATTTCATACTCTGTACCATGCGGGAAACCGCCTTGCACATCAATAAATTTACCGGTCCTGTTTTTTACATCATTAATTATTCTTTCATCCAATGTATCTCTTTTAAAACTTGCTCCAACAAATTTTAATACTGATTCGTAAGCTTCTTCTGCTGTTTGTGTTGGTATTGGCCATGCATCATGCGGTTTATCAACCACCGTATTTTTTTTATCATCTTCTGTCCCACCATTTCCCATATGAACTCCAAGCCAATTATTTTTTGAAACATCTTTTGCTTCATCGACATGATTCCCATTTACATACCATTTACCAAAACCAATGGTTTCGTTTTTTCCGGGGTTTACAATTCTATACTTTACACTCTTGCTTGTGTTGGGACCGTATTTAAAATAATTATTGATGATATTATAATCACCTCCTTCACCGGCATAAATATTATTTCCACCCCAATCGTAGATCACATTATTCCTGTAATCAACAAATTCAGTCGGGGTGTGACGAATACCATTGAACCGGGGATTCCTATTATTACAATGAGCAAATAAATTGTGATGAGCTGTTAAATGCAATCCACCCCAGATACCCCCAAAGCCATGGTGTTCGTAATCTTTGTCTCCCGTTTCAAAATGATAAGAATAATTCAACGGTTCTGAAATTAAATTCCATTGAAGTGTGGTACTATCACCGGCATAAACAGAAAACACTTCATCAGTGCTCCAACTCATACTGCAATGATCAATGATTATATTCTTCTTCCTTACTCCCCCAAAAGCATCATCGCCACCATTACCATCTACCATTCCACCTTTTTGATATTTATCACCCATGCGAAAACGCATATAGCGTATAATTATATTATCACCACCAAGAGAAACTGAATTATCTGCCAAACAAATTCCATCGCCAGGAGCTGTTTGTCCTGCGATCGTTACATCGCCTTTAATTGAAAGTTTTGATTCGAGATGAATGGTTCCTGAAACAGCGAACACAATTATTTTTTTTCCTTTTGCCTCAACTGCTTCACGAAAACTTCCGGAACCTTTATCATTTAAATTTGAAACAATAAATGTTCTACCACCTCTTCCACCGGTTGCATATTTTCCATAACCTTCAGCACCGGGAAATGCAATAGGAGTTGTTTCATCATCACTAGCTGCATTTTTTTGTGCAGTACATTTTGTAAATGATGCCGCAACTATTATCAATAAAAAATATCGTAGTATCAATGTCATAATTTAATTTAAAAAGAAAGCCGCTGCAAAGGCAGCAGCTTTAATAAACGATAACTACTAAAATTTATATCAAAAAATTAATAGCCGGGATTTTGCGGCATATTAGCAGAGAAACTGCCATAAGCCGTAATTGCATCCTGTGGAATTGGTAACAATTCTGATTTCAGTGTTACAAAATTATTTGCGAAATGATTTAAAGTTACCGCGGTCCCAGTACCTACACTAATAGCGTTTGTTACCCAGGCCATCTTCACAGTTCCGGCAGGCGTAGCAGAAGGCGCAGGCTTATAAAGAGAGTTTACAATAAGCCCCCCATTGATACTTAGATCATCCGATGTTGTTCTCCCCTTATAATATAAAGCGTTTGGCAAATTTGCTGGTACAAAAACATACGAAGGAGGAGGCGCCATGTAGGAAGGAGGAGTCATTGCTGTAGAAGCTCCCATTTTAGTAAGGTTTGCTTTTGATTCGTTAATAGCAGCGGCTAACATATTCCATCTTATCAGATCGAATTTTCTTACTCCTTCACCACCTAATTCAAGTGATCTTTCTCTTACAAGAGCTTTGAAGAATTCATCTTTACTCAATCCACTTAGATCAACAGAGGGATCTGCTGCATTAATTGGTTTATTAAATCCTCGTCTTCTCACCATATTAATTGCATTGAAAGCAGCGGTTGTAGGCCCACTCAGTTCATTCTCTGCCTCGGCAAACATCAACAAAACATCCGAATATCTTATTATCTGCCATTTCGTACTGGAATAATTGTTCAGATAAGTTCCGGCCGGTAAAGGTGGGTTGATCCAACTCCTGCGATACTTACCATCAAAAATTCCGGTGATAGTTACACCACGCTTATAGAAAGTTGTTCCGTCTGGTGCTAAAGTATCACTGTATGCTGCACAGGTCACATCTCTGCGTGTATCTAAAGAATCGAAAAGATAGAAGTATGTTGGTAATACAATTACTCCGCTGTTGCCAGTTGCTGCTGCTTGCGTTGCAAGATTTACAACAGATGGACCATTGTAGTAACCCATCTTTGTGTCCGCTGTAGCAGTGCGACCAATTCCTGTTGCCTGGAACATTAATTCACCATTTGGATCATTGGCCACCTTGCCACCTACCTGATTTTTCCAAAGATCTTTGTAACTCGCATTTAAACTATGCTGATTTGAACTAATAATACTATTGGTTTCATCTTTAGCGATCTGGTAGTAAGTCTGGTAATTAGAACCTCTTTTAATAGTACCATCTTGTCTTAAAGAATACCCACCCCTGGCTAATGCGATTCTTGCTCTTAGGGCTTTTACAGTTCCCTTTGTAATCCTTTCATCGGCTGCATCGCCAATTGCTGAAACTTCATTACGCCAGGGTACTAATTCTTCTGCTTCTTTTAGATCATTCAATAAATGTTCATATAAAACATCTCTATCAGTTCTTGTCGGAAAAGGATCTTTTACTGCCAATACTTCAGCAGGTTCAAAATGTGCTGGTAGATCCCCCCAATTCCTGATCGCTTCGTAATAAAACTGTGCCCGTAATGTTAGAGCTTCGCCATGCATACGCTGCAATTGCTTTTTCTCCTGATCTGATCCGCTTGTGTATAATTGCATTGCAGGAATATTGGCAATACAAAGATTGGCGTATTGAATCCCTTTAAATAATTGAGTATAGGGAGCAAACATATTATTGTTTGTCGGCGTTGTGGCATAAAGCGGGAAGTCTCTTCTTGAACCATCTGCAGCACCTGTTGGTCCCTGCATCTCATCAGTTCCAATCGGGAAATACAAACTTATTCTAAGTCCATAACTTGCATCGCCGGTTAATTGTGCATACACACCCACTAACGCAGACCTGGCATTCTCTACGCTGTTAAAAACAACATCAGGACCAACAGAGGTAATGGGTTGTTGATCCAAAAATTTTTCACAGCTTTCTGCTGTTATGATCAAGCTTGCTAACAGAAGAGTTACAAGACGGTTTAAATATTTTTTATTCATATGTCTGAATTGTTTGTATTATTAAAATGTTGCCTGCACACCGAATATATATGAACGGCTCTTCGGATAAGCAGAATAATCAAGACCCGGCGTAAGACCACTGCTTTTCACACTTACCTCAGGATCGTAACCCGAGTAGTCAGTAATTACTGCCAGGTTGTTTCCCGATAAATAAAGACGAAGCTTTGTAATACCAATCTTTGCTTTGGGTTTTAAAGTATATCCTATTGTTATATTATTCAGTCGAATGAAAGACCCATCTTCAATTGCCCATGAATGCGGATAGTAGCTAAAGTTTCCACCGCCGGAACCAAAATTTGTAAGTCCGCTCGGCATCCATATTTGAGCATTTGCATTAGCATTAGCCAATACATCTGGTGCAGCACCGAATGCATAGAGCTTGCCACTAACTAATTGAAAACTTTCGATCACTTTACCCGTAGCATCAACTGTTCTCCAACGATCACTCATATCATCCAAAAGATTAGAAGTTACGTTGTAAGCACTCGTGAACTCGATCTTATTTGCATTATAGATGTCATTGCCAGAAGAGAAATTAATGAACATACTGGCATCCCAATTTTTGTAGGCGAAAGTTTGACTTAATCCGCCAGAAAATTTCGGGGTTGGATTTCCGATTATTGTTTTATCAAAATCATTAATAATTCCATCTGGTTTACCTGCAGGTCCACTGAGATCCTTGAAACGAATTGCGCCTGGTACAACATACGAGCTTGGAACTTGCATTTCAGCAACACCTGATTTTAATGTGTAACGTGTAGTTGTATTATCGTAATCAAAATCACTTACTTTGTAAAAACCATCAGTTTCCCAACCATACATGGCTCCAACAGGGCTACCGATCCTTACCAGGTAATCATTTGGCTGGCCTGATATTCCCCACGCAGGCC
>Ga0207651_10001616_pt1 | contig 10332 bp, 12 predicted proteins | sample KBSM23metaG_FD_184328 | JGI IMG/M metagenome (GOLD analysis project Ga0207651, IMG submission 184328) | Miscanthus rhizosphere microbial communities from Kellogg Biological Station, Michigan, USA - KBS M2-3 metaG (SPAdes) (version 2) | ecosystem: Host-associated > Plants > Roots > Rhizosphere >... | reverse complement strand
CCAGATCGAGCAGGATTTTGCGCTCGCCCTCGCTCGGATTGCCGCCAAATGTTGCCTTTAACTGATCGACGGCTTGGCTGATAACGGAGTTATGCAGTAGCAGCGTGTCTTTTGCCGATTGGTTGCTGCCTGGGAGCAATGGGCTGTCAGGAATGTTGGCGCTGACCTCCGCGCGCTGCATCGGGAAAAGCCCTGAAAATGCGCTTTTCGATAGCCGCTTGGCATCTTGCAGCGTGCCGACCACTCCTCGATTTGCAATTACAGCCTTATCGGCGTCATCGATCGCGGTCTGCTCATGCGCCGTCAGCGGCTTTTTGGCCGGCAGCACGGGTTGCCCTTGCGTGCCGGTGGCTGCCGGTGCCGATCGGCTACTGTAATCGCCGCCCTCGCCGTAGACCGGTCGGCCGGCACCAGCGGCGAACGGATCGGCCGGTGCCGTTCCGGTCGTGCCGCCGCCCATGGTGGCCGTCTTGTATGACTTGCTGCGGCTGTCCCACTCCTGTACGACGTTGCGGCCGAGTGCGGGATCGAACACTTCGCGCGTTTCCGGCGGGCCGGCGTCGCGTTGCTTGCGGTAAAAATCATCAACCATTTGCTCATTGGGCGTGCCCTTGGCCCGGGCAATATCGGCCTCCATCTTCTGGTATGGGGTCAGCGCGCCTTGCGTGAATTCCTTCTCCCGCATGCCCATGTTGAAGCGATCCATAGCGGCTTGGCGGGCGTCCTGCGATTTCTGATGCCGCAGCCGTGCCGCCTCGGCCGCGGTGCGGGCGTCGAGCGCCGCGCCGCCCTGGAAACCCTCCAGGGCATTACCCCAGGAGGATTGGCCGCGCAGCGGATTGGACGGCTGCAGCAGGCCGAGCCCGAGCCCGATCAGAGAATTGGATCGGGCTTGCAGATTGTCGGCAAAGCTCGACGGCTCGCCGGCGGGATCGCGCGACTGGAACATATCCATGAGGCTATTCGGCATTGTCTTGCGCCTCTGCTGTGCTGGCCCTTCGGCAACCGCTGTATCGTTCTGACCGGGCACGCCGCCCATGTAGCCGGCGGCCAGGCCCAAGCCGGTCGTGTCGATCGGCTCGACCTTGAAATTTGCATCGGTGGGAAAATTCTTCGGGTTGTAGCCCATCTGGTGGGCGCCGGCGGCGCTGATATCCACGCCGCGGCCGGTGTCCGGCGCCGGCCCGGTGTCAGTCTGCTGCAGCGGGAACGGCTGATTTTGACCCGGTGGCGTGACCAGAAACCACTTGCCGAGCCCGCGCCGCGTCGGCAGCGCAATGCCCTGTTGGCTGTCCGGCACGCCGAGCGCGTTCGATCTCGGCCGGTCCTCGGGGTCAAACCAACCGAAGGCCGGCAGTTGTGAATACCAGGAACCGAGCGGCATTAAAGTAGTCCCAGAAGTCCGCCGCCGAGGGCACCTATGCCGGCACCCGGCGCCCCGCCGAACGAACCGCCGATGCCGGCACCCGCGGCGGCGCCGCCGAACAGCCGCTGCAACGTCGAGGGCTGGTTGATCGGCGTGGTCTGCGTACCGAACTGCGTGCCGCCCAAAGCACCAGCTTGGCCATAAATTGCATTCAGGCGTGCAGTCTGCTCCCACGGCCGCGCCTGCTGCGCGTTATAAAGTTTGATGGCATCATCCAACGCCTTTTGGTCGCGCTCGTTGTAATACTGCCCGATATTGGCCAGCCCCTGCGCTGGCGCCAACCGTGCCTCATCCAGCGTCGGCATAAGCTGCGCCCATTGCCCGGCACGCTGCAGGCCGCCCTCGGCGATGCCCTGCATCTGCTGCTGCCGGCGGGCATAGTCTTGCGCCAGGATCGGGTCAGCCGCTTCCGCCATGGCGCGTGCAGCAGTATCTGTGTGCATGCCGCTGCCGTAGCGGCCGGCGCCACTCATGGACGAGCCGATCTTGTTGCTGATCTGCCGGTTGCTGGTGTCGAGGATATTCTGCAAATACGGGTTCTGATCGCCCTGCGCCTGATCGTAGAGGGAGCGCAGTTCCGGGCTCAGGCCCCGATCGTTGATTTGGTTCAGACCAAGCTGACGCCCTGCCAAAACGCCTTGCGTGCCGCCCGCAGCGGCATCCCCCCCGAGCGTGTTGGACATATCGGTGAGGCCCATCTGCGTGTACATATTGATGGGCTGCTGCGTTGCCCCAGTCCAGGGCTGGTAGCCGATGTCGGAGTTGAAAAGGGCCATGGAATTATTCATCGCCGTCTGCAAACCTATTTGCGATGGCGCCCATGGATCGCGGGTTTGTTGGGTCTGCTGGGTAACTGGGGTTTGGCCGCCGCTGCTCATAGCGGTTTCTCCATGATGACGTGTTTCAAGCGATAGCCTCGCTGCTTGAGATACCGCGACCAGCCGGGCCGGCACACCGGCCGACACATGACACAGCCGGCATCGCGTAGCATCTGCTCGAATTCCGGCAGCAACTCCTGCCACTGCTCGCGGCCAAAGCCGGCAAGCCAGATCATATCGCCGCAAGTTTTGCCGCCCATTTGATGGATGCGAACACCGACCAGCGCCCGCGCTATCTCATCATCCATCACTAACAGCAGCCGCACCTCGCGCCGCCGGATTTGCCCGATCAGGTCGAGCACACTCTCATGCGAGCGTTTGGCAATGCGCGGCAGGAACGGCAACCAGTGATGCGCCCACGCCTCATGCTCGTTCAGCGGGATCGCAACGAGGCGCAACTATAGTCCGTTCTGCTGCCGGAAATCGCCGAGCGTTATTGGCGGCACGCCCTCGAATGTCCGCAGCCGGTTTTCGTGGTTGAACAGCACCGCAGTGGATGGCGCGGGCGCGGATACAATCTGCTTGGTCGGATCGTGCGCTGCAATCACACCGTCAAGCGTCGCGTTCTGCGCGACGTCAAGGTTCTCGCGTCCGCTGATCGTTTCGTCAGTATCACCCCAGGAAAACGGCAAGCCGCCAAGGCCAGCTGCGATCACTTCATTGCCGAAGGTGGGGCCAAGTGGCTTTGCCATCGTATTATCCTCTGATCACAGCGGAGCAGTTGCAGAAGAACTCGCCAGTTGCACCGCTCACGGCGCCAAGCAGCGTGATGAAGTGCACTCCTTCCGAGAGAATGGCCATGCCACCCGCGCCAATGATCCTATTGGAACCAGCGTTGTCGGAACTGGCGATCAAGGGCGGCAGGATTGGCGTTGCTCCGTCGAGCCCGATGTTGGCAATAATAAACTGCCCCGCTACGGTGTTGCGGCCGTAGCCCGCTATGACAACAGGAAGGTCGTCAATACCCCAGGTTAAAAACTTGGCGCGCCAGGCGGTGGACAATTCAATGGTCGTGGTCGACGTTGTATTCGAATTTGAAACATTGCTAATGACGCCTATCGATCGGCGATTGAACCAACTAATGACCAGGCGCGAGGTTGCTAAATTTTCAAATTGCGCGGCAGCATTGGTGGTAACCTTGCCGATCAATGTGCGGCTGTCATCGCTGCTCTTGATCTCGGTGCCGACATTGCCGGCAGTCGTGCTGGTGGCATGAGGGGTGCCAACGGAGCCGACAAAATCCGCGGTGATGACGCCAGAATTATTGAATGCATAGACGTTGTAATCACCATTAGCGACAAGGTTCTGCGCGGCCACGCCGCCCACGAATACGCCGGTGTTGGCAAGTCCGGCAATTCCTGCCGCGGGTATCGAGTAAAACACGCCATTGATTTTGATCTGATCCCCGTTGTACGGCGCGAACGACAGTGCTGTGGCACTAACAAATATCAGCCGGCCACACTGCGGAACTGTACCGCCGCCTGCATTTTGTCGCAGCAAAATCCAGTTGGTGCCGTTGTAGAGCAACTCAACATATTGCCCGGTGGTCAATGCTCCAGCGCCGGGATCGAGGCCAAATTGATCCTTGATTGCCACCGCGCCGATGCCGTCCATGTTGAGCGTCACGGCGCCGGTATTGGTGAAGCCCGCCTTGAGCCGCACCCACAAGCCGGTCGGAATGGGTGTGGTGTATCCCACGCCCGAAGTAAAAGTTTGGGCATTGGCGGCACCGCCGGTGGTGATGGAGCCGTTCTCGAGATTACGTTTTTTGGCGTGCGCCGCCATCTGCGAGCGCGCCGAATTGTTCACGCTCGCGCGCGGCTGACCCTCGGCCCAATTGATTAGCGGATCAGCGGTAGCATTGGTCGCCGCCGTTGTGCTCCAGGCTTGAACGTCTTCACCGGGTGATGCCATCAGGCCGCCTCATAGGTTCCAGAGATAACGAACGCTGCACCGTTGGCACCGGGATACTCGCCGGCGGAATTCTTGATCCGTGCGACTGTCGGGGCACCGGACAGGATCACCGCTGACATCACCTCGGTGTTGGTTTCGTGGTAGCCGGCCAGCGCCTGACTGGCAGCGAAGGCTGTCACCGGCAGGGTTGCGGTGATGTAGAGGTCCGCCGTGCCGTTGGTGGTGATGGCAATGCGGATGCTGAAACTCACGTTCTTGCCGATTTTGATAAACCGGCCAGTGGCCGCGGCCGATGTCAGTGTGCCGCTACCAGCGGCAAGCGTTGGCGTATAAGCCGCCCATGGCCCGCTAAACGTAGCTAGATCGATCGATAGATTGCCGCCGGTAACCGATAGCGGCGCCGTGACCGATGTGATGAAGCCGGCACCCGATCCCATGATGCCGAGTGCATTGCGCGCGGTGTAGGGATCACGGGCCTCGTCGAATTTAATGCGGAATGGCGCCGGCGCCCAATCGGTCATGCAACTGTGCCATCCTGCTGCGCCTCGATCACCACACCTTGAGCATGCGTCCACACCATGGCGCCTGGGATATAACGGCGGAAGCGATGCAACCGCGCCGAGGAATACAGCGCCGCCGAACCCGTGATCTCGATCATCACTGGTGGCTCCCAAACCGGCGCATCTTGCAACCGCTCGCGGGTGCCGGCAGCAACGGTGCCTGACGCATCGTCGCGCACATCATCCAGTGGGTAGGCATCACTGACGAATGAACGCATCCCAGGCGACAGATGCACCTCGGCGGTTTCCATGGTTGCCGGCAGATTGGGGCCGGTCAGCGCCGACAGGAACCCTCCGGGGTTAATGGCGCCGATTAGCGGCCGGCCACCGACATAGCCGAAACTGTCAAGCGATGGCGCGGTGCTGTCCAACAGGGCATCGCCAGTCTCCGGGCCGGTCGTGTCGAGATCGAGGCTGTCGGACGCCAGCAATCCCCAGACCCAAGCAGAAATCGAAGACTTGGCCCAGCGGGCGTTACTCCAATCAAAGATGATCTGCTTGTCGTACATTGGTGCGGCATCACCCGAGTGATAGACCCACACAATCCGCGGCTTGTTCACACCGGCAAGGCAATGCACGACATTGCGCCGGGTCATGTCGGAATTCGCCAACCACCACTCGTTGACCTTGTCCTGACCGATCGACGTGACTTGCTGGCCGGTCATGCTGTAGAAGCCGTCCTCACTCACGAAATACAGCACGTTGCCGATGCTATCGAAGCCGTACTTGCTCACGCAGCCGCGGTCGTCCAGCACCCGCGAGATACTAAAAATGTAGGTGGTGTCGCCGGGCATGAACTGCAGCGTGCGGATCGCGCGATCCTGCAGGATGTAACCGATCTCCCCGCCGGCCACGCCTTGCACCGGACCTCCGTCTGGCATTTCTTGCGTGTCGCAGAGGTTAAGGCCGATGGTCCATCCTGTGATGTCGTTGATCGCCGACCAGATGATGCTGCGCTTGTTGTAACCCGAGCTATCGGCCAATCCTGACAGGAACAGGAAATCGCCGATCTGCTTGACGTTGGTGGCGCGTGGCGGCGAGCCGGCGAGCGCGGCAAAATTGGTGCCGATGTCGATGTCGATCACTTGCACATCGTCGTTGATGTTGACCGCGACCAGCTTTTGCCCGGATTGCTCGAACATCCACAGGTCGCCCGGCTGCACGTTATAGGCACCACCAACCGTGCGGCTGACATCAACCCAGCCGCCGAGGCTCCATGTGTAAAGTTTGGTCGGCGTGCCGGCGTAGATTTTCCATTCGCCCGACAGCGTGCGCGCCGCGTACAGTCCACAGGCAGGCACCGGCAATGCTGTGATGCCGAACGCCTGCAGCGATGGAAACGGCAGATAGGAATTGGCCGCAGCGAAGACGTTCTCGACCTCGCTGGCAAATTTGGTATCAAGCAACGCGATGTCAGGCCGCCACTCGCCGAATTCCACCGGCAGTTTCTGCGCGGGCATCAGTGTTGCTCCCGCGCGATTTTAATCGCACGCTGCAGATTGGCGTATGCGCGCAAGCTATCCGGCGCCGCCGCAATGATACGATCACCGCGCTTGTGCAACATGAACGTGCCAGACTGCTCGCCCAGGATATAACGCAGCATTTGCGGCGTGTGGTAGATCACAACAATATCTTCGTCGTGATCAAGCACCGCTTGTTGCTTTTCCGACAACGCGATGTCAGCAAGCTCGTTACCGTCGCCGTCAAAGATCATCGGCATCAGAAATACTCCGCCGTTCGCACCATCTGGCTAGTGGCGCCGGTGGTCAGCGCATAACGCTGGATGATTTCCTGAAACACTTCATCGCGCCGGGCCTTGTAGAGTTGTGCCATTTCGGCATTGCGGCCTTGGCCGGCGGCCTCCACCATCAGCCCGAACAGGTAGGCGTTGGGATATTCGGTCAACAGCCAGTTGCTGTTGCTGTCGGCACCGACCAGTGTGGGGATTTTCTGGTAATAGTGGAATTCATAAGCGCCGACGCGGTCATCAACCGGTCGCACCTTGAAGGTGCTGCCCTCGATGGTGAACAGCCGATCGTAGCCGCGACCCACCGGCGGCAGATAGGCCGGGTGGACATAGTCGAGTTCATTATAGGGCGGCACGGTGGTCGGGGTTGTCACTGCCGGAACGGTCGGCCGCACCGTGCGCCACAGCAGATAGTCGGACGGCAGCGCCACATCGCCCGATGTGGTCGTGAGCAACACCGATGTTTCCATCGGCAGCACCCGCAGCCGCGAGTTGGCGTCGGCTTCGAATATCTTGGTGTAATTGTCGTAGCGCGCGAGAAATCGCTGATTGAACAAGTAGGCCGACAATTCAGCTTTTAGCTCGCCGTAGTTACTGATTGTCATTGCCGTTATCCCTTATGCGCGGCGGCCGTCCGCGCCGCTTCTTGTTGGGCTCGCGCTCGGGTTCGTCCTCGGGTGGGTAGTCCGGCGGCGTGGTAGGATAACGCGGCGGCTCCTCGATCGGCGGTGGCGGCGGCGGATCGTTGGTCCATGTTTCGGGGCGTGGGCCGCCGTTGCTGTCCTCCACCCGGAAAAACCGATTGCCCCGAGCCTTCTTGATCATCCACTCGTCGGATATCTCCACCTTGTCGCCGGCGGTGAACAAGACGCCGTTCCACGTACAGCTATCGAGAGGGGTTTCCCCCTCCCGATAACCTTCGGTGCTTCCAAGCCAGGTGAGCTTGGCCATTATGACAGCGGCTTGACGTACAGCACGGCGACGATGACATCGCCGGCGGTCGCGCCGCCGGATGTACCGACATAGATGTCGATGTCGGTCGTCGGCGGTAGCGTGAGGGCAGCGAGCGGAAACACGGTTTCACTGCCGGCCGCTTCTGATAGCACGGTCTGGACGTTGCCGGTGCCGCCAACCGCCGGCACGGCGCCGCCGGCAGCAACGCTGCCGATGCCGAGAACCGGCGTGCCGCCGGTAACGGCAGTGATCACCCGCGAGGCAATGCTCAGGATCATTGCGCCCGCCGGGATGGTGCCGATTTTGACCACCGGGGTATCGGCAGCCGTGAGAGTAACGCGACCGACGATCGCCACAACACTATTGTTGAACGGATCGCGGGCCGGCGTGTTGGTCATCAGGTTAGCAACCATGGTTCTGTTCCTTTCTCTATCCGCTTAATCGGTGGCCGAGTTGAAGAACCCGGTTGCAACACCCCATTGCACCAACTTCGTTCCAGCCTTGGGGTGCTTCTTGAAGATTTTGCCGACGCCGTATGCGGCCTCGATTCCAGTGCCGGTGATAAAGCCGTAGTCATCTTCCTTGCGGAAGGTGGGCTTGGCCATTTGCCCGTAGGCGATCGCCGCGGCTTGCTGGCCGCAGAGGAACACCGGCTCGACGCGCGTCGTGCCGTTGCCCGCCGTCTTGAGCGAGGTCCACACGTTGGTCACAAAGTTGCTAATCTCGGGAACGAGCCGCACGATCACGCCATCCCACAGGATATCGCCATCCTGGAAAATGGGATTATCGGGAGCACCGTTGACCTCACGGCCTTCACGCGCGCGTGCGTTGGTGTTGGCCGACAAGATGGTGCTGTCCATCTTGAGATCGCGGAAGGTATTCAGACCCGCGAACGCAACATAGTATTCGTAACCCGAGCGGGTCTTGTACGGCCGGATGTGAGGATTGGCGCCCATCGCAACACGCTTGAGCAGCGCCAGGTTGGGCCCAGTGAACTTGTCGGCGGTGGCGTCCACGTTGGCCAGCGAGGTCGCGTGGTCGGTTGCCGAGTTCGTGGTCGCAGCACCGTAGAGAATACGATCCAGATTGTCCGTGCGCCAGGTATTGCGTTGCGCCGCCGTGCTCAGATCGTACTGAATGCCGTTGACGCGAACGCCGGCCGCCGGCTGGCTTTCGGACGGCAACGCCATCAGGGCCGCGATGATCTCGTCGCGGGTCACCTCGCTCAACCAATCCGACAACAGCGGCTTGGCCTCGCCGAAGATGTCGGCACTGTCTTTCTGGCTTTCGGCCTTGGTGGTGACCACCGCATTACGGCACCATTCCAGCCAAATTCGCATGCCGTAGTCGTCGATCTTGTCTTCGTTTCCAACCAGCGGACCGGTGGAAACACCAATGCCCGCCAGCCTAGTAACCAGCGGGATATTCATCACCTCGCCGCCAGATTTCAATTCCATCCGGCGACGGATGATGGCGTTGACATCATCGCTCATGTACGGGGAGAACATGTTCTCCCGTACCCACTCGCGATTGATCTGCTGCGTGAACTTGATCAGTTTGTTATTAGCCTGAATGTCGGTGACGGCCATGGCCGTGTGCCCTTTCTGCTATGACCGCACCCAACAAAAAACCCGCCAGAGGCGGGTGCTTCGTGTCGGACGAGCGGCCGGTTTACTTGGTGGCGAAATCGTAGAGGCTCGACGAACTCAGATCGCCGCCGTTGTCCATGCGGCCGGATGACGACCGAACCGACGACAGTGATGGCGGCAGTTGAACGTTGGGCGGATTACCCTTTTGAGCACCTAGACGCTTCGCACGCATCTGCATGACATAGTCCTGGACCTTTTCGTTCTCGGCCCATGTCTGCTGCTGCTGACGCAACCATGCTTGCGGATCGGCGCCGATCGCTTGTTGCGTTCGCACCGTCCTGTGCCATTTGACCAACTCGCCGTAGGGATGCCCGCTCTGCATGATCTGCTGAAACACGAAGTTGCCTTGCGGGCTTTGCCGGATGCGGCCGATGTCAACCAATGCGGCGTTCACTTCCTGCTCGCCGAATTGCATGTTGGCTTGCGTGCGGCTGACATCATCCTTGATCTTCATCATGTACATCTGCCCCTCTTGCCTTAAGGGCTGCATGACATGTTGATCCAAGTACGCTCTTGGATCGTCAAAGATGGTTTCCGGTCCTTGCGGCTGCTGCGGTGCTTGCTGGGGATCGAGGCGCCGTTGCAGGTCCATCACCGCACGCGTTAACTCCTGCGCGTGCGCTTCCAAACGCTGCCGTGCGTCGCGTTCTTTCAGCAATTCCGCCAGCGGCACGTTGTGCTGCTGCCCCTGTTGTCCCTGCGGCTTGGGCGCGAACTTTCCTTGCTGATCGCGCGGTTGGCCGGGCGTCTGTGCACCCTGCTGCAGATCGGGCCGCGTCGATGCCGGCTGCTCGGACGCTTGCGCGCCTTGCGACGGTGCCGATGACGGCTCCGATGACGGCGGCGACGTAGAAGGTGCCGGCGTCGGATCGGGGGAGCTTATGGCGTGGTCAAATAGCTGCCGATCAGTGATGGTGTTGGTATCCGTGCTGTTACCGCTGATCGTACCGCCTGCTGGTTCTGTGCTCATAGGTTCTCCTTCGGCCGTGTCGTGGCCGCGCTACGTGACGCCCAATGTCGCTTGGACGGATGCGATGCGGACCCTTGGTGCGCGGCCCGTGCGCCTGCCTGTGTCGTCGGCAGCTACGAAAGCAATTCGAGCAGCAGCGCGATCTCGTCCTCTTCCTCATCAACGTGAGGCGGGAGCGGCTTACGCACCGGCATGACCATGTCGGCCAGCAGGCCGGGTTGCGGTGGCAACAAA
>Ga0207651_10001613_pt1 | contig 10334 bp, 11 predicted proteins | sample KBSM23metaG_FD_184328 | JGI IMG/M metagenome (GOLD analysis project Ga0207651, IMG submission 184328) | Miscanthus rhizosphere microbial communities from Kellogg Biological Station, Michigan, USA - KBS M2-3 metaG (SPAdes) (version 2) | ecosystem: Host-associated > Plants > Roots > Rhizosphere >... | reverse complement strand
CCAGGCCGACACTCGCCGCAGCGCCTCCGGCCTCTGCCTGAGCCGTGCCTCGAGGTCGCGAAGGAGGTTCGGCGTGAACCACGCGAAGAAGTCCGCGAACGCGGCGCACAGCGCGTATCCCTCGAAGAAAGCCGCCGCCGATTCCGCCGACAGCGGCCTCATGAAGTGCCGGCGGACGAATCTCCGCTGGAACGGCGATGTCGCGAACAGCCCACGCGCCGTTGCCCGCGCGACGCGCAGCCGCATGAGCCGCGGCATCAGCCGGCGCTGCAGGCCCCAGAGCACCGGTGCCTGGAGGAGCAGCGGGACGTCCAGCAGCTCGCCGCGCGCCCGCAGGCAAAGCGAGACCAGCCCGCCGATGCCCGTCGCATAGACGAGGCCGCCGTTCCCTCCGGCGGCCGTCGCCTGCGCCGATAGGCCGCCGAGGAACCCGTCGAGGTCCTTGGCCCGCGGCCGTCCCTCGAAGCCCGGATACGCGACGTCCACGATTTCCATCCCGGCCGCGGCGAGCGCCGGCCGGGCCAGGGCCAGCCGGGCGGAGCAGTGGCCGTTCCCTCCCATGAAGACGACTCGGCGCGGGGCCATGGCGTGCCTAGAATAGGGCGTCTTCCGGCATCGAGGCGGGAGGAGGAAGAGTGACAAGAGCGGGATGGTTCCAGGGCGCCCGGGCGGCGGCCGTCATCGCGGCGGCATTGGCCGCTGCCGGCTGCTACGAATCCGACGTCCCGCTGGATCCGGCCCCCACCGCGGAGGTCGACCAGGCCTGGCTGGGGACGTGGCGCTGTCTGCCGGTCGAGGCGGATGCCGACGAGGAGCCGGCGACGCTGATGATCCGGCGTGGCCCGGAGCGCCGCTACGACATCGGCTGGCAGGAGTCGGGCAAGGCGCCGGACAAGTACGAGGCCTTCGCGTCGACGGTCGGCGGCGCGCCGCTCTTCAACGTCCAGGAGGTCAAGCCGACCGGCGAGCGCGGCAAGTGGGTATTCCTCCGGGCGGCGCTGCTGCGGCCCGCCGTCCTGCACGTGCAGGTGGTGGCCGACGACGCGCTCAAGGGCGTGGAGCGCTCGCCGTCGGCCCTCCGGCAGGCGATCGAGCGGCAGCTCTCGAGCCCGCAGCTGACCATGGACTTCGCCGTCTGCGTCAAGGCGAAGGAGCCCGCCGCAGCGAGTCCCTTGCCCTAGAACAGCGCTCGCAGAGCCGCGCGTGCGGCGTGGTAGCCGCACATCCCGTGAACGCCGCCGCCGGGCGGCGTCGAAGACGAGCAGATGTACAGGCCGCGGACCGGTGTGGAGTAGGGGACGATCCGCGCCACGGGACGCGTGAACATCTGGCCCAGGTCCTGGGCGCCGCCGTTGATGTCGCCGCCCACGTAGTTCGCGTTCAGCTCCTGGAGCCGCGCCGGCGTGAGGACGCTGCGGGCCAGGACCAGGTCACCGAAGCCGGGAGCGAAGCGCTCGATCTGCGCCTCGATCCTCGCCCGCATGTCGAACGTGGACCCGTTCGGGACGTGGCAGTAGGCCCAGGCCGTGTGCCGGCCGGCGGGGGCCCGCAACGCGTCGAAGAGGCTCGGCTGGACCAGGAGCACGAAGGGACGATCGGGGTGCTCCCCGCGCCCGACGGCGGCCTCGGAGGCGGCGATCTCGTCCAGCGTGCCTCCCAGGTGCACGGTGGCCGCCCGCGCGCATTCCGCCGCCTTCCACGGGATGGGCCCCGACAGCGCGAAGTCCAGCTTGAACGCGGCGGGCCCGTAGCGATACCGCTCGAGGCCGCGCCGGTACCGTCCGCGCAGGCGGTCGCCGGCCAGCTTCAGGAGCTGCCGCGGGGTGACGTCGCAGAGGACCGCGCGGGCCGGGGGCAGGGCGTCGAGGGATTCCACGGGCGAGCCCGTCCGGATCTCGCCGCCGAGCGAGCGCAGGTGCGCGGCCAGCGCGTCGGCGATACGCCGGGACCCGCCGCGGGGCAGCGGCCAGCCCACCGCGTGGGTCAGGGCGCCGAGGACGAGGCCGATGGCGGCGGTCGCGGTCCGCTCCAGGGGCAGGATCGAGTGGCCGGCGATGCCGGCGAACACCGCCCGCGCCCGGTCACCGCGGAAGCGGCCCTGCGCGAAGCCGCTGGCCGACCGGATGGCCATGAGGCCGAAGCGCGCCATGGCCAGCGGGTGCCGGGGAAGGTGGAGGGGCGCCAGCAGCTCCGGCGCGAGCGCGTCCCACTGCGTGGACAGCGGTCCCATGAGCCGCCGGTAGGCGGCTGCGTCGGGGCCGAGGCCGGCCGCCGTCTCCTCGACCGAGCGCTCGATCACGACCGCGGTGCCGTCATCGAGGGGATGCGCGACCGGCGCCGGCGGATGGATCCATTCCAGCCCGTGATCGCCGAGCGGCAGCGTCTTGAAGAACGGCGAGCCCAGGCCCAGGGGATGGATGGCCGAGCAGACGTCGTGGACGAAGCCGGGCAGGGTCAGCTCCGCGGACCGGCAGCCGCCGCCGATCGCCTCGCGGGCCTCGAGCACCAGCACCGACCGGCCGGCCCGCGCCATCGTGATCGCGGCGGCCAGGCCGTTGGGGCCCGAGCCCACGACCACGGCGTCGTAGGTGGGCATCAGACCTGCGGCGGGGACTTCACGTCGTACTGCTCGGCGATGTGGAGGTCGAAGGCCGTGTGCCGTGGGTTGCGCGCGAAGCCGCGGAAGTGCGCGTGACAGCGGTAGCAGACGGTGATCTCGGGCAGGACCGCGTAGAGCGCCGCGTCCACGAGCGCGGCCACCACCAGGCTCGCGTAATAGGGCGTGAACGGCGCCAGCGCCGCGCCCACGGCCACGATGCCGATGCCGACCTTCTGGTTGAAGTCGCGCTGCACGTAGAGGTTCGTCGACCCGCACGCCGGGCAGCTCTCGATCAGCCGGTCGCGGCTCGCGCTCTCCGGCACGTCCAGGGCCGGCTCCGCCCCGCAGCCCGGGCACCGGCCCTTGCCGTCCACGCCCGCCAGCGCCTCGGCGCCGCAGCGCGGGCAGGAGAACGCGATCTCGGGCGCGCGCGGGCTCACAGCGGGAACCCGGCCGCCACCCGCAGGTACTTGGCCAGAAGCTCGCCCGACAGCACGAGGAAGAGCTGGACGTAGAGGATGCCGGTGGCCGACTGCGTGGAGCGGATCTCCACCGTCTTCCAGATGAACCAGATGAGCGAGAGGGGGCCCGCCAGACCGAAGAGGATGCGCATCCAGACGAAGACGCCGTCGGGGCTCCACAGGCCCGAGGCGACGAGGCGCGCGTCCTCCAGGCCGGCCGGCGTCCCCGCCAGCGCCCAGGCCACGACCGCGGCGCGGAGCACCAGGCCGACCACGAGCAGGACGGTGAGGCGGCGCAGCGCCCCGATGGGCAGGTCGAGGACCACCAGGTAGTAATGGCCCAGGATCATGGCCCCCGCGGCCGCGCCGAGCAGCAGGATGGAGGTCAGGTCGGTGACGGCCGCCAGGACGCGCGGCTGCGCGGGCGTGCCCAGGAGGACGGCCGCCAGGCCCGCGACGAGCGCGCCCGTCAACAGCGGCCCGCGAATCCGCTGGGCCCCGAAGTGGTGCGCGCGGTTGTAGAGGACGGTGAAGACGAGGGCCACCGTGGTGGCCGCCAGCATGAGCGGATAGTGCGTTCCGCCCGGCGCGCCCTCCGCGCCGTCCAGTCCGAACCGCCGGTACGCGGACCAGGCGGCCGCGGCCATCATGAACGCCGCCGCCGCCGAGCAGAGCTTGAAGAAGCTGCGGCCCGCGCGATCGGGCACGAAGGGCAGCATGGCCAGCAGGCCGAGGGCGAGGTGCAGGAGGAACAGGAAGAAGACCGAGGTCACGCCGGCTGTCCGCGCAACGCGTCGGCCTCCAGCGGGCGCAGTACCGCCTCGATGGCCGCGCGCTCCGGCGAGTGCGGGTGGAAGGGGTCCGCCCCGCCCGCCGGTCCCCGGGGGCAGCCCCGCATTTCGATGTGCCGTTCCACTTCGGCGGGGAACCGCGCCAGCAGGCCGGTCAGGCACGCCGCCGCGGTGCGGGCGTGGGCACAGTAGCCGTGATCGGCCATGAAGCCCGCCGCCTCGCGCAGGTCGTTGACGTCCTTCGCCCGCGCGGCGCCGGCTTCCAGCGCGCGCACGACGCGCGCCAGGTTCGCGGTGCCCGCCGTGCACGGAGGGCACTGCCCGCACGATTCCCGCTCGAAGAAGGCGGCCGCCGAGACGCCGACGGCCAGCGGACAGGCGGCCGTGCCGATCACGAGGACCGCCGCCGTCCCCAGGGCGGATCCGGCGGCGCGCAGCGCGTCGGGATCGAGCGGGGTGTCCGACTGCGCGGGCGTCAGCGGGGCGCCGGACGGCCCGGCGGGGAAGATCATGCCCAGGCCGTCCGTGGGGCCCAGGCCGTGCTCGTCGATGACGCGGCGCAGCGGCGTCCCCAGCGGGACCGTATAGACGCCGGGCCGCCCCACGTGTCCCCACACCGATACGAGGGTGGACTCCGCGGCCCGGAAGCCGTCGGGGTCGCGCACGGCCGCGGGGACGAGGGACAGGGTCTCGACGTTCTGGACGAGCGTCGGCCGCCCGCGGAAGCCGACCGCCGCGGGCAGCGGGGGCTTGGGCCGCGGCCACGCCCGTCGTCCCTCCAGCGTCTCCAGGACCGCGGTCTCCTCGCCCGCGATGTAGGTGTCGTCTCCGCGGCGGATCGCGATCGTCACTCCCGTGGAAGGCCGGCCATCCCGCGCGCGCTCGAGCGCCGCCGCCGGGGCGGCGAAGGATCCCTTCAGGTACACGACCGCTTCGGTGGCTCCGAGCGCCTGCGCGGCCAGCTCCACGCCCGCCAGGACGTCGGCGGGCCGGGTCAGCATCAGGAACCGGTCCTTCACGGAGCCCGGCTCGCCCTCCGCGCCGTTGGCCACCACCATCGGCTCGCCGCCCTCGGCCAGCACCGCGCGCCACTTGCGGCCGGCCGGGAACCAGCCGCCGCCGCGGCCGCGCAGGCCCGAGGCCAGCAGCCGCCGGGTCAGCTCGTCGCCAGGGATCGCGCGGTCTCGCGCCGGTGTGGCCAGCGTCTCTCTCCTCGAGAACGGGGCATTATAGGTGGGCGCGGCGCGGCTTCCCATGGGCGGGTGCTTCGGGTATCATTGTGAAGGAAGGCAAGTTGTCGGCGCCTTCCGATAGGAGCGCAATCGGATGATCAACATCACCAACGCGGCCGCGGAGAAGGTCAAGGGCATCCTCGAGCAGGAGAAGTCCAGCATCCCCCAGGGCGGCCTGCGGATCTACGTCCAGGGCGGCGGCTGCTCGGGCTTTTCCTACGGGATGGTGCTCGACGAGGCCGCCGAGGGCGACCAGGTCTTCGAGAAGGAAGGTATCAAGGTCATCGTGGATCCCATGAGCCTGCGCTACCTCGAGGGCGCCGAGGTCGACTACAAGGAAGACCTGATGGGCGGCGGCTTCGCGATCAAGAACCCCAACGCCACCTCCACCTGCGGCTGCGGCCACTCGTTCAACGCCGGCGGCGAGGGCGGAGGCGGATCGCACCATCACTGAGACGCCGGGCCCCGCCCGGCCGCGCCGCGTGCCCGACGTCCCCAGCGTCATCCCGCTGTTCCCGCTGCCCGACGTGGCACTGTTCCCGCGGGTGAGCGTGCCCCTCCACATCTTCGAGCCGCGCTACCGCAAGATGGTGGCGGACGCTTTGGCCGGCGACAAGACCATCGGCATGGTCCTGCTGCGGCCGGGGTGGGAGAGCGACTACCACGGCCGGCCGGCAGTGTTTGGTACCGGGTGCGCCGGGCGGATCGAGAGCTTCGAGAGCCTCGCGGACGGGAAGTACAACATCGTGCTGCGCGGGGTCTCGCGCTTCCGCGTGGTCGAGGAGCACGCCGGCGAGCCGTACCGCCTGGCGACCGTGGAGCCGCGGCCGGAGGTGGACGACGCCGCGCCGGCGGACCTCGAGGCGGCCCGACGGCGCGTCCTGGCCGCCATCGGCAAGGCCGCCGATGGTCCCGCGGTCATGGTCTTGAACGCCGACCTTCCCCACGCCGTCTTCGTGGACGCGCTGTCGCAGTCGCTGCCGCTGGCTGCCCTCGAGCGCCAGTCGCTCCTCGATTGCGACACGGTGTCCGCCCGCTACGCCCGCCTGCTCGAGATCCTGGATTTCCGCCTGATGGAGCAGACGTACGCGCCGCGGAGCCGGACGCCGGTAGTCCACTAGCCCGCTCCCGCCAGAAGCATCAGCGTCCGCCGACTTTCGAATTCCTCCGTGCGTCCAAACCGGCAGGCGAAGGCGTAGGGAGCAGCAGTTCCCTCCCGCTCCGTGGGGAGGGCTAGGCTGGGGGGTCAGCAACGAACGCGGTGCCGGTCTAGCGACCGCAGTTCCCTCCCCCCTATGTGGGGAGGGATAGGGTGGGGGGTGAGACAACGAACGCGGTGCCGGTCTAGCTACAGCAGTACCCTCCCCCCTATGTGGGGAGGGATAGGGTGGGGGGTCGAGAAAGGAGGCGCTATGTCGCGTTGGACGGGCTTGGGCGTTGGAGTGGCGGCGCTGACGTTCGTGGCGCTGGCGGCAGGGCCGGTCACGAAGGCCGCGGACGAGGGCCCGGGGAAGCCGCGTGAGAAGAAGCAGACGTTCGAGTTCCGGAACTTCGGCGGCGGCGCGCACCTCGGGGTGACCCTCGACGACCGGGAGCAGCCGGGGGCGGTGGTCAAGGAGGTGCGGCCGGACACGCCGGCGGCGAAGGCGGGCCTGCAGCCCGGAGACGTGATCGTCCGCTACCAGGGCGATCGCGTCGAAGGCGCGGCGGCCCTGGCGCGGATGGTGCGCGAGACCCCGGCCGGCCGCCACGTCGAGATCGAGGTCGAGCGCAACGGATCCACGCAGACGCTCGGGGCGACGCTGGAGAAGGGCGACGCGACGCATCAGTGGGCCCAGGGCCTGCGCGAGGGCCTGGAGGACTTCGACGTCGAGGTCCCCGAGCACATCGAGCTGCCGGACATGCCCGACATGTCCGCCCTCGCGACGGTCCCGCCCATACCGCCCATACCGCCGATGCCGCCGCACGGCGGCGATCAGGCCGAGGGCTTCCGCCGCATGTTCCGCGAGTACGGCGGGGCGCACAAGCTCGGCATCCAGTACCAGGAGATCTCGGGCCAGCTCGCGCAGTACTTCAAGCTGGGCGAGGAGCGCGGCGTGCTCGTCTCCGAAGTGGAGGAGGACGGGCCGGCGGCCAGGGCCGGCCTGCGCGCGGGGGACGTGATCCTGAAGTTCAACGGCGACCCGGTCACCGACTCCCGGAGCCTGCGCGAGCAGGTCCGGAAGGCGGAGGCGGGGTCGGAGGCCACGCTCACCGTCTCGCGCGACGGACGCAGCCTGGACCTGAAGGTCAAGCTGGGCGGGAATCCCGCGCCGCCCCGCCCCGGACGGACGACGTAGCCGGTCTGCCGCATCCGCGGCGCTGGCGCGCCGCGCTCACCGGCGCGCCAGCGTCGCCCCCAACCAGGAGCACAACGCGTCCAGGACCTCCGGCGCCAGGTCCTGGGTGGGCAGCTTCTGATAGCCCTCGCGGGCGCCGACCGGATCGTGCTGGAAGTGGTGGTTGACGCCGGGGAAGAGACGCACCTCGACGTTCGGATTCCCGCCCTCGCGGATGGCGCGCTCCAGCAGGCCTGCGTCCTCCGGGTCCACCGCGCGGTCGGTCAGGCCGTGCAGGATCAGGACCGGCATGCGCAGCCGCCGCGCCGTGGGCAGCGGTTCGCGGTCCTGGATGGACCGCCGCCAGGCCGCGGTGCTGGCCTCCACGTTCTTCTGCTGCTGCCGCATGGCGTCGGCCAGGACGGCATCGCGGTCCCGCGCGGGGATCGTGGGATCGTTCTCGATGCGGTAGCGGAGCTGGTAGCGCATGGTCTCGCGGAAGGTCCGGCCCGGTCCGGCCAGCAGGACCACCGCCGCCAGCGACGGGTCTTCCGCCGCCACCATGGGCGCGATCTCGCCGCCGTAGCTGTGGCCGACGAGGCCGAGGCGGCGCGCGTCGACGTCACGGCGCCCGCGCAGGAAGTCCAGGGCGGCGCGCGTGTCCGCAGCCGTGTCCTCGGCGGTGGCGGCGTCCGCGTCGCCCGCGGATCCGCCGGCGCCCCGGTCGTCGAGGCGAAGGGTGGCCACGCCGCAGCCCGCCAGGCGCTCCGCGATCTCGCGGAACGGCCGGTAGTCCGGCTCCCCGGTGTGGTTGCCGTCGCGGAGGTGCGGGCCCGAGCCGGTCAGGGTCACGACCGCGGGGAACGGCGGGCGGCCGTGGCTCGGGAGCGTCAGGGTCCCGGCCAGCGTGCCCGCGGGACCCGGCACCCGTACCTCCACCTGGGGGATCGGCGCCACGAGGAGCGCGAGCGCCAGCGCGCCGCTCACCGTCGCCACGGCCGCTCCTTGTAGAGCCGGCCCTTCTGGCCCGCGCGGTGCGCGTCGAACAGCGCGCGCTCGACGTCGCGCGCCTTGACGCGGAGCTTGCGGGCGAAGTGCCGGATCACGGCCAGGAACTGCCGCCAGTTGCCGGCGCTGAGGCCCACGCCCGCCGCGTTCCGCGTGACGGCACCGCGCGCGTGCAGGAGCTGCCAGACGCGGATGTCGATGACGCCGTAGCGTCGCGGATCGATCGCGGTCAGCACGGCGGAGGCCATGGGGACGGACACGCCCTGGAGGCGGAGCAGCGACTCCAGCCGCCGCGGCTCGCTGCGCGTGCCCAGGGCCGAGGCGGTGGCGGCGCGCACCCGCTTCGGGCTGTTGGCGCGGACGTGATGGATGGCCCGCGGCGACTTCCACCGGCAGACGGCCACGAGCTCGGAGCGCGTCAGGTAGCCGCGCGCCCGCGCGTCGCGCAGGTCCCGGCACAGGCGGGCCGTGCCCGCGTCCTCCTCCGTGGAGAGGTGCCGCCGGATGACGGTCTCCAGCCGGGCGTAGCCGCGCGTCGCGTCCTGGAGAGCCACCGATCCCTTACGAAGAGGGAGATGGCGCCCCGGCCGATCCCGCGTCCGCGGGGTCTGGAGCGGGCACGCCCTCCTCGAACTCGATCACCAGCAGCGTGCCCCCCGTGGCCAGCACGGGACCGATCAGGAGGTTCAGCACCGGCACGAAGAGCGTGACGAGGCCGGCCAGGCCGAAGCCGATGCTCTCGGCGCGGTAGCGCCGGTGCCACGCCCGCCGCGCGCGGAAGTCGCGCCCGCGCCGGGCCAGCGGCGTGTCGGTCTGCTGGAAGGCCAGGGCGTGCGCGCCCCACAGCGTCCCCACCACCGGGCCCACCAGGGGGATCAGGCTCAGCAGCAGGACCACCGGCGCCGAGAAGACGAGGTACATCGAGCCCTTGAAGGACTGCAGCATCTCCCAGCCCAGGCCGCGGTAGTGCTCGATGACCCCGCCCCGCACCTGGGCCTCGACCATGCGCGAGATCTTCTCCAGGATCGGCGAGGACAGCAGCAGGGCCACGGCCAGGCCCAGGATCATCCCCGCGATCAGGGTCCCGACCCAGAGGGCGAGGGTGAGCAGGAAGCCCAGCTGCTCCGCGATCTTCCCCTCGCCCGGCACCAGCACCTTCTCCAGGACGGGGATCACGAAGAGGCCCAGGAAGAAGCCGGTGACGACGCAGACGACGGCGAGCACCGCGGGCAGGATGGCCAGCGGCCACAGCTTGGGAGTGCGGGCCAGGAGCACGAAGCCCGCGGGGACATGCCAGGCCCCCGCGGCGGCGCGGCGGAAGATGCCCGGGCGCTCGCGCCGGCGCCGCTCGAACCACATCGTCAGCAGCGTAGCAGAATTTGACAGCGCGGCGCGGCGGCGTGGGAGAATGCCCGAAAGGCCCCAGATGAATGACGTCCTGGCCGTCATCCTCGGCGGCGGTCGCGGGACGCGCTTATTCCCGCTGACCCTGCACCGGTCGAAGCCCGCCGTGCCCATCGGGGGAAAGTACCGTCTCATCGACATCCCGGTGAGCAACTGCCTGAACTCCGACCTGCGGCGCATCTACGTCCTGACGCAGTACAACTCCGAGAGCCTGAACAAGCACCTGGGTCTGACCTACAAGTTCGACATCTTCACGCGGGGCTTCGTGTTCGTCCTGGCCGCGGAGCAGACCGAGGACAGCCCCGACTGGTTCCAGGGCACGGCGGACGCCGTGCGCCAGAGCCTGCGCCACCTGGCCGCGCACCGCTCGAAGGAGGTGCTGATCCTCTCCGGCGACCAGCTCTACCAGATGGACTACCGGAAGATGGCGGAGACCCACCGACGCAACGTGGCCGAGGCCACGGTGGCGGTGACGCCGGTGACGGCCGAGCAGGCCCCGTCGTTCGGGATCCTCAAGGTGA
>Ga0207651_10001608_pt1 | contig 10344 bp, 11 predicted proteins | sample KBSM23metaG_FD_184328 | JGI IMG/M metagenome (GOLD analysis project Ga0207651, IMG submission 184328) | Miscanthus rhizosphere microbial communities from Kellogg Biological Station, Michigan, USA - KBS M2-3 metaG (SPAdes) (version 2) | ecosystem: Host-associated > Plants > Roots > Rhizosphere >... | reverse complement strand
AAAGAGATCGACGTCGCGGATCTCGAAGTCCATTCCCTTTTCGAACAGCACGAAGCGGCAGCGGTGCGAGTACGGGTCGGTGGTTCCTGAATACAGCACCATCATGGCGGGGGCTCCGTCGAAAAATCAGTCGTCAAAAAACAGTCGACCGGCAAGCCGGTCGGAAGAACCTCGAGGGCGGTCGGGAAGACGTCAGTTCACGTCTTTCCAGTACGCCGCATTCAGCCGCCAGCTGATCACCCAGAAGAACGCCAGGAAGATGAGCACCCAGACGCCCAGCCTCACGCGGAAATTCTGCACCGGTTCGCTCATCCATTGCAGGTAGGCAACGAGATCCGCGACGTCGGCGTTGTAATCGGCTGGACTGAGCGTGCCCGGGGTTTCCAGCTTGAGACCCTTGAACACATGCTCGACCTGCCCGCCCTCTCCCTTTTCGTCCTCAAAGACCGCGCGCTGGGTGCCCTGGAGCTCCCACAGCACATGCGGCATGCCGACGTTCGGGAAAACGCGATTATTCCATCCCGTGGGCCTCGTCTCGTCCCGGTAGAACGATCTGAGGTAGGTATAGAGGTAATCCGCCCCAGTTCCGTTGGCGCCGGAACGGGAGCGAGCGATCACCGACAGGTCGGGCGGGACGGTTCCGAAGAAGGCCTTGGCATCCTTCGGATCCAGGGAGGTCTTCATCAGGTCGCCCACCTTGTCGCCGGCGAACAGCAGATTGGATTTTATCTGATCGTCGGTCAGCCCGATTTCCGGGTCGTGCAGGCGGTTGTAGCGCATGTACGCCGCCTGGTGGCAATTGAGGCAGTAGTTGACGAACAGCTTGGCGCCGTGCTGCAGCGCGGCGCGGTCGGTGAGGCGTTCGACGGGGAACTTGTCCCAGGCCGGTCCGCCCTCCTGCGCGAAGGCCGCGCCGCAGAGCGAGAACGCGACGACGAGGCTGGCAATGAGACGCTTCATGAGGGTGTCTTGGTGCATGGCGATCAGTGCGCGTGGAAGGTGACGCGGTCCGGAACGGGCTTGAACGTGCCCATCTGGCTCCACCACGGCATCAGCAGGAAGAAGCCGAAATAGATCAGGGTGCCGACCTGCGCGACGGCGGTCTTCAACGGATCCGGCGGCTGGATGCCCAGCCAGCCCAGGATCAGGAAGGTGATCACGAACACGCCGTAGACCGCCTTGTGCCAGCCCGGACGGTAGCGGATCGACTTGACCGGGCTCTTGTCCAGCCAGGGCATGAAGAACAGGATCACGACGGAGCCGCCCATCACCAGCACGCCCCAGAACTTGGCGTCGCAGCCCGAGAGCGCCTGCACGCCGGTGAACTTCAACGCGCCCATGCCGACCAGCGCGAGCAGAGCGCCGACGACGATCAGCAGCTTGCCGAGCGCACCGAACCGGCCCTTCCACAGCGCCAGGACGGCCGAGACGGCGACGATGAGGCGGAACCACACCAGCATGTCGTCCGTGGTGGCGCGCAGCATCGAGTAGAACGGCGTGAAGTACCAGACCGGTGCGATGTGCGGCGGCGTCTTGAGCGAATCGGCCGGGATGAAGTTGTTGGCCTCGAGGAAGTAGCCACCCATCTCCGGCGCGAGGAAGACGACCGCGCTGAACAGGATCAGGAAGGCGACCACGCCCATCATGTCGTGCACCGAGTAGTACGGGTGGAACGGGATGCCGTCACGCGGGATGCCGTTGGCGTCCTTGTTGGCCTTGATCTCGACGCCGTCCGGATTGTTGGAGCCCACTTCGTGCAGCGCGATGATGTGCGCGACGACCAGGCCCAGCAGGATCAGCGGGATCGCGATGACGTGGAAGCTGAAGAAGCGGTTCAGCGTGGCGTCCGACACCACGTAGTCGCCGCGGATCATCAGCGACAGGTCGGGCCCGACGAACGGGATCGCGGAGAACAGGTTGACGATCACCTGTGCGCCCCAGTACGACATCTGGCCCCAGGGCAGCAGGTAGCCCATGAAGGCCTCGCCCATCAGGCACAGGAAGATCGCGCAGCCGAAGATCCAGACCAGCTCCCGCGGCTTGCGGTACGAGCCGTACAGGAAGCCGCGGAACATGTGCAGGTAGACGACGATGAAGAACGCCGAGGCCCCGGTGGAGTGCATGTAGCGCACCAGCCAGCCCCAGGGCACGTCGCGCATGATGTACTCGACCGACGCGAACGCGAGCGTCGCATCGGGCTTGTAGTGCATCACCAGGAAGATGCCGGTGACGATCTGGATCACCAGCACCAGCGTCGCGAGGATGCCGAAGAAATACCAGAAGTTGAAGTTCTTCGGCGCGTAGTACTCGGAAGCGTGCTCTTTCCAGAGCTTGGTCGCCGGGAAGCGGTTGTCGACCCAGGTCATCAGCTTGACACCCGTGGAGGCGTTCGCTGGGGCTACCTTGAATTCAGACATGCGGTCCTCTTGTTTGTTCAACGGCAAGGCGCGACGACGCGTGTTCGCCGCGGCCCTCGTCTCAAGCCTTCGTGTGTTCGTCTTCGCCGATGATCAGCTTGTGATCGCTGCCCGCCGCGAAGATGTACGGCGGCACGCGCAGGTTGTCCGGCGCCGGCTTGTTCTTGAAGACGCGTCCCGCAAGATCGAAGGTGGAGCCGTGGCAGGGGCATAGCCAGCCGCCCGGCCAGTCGGCGGGCAGCGAGGGCTGGGCGCCGGCGGCGAACTTGTCGCCGGGCGAGCAGCCCAGGTGCGTGCAGATGCCCACCACCACCAGCAGCTCGGGCGTGCGCGAACGGTGCGCGTTGCGCGCGTACGGCGGCGTCTGCTCGTCGGGGTTGCGCTTCGAATCGGGGTCGGCGAGTTCGGCCGTGTCCTTGGTCAGCGAGGCGACCTGCTCGGGCGTACGGCGCACGATCCAGACCGGCTGGCCGCGCCATTCGACCGTCTTCTTCTCGCCCATCTTCAGGTCGGAGATGTCCACTTCCACCGCGGCGCCGGCGGCCTTGGCCCGCTCGGACGGCGCGAAGGTGCTGACGAACGGCACCGCCGTTGCCACACCCGCCACTGCTCCCACACCGCATGTGGCGGCTACCCACCGCCGTTTGCTTTCGTCGATCCCGTCGTGCACTACAACGCTTTCACTCATGAGCATCCTCGAGCTGAATACCAGTTCTGGGCAACGCCATTGAGTTTAGCGTGCGCAACGATGCGTTCGAGCCACCCGGGCACCACAGGCAAACCCTTGGTACGCCGCCTTCGGCGGCCGTCTCGACGCCCGGTATTGACGCGTCGTCCAGCGCGGTAATACTGCGTGCCTGAACTTGCCTGCGCTCGAGGCACGCCGCGCGCCGACAATGACCTGCGTCAAACATCACCCGAAAATACAGGAGAAGGCTCATGGGATTCGCAACGGAATTCAAGGAATTCGCCATCAAGGGCAACGTGATGGATCTCGCCGTCGGCGTGATCATCGGTGCCGCCTTCGGCAAGATCGTCGACTCCGTCGTCAACGACCTGATCATGCCGTTGATCGGCAAGGCGGTCGGCGGTCTCGACTTCTCGAACTACTTCTTCCCGCTGGCCGGCCAGACGGCCACCACGCTGGCCGAGGCGAAGAAGGCCGGCGCGGTGTTCGCGTACGGCAACTTCATCACCGTGGCCATCAACTTCGTCATCCTCGCCTTCATCATCTTCCTGATGGTCAAGCAGATCAACAAGCTGAAGAAGGCGGCGCCGCCGGTCGTCGCCGCGACGCCGGAAGACGTCATGCTGCTGCGCGAGATCCGCGACTCGTTGAAGAAGTGACGCCTGGCCGTTGACCACGCCATTGCTGGCAGCGTCGTCGCAGGGTTGGATCCTGCGACTGCGCGCAGGATGACGCGGTCTTCAGGGCGCGAGCCGGCGCGCCATCTTCGCGGCCGCCACCAGGCTCGCGGGGTCCGCGATGCCGCGCCCGGCGATGTCGAACGCCGTGCCGTGGTCCGGGCTGGTGCGCACGAAGGGCAGGCCCAGCGTCACGTTGACGCCCTGCTCCACGCCGAGGTACTTCACGGGGATGAGGCCGTGGTCGTGCGTCATCGCAACGACGAAGTCGAACTCGCCGGGCTTGGACGCCGTGTGGCGGGCGCGCATGAAGACGGTGTCCGGCGCGAACGGCCCGCTGGCCGCGATGCCCGCGGCGCGCGCCTGCGCGATGGCCGGCGCGATCAGCAGCGTCTCCTCGTCGCCGAACAGCCCGCCCTCGCCCGCATGCGGATTCAGGCCGGCCACCGCGATGCGCGGCGCGGCCAGGCCGAAACGCAGCCCGGCCGCGTGCGTGATGGCCAGCGTGTCGACGATTCCCTGCGTGGACAGCGCGTCGATGGCGCGCCGCAGGCTCATGTGGATCGTCACCAGCACCACGCGCAGCTCGTCGTTGGCCAGCATCATGCGCACCGGCGGCGGCGCCTCGCCGGGCGCCGCGGCGAGCGACTGCAGCATCTCGGTATGGCCCGGGAACGCGACGCCCGCGGCCGACAGGGCCTCCTTGTGGATCGGCGCCGTGACGATCGCGCGCCCCGCGCCATCGCGCATCCAGGCGACGGCCTGCTCGATGCAGCGCGCGGCGGCCGCGCCGGCGCGGGCCTCGATCGCGCCGAAGGGCAGCGCCGCGAGTCCGCCCGGCAGGTCGGCGGGGGCGCACACGGCCAGCGCATCGGGCGGACACGCCGCGAGATCGGAGGGATGCTCCAGCGCCGCCACCGGCAGCACCAGCCCGCAGGCCGCGGCCGCCCGCCGCAGCACGCCGGCGTCACCGACCACGACCGCGTCGTCGAGTTCGCCGGCGGCCGCCGCCTTGCAGATGATCTCCGGGCCGATGCCGCTCGCGTCGCCCATCGTGACGAGCAAGGGCCGCCCGGTCCGGGCGGGCGAGGCGCTGTGGTGAAGGGGCATCGCCCGGATTGTTCCACGCTCGCGGCGCGTGCCACACTGGTTGCTTCGATGACCCTGCCCTGCCCGCCGTGACTCTTCCATACCGTTTCCGCAGGCCCCTGGCCCTCGTCGTCCTGGGTGCCTGCGCCGCCGCCGCCGTGGCCCAACCGCTCGCCACGGCCAGGACGCCGCTCGCGCCGTCGCCCGGCGACGCGCGGCGCTTCCATGCCTCGCTGGAGGCGACGCGCTTTCGCGCCCTGCTGGACAGCGACTGGCAGTGGCGCATGCAGCAGTTCCCCGAATGGGCCACGGCGCTGGGCGACCATCGCTTCGACGACAAGCTGCGCGACGCCTCGCCCGAGGCCGTCGCGAGCCGCGAGCAGCACGCGCGCGAGCACCTGAAGGCGCTCAAGCGCATCGACGCCGACGCGCTCACGGGCGAGGATCGCATCTCGTACGACTTCGCGCTGCAGGACGCGCAGCTGGCCGTCGACTGGCAGAAGTACCCCGCCATGCGCACGCGCGTGCTCTCGGCCAAGGAAGGCGCGCAGCTGGGCCTGCCGGCGATGATGCAGGACTTCCCTGTGCGCACCGAGGCCGACGCGCTCCACGCGCTCGCGCGCCTGAAGGCGATGCCGCAACGCATCGCGCAGGACATCTTCTGGCTGCGCGAGGGCAAGCGCCTGGGCTGGGTCACGTTCAAGGCCTCGCTGTCGCAGGTGCCCGACCAGATCGACAAGCTGCTGGCCAAGCCGGCCACCGAGACGCCGCTGCTCGCGCCGTTCGCGCACCTGCCCGCCGACATGCCCGCCGAGCGCCAGCGCGCGCTGCAGGACGAGGCCGCCGCCGCGCTGCAGGCCGAGGTGGCCCCGGCCTTCCTCGAGCTGCGCAAGGTCGTCGTCGACGAACTGCTGCCGGTGAGCCCCGAGGACGGCGCGATGAGCGCGTATCCGGACGGCGTCGAGGTCTACAAGCTGTTCATGCGCGGCTCGACGACGCTGCCGCTGGACGCCAAGGCCGTGCACGACATCGGCTTGGCCGAGATGGCACGCATCCACGCGCAGATCGATGCGGTGATGAAGCAGGCCGGCTTCACGGGCAGCTACGCGGAATTCGCCGACCAGCTGGCGCACGACCCGAAGTACTACTACACGAATGCCGACGACCTGCTCTCGGGCTATCGCGACATCGCCAAGCGCGTCGACCCGATGCTCACCAAGCTGTTCCTGACCCTGCCGCGCACGCCCTACGGCATCCGGCCGATCCCGAGCTACCAGGGCCCCAACACGGTGGAGTTCTATTCGCCCGCCGCGGCCGATTCATCCACGCCCGGCTGGTTCAACGCCAACGTCATCGCGCTGGCGTCGCGGCCCAAGTGGGACATGGCCGACCTGTTCCTGCATGAAGGCGTGCCGGGCCACCACCTGCAGATCTCGCGCGCGCACGAGCTGCTGCAACTGCCCATGTTCCGCCGCGCGGCGCAGGTCAATTCGTACGTCGAGGGCTGGGCGCTGTACGCCGAAAGCCTGGGCACCGAGCTGGGCCTGTACGACGATCCCTACGTGCACTACGGCTACCTGCGCGCGCAGGCCTGGCGCGCCGGCCGGCTGGTCGTGGACACCGGCATCCATGCGCTCGGATGGACGCGCGCCCAGGCGATCGACTACCTCGTCGACAGCGGCGGCCTCGCGCGCGAGGACGCCACCGCCGAAGTCGACCGCTACTACGTCTGGCCGGCGCAGGCGCTCGGCTACAAGCTGGGCGAGCTGAAGATCCGCGAGCTGCGCCAGAAGGCGCACGACACCCTCGGCGACCGCTTCGACCTGCGCGCCTTCAACCAGGAGATCATCGACCACGGCGCGCTGCCGCTGCCGGTGCTGGAGCGCGTCGTCGGCGCCTGGATGGACCGGGTCAGGAGCGGCGCCGCGTCGCCGCCCATCGCGGACGCGCGATGATGCGCAGGCTCTGGCTGCTGTTCGCCCAGGCGGTGACCATCGCGCTCGCTGTCTTCGTGGTGCTGGCCGCCTGGAAGCCGCAGTGGTGGGCGTCCTCGCGCACGCTCGCATCCGCGCCGGCGTCGCCCGCGGCGCTCGCGCCCGTGGCCGCGCCCGCGATGCCGGCGCGCGGCGCGACGTCCAGCAGCTTCGCCGCGGCGGTGCGGCGCGCGGCGCCCGCGGTGGTCTCGATCACGGCCAGCAAGACGGCCCTGCGCCGCGCGGCCGCGGCCGGCGCGCAGTCCTGGCCACGCGACCTCTTCAACGGCCGCAACCAGACCCAGACCGGCCTCGGCTCGGGCGTGCTGGTGTCGGCCGACGGCTACCTGCTGACCAACCAGCACGTGATCGACGGCGCCGACGACATCGACGTCACGCTGTCGGACGGGCGCTCGGCCAGCGCGAAGGTCGTGGGCACCGATGCGGACTCCGATCTCGCGCTGCTGAAGGTGTCGCTGGACAACCTGCCCGTGATCCCGTTCGGCGACATCCGGCAGGTGTCGGTGGGCGATCCGGTGCTGGCGATCGGCAACCCGTTCAACGTCGGCGAGACGGTCACGTCGGGCATCGTCAGCGCGCTGGATCGCAACCAGCTCGGTCTGTCGACGATCGAGAACTTCATCCAGACCGATGCCGCGATCAATCCGGGCAACTCGGGCGGCGCGCTGGTCGACGCCGAGGGCCGGCTGGTGGGCATCAACACCGCGATCTTCTCGCGCAGCGGCGGCAGCATGGGCATCGGCTTCGCGATTCCCGTGGACATCGCACGCGAGGTGATGGACGCGCTGATCCGCGACGGCCAGATGACGCGCGGCTGGATCGGCGTGCAACCGCGCGACCTCACGCCCGAGTTCGCCGACAGCTTCCAGCTGCCGGTGCGCGAGGGGGTGCTGGTGACCGGCGTGCTGCGCGACGGCCCCGCCGCGCGGGCCGGCCTGAAGCCGGGCGACGTCGTCACCGCCATCGGCGGCGTGAAGATCTCCAACACGGCGCAGCTGCTGCGCGCCGTCGGGGCCCTGAAGCCGCCGTCCAGCGCCGTGCTGGCGGTGCAGCGCGGCAGCGATGCCCTCACGCTGAGCGTGCCGGTGGCCAAGCGTCCGCCGGCCAGGCCGCGCGACGCGGATCAGAACTGAACTGATCCAACCCACCCGTCATCCTGCGCGCAGTCGCAGGATCCACGCGAGAATGACGCACCCTGGCCGGGGTGGATTCCGCGACTGCGCGCGCGGAATGACAATCTCGGCCTCAGGACGCTTCGACGGGCTTCCTGGCTGTGGCCGCCGCGGCCCACAGCCCGACTTCGTACAGGAAGCACATCGGGATCGCCAGCGACAGCATCGAGATCATGTCCGGCGGCGTGATGACCGCCGAGACGATGAACGCGATGATGATGAAGTAGCGGCGGAACTCGCGCAGCTTGGCCACGCTCACGACGCCCATGCGCGCGAGCACGACCACCACGATGGGCACCTCGAAGGTCGCGCCGAAGGCGAGGAACATCGTCAGCACGAAGCCGAGGTAGGCCTCGATGTCCGGCGCGACATTGACGCTGCGTGGCGCGAATGCCTGGATGAAATGGAACACCCGCCCGAACACGAAGAAGTAGCAGAACGCCACGCCGCCGATGAACAGCACCGTGCTGGAGATCACCAGCGGGAGCACGAGCCGCTTCTCGTGGCTGTACAGACCCGGCGCGACGAAGGCCCACAGCTGGTACAACACCACCGGCAGCGCGACGAGGAACGCCAGCAGCAGCGTGATCTTCAGCGGCACCAGGAACGGCGAGATGACGTTGGTGGCGATCAGGTGCGAGCCGGCCGGCAGCTGGGCCACCAGCGGCTGGGCCAGCAGGTCGTACAGCGCCGCCGGCCCGGGATAGAAGGACAGGATGGCGAAGACCACGCCGATGGCGAGCAGCGCCCGCACCAGGCGGTCGCGCAGCTCGATCAGATGCGCGACGAAGGGCTGCTCGGTGCCTGCGAGCTCGTCGTGTTCGTCGGCCATGTCAGAGGATCCGGAGAGGGAGGGGGCGCAGGCCGGCGGTGATCGCGCTCAAATCGCGCTCCCGCTGCTGCGGCGCGGCCGGAAGCGGGCCACGCGGGCGGCGCCCGACTGCGCATGCACGCGCACGCCGTTGCGCTGCTTGTACCAGGCCGGCACGGCCGCGCGCTTGACGCGCCAGTTCTTCTTCGGCGCCTTGTAGGCCGGCGCCGCCGCGTGCGGGGCAAGCCCGTGCGACGTCATCACCGGCGGGCTGCCGGCGTCGCCGAAGGTCGAGATGTCGTTCGCGATGGCGGCGCGCGTCTCGTTGAATTCCTTTTGCACCGTGTCGTGCACGTCGCGCGCGGCCGTCTCGAATTGCGAGCGCATCTTCTGCAGCTCCTCGAGCTCGATCGAGCGGTTGACCTCGGCCTTGACGTCCGCCACGTAGCGCTGCGCCTTGCCCAGCAGCGTGCCCACGGTGCGGGCGACGCGCGGCAACTTCTCGGGCCCGATGACGATCAGCGCCACCGCGCCGATCAGCGCCATCTTGTCGAAGCCGAAGTCGAGCATGCGGCTTCAGCGGTTCAGGTGCGGGTCTTGGTCTCGACGTCGACCGTGTTGGGGTCGCGCGCCGCGTTGTTGGGGACCTGCGGGGGCGCCACGGGCGCGTCGGAGCTGCCTTCGCGCATGCCGTCCTTGAAGCCCTTGACCGCGCCGCCGAGATCCTTGCCCATGTTCTTGAGCTTGCCCGTCCCGAAGATCAGCAGGACCACCGCCAAAACGATCAACCAATGCCAGATGCTGAACGATCCCATAACAATTCTCCAAGGCGTACGGCCTGCCAGTTCACGCGGCAGGTACACCCGACATTCTAGTTGACGGCGGTGTCCGCAATGCGAAGCGCGCCGGATTCACCCCTTGGCCCACGGCCGGGGACCGCCGAACGCGTGCAGGTGCAGGTGAGGAACCTCCTGCAGGCCGTCCTTGCCGGTGTTGACCATCATGCGGAAGCCGTTCGTGACGCCATTGTCGAGCATCAGCCTGGGCACCAGCGCCATCATCTTGCCCAGCATCGGCGCATCCGCCTCGGTCACCTCGACCATCGACGGGATGTGGCGCTTGGGGATCAGCAGCAGGTGCACCGGCGCCCACGGCGCGATGTCGTGGAACACCAGGATCTCGTCGTCCTCGTAGGCCTTGCGCGAGGGGATCTTGCCGTCGACGAGCTTGCAGAAGATGCAGTTCGGGTCGTGGGACATCGAAGGGCTCCTCAGAGATACATCGGACGGCGGTCGTTGAAGGCGATCCAGCCGCGCAGGCAACGGTAGAGGTACCACAGGCCGATCACGCCGTAGGCGATCGCGCCCGGTAGCGCCAGCAGCAGCCACAGCGGGCTGGCGACGACGAACCACAGCAGCGCGAACCAGAAGGTGCGCGCCTGCCAGCGCCAGTGGCTGCGGTAGAAGTCGTCGGGCAGGTCGCCGGACTTCACCAGG
>Ga0207651_10001606_pt1 | contig 10353 bp, 5 predicted proteins | sample KBSM23metaG_FD_184328 | JGI IMG/M metagenome (GOLD analysis project Ga0207651, IMG submission 184328) | Miscanthus rhizosphere microbial communities from Kellogg Biological Station, Michigan, USA - KBS M2-3 metaG (SPAdes) (version 2) | ecosystem: Host-associated > Plants > Roots > Rhizosphere >... | reverse complement strand
CTGACCCGCAGCCTCTACCGGCTCTATGCGATCGACCCGGGGTTCAACCTCGCCAACGTCCTGAGCCTGCAGGCGCCCGACTTCCGCCAGCCGACCCCCGGCCGCCGCCAGCAGTTCGCGCGCGACGCGCTCGAGCGGCTCGGCGCGGAGTCGAGCGTCCAGGCCGCGGCGATCGCCTCGTCCGCGCCGCTCGCCGCGTCGTTTCCGCAGCAGCAGGAGCTCCGCATCGAGGGGGCCGACGCCGACGCGATCGCCAGCGCGCCGCAGACCGTGACCCGCGTGGTCAGCCGCGACTATTTCAAGACCGTCGGCACGCCCATCAAGATGGGCCGGGCCTTCGCCACGTCCGATCGTGCCGGGTCCGCGCCGGTCGTCATTCTCAGCGAGTCGATGGCCAGGTACTACCTGAAGGATCAGAGTCCGATCGGACGCCACCTCAGTCTGAAGCAGCACGACGACACCTGGGGGCCTCCAGCCGAGATCATCGGGATCGCGGCCGACTCGCACGCCGACGGCCTCACCCGGGCGCCGCTGCACACGCTCTACCAGCCCGACACGCAGGCGCCGTTCGTGCCGACGACGATCCTGGTGCGGGCCGACGCCTTCGATCGCCTGACGCCGCGCATCGTCGAGACGATCCGCCAGCTCGATCCGGACCGTCCGATCGATCACGTGCAGACGCTGGCGGAGATTCGCGACGAGACGATCGCGCCGCAGCGCCTGAACGCGACGCTGATCGGGCTGTTCGCGCTGCTCGCGCTGGCCATCGCCACGGTCGGCGTCGCCGGAGTACTGGCGTTCTCGGTCAGTCAGCGCACCAACGAGCTCGGGATCCGCCTCGCGCTCGGCGCCGAGCGCGGCAGCATCCTGCGGATGATCCTCGGGGAAGGCGTGACGATGGCGGTCATCGGCCTCGTGGTCGGCGGCGCCGCCGCCATTCCGCTGTCGCGCTTCCTCGCCGGCCTGCTGTTCGGCGTGGCGCCGGCCGATCCGGTCACGATTGCGGCGGCGGCGGGACTGCTGCTCGCGGTCGCGGTCGTGGCCGCGTGGATTCCGGCGCGGACCGCGACGGCGGTCGACCCGATGACGGCGCTGAGATCGAATTAGCGCGATTCGGCGCGCCGATCGCGCACCGTTCCCGGCTAGAACGTTCCGAGCACGTACTGAGCGTCCGCGATCAGCGAGGCGGCGGCGTCCGCGGCGATGCCGCGGCCGCTCTGGGCGGTGCACAGGTCGATGACGTCGCGCAGCTTCGCCGACGCGCTCGAGAAGTTGCCTCGATCCAGCGCCGTTTTCGCATCGGTCAGCTTCCCGAGCAGGGCCGTCTGCTTCGACGCCTCGATCTTCCCCTGCTGCGCAAAGACGTTGACGCTGGCGATGAGACTGTCGGGCGTCGCCACGATCCGGAACGACATCGACTGTCGGGCCGAATTGCCGGCGACGTCGAACGCCACCACCTCGATCGTGTGCGCGCCCAGTGTCTGCGTCAGCAGCGCGATCGACTGCGCGTTTGGCACGGGAGCGCCGTCGAGCGTCGCCGACACGCCCTGCATGCCGGATCCGCCATCGGCCGCCGAGTACGATGCCAGCACGCTGTCGGTGTGCAGGTAATCGCGCGCCTCGGGAGACGTCAGCGTCACGAGCGGCGCAGACGAATCGATCATGATCAGCGAGGAGGGCAGCGGACTCTCGACGTTTCCCGCGCGGTCCCTGGCGCGGGCCGCAATCCGCGTCCCCCCCTGGGCCGAGACGACGAAGGGGGACACGTACGGCTGGAACGCGCCGTCGTTGAGGCTGTACTCGACGGCCGCCACGCCGCCGCCCGGAAGATTGTCGATCGCTGTCAGCGAAACCGTGACGGGCGCCCGGTACCAGCCGGCCAGTCCCGACGTCCCAGACACGGCGACGCTCGTTCGCGGCGCCGACGTGTCGATGGACACGTTGCGCGTGAACGTCGAGACGTTGCCGTTTCGATCCGTCGAGCGAGCGGTGACCTGCGTCACGCCCTCGGTCGAAATCACGACGGGCGCCGTGTAGCTCTGAAAGGCGGCGTCGCCGATGCGGTACTCGACCGACGCCACACCCGAGCCAGGTGTGCTCTCGACCGCGAAGACCGTGACGGTCGCGGCTGACTTGAGCCACCCGGCAAGGCCGAACGTGCCCGTCACCTGGAAGCTGACCGTCGGAGCGGTCGTGTCGATTCGCACGGTCGCCGACGGTGCCGGGCTCTCGACGTTGCCGGCCCAGTCCACCGCCCGGACGGTGACCTGCGTCGTGCCCGACTGCGTTACGGTGAACGGCCCGGTGTAGCGCTTGAACACGCCGCCGGTCAAACGGTATTCAATGTAGGCGAGCCCTCGCCCCTGATCGTCGTCGGCCGCCGACAGCGAGACCGTGACGGGCGATCCATACCAGCCGTCGACGCCCGGCGTCCCCGAAAGCGCGACGGTAGACATGGGAGCGACGGTGTCCAGCGGAGTCGCCCCCGGTGAGATCTTCGCGACGAACGCATCCTCCGTTCCCGCGTAGACGGGTTGCGGCGCCGTGTGTGTGGCCCAGTCGGTCGAATTCGTGTAGCCCGCGACGACCATCGCGCCCGCGGCGTCCACGGCGATATCGCGCGCGTAATCCGCGCCAGGGCCGCCCAGGAACGTGGAGTACTGCAGCGCTCCCGCGGCGTCGAACCGGGTGACGAACACGTCGTTCACGCCCCCCGCGTGGGTGCGGTGCCACGCGTCGGCAGTGACTGGGAAATTGGTCGATTGCGTCGTGCCGGTGACCGACGCCTCGCCGGCCGGCGTGACCGCGATCGACGGCCCGAGGCTCTGGCCCGGATCGTTTTCCATGGCGCTGCCGCCGAGGAAGGTCGAATAGACGAACGCGCTGCCGGACTCGTTCAGCGCCGTCACGAACACGTCCGAGAAACCGCCGCCATGCGCGGGCTGCGAGGCGTTGACGACGGGGAAGTTCGTCGACAGGGTGAGCCCGGTCACGTAGGCGCGTCCGGCGGCATCCGTCGCGACGCGCGAAGCGTAGTCCGACCCGCCGCCGCCGAGATACGTCGAGTACACGGGTTCGCCGGCCGGCGAGAGCTTGACGACAAACGAATCCCAGGTGCCGCCGAACGCGCTCTGAATCGGGTGCACCGTGGGGAAGTCGTTCGAGAAGGTGTCGCCGGTGACATAGCGATTGCCGTTCGCATCGACGGCGATGCTCGCCGCCGACTCCCCACCCGCGCCACCGATGTAGGTCGCGTACTCCAGCCGCGAACCGTCGGCGCTCAACGTCGCGACGAAGCCGTCCGGGTTGAGAAAGCAGCCGGCATACACGTGCGCGCTGTCAACCGGATCGAATGCGACGACAAGGGGCTGGGCACCGTTTGGAAGTCGCGCATCCGACCAGGTCTGCCCGTCGTGATGGAGGAAACTACTCTGCGAACTGCCGAGGAACAGCGTGGACGGATCGGAAGGCGCGATGGCGAGCGTCTGGATGAACATCGAGAAGTCGAACACCGACGTCCACGCCGCGCCGCCGGTGGTCGTCTTGAACAGGCCATGCTCTGTGCTGACGTACGCCACCTGCGGGTCGACCGGATCCACGACCAGTGACGTGAGCATCCCAATGGGAACGTCGCGTCCCGAGCCGCCGGCGGCCTGCCACGGCCCGCCGTCGCTGCTCCTCAGCACCGTGCCGGGCCCGAACTGCACTCCCGTCAGCGCGTACACGGTGCTCCCGCTCGCGGCGAGGACCTGCACGGGTTCGCGGAGGCCGGTGTCCGTCCATGTGTCTCCACCGTCCACGCTCTTGAAGACACCCCCGGACCAGGCCGGCGCCGCATAGATCGTCGATGGGTCTCCGTCGACGACCGCCAGCGCTTTCGCTCCCGCCCCTCCGTACGGAGACACCACAGTCCAGCTCGCGCCCTGGTCGCGCGACCGGTACACACCCAGGTCCCCTCCCGCAAAGACGGCGGGTGCGGTTCCCACTTGATCCACGACCGCGTAAATCCCCTGCGCCGGCAGATTCTCGCGCGTCCATGTCGCGCCGTCGTCCATCGACTTGAACAGGCCTTCCCTGAAGCTCCCGGCGTACACCGCGGCCGGCTGCGAGCGATCGAATCCGAAGGCACGCACGCCGGACACCATCAGGCCGGTGTGCAGCCCCGTCCACGTGCCGCCACCGTCGTGCGTGCGGAACGCGGGAGTCCCGCCGAGAGACCGCTGCCACGGGTTGACGAGGGGAAAGTCGGGCGAGGACGTCGATCCGACGATGTGCGCGCGACGGTCGGCGTCAACCGCGATCCCGTGAACAGCGTCCTGCCCGGAACCGCCGACCAGGGTCGCGTAGGCGAGGGCGCCCGTGGAGTCGAGCTTGATCACGAATATCTGCTTGCGCCCCTCGAGCGTACCGATGGCGTTCGCCAGCGGAAAATCCCAGGAGTCGGTGTAGCCGGCGACGTAGGCATTGCCGGCGTCGTCGACCGCCACGTCCCTCGCCTCGTCATAGCCGCCGCCGCCGAGGTAGGTCGAGTAGACGATGGCGTCGCCGCCTGGCGTCAACTTGGTGACGAAGGCATCGACAGATCCGTGTTTCTCGCCCTGAGCGGCGTTGGCGATCGGAAAGTCCGGCGAAGTCGTCACGCCGGCGACGATGATGTTTCCGGCGGCGTCGACCGCGACGCTGTGGCCGTGGTCCGTGCTGGCGCCACCGAGGTAGGTGGCATAGCTCAGGACCGGATCGATGATGAGCGGCAGCCGGCGGTCGTAAGCGTCGATGCGAAAGCCGATCGTCGCGTTGGGCCGGATGACATAGCCGCCGCTGATGGCGCGGCGTGCGCCGTGGTCGTCCTGATAGATCGTGGGTCGCTGCTGGCGGAGATTCCCACCGGACGTGGCAATGACGAGATCGCCGTGATCGTCGAGCCGTACGCCGGTCGCGCCGCCGAAGGCGAGCGCGATCGCGTCGGCGCTGGCGCCGGGCGCGACGACGAAATCGAACTCGAGCCTCTGCTGGTTCCCGTAATAGACGATATCGACCCCGCGATAGACGCCGCCGAATTGGACTTCACCGTAGCCGCGGACACCGGTACTCCAGCTGTGGCGATCGTTGCCAGACAGGTAGTTGGAGACGCCTGGCAGAGCGCGACGAGCAGTCGGCCGGGCGCCGGCGTTGCCGCCGACGAGCGACATGGTCAACGGGCGCGGTCTGTCACTGCCTTGCGGCCTGAGCACCAGCGCTGCCCCCGCTGCTGAAACCGACACGGCATAGCCGGCTCCGCGTGCAACGAACCTGTCGTCGCTCTCCTGAACCGCCGGCTCGAAGCGCAAGGGCAGGTGCAGATATGCGGCATTTGTGGACTGTGCCGTCGTCGACGTCGGGGCCCGGTGTTCGTCACCCCGGTAGGGCGTCACGCCTGATGTGTGCGCCACGGATGCAGGTACGGTTGCCGATGCGATGATGAGAGTCAGGAGACGGCGGGTCCAGGGGTGAGTGGCCAAGGCAGGTCCTCAGGGGGCGTTCCGGCGGCACACAAGATCGGGGCCAGCCGGTGTCTCCCGGTTGGCGGCGGGAACGGCGATCGCGCCGATCGCTCGATCGCGAAAGCGTCGTCAAGATTGCAGATTTATCCGCTGCCGGACCAAATCGCCATTGGCGATGGCGGACGCGACGCGATGCGCGCACACTTGCGCATGGCCATCGACACGGGGCACGACGACGCGCTGGTTCCCATCCTCGATCGCGCGGTGTGGCGCGCGATCACGGCGGGGCGCCTCGACGCCGTGACACGCCGCGTGCGTGCGGCCCTGTTGCGCGATGACTCGCTGCGCCTGGCCTGGGAACCCCTGCCGCTCGACACCTATGACAACCTGCCGGACGAGATCCGTTCGAGCTGGGTGTTCGTGCTGCGCGCGGGGACGACGACCGGCGCCGAACGGCACCCCAACAGCATCCAGCGCGTGATGTCGTTCCGCGGCGCCGGCGACCTGCAGACGTGGGAGGACGGCCGCTGGCGATCGAACCCGCTGGCGACGGCTCACGCCCTCGCTGCGCGCTGGCTGACGATCCCCGTCAACGTCTGGCATCGTCCGGTCGTCGCCCCTGGTTCCGACTGGATCGTGGTCTCGTTTCACACCGCGAGCGACGCGCAGCTGATAGAGGAGCGTCCGCTCGACGACGAGCGGCCGGAGGCGACGGCTTCACAGGAACGGTACGCGGGACGCGTCGCCCGTTGACATACACTACGGGTTCGACGTCATGGACGCCACCGGGCTGCCGAGCGGTACGGTCTAATCCGCTGCTGCGCCGCCTCGAGCACGAGGGATGCCCTTCGGCTCGATGACGGCTACGGGTTTCGCCGCGTGACGTCCTTCACGAAACGCAGGTTGATCCACCGGTCGGACCGGCGCTGCGTGTCTTCTCCCGCGCAGCCCACGAAACCGTTGATCACCTGCGTCACCTTGCAGGTCGTCGAGCCTTCGGGAAAGTCGATCAGCGAGAACCTCACGGCCTCGCCGGGAGTGAACGGCAGCCAGGATCCGAGCATCGACTGCGCGCTGACCGGCGCGCCACGCAGCGCGTAGCCGGCAATCATCCCGACGAGCACGAGCAGCGCCGCGGCGGAAATTCGCATCATCACGCCTCCAGGCCGCATTATTCCACGGAGGAGCTTGCTATATGCTCCACAGAGTGGAATATACTGTCGGCCCAATGGAGCAACCACTCGGCGAGTTCGAGCAGCTCGTCCTCATGGCCGTCGTCCGGCTCGAAGCCGACGCCTACGGCGCGACGATCAAGCGCGACATCGAGGCGCGCACGGGACGGGGGCTGGCGATCAGCGCCGTCTACACGACCCTGGACCGGCTCGAGCAGAAGGGCTGCGTCCGATCGTGGATCGGTGAGCCGACGGCCGAGCGCGGCGGACGCCGGCGGAAGCACTTCGAGCTGAAACCGGCCGGCGCGCGCGCGCTGCGGGCCGCCTATTCGGCATACACCGAGATGGCTGCCGGACTGGAGCGGCGGCTCAAGGCGCTGCGATGACCAGCCGCCTCGAGCGCGCGCTGATCCGGGCCGCGCAGGCCGCGCTGCCGCGCGGCGATCGCGAATGGATGGCCGGCGATCTCGAGGAGGAGATCGTCCGCACGCGCGAGACGCGCGGCCGCGCCGCGGCGATCGGCTGGCTGATCGCCGAAACGCTGCGCAACCTTCTCCATCGGGCCGCCCGGGCGATGCCGCGTCCGGACGTTCGCGGCTGGGTGCCCGCCCTGGTTCAGGACTTCCGCTACGCGGCGCGGCTGCTGCGGCGTACTCCCGGCTTCACCGTCACGATCGTCGTCACACTGGCGCTGGGAATCGGCGCCAACGCCATCGTCTTCAGCGTCGTCAACGGCCTGCTGCTGCGTCCGCTGCCGGTCGACCGGCCCGACCGGCTCGTCTTCCTGCAGGGGAGCGGGACGCCGGCACAGTCGTATCCCAACTACGTCGATCTGCGCGATCGCACCACGGTGTTCGACGGGCTGCTGGCATCCCGCATCGCGCCGATGAGCGTTCACTCCGCCGGCTCGGGCGTTGCGCCGGTCCGCCGCTGGGGCTATCTCGCCACCGGCAATTACTTCGACGTCCTCGGCGTGCGGCCGGCGGCGGGACGGTTCTTCACCGCGGCCGAGGACGGCGTGCCGGGCGCGGCGCCGTTCGCGGTGATCGCCTACGACGAGTGGGTCGGACGCTACGGCCGCGATCCCGGTGCGATCGGATCGACGATCCGGATCAACACGTTTCCTTTCACGATCATCGGCGTTGCGCCGCCCGGCTTCTTCGGCACCGAACGGTTCTACCGTCCCGCGATCTGGGTGCCGCTGTCGATGCAGCCGCAAATCGAGATCGGCAACCCATGGCTGCAGCGGCGGGAGACGTCCAACCTGTGGCTGGTCGGGCGGCTGAAGCCCGCGGTCACGCAGGCGCAGGCACAGGCCAGCGTGAACGCGATTGCCGAGCAGCTGGCGCGCGAGTATCCGGGGCCCAATCGCGGCATGAGCGTCATGCTGACCGAGCCCGGCCTGCTCGGCAGCGTACTGGGAGCGCCCGTGCGCGCCTTCACGCTCGGCGTCCAGTCGCTGGCGGCGCTCGTGCTGCTGGCCGCGTGCGTGAACCTGGCCAGCCTGCTTGCGGCCCGCGGCGCCGACCGCCGGAGAGAAATGGCGATTCGAGCCTCGATCGGCGCGGGACGCGCCCGGCTGATGCGGCAGCTGCTGACCGAATCGCTGCTGCTGGCGCTGGCCGGCGGCGCCGCCGGCGGCGCGCTCGCGTGGGCGGCGTCGCGCGCGCTCAGCGCGTGGCGCGCGCCGCTGGACCTGCCGATCCAGTTCGACGTGCACGCCGACCCGCGGGTGCTGGCGTTCGCATGCCTGGTCTCGGCGGCCGCGGCGATCCTGTTCGGCCTCGCGCCGGCGGCGCGAACCTCTGGCGCCGATCCAAACGCCGCGTTGAAAGGACTGAGCGAGCGAGCCGGCCGCGGCCGATGGTCGATGCGCGAAGCGCTCGTCGCGGTGCAGATGGTGCTCTGCGTGGTGCTGGTGTCGGCGTGCCTGTTGTCGATCCGCGGACTGCAGCGCGCCGCGACCATGCCGCTCGGCTTCGAGCCGCACGGTGTGACGATGGGCGCGTTCGACCTCGGGCTGGCCGGCTACAGCCGGGCGCGCGGCGAGGTCTTTCAGCACGACGTGGCGGATGCCGTGCGGCAGCTGCCGGGCGTCGACGCGGTCGCGTATTCGAACTCCGTCCCGCTCAGCCTCGACCAGTCGCACAACACGGTGTATCCCGAAGGCGCGGTGTCCGCCGACCGACGGATGCCCGCGCGCAGCGCCGTCGTTTACCAGGTCTCTCCCGGGTTCTTCGCGACCATCGGGACGCGCCTCTCGAAGGGGCGCGACTTCGACTGGCATGACGCGGCCGGATCGCCGCACGTCGCCATCGTCAACGAGACCCTGGCGCGGATCCTGGGTACGCCGGATGCGATCGGCCGGAGATTCCGCTTCGGTGCCGCCGGCACGCCGACCGAAGTCATCGGCGTCGTCGAGGACGCGAAATACCAGACGCTGACCGAGGCGCCCACGCCGGCGGTGTTCGTGCCGATACGGCAGCGGTACAGCGGCACGACCGTGCTGAGCGTGCGATCGCGTGAGCGGATTGACGCCGCGGCGATCCGGCAGGCGATCGCGGAGCGGGATGCGTCGCTGCCGGTCTACGACGCCAGGCCGATGACCGAGATGCTCGGTCTCGCGCTGTTCCCGAGCCGCGCCGCCGCCGTTGCGCTCGGCGCGTTCGGCGTGCTGGCGCTGTCGCTCGCGATCACCGGCGTCTTCGGGCTGGTCTCGTATGCGGTCGCGCGGCGCGAGCGGGAGATCGGCATCCGGATGGCAATCGGCGCCGGCGCGCCGGCGGTTCTGCGGTTGATCCTCGGGCGCACGGCGCTTCTGATGCTCGCGGGCGCGACGATTGGCGCCATCGGGTCGCGCCTGCTGGCGAAACTCCTGTCGAGCATCGTCTACACGGCGTCGCCGGACGATCCGCTGGTGCTGGCGGGCGTCGCGGGTGTGATGATGGCCGTCGGCATCCTGTCGTGCTGGGCGCCTGCGGTACGCGCGATCCGGATCAGTCCCACCGCGGCATTGAAGGCGGAGTGAGATGGCGGCTCTCGAGAACCTTCTGATCCGGTTGGCGCGGCTCTCGCTGCCGCGCGCGGATCGCGAATGGATGGCCGGCGATGTCGAGGAGGAATGGCGGCGGCTGCGAGTCGCGGAAGGACGAGTGGCCGCGGTCCGCTGGCTCCTCGCCGAGACGTGCCGGAACCTCGGCCACGCGCTCAGTCTCGAACGTCCTGAGCTGAAAGGACGGCTGTTGGTGCGCAACCTCGGCCAGGACTTCCGCTATGCGCTGCGGCTGTTCCGCCGCGCGCCGGCGTTCACCGCGACCGTGATCGTCACGCTCGGGCTCGGCATCGGCGCGAACACCGCGATCTTCAGCGTGGTCGACGCGCTGCTCTTCAAGCCGCTGCCGTATCCGCACGCCGACCGGCTCTATGCCGTCACGCTGGCGAACGAGACGCTGCTGGGGATGCAGTACTGGCCGTATCCCAAGTACGCGGCGTTCGCGCGCACGCAGGACGCCTTCGACCTCACGGCCGCCTACGCGCGGACGGAACTGGTGGTCGACACAGGCCGCGAACCACTGCGTGTCCGGGCGGAAGTCGTGTCGTCGAGCTATTTCCCGCTGTTCGGCGTGACACCCGCGATCGGGCGCGCCTTCTCCGCGCAGGAAGAAACGGTGCCCGCGCGCGACGCAGTGGTCATCCTCGGC
>Ga0207651_10001605_pt1 | contig 10356 bp, 9 predicted proteins | sample KBSM23metaG_FD_184328 | JGI IMG/M metagenome (GOLD analysis project Ga0207651, IMG submission 184328) | Miscanthus rhizosphere microbial communities from Kellogg Biological Station, Michigan, USA - KBS M2-3 metaG (SPAdes) (version 2) | ecosystem: Host-associated > Plants > Roots > Rhizosphere >... | reverse complement strand
CGGCACCCTCTTCGTGCTCGGCGTGGCCATGGACGCCCGCCTCCAGATGTCGCTGGGGCTGGACGACATCCTGGCCTCGCTCTTCAGCCTGGCCCAGATGGCGATCGGCGTGCCCTACTTCGCGGCCCGCGCGATGGGGTTCGAGGCGGGACAGGTCACCTCGGTGACCCACGAGTACGGCAATACCTTCACGGCGGTGGGCGGTCTGCTCAACATCCTGGTGATCCTCGACGCCTACGACACCGCGGTGGGGCGCAAGCCTTGATGCGCAGCCACCTGGTCGTCCTCCTGATCTTCTCCGCCCTCGTCTCGGGGGTGTTCGCCATGCTCCTCCGGGAGGACACGCCGAGCCGGGTCCGGTTCGCGGTGACGGCCTTCGGGGCCTTCGTGCTCTCGGCCGTGATCGTGGGCTGGATCATGCACCCGTTCCCGAGCTAGTGCCGCGGGCGCTGCGCCTGTGGGGCCCGGTCGCGGCGTGGATGGCGGTGATCTTCGCGGCGTCGTCGCGCCCGCTGCCCGCCTACGTGGCCGTGCTCCCCGACTGGTCGACGCACAGCGCCGCCTTCGCCGCGCTGTCCATCCTGTGCTGCCGCGCGCTGGTCGGCGGCCTGGGGCCGGCGCTTAGCCGCGGTGACGCGCTCCTGGCCGTCGTCATCTCCGTGGCCTACGGCGTGAGCGACGAGTACCACCAGAGCTTCGTGCCCGGTCGCGATGCGACCGGCTGGGACGTGGCCAAGGACTTCGCCGGCGCGGTCATCGGCGCGTGGCTGTACGCCCGCGTGATCGTGCCCAGGTTCCGGCTCCAACACAGGGAGGCGCATCGAGGATGAGGCAGCTGCGCATCGCGGTGGTCCCGGGTGACGGCATCGGCGTGGACGTGACCGCCGAGGCGGTGAAGGTCCTGGAGGCGGTGGCCGGCAGCTCGGGCTCGGCCATCCGCATGACGCCGTACGACTGGGGCGCGGAGCGGTACTTGAAGACCGGCGTGAGCCTGCCGCCCGACGCCTTGAAGGAGCTGCAGGACAACTACGACGCGATCCTGCTCGGCGCCATGGGCGACCCGCGCGTGCCCGACAACAAGCACGCGGCCGACATCCTGCTCGGCATGCGCTTCCGGCTCGACCTCTACGTGAACTACCGGCCGGTCCGCCTCTTCAACGAGAAGCTGTGCCCGCTCAAGGACCGCCGCCCGGAGGACGTGGACTTCGTGGTCTTCCGCGAGAACACCGAGGGCCTGTACGTGATGATGGGCGGCAACTTCAAGAAGGACACCGCGGACGAGGTCGCCACCGAGGTGGACGTCAACACGCGCAAGGGCGTGGAGCGCATCGTGCGCCACGCCTTCGCGTTCGCGCAGTCAACGGGCCGCAAGCGCGTGACCATGGCCGACAAATCCAACGTCCTCATCCATGCCCACGACCTGTGGCAGCGCGTCTTCAAGGCGGTGGCCGCGGAATATCCGGCCATCGAGTCGAACCATCTCTACGTGGACAACATGACGCTGCAGATGGTCCGCAACCCGGCGCAGTTCGAGGTCATCGTCACCACCAACATGTTCGGGGACATCGTGACGGACCTGGGCGCGGCGCTCCAGGGCGGGCTGGGCATGGCCGCCTCGGGCAACATCCATCCCGGCCGGCTGTCGCTCTTCGAGCCCGTCCATGGGTCCTCGCCCCGCCACGCCGGGAAGAACGACGCCAACCCGATGGGCGCGATCCTGACCGCGGGGCTGATGCTCGAGCACCTGGGCTGGACCGACGAGGCGCGCCGCATCGAGTCCGCCGTGCGCTGGGCGGTGGACAACGACCACACCACGCCGGACATCGGCGGCCGCGTCGGCACGCGCGAGGTCGGCGACGCGATCGCGGGACGATTGAAGGGCTGATCGGCGGCTCGGACTTGCAGCTCAACTCGTTGGTCCTGCCGACCAGGGGCGACGGGGTGAAGCGGCTCCTTACTTTGGTTGTCTTAGCCACCACGATATGGGCGTGCCATCGGCCGTGCGATGGGCCGCCTACGGAACTTCTGAATGGGCTCCGTAGCCAGGCGGATCCCCCCACCGTCAGTGCCGCTCTGGGGGGATGTCAATGGAAGGTTCTCGAGCACTCCGGGGGGAAACCGGAAGCTCAGCGGCCCCGCTACGAATGGCTCCGCGTCGATGCCACGAGCTGCATTGACGTGCCGGACGCGACCCGTGTCGAACTTGCCTTCTTCAACGACCGGCTGGCTGAGATTCTCCTGGTCATGCCGGACCCGAAGGCCTATCTCGCTCGTCTTGAGAGCGCAGGTGGTTGGCGGCGTGCAACGGATGGCAGCCTTCATCGTGACCACGCTACGCGCGTGTGGACAGCGATCAACTGGAAGAACGAGCCCTACGTCGCGTGGGAGGACACCTGCCTGGCAGAGGAGTCGCGCTCATGGATCGAGGCATACGCATAGCGAAGGCGAACTTGTTCCGGAACAAGTTGGCTGCAGGGATAATCGCTACCGTTCTACCCGTTCCGGAACGGGTACGAACGTAACGCGCGCCGCAGTGGAAACGCGGCGCACGCCGACACCGGCACCAGCCGCGTCCAAGGGCGGGCAAGCCACGGAGTCTCTGTCCCGCTCGACCCTTTTGTGATTACATGAAGGTTTCATGCGCGAACCTATGAGACCCAGCGAGACGGTTTCCCTCACGCCCGGAAAGCGGGTCCTCTTTCTGACCAAGGACCCGGACCTGATCCGCAAGCAGCTCAAGGGCGAGCTCGACCTGCGGATGGAGAACCTGCGGGTCGAGGACCTCATGGACGACATCAACACGGACGCCATGGCTCCCGCCTGGGCGTGCTTCGATTACAAGCCCGAGGACATCGCCAAGAACGCCTACGCCGGGATCACGGTGAAGGGCGAGCGGCTGTTCCCCGAGCGGTCGCTGATGGACGGCGGGTTCGAGGTCATCGTCTCCGGGCAGCGCAAGGGCGTGGGCTCCTCGCGCGAGGCCGCGGTCCAGGCCGAGAAGTGGGCGGGGATCCGCATCGCCATCGCGTCGTCGTTCGCGCCCATCCACGCGCGCAACAACATCTCCCAGGGCGTCCTCATGGGTGACCACGCGCTGCTGCGCCGGCTGCAGGCCGGGGAAAAGGTCCCGCTGGCCGAGCTGACGAAGGATTACGACGTCATCACGCGGATGGTCGTCGAGCACGGCGGGCTTTTCCCGTTCACCAAGGCCTACGCCGCGGGAAAGGTCCGGCTGCCCGAGGCCGACACGGCGCCGCGCCCCATGAACATGGCGGAGAAGATCCTGGCCGCGCACGTGGTGGGAGCGCGGGGCCCGGTCTACGTCAAGCCCGGCGATGCCCTCTGCGTGCGCGTGGACGGCGGCTACTCCCACGAGTTCACGACCGCGCAGGTGGGCTACTTCCTGGAGCAGGAGTACGGGCCGGAGTACACGCTGGCCAACCCCGCGAAGTTCGCCGTCTTCGAGGACCACCTGATCTACGCCGACGGGGTGGCCAAGATGGCGCCCTTCTCGCCCAAGATCGAGACATTGCGGGTGATGCAGCGCGCCTTCCAGAAGAAGACCGGGGTCCAGGACTACTCCGCCCGCGACGGCATCTCGCCCGGCATCTGCCACACGGTCGCGCGCGAGAAGATCATCGAGCCCGGCGACTTCATCCAGGCCACGGACAGCCACACCACCATGGGCGGCGCCTTGAACGCGCTGACCTTCGGGGTCGGCACCACCGAGTACGCCGCGCTCGTCGTGGCGGGCTTCACGTTCCTGCAGGTCCCGGAGTCGATCCGCTTCGAGCTCACGGGCCGGCTGCCCGCGGGCACCACGGCCAAGGATGTGATGCTGCACATCCTGGCCAACTACGCGCGGCGGCAGGACACACTGGCCCGCGCCATCGAGTTCGGCGGCCCCGGCCTGGCCTCGCTCTCGCCCGACGAGCGTGCGGTCCTGGCCAACATGGCCACCGAGTGCTCCGCCCACTCCGGAATCGTCGAGGCCGACGACGCGATGCTGCAGTGGATCGCGGCGCGGCGGCCGGGCACCAGCGTGGAGAGCCTGCGGAAGAAGACGGTCCGCCCCGACCCGGGCGCCGTCTACGCCGGCGGCGTCCACACCATCGACCTGTCGCAGATCCGCCCCATGGTGGCCACACCCGGCGATCCCGCGCAGGGCGTCCCCTCGGATCCCACCAACGGCGCCTACGTGGACGAGCTGGGCGAGGTGCCGATCGACATCGCGTACGGTGGGTCGTGCACGGCGGGCAAGGAGGACGACCTCGACCAGTACGCGCGCGTCATGCGCGCGGCGCTGGAAGCGGGGCGCCGGGTGAAGGACGGCGTGGACTTCTACATCCAGTTCGGGTCGACCGTGGTCGAGGAGTACGCGCGGCGACGCGGCTACATCGACGTCTTCGAGAAGACCGGCGTGCGGGTGATCCACCCCGGCTGCGGCGCCTGCATCGGCTGCGGGCCGGGGGTCTCGACCTCGACCGACCAGGTCACCGTCTCCGCCATCAACCGCAACTACCAGAACCGGTCCGGTCCGGGGAAGCTCTACCTGGCCTCGCCCCTCACCGTGGCCGCTTCGGCGGTGGCGGGCCGCATCGTCGCCTACCGCGAAGGGATGTTCGGCTCCCCGAGCGGTTGATCATCGAAGGCGTCGATAGATGGCCAGCGGCGCCTCGGCTTCGGAGCCGTTGACGCGCTGGTAGCGGCCCGTGCGGGCCAGCCCTCCGTCGAGCGCGCTACCCGGGGCCGCCACGACATAGTCGAACCACAGGTCTCGCTGGAGCAGGCGCAGGGAGTCGAAATCGGGCGGGGGAGTGGTCAGCACCTCCACCGGATAGTGGCGCAGCCCGAAGAGCCATCCGTTCTCCAGGATGACGCGTGTCAATGGCGCTCCGCCGACACGCTGGTCCACGTAGTCGGTCAGGTGCTCTTGGCGCTCCTGGCGCGAGGCCTTGTACGCGTTGAAGTTCAAGAGGACCGCCACGTCGAGGACCGCGCCCGCGGCCACGGCGCCCGATAACACCCATCGTGCAGCGGCGGCCCGGCCGGCCGCCGCCCCTGCGTCCATGGCCAGGGGCAGGAGGAGCGGCGGGAAGAGCATCCAATAGCGCACGCCGCTCCACGGCGGAACCTCGAACAGCGTCAACATCGCGAGCGCCAGGGCCAGGAAACCCGCGGCGACGGCCACGAGGTAACGCCTCTGCAGCGGCGTGCGAACCCGCCAGGCGAGCAGGCTCAGCGGGAGAAGCGCGGCGTCGAAGGCCAGGATGGCCTTCTCGATGCCGCTGTAGTGGTCGCGGAAGGTCGACGCGTTGGCCGAGGCCTGCTGCCGGACCCTGTCCAAGGCCCGCAGAGGGGCGCCGGCCAGGCCGTCGCGCAGCGCGTCGAAGGCGAAGGCGCTATCGGTGGCCGTCGGCCGCCAGAAGTTGGTCCCTCCTTCCGCGCGGTGACGAGACAGGGGGACGTAGACGCACAGGATCATGAGGGCCGCGCCGGCGGAGAAGGCCCTCACGCGCTTGCGGTCGGCGGCCAGCACCAGGACCGCCGGCAGGCCGAAGATCGCGGACTCGCGCACGAGCAGGGCCAGGCCGAAGGCAACTCCGGCGGCCGCGCCCGCTGCGCGCGAACCCGCGCGGCCGGTCACCGCCGCCACCACCGCCAGCAGCGCGCCGACCAGCACTTCCGGCAGCGCCCAATAGACGTAGGGGAGGTAACCGGGCAGGAAGAGGAACACGATGCCCGCCGCGGTCGCCCCTCTCTCGCCCACGCCCAGGGAGCGGGAGAGCGAGCGGACGGCCAGCGCTCCGCCCAGGTAGGCGGCGACGTTCAAGAGGACCGCCGTCCAGTACCCGAACGGCAGGAGTCGCGTGAGCCCGCCCAGCAGCAGGACGTAGCCCGGCGGGTGCATGTCCTGGTGTGGGTGCCCCTGGGCCAGGATGGCGTTCGCGCTGTAGTACCGGGCGTGCAGGCTGCCGGTATCGGCGAGGTAGCGGGCGCCCGCCACGTAGACGTACTCGTCGGAGAGCGCCACTCCGTGGCGGACCGCGAGCCCGTAGGCCAGCAGCAGCGCGCCCGCCAGCGCCACCACCAGAAGGGCGGCGTTGGCCAACGGCGCGGAGGGCGACGGAGGGCGCAAGCGGAAGGGCGACATTAGCACGGGGCCGGCGATCGGTGAGGGACGTAGAATGCCGCTCCAATGAGCGGCATCGCCGTGCTCGTCGGGACCCGGCCCGAGGCCATCAAGCTCATGCCGGTCGTGCGCGCGCTCGAAGCGGCGGGGGCCACGCCGGCGTTGTGGGTGACGGGGCAGCACCGCGAGATGCTGGAGCCGATCCTGGCCGAGCTCGAGCTGCGGCCCGACGAGAGCCTCGACCTCATGCAGCCGGGCCAGGCCCTGGCCGACATCTCCGCCCGGGTGCTGACCGCGACCCGGGACCTCGTGGCCCGCAAGCGTCCGCGCATCCTGGTGGTGGAGGGCGACACCACATCGGTGGCCATGGGCGCGCTGGCCGCGTACTACGAGGGCGTGCGCGTGGCCCACGTCGAGGCGGGCCTGCGCACCGGGGACCGGCGCAACCCGTTCCCGGAGGAGATCAACCGGCGGCTGGTGGCCTGCTTGGCCGACCTGCACTTCGCGCCCACGCCCCGCGCGCGGGACAACCTGCTGCGCGAAGGCGTGGACCCGGCCACGGTGCACGTCGTGGGCAACACCGTGGTGGACGCGCTGTTCGTCGCGCGCGACCGCCTGGTGCCGCGGCTGCCGCCGGACGCCCGCCTCGACGCGTGGCCGGCGTCGGGCCGCCGCCTGGTGCTGGTGACCGCCCACCGCCGCGAGAGCTTCGGGCCCGATCTTCGCTCCATCATCGAGGGGCTGAAGCGCCTGGCTGGGGCCCGCCCCGACCTGGACATCGTCTACCCCGTGCACCTGAACCCTCAGGTGGACGGGCCCGTGCGCGAGGCCCTGGGCGGAGTGGACAACCTGCACCTGATGCCGCCGCTCGGCTACCTGCGCTTCGTGCAACTGCTGCTGCGCGCCGCGCTGGTGATCACGGACAGCGGCGGCGTGCAGGAAGAGGCCGCCGCCCTCGGCGTGCCGCTCCTCGTCGCCCGACGCACGAGCGAGCGGCTGGAGGCGGTGGAGGCGGGGGTGGCCGAGATGGTGGGCCCGGACGCCGACCGGATCGTGGCGGCGGCCTTACGGCTGCTCGGTGACCCGGAGGCCCACGCCCGGCGGGCCCGCCCCACCTCCGCGTTCGGGGACGGGCGCGCCGGTCCACGAATCGCGGAAGCCCTCCTGGGCGCCGCGCGATGACCGGGCCGCGGGCCCACGTCGTCCTCCCCGCCTACAACGAGGAGGCCGCGATCGGGCGGGTGCTGGACCGCATCGACCACGCGCTGCGGGCGGCCGCGGTCGGCTACGAGGTGGTGGTGGTGGACGACGGCAGTCGCGACGGCACGGCCCGCGAGGTCGAGGAGCGCGCGGCGCGCATGCCGGTGCGCCTGGAACGGCACGCCGTCAACCTCGGCCTCGGTCCCACGCTGCGCGACGGTCTCCAGGCCGCCACCGCTCGGGCGGCCGACGAGGACGTGGTGGTCACGCTCGACGCCGACGACACGCAGCCGCCCGAGCTGATCCCGCAGATGATGGCGCGCGTGGCCGCCGGGGCGGACGTGGTGATCGCCTCGCGGTACGAGCCTGGGGCCCGCACCCTGGGCGTGCCCGCGCACCGCCGGGTGTTGAGCGGGGCCGCGTCGCTGCTCTTCCGCCTGGTCCTGCCCATCGACGGCGTGCGGGACTTCACGTGCGGCTACCGCGCCTACCGGGCCTCCGTCCTGAAGGCGGCCATGCGGGATTTCGGCGACCGTTTCGTGGACCAGCAGGGATTCCAGTCCATGGTCGACGTGCTGCTCAAGCTGCGGGGACGGGGCTTGTCGTTCGCCGAGGTGCCGCTGGTCCTGCGCTACGACGCCAAGGCGGGCGCCTCCAAGATGAACGTCACGCGGACCGTGACAGGTACGCTCGGGCTCATGTTCAGGAGACGGCGCGGCTGAGGCTCGAAGCGGCCCGGGCGTGGAGTTGGGCGGCGGCCGCGGCGCTGGCCGCGGCGCAGGGCGTGCTGCTCGCCGCCACCGCGTGGGACAAGGCCGAGGTGGGGGACGAGCCCACGTACCTGGCCGCCGCCGCCCTCCAGTGGACGCACCTCGACCTCGACTTCAACCGCGAGGCGCCCGCGCTGCCTAAATGGGGCTTCGCCCTCGGCCTGCGGGCGGTGGACCCGTCGATGTCGGCCACGCCCGCCCGCCGCGACCGGGCCGCCACGCAGGTGTTGTGGTCCAAGCCGCCGGAGGGAATGCGGCGGAACCTCTTCGGCGCGCGGTTGGCCACGATCCTGGTCACGGTGGCCGCGGGCCTTTGCCTCTGGCGATCGGCGTCACGCTTCGGTGCCGGCGCCGCTCTCCTCACCCATGCCCTGTGGTGCTTCTCCCCGTCGATCCTGGCCAACGGCGCGCTGGCCACGCTCGACGGCTGGGTCACCGCCCTGCTTTGCCTGGTGATCCTCGCCACCATTCGTTTCAGCGAGGATCCGCAGCCGAACCGTGCGGCCGTAAGCGGCCTGGCCGTGGGCCTGGCCGCGGCGTGCAAGGTGACGGCCCTGGCCGTGGCGCCGGTCGTCCTCGTGGTGGGAGCGGCGGCGCTGCGCCGCTGTGGCGCCGCGCGGAAGCTCGCGGCCACCTGCGCCGCTGCCCTCACCGGAGCGGGCGTGCTCGCCCTCTGGGCGGTCTATGCCTTCTCCATCGGGCCGGTCACTACCGCTTCCGGGCTCGTGTGGCCGATCGCGCCGTTCCCCGCCTGGTGGCAAGGGTTGCTCCAGCAATGGGACGTGGCCGGGGCGGGACACCGCGCGTACCTGTGGGGCGAGGTCCGGTCCAGCGGCTGGTGGTGGTTCTACCTGGCCGCCCTCGCCGTCAAGACGACGCTCGGGGCGCAGGCGCTGGCCCTCATCCGCGTGTCCGCCCTGGCCTACCGTCCGCCCGCGCGGGACGAGTGGCGGGTGGACGCGGCGATCCTCGCGTTCCCGGTGATCCTCCTGGCTGTCCTGAGCCTGGGCCGGACGCAGACCGGCATCCGATACATCCTTCCCGCCTTCCCCTTCGCCATGTTGTGGGCGGGACGGGCGGCCAATGATGCGTCTCGGGCCTTCGGCACAGCGGGCCGCGCGCTGGCCGCCGCCGCGATGGTGGCCGCTGCGGCGGAGTCCCTGGCCGTGCATCCGCACTACCTCATGTTCTTCAACCGCTGGGCGGGCGGCCCCACGAACGGCCCGCGCTATCTGATCGTGGGCGACGACTGGGGACAGGACCAGCGGCGCCTGGCCGAGTGGCAGGCCGCCAACCGGATCCCGACGATCTACTACGCGGAGTACTCGGGCATGCCGCAGCGCTGGGGAATCAACTATCGGCCGGCGTCGTGCCAGCCCAAGGTCGGGGTCTTCGCGCTCCAGGCCGTCGAGGTGCACCGGCCGCGCCGCACCGATCCCGGTTGCCTGGACTGGCTCACCGTCGAGCCGCCCGACGAGCGCATCGGCTACTCGATCTACATCTACGTCGTGGATCGGGAGCGGCTGCGTCGTCTCGAGGACGAGCGTGGCACGCGCACGCCCTTCTGGCGGAGCGGCCCGCCGCCGGCCAGCCCATGACCGCGGCCCGGGCGGCATCCGGCCGGGCCGCGCTGGTCCTGGCCTCGACGCTCGTGGTGCTGGGCGCGCTGGAGATCGGCGCGCGCGTGGCGCGGAGCCGGCAGGGCGGCGGCCGAGAGGAGAACACCATCGCGCTCTACACGGAGCCCGACCCCCGGCTGGGCTGGCGGAAGCGGCCGGGGGCGCGGGCGACGTATCACCGGCGCGAGTACACCACCGACGTCGAGATCAACAGCCAGGGGCTGCGGGACCGCGAGCGCGGCCGCGACGCCGCGCCGGGCGTGTTCCGGGTCCTGGCCCTGGGAGACTCGTTCGTGGAAGGCTACTCGGTCGCGCTCCAGGACACCGTCACGCAGGTCCTCGAGCGCGACCTGGGGGGCCCGGCCTGTCGCGTGGATGTCGTCAACGGTGGCACGTCCGGATGGAGTACCGACCAGGAGTACATCTTCTACAAAGATGACGGCTCCCGGTACGCGCCGCAGGTGGTGGTCCTCTTCTTCTATTACAACGACGTGCTGTTCAACGATCGGGACAATTATTTTGGGCGGCCCAAGCCTTTACTGGTTTTGAGAGGGACCGGCTTGGAGGTTTCGAACGAGCCCGTACCGGAGCCACGACCGGTGGACCGGTTTGCTCGGGCCGACCCTGGTGAGAC
>Ga0207651_10001599_pt1 | contig 10374 bp, 7 predicted proteins | sample KBSM23metaG_FD_184328 | JGI IMG/M metagenome (GOLD analysis project Ga0207651, IMG submission 184328) | Miscanthus rhizosphere microbial communities from Kellogg Biological Station, Michigan, USA - KBS M2-3 metaG (SPAdes) (version 2) | ecosystem: Host-associated > Plants > Roots > Rhizosphere >... | reverse complement strand
CAGAGCGCCTCAGAAGTACCAGCCGTGAGGCTGGTGTCCGCGCTGGCAGAGGACTACCGGCAGGCGGCGTAGGTTTCTTGGTGGTTGGTGGTTAGTGGTTAGTGGTTAGTGGTTAGTGGTTAGTGGTTAGTGGTTAGTGGTTAGTGGCCTCGCGCGAATACCCGTCGCAGTGCCGCACGGGCAGCACCGGGTACTTCGCGAACCGCGAATCGACAAACGACAACTTGCAGAGAGAGAACGTTGAGCCGCGTGCGCTGGTGATCACTTGCGCGTGCGCGCAAGTGGCGCACAGCCCGCGATCGCGAGGACTACCGCTCATGGGGTCTGCAGACGTAAGCGCTCCAAGATGCCCTGGTATGGCGTGACCTCGCCTGGCGTGATTGCCACATCGAAGGTCGCGGTCCGATAGCCGGCCAGCCTGATCTCGACGTAGTGAGTGCCGGGTGCAAGAAGGAGCGGCTCGCTTGCCCCGTCGAAGTCTTCGATGAGACCTGCGAACGTTCCATCCACGTACACCTGCGCACTGGCCGGCCGGATGTCGAAGCTGACGCCGCCACACGGGGCGGACGCCTCACAGGCAATCGTGCCGGGCAACGATGATGCAGCCGTCACGATGCTCGAGGTTGCGGGCAGCGAATCGACGTTCGAATAGGTGTTTGGAGCCGGCGGCGCGACACTGTACGGCGAATATCCGGACGTTGGCGAGAACGGATCGTACGGATAGGCGTAGGGGTAGATCACCGGATAGCCAACCAGCACGCCAAAGCCGACGTTGTGCCGCGGCTTGAAGTCAGACAGACGGCTGCGGCCGCGAGCGCCATTCGAAAAACGCGAGTTCGGAAGCACTGTCGCTTGAGGCCGCGGAATCGGCCGGCTGATAAAGGCCGGATCGACCGGTCGCGGGAGACCGAAGCTGGGACGCTGATCGTGAAGTGGAGGCGGAGCGGGCTGGTTCACGCGAACTTCCCTGACCTGGACCGGTCGAACAACCACCGCAGCATCCGGCGCGCGGCGTTCTTGCGCCGACACCGCTGCGGTCAGGAATACGCTCGCCCCGAGCAAAGCCACCAGAGAGGAGACGCGCATGGCACCCTCCTTCTCCTGGTCCGCTGTGTCATCGGCAGCGAACACCGGGAGATGGACAATGCAGCGTTGAGCAACTCCCCTGCCAGCAAGAACGGCCCGTCTGCCTCAGCGTTCCTTGCGGGGGCTGAGGCAAACGGGCCGAAACAGGGCAAATAGCTCAGAAGGAAATGTTCACCTCTAACGCGTCACGAGCAGCCTATCGGTACTCGAATTTCCGGCGCCATCGTACGCCGTGACCTCGATCAGGTTCGTCCCCCCCCAAAGGGGAATGTTGGCAATCGCCCAGCTCGTGGTACCACTGGCAATGCCTCTGGCACCGTTCGCCGCGTTCTCACAGACCACCCGGGTAGTACCAGACGGGGCGGTGCCGGTCACGTTGATGCTTGACTGTGCCGTCGAAAAGGACGTCCCCGTCGTCGGAGTGCAGATTGACACGGTCGACGTAGTGGCACAGCCCGTACTGCCCTCAGACGACGTGCCCGACGTCGACACGATCAGCCTATCGGTACTCGGATTTCCGGCGGAATCGTACGCCGTGATGTCGATCACGTTCGTCCCCCCCCAAAGGGGTATGTTGGCAATCGCCCAGCTCGTGGTACCACTGGCAACGCCTCTGGCACCGTTCGCCGAGTTCTCCCAGACCACCCGGGTAACGCCATACGGTGCGGTGCCGGTCACGTTGATGCTCGACTGCGTCGTCGAGAAGGACGTCCCCGTCGTCGGAGTGCAGATTGACACGGTCGACGCAGTGGCACAGCCCGTACTGGCGCCAGACGACGTGCTCGACGTCGACACGACCAGCCTATCGGTGGTCGTATTTCCGGCGGCATTGTACGCCGTGATGTCGATCACGTTGGTCCCCGCCTGAAGGGGAACGTTGCCAATCGTCCAGCTCGTGGTGCCACTGGCAACGCCACTCGCACCGCTCGGCGAGTTCTCCCATACCACCCGGGTAACGCCATACGGCGCGGTGCCGCTCAGGGTGATGCTTGACTGAGTCGTCGTAAAGGATGTCCCCGTCGTCGGAGTGCAGATTGACACAGTCGAAGCAGTGGCACAGCCGGTACTATCCGTGGGCGGTGGAGGTGTCGGAGATGTCGGGGATGGAGTCGTCGTGCCCGAACCCGAAGGCGTCACGAGCAGCCTATCGGTAAACGGATTGCCGGCGCCATCGTACGCCGTGATGTCGATCAGGTTGGTCCCCGCCTGAAGGGGAATGTTGGCAATCGTCCAGCTCGTGGTGCCACTGGCAACGCCCCTGACACCGCTCGGCGAGATCTCCCATACTACCCGGGTAATGGCAGGCGACGCGCTGCCGGTCAGGGTGATGCTTGACTGCGTCGTCGAAAAGGAGGTCTCCGTAGTCGGAGTGCAGATTGACACAGTCGCAGTGGTACATCCCGTCGGCGTCGTTGTACCGCCAGTGCTACTGCTGGTTGACGAGGTGGTCATTGTCCACGTGAAGGTCTGCGACGCGCTGCTCAACACACCGTCGGATGCGCGTGCGGTCACCGTGTACGTGCCAGCGGTCGTTCCGGTGCCCGAAATGTAACCAGTGCTCGACCCCAGCGAGAGTCCCGGCGGCAGCCCGGTGGCACTATAGGTGATTGGCTGCGAATCGAAGCCTTGCAACTGCAGCGAGGTCGGCTGCCCGACAGTCGATGTCCGGCCGCCCGGATTCACGAGCGTCGGCGCCGCATTGCTGTAGCCGCAGACCTCGCCGGAATTGGAACCCTCGACCCCTGAGGACAGCATGTAGGCGGAGACTGCGAAGCAGTACCGTTGGCCGGCAGTGGCTGCCGTGAACGCGAACGCACTCGACGCGCCCGCATCAAAGTGCTGCGTGTAACTGCCGGATTGCACACCGACATGCACCCTGTAGCCGACGGTGCTACTACTCTGGTCCCATTCGAGCACAATCGTGTCCGCAGCCGCGTTCCCGGCTGCCCCAAGCACCAACAGGCACAGCGGTGCCAGCAGCGCACACTTCGAGCGCAGTGTGTGAAAAGCCATCATTAGTTGTTCCTGATCGTCAGCTAGTTAGAGATACTGACGGAGTTCGAGCAATCGGTCGCCGATCCTGGCGCGCACACCTTATAGCTGTAGGTGCCGCCGCGAATTACGTTGTCGTTCATCGAGCCGTCATTGGAAGTGCTCTTGACCTTCAAGCCGTCCCGATACACATCCACGCTCGACCATGACGTGTACGTCCAGGAGAGTCGCATTGAACTCGAGCCGAGCCGCCCGACACTCAGCGTCGGCGCCCCACCGGTCGATGGCAGCGGCGTCGTGGTCGACCGTGTCACGGTTAGCGTGGCGGTAGCGGCATTTCCTGCTGCGTCCAGCGCGGTCACTGAAATCACGTTCGTCCCTGATTGAAGCGGAAGATTCGCATTCCAGCTCGTAGTGCCACTCGCAACACCGCTGCCTCCGGTGGAGTTCATCCACGCCACCTGCACGACGCCGCGATTGTCGGAAGCGGCGCCAGACAGGCTAATCGTCGACTGCGTCGTCAAATACGTCGATCCCGTGGTTGGAGTGCTGATCGACAACGTCGGCTTCGTCCTATCGGCCGTTCCGCCGCCGGTGCTGGAGACGCTGACGGTCAGGATGTCGACGCCTTCATTTCCTACGGCATCTATCGCGGTGATGTAGATGGTGTTGGAACCAACCTGCAGTGGAACCGACGTCGTCCAATTCGCTAATCCGCTAGCGACGCCCTTGAGGCGCATGGCGTCGTTCTCCCATCTGACCTGCGTCACACCGAAGGCGTCAGACGTCGTGCCACTGAGCGTGATCGATGAGCCGTTTATCGAGTAGGTGGAAGCGGACGTCGGCGATGAAATCGTCACCGTGGGCGGCGTGGTGTCCGTGCCCGTCGGTGGCGGCGTCGTACCGCCGCCGCTTCTCGTTGACGTAGTCATGTTCCACGCGAACGCCTGCGTTGTGCTCAATACACCGTCGGAGACGCGAGCGGTGACCGAGTACGTGCCCGCGGTCGTTCCGGTGCCCGAAACATAACCCGTACTCGACATCACCGACAGGCCTGACGGCAGCCCGGTGGCGCTGTAGGTCAGTGGCTGCGAGGCCGGGTCCCACGCCACATTAATCGCATCGGCTGCTGCATTTGCGGCGGGCGCCAGCGCCAACAGGCACAATGGTGCCAGCCGCGCACACTTCGAGCGCAGTGTTCGAAAAGCCATCATTCGGTTGTTTCTGATCGGGAGCGCAGGGAGAGTCCGCGGTCCCGAGTACACATGAGTGCAGGAATCTTGCCGCTTCTACCTCGACCGCAGTACGTTCGAGTTTTTTGTTGGTTTGAATGCGAAAGCCGTGCACGTCATTACACGTGCACGGCTTTCGTGTATGAGGAATTACACGAATGTACTGGGACCTACTGATTTGGTACGAGCGTCACTTGAATGCGCTTCACGAATTTCACCGGCGAACCATCGACCGTTGCTGGCTGATACTGCCAGTTCTTTGCGGCATTCGTGGCCATGCGATCGTACTGGGCATTCACCGGCACACGCATCATCGCTGATTCGACGTTTCCACTGCGATCAATGACAAGTTCCAGTACACCGGTCTTCGTGATGGTTACCTTGCCGGGGAATGCCGGGATCTCCTGACGAATGGCCTGCGGCGGGACCACGTTGCGATCGTCCGCTGTGTAAAGTTTGGGTGCCTGTATGGTTGCTGGCGGTCCCGGCGGCAACAGCGCTTCGGCTTTCGCGGGGGGTGCGGCCGGCGGCGGCACGAGCGCCTTCGAGCTCAGTTCGTAAAATCCAATCGCCAGGGTCTTGAGATCCGCGAGGGGCGACTGGGAGGCGGCCAGGCTGATGTCAGGATCGGCGAGTCCGTCGAGCATTTCCTTGAAACCGAACGCCGCGCGGCTGAAATCCTGGCGATCGAACGACGCCTTCGAATCCTTGTATTTCTCCTGAAGAATCGCCGGGAGCATCTTCTTCCGCGCCTCGGCGATCGCCGTCCGCATGCGCGGCGGGATCTCGTCGGCATCCGGACGATAGAGCGGATCCGCCGAAACCATCGACTCGATGGCGCGCTCGGCCTCGGCGCCGCGGCCAACCGCAAGCAGGCACAAGGTGCGATACAGGGCAATCGCCCGACGCTCTTCACGAGGCGAGTCGACGTTACTCAACGCATTCAGCATCGACAGCGCGCTGGTGTATTCCGCTGACGCATAGAGCTGGCGGGCCGCTTCAAGAGAGTCCTCGGCGTGGAGTCTCGGGCCCGACAACAGGAGCACCGCGACGGTGCATGTTGCGACCGAAGCATTCATCCGCATGGCTACTTCTTCCTCATGTCAACACTGACCTTGGCGGGTCCCGCGAGCGTCACGGTGGTCACGACCCGCCGCTCTCCCAGTTCGGGATGTCGGAACACGACTTCGTGCGGGCCGATGCTGACCGGCACGCTACCGATCGGGGTCTCTCCGACACGTTCGCCGTCCACCCAGACTTCGGCCCAGGGCACGGCATTGAGCGCCATCGGCGCCTTCGGAAGATCGAGCTTGATGCTGGCGGTTTGACCTGGAGCAACATTCACGGTCTTCACCGCACGGTAACCGAGCGCTTCGTTGACCACCTCGAGTTCGTGGCGGCCGACAGGAACCATGATGCGATCGGTCTGGCTACTGCCGAGCAAGCGCTGGTTCTCAAAGAACTGCACGTCCACCGGCGCGTTGACCGCAATCCAACCAGAGAGCGGAGCGTTCTTGGGCGCCGACATCGGCACGACGAGTGACGCGGTGGTTCCCGCTTCGATCGTGACGCGCTGCGTCACCGGACCGAGATCGTTCTCGACCGTCACGGAGTGCGGGCCAGGCGAGAGGCCTTCCGCCGTCAACGGGCTCTTGCCAAGCACACGGCCATCGACCGTCACCGTCGCACCGGCAGGCTCGGTGCGAATCTGCAGTTCACCAAGCGCGCTCGCGGCGCGCGGGATCTCGATGAACTGGGAGACCTGTCCACCGGGCGTGATCATCACGGGAATCGATCGCACATCGCCGTCGGTCACGAGCTCGACGACGTGGCGTCCGGGCTTGAGCTGCAGGTTGAGCGGCGTCATCCCGCGCTGCTGTCCGTCGACGACAACGGTTGCGCCGGCAGGATTGGTCTGCACCGACAGCGTGCCGAGACTCTCGGTCGCGACGGCCGGCGACATGATGCGGCCCACCGCGAGAGTACCGCCCGACGTCAGCGCCACGAGAACGATGGCCGCCGCGATCCAACGGCCACGAATGAACGGCTTGCTCTTCTCCATGACGCTCTCGGCCTCCTCGGACCGTCTGTCTTCACGCGCCTGATCGTCCTTGGCTGGCGGATTCACCGCGGAAGCGACCGGAGAGTCAGGGCGTGGGGATGCCTGGGGGTGCATTGACGCGACCGCTTGGGGACCTGACAAAGAAATGCGAGGTACCTGCTCCACGGGCGCAGCCGGACGCGCAGGCACAACGGCCTGGGGTCCAGGTTTTGGCGCCACAGGCGCGGAAGCTGCCGGCGCCGGTGCAGCCGTCGCACTCGGCGCGGGAGTGAGACGCATCGCAGGCGCAGGGGCTGGGGCTGGTGCCGGCCCAGCGGTCTTCGTGCTGTCGGCCGCGACGCTCGCGTGATACCGCGTGAGGAATGATTTCAGTGCCGCGACTTCCCCGATCGGATCGCTGTAGTGCAGCACGCGATCGAGTTCTGCCCACGCCTCGAGTGCCGAGGGGAACGGATTGCGCGGATCGAGTTGAATCGCGCGCATCAGCCAGTCGCGCAGTGCGGCTGGCAGCGGCTCGATAGCACCGGTCGCCGAAAGCGCCCAGGTGCCGCTGGCCATTTCAGCGATGCGCGTCGGGTAGTCGTCCTCCGCGATCGGGCGCCCGATGATCAGCGCGAGCGCGGTGACGCCGGCCTGCGTGATGTCGCTGCGGCGGTCGAACTGCGGCCCCGAGCCGGTACGCGCAAGCGGAATGCGCAAGGTCTTCCAGTACTGTTCGTGCGTGTAATGAAGCTGATCGAGTGCCGTGCCAAGCACGTGCTCGACGAGGACGAGCCGCGCTTGCGGCGTGACGATGATGCGCTCGGGTCCAACGGCGCCGTGACAGACGTCCGGCATCTTCTGATGCAGCAGTGCGAGGGCGTGAATCAGCTGGCGGATCAAGCAAAGCGCGGCGTTGGTCTCGATCGGGAGCAGACGCGATTCCGCGAAAGCGAGCACCTCCGAGAGACGCACGCCTGGCACGTGCTCGGAGACGATGGCGAGTGTGGTGCCGGCCTTGCCGACTCGTTCCACGCCGCGCACGCGGCCGTAGTGCTCTGACTGGAACGACGACAGCCGGCTGACACGATCGCGCAGGGCGAATTCAAACGACGAGACGGCTGTGAGCTCCTCGCGAAGCGCGAGCAGCTCGAGCGACTCGTTCGTCGCACTGACACTCAGACGCCGCTGGCCAAGTCCATCTTGAAAAGCGACCGGTGTCGATGACGATGTGTGAGCGATTGCAGGGTCCATACTCGTCCGCTAAGGGCGCGAGCAGTGCCATCTTCGTGCCGCGAACGACGGTGTTGACGCGAGGGCGTGAAAACCCGCGCAAATGGCTGGAAATACAGGGGTTTTAGGAAGAGGGCGGCCGCCGGGGCCCGGCGCGATCGGGCCGGCGGCTTACAGGAACGTTGGCGTAGTACAAAATTCGTGGGTCGGCCGATCGCTGGCCAGCGGCGATTACGCAGGTCGTGCGTTCACGTTCAAACCCCCATCCAGAATGATCTTCGCGCCGTTGTAATAGCGCGCCCGATCGGACGCGATGAACACCACCGTATCCGCCACTTCGTCCATCGTCGCCCAGCGGCCGGCGAGAATCCCCATCCGCTTACAGAAGCTGACGACGAATTCCTCTTTGGTCACGTTCTGCTGCTTGGCCATGTTCTCGGCCCAGACTTCTCGGCCCTCGGTGCCGACGAGGCCAGGGACCACGGTGTTGACGGTGATCTGCTGGCTCGCCAGGTCGTTGGCGAGATAGCCGGTTGCCTGGTTCATCGCCGCATTGTTCAAGCCGTGCGTCAACGCCGGCGCCCAGACGATCGTCGAGGCGGTTCCGCTGATGTTGATGATGCGACCGGTACCGTCGCTCGGCATCAAGGGCAGAAATGCGCGAGTCACCCGCAGCGCCCCGAGAATCTTGTTGTCGAGGTCGCCGAGCCAGTCGCTATCTGGCCACAGAATCTGACGGTCCATCCGCCGCATCGGCCCACCGGCGTTGTTGACCACGATGTGCACGGTGCCGAAGGCCTCCTTCGCCGTCGTCGCGCTCGCATCGACTTGATCGGTCTTGGTGATATCGGCGGCGGCAGCCACGACTTTCACGCCGGTCTCTTTATGAATCTCCTCGGCTGTGCGGTCGAGCAGTTCCTTGCCGCGCGCAAGCAGCACCAGATTCACGCCCTCGCGGGCCAGACCGCGTGCAATGGCTCTCCCGATCCCTTTACTGCCACCAGTGATCAGTGCCGTTCTGCCTTTTAACCCGAGCTCCAATGCCACGATGCGATCTCCTGGCCACATCTTACTTCGGCCTATACTTGCGTTCCTTAGAAAGGAACAGACCATGAAGTTCGCGTTCGCTATCCTGCTGGCGTGCATCGCGGTCGCGGCCACCATCGCGCAGCAGACGGTCCCGTTCCGCAATAACACTCCCGTTGCGCCGTCGGGCATTCCCGCGGTTCCACTGCCGGACAAGCCGGTGGTGTACGACACGGCCGAAGGTCAGCGCATCCGCGTAGTCGTCGTCACGCGTGGGCTCTCGCATCCGTGGAGCCTGGCATTTCTTCCCGACCCCTCGACTCCGCTCGGGGTAAGCGGCAACATGCTCGTGACCGAGCGCACCGGACAACTGCGCCTGATCCGCAATGGCGTACTCGACCCGCAGCCCATTGCGGGCGTTCCCGCCGTCCGCTCACAAGGCCTGTCGGGACTGATGGACGTCGCGCTCCATCCCCAATTCGCGCAGAACCGTTTGGTCTACCTGACGTACACGAAGCCACTGCAGGGGACGCAGAACACGCTGGCCCTCGCACGAGGACGCCTCGATGGCCAGACACTCACTGATGTCCGCGATGTGTTCGTCGCCAGCGCTGGAACGGGCGGCGCATCGAGAATCGCGTTCGGCCGCGACGGCACACTCTTCATGACAACCGGCGGGGGCGGCGACAAGGGCGCGCAGGACCCGAACAGCCATGCAGGCAAGGTGCTGCGCCTACGCGACGATGGCAGTGCGCCGACTGACAATCCATTTGTGGGGCGCGCCGGCTACAAGCCGGAGATCTATTCGCTCGGACATCGCAACTCGATCGGCCTGGCGATCCATCCCGTCACCGGCGAGCCATGGCAGAACGAGAACGGACCGAACGGTGGAGACGAGCTGAACATCATCAAGCCGGGACGAAATTACGGATGGCCAATCGTCAGCTACGGACGGACGTACCCTGGCCCGCGACAGTCAGAGATTCCGTGGCAAGAAGGATTCGAGCAGCCGGCGGTGTTCTGGATGCCGTCGATTGCCATCTCGGGACTCGCCTTCTATACCGGTGATCGGCTGCCGAAGTGGAAAGGCGATGTCTTCGTCGGTGGCATGCGCACCGGCGAGATTCCGGGGACGGGACACCTCGAGCGCATCCTGTTCAACGAGAAGATGGAGGAGCTGCGGCGCGAATCGCTGCTCGTCGATCTTCGCCAGCGGATTCGAGACGTCAGGCAGGGACCCGATCAGCTCCTGTATCTGCTGACGGATGCGGATGACGGCGCGGTGCTTCGCATAGAGCCGGCGCAGTAGAGGCGGGTCTTCAGACCCGCCCTCATCTAGAGGACACCATGGCTGACGTGCAACAGAGCTACAAGAACCACGCGCAAATCGTTTTCCTGTACCACCGTGTGCTCACCCTCGTTCTGCTGCTGATCCTCATCGGCTCGATCGTGAATCTGAATAAGTCGTGGGGCGACAGCAGCCGCTTCTACAGCGCATCGCTCATCGTCGCACTCACAGTCGCGGCAATGCTGCTGTTCATCTTCGCGCGAACGTTTCCGCTCAAGGCGCAGGATCGGGCGATCAGGGCGGAAGAACAGCTTCGCCATTACGTACTGACCGGAAAGCTGCTCGATAGCCGACTGACGATGCGCCAGATCGTCGCGCTGCGCTTTGCATCCGACGCCGAATTCGTGGCGTTGGCGCAACGCGCCGCCGATCAGTCGCTCAGTCCGGACACGATCAAACGAGACGTGAAACAGTGG
>Ga0207651_10001598_pt1 | contig 10382 bp, 14 predicted proteins | sample KBSM23metaG_FD_184328 | JGI IMG/M metagenome (GOLD analysis project Ga0207651, IMG submission 184328) | Miscanthus rhizosphere microbial communities from Kellogg Biological Station, Michigan, USA - KBS M2-3 metaG (SPAdes) (version 2) | ecosystem: Host-associated > Plants > Roots > Rhizosphere >... | reverse complement strand
CGCTGTCCAAGTTACTGAGCAAAATTTCGCTGATATCGCCCGATGGTGCTTTGGGGAGATCGGCAATATTGATGATTCTCCAGTCGACAAGTCTGCTGAAGTGCAGCCTACCAAACAGTATATTCATGTAAGGGTCCACAACCCGAAGAACCCCCGCCAGACAAAGGCTTTTGTAGGGGACTGGATACTTTACACCGAGCGTGGTTACAAGGTATACACGACGAAGGCATTTCAGGCCAATTTCGACCCGGTCGAAGAAAGCTAATCAGAAGCTAGCTCATGGAGCGGGGCGGTCTGCAGGCCGTGAGGCAAACATGAGAGGGCGTGGTAGGTCGTTATTAAGCCGCTTGAACGCACTCGGCTACGCGACGCCCACCTTATTCCTAGAAAGGACATTATGGGACACACCGTTGATGCAAAGTGGAGAGACGCCGACGCTGTTGCTTTCGAAACAAGAGTTACAGCCGTTAATGATTGGCTCGAACACACCGAAGATCTTGTAGAGATGTTCAAAGATGATACAGTAATAGCATCGGAATTGAGAGGTGTGGCAGGAACTTTGCGATCGCGGCGAGATGATTTCGAAACGTCGGCCCAAAGACTGAGAGCAGATATGAATGGGAAAGTAGAATGATCCCTCTGTGGTTTACTCTCCTATTCCTATGGTTTTTAGCTGTAATCTTTGTTGATGTGAACATATCCACCATGCTTTGGTTCCTTCTTCTTTTCCTTTGGATAGGTTTGGCTACACATTATGTCATAATCTATCGTGGATGGAGAAAGGAGATGGATATTCGACGTCGATCACGAAAAGAACACTTGGAGAATGGAAATGCCAGTTCGAAAAACTAAGGGTGGTTACAAGTACGGCAATAAGGGAAAGCTGTACAAAGGTAAGGGAGCCAAGAAGAAAGCTCAGAAACAAGGTAAGGCTATCCAAGCAAGCAAGAGAGCGAGGACGTTAGGACATGACTGAGCGACCCGAAGATCCCGTGACAAAGCCTAATCTTCATCCAGAAGAGCCTGAGGCGCCTGAAGTTCCTGATCAAGAGCCGGAGCCACCACCCGAAGCCGGTCCTGAGCTCGATCCAGCGCTGGCAGACGATGACGAGCTGGAGAACGAGCCGGTTCATGTCGATGACCAGGTCCCGACCGATCCGCCGGGAGATGAATGATGCCAGCCGACTGGGCCTGCCCTCAACTTAAGAGGCGTCTTGAAACCGGTTGCGAGGGAGGCGATGTAACCGCAGTACAGCGGGCACTGTACGTGGCATTGCGTGAACGTGGGGGTAAGGGAACGAACGCTAAGAATGGTCAGTATGGACCAAAGACCGTTAAGGACGTAAAAGCGTTTCAGACGATGGTGGGCATCAACCCCTCGGGAGTGGTAGGTCTTAATACGCTAACGCGACTCTGGGACCATAGTGGAAAAAACCCCGGGGGGGCATTTGACGATTATGGGGTTCAACTGTTCTTCCGTGCCAAGATTGGTAAACCCACAAAACTGGATGAGAATGAGATCCAGAAGGGTAAGAAAGGTCCTCACGTCCAAGCATTGCAGCGAATGCTATGGCGTGCTCTAGGCGCCGACAGCGAGAACGCCCGTAAGGGTGAGTATGGTAAGGGCACCACAGCGGACATGAAAAGGTTCTACAATCGGGCAAACTTCCAGGATCGGAACCCAGAAAAGTGCACTAATCAGGACTGGGTAGCATTGTGGGCATTTGGTGATGACCGGGCTAAGGAACTGGCTCGTAAGGTCATTGCGACGCCTGACGATGTCATTCGCCAGAGAATCCGATCGTGGGGTGAGTGGTATGTACAGAACCGTAGCCGTATCACTTATGCTCAGATCCGGCCTTACCCTAAGACTGGCGCCCTGCCGATGCGTACAGATTGCAGCGGCTCAAGTACCCACGTACTATTTATGGCGGGTTGTAAGAATGACCCACATCGACGTGGTTACGATGGCCAGGGCTACACCGGCACCATGTACACGAATGGTAAGCGAATCGGACTAAGCAATCTCAAAGATCTGCGACCCGGAGACTGTGTCTTCTACGGTAATCAGGGTGGGGGTATCCCCTCGCATGTGGTTATCGTGATTGGTCCCGGCGACCGCGCACTAAATTTTGGCAGCAATCCTCCGCATTTCGTGAACATTGGTACCTATTGGCGGTCAAACTTGCGTACAGATGTAGGCGCTCGGCGCTATTTCTAGAGCAAATACTCCCCTGGACGCCTGACCCCACTACCCCCCAGCGTTTAGGGGATAGGGCGGGGAGTGGATCTGATGGAATGCGGAGCCCACACCGTCAGAGAAACTCTCCGCCCGCCTTATATTCCGCAGTGAAAACACCCCTTATAATGAAACCAAGAAAGGGGTCATTGTGGAAACAGATGTTGAGGAAATCCTCGAGATCACCGCACGTCTATCAAAAGAGATTGAGAGACGCCAGAAGACAATCAACTTTCTACACGGTACGTCCCACGACCGTGATGAGAAAGTGTTGTTCAAGCTGGCTATCGCTCAACATGAAGTTGATGGGCTGCAGGAGCTCGTTGATAAAGCCCTCGCAAGCTGTGTTGTAACGTCCCAGTAAAGTTTAAGAATCAAAGTCAGTACATCGGCTTTGATTTTTTAAAAAATTCGAAAGTAGATATGGATCTCAGACCTCACCAGGAGAAAGCCCTAGAAGAGATGGGTGACGGGAAGATTCTCTGGGGCCCCGTAGGCTCTGGGAAATCCCGAGTAGCAGTAGCGTACTACGAAAAGAAGCACTGGGGCCGGGATGTATACGTAATTACTACGGCCAAGAAACGTGACAGCGTGGACTGGGAAGGCGAGTTCGCCCAAATAGTTATTGGCAAGGAGCTAGAGGGTACTTTGGGTGGCGTCCTTACAGTGGACAGTTGGAATAACATCGAAAAGTATAAGGACATAAAGGATGAATTCTTCATATTCGATGAACAACGATTGGTCGGAAGCGGAAAGTGGGTTAAAGCCTTCCTTAGAATCGCCAGAAATAATCGTTGGGTTCTCCTCAGCGCCACTCCCGGCGATACCTGGATGGACTATATACCAGTATTCGTTGCCAACGGTTTCTACCCTAACCGGACGCAGTTCAAGCTTGAACACGTGGTCTATGCGCCGTACTCCAAGTTCCCGAAGGTTTCTCGATATCTTAACGAGGGCAAGCTTAACAAGTATCGTAATCGGATACTCGTGCATATGCCTTATACGAAGCACACGACCAGTCATCCGATAACAACATTTGTTAGTCACAATGAGCTTCTACTGCAGAACGTTATCAAAAATAGATGGAACATCTATAAGAACCAGCCCATTCGAGACATAGCCGAGCTCTTTCAGGTTATGCGTCAAATTGTCAATAGTGATCCGTCGCGTCTCAGGGCAGTAAGGTCGCTTCTGGAAAATCACGACAAGATAGTTATCTTCTACAACTTCAACTACGAGTTGGAGATTCTTCGAACATTGAAGGATGAGATAACTGTGGCGGAATGGAATGGACACAAACACGAAGAAATACCAAAAACCAATAGGTGGGTATATCTTGTTCAATTTGTTGCAGGATCGGAAGGATGGAATTGCACGGACACAAATACAATTCTATTCTATTCGCTCACCTACTCATACAAAAACTGGCATCAAGCGCACGGTAGAATCGACCGAATGAATGTGCCATTTTTGGATCTTTACTATTACACCCTCCGAAGTAAGAGCGTAATTGACACTGCAATTTGGAGATCGCTGAAGGCCAAAAAGAGCTTCAATGTGGGTGCTTTTACAGGAACGCTCAAAAGTGGCACAGCTGAATTTGACGAATTTGCAGGGCTTTTATAGGTTTTTAGGGTGTGCCACTTCTGCTCCTAAACCTTTCATATATTTACGCACGCGGCTAATTATAAGAGAGTATGTAGATATTAAGTAGAAAAAAACTATAAGAGTTTGGCGAGCAGAAGTGGCACAAATGTAAAGACACGATTTGCCCCTCCACAAGGCCGCGCAGCTTGCACAAGGCCGGTTAAAAAAAATGAGGGAAATATCTATGTCCGAACACTGGAAAACAATAGAGGATTTTCCGAAATACAGCGTAAGCGATCAGGGAAGAATCCGTTTTGAGCGATCCGGGAGGATTTTACAGTGTAATCTGAATCAGTATGGACTTCTACAGGTAGGGTTGATGCATGAAGGAACCCAGAGGCACCGATCGGTCCCTCTACTGGTGGCTAAGGCTTTTCTTCCTAGCGTTCCTGGCCCTTTTGATACTCCGATTAATCTGGATGGAGATCGTCTTAATAATCGCGTTCAAAACTTGGCTTGGCGTCCTAGATGGTTCGCCGTCAAATACAATCAGCAGTTTCGCCATCCATATGAGGAATCCATCGATGATCCTATCATGGATGATAGGACTCATGAGATAAGCATAAACTCTTTCGAGTGTGCGAAGAGATACGGTCTTCTCGAGCAAGATCTAGTTCTCTCGATTATGGCTCGCACTTATGTCTGGCCAACTTATCAGAGATTCGTCATCATAGAATAGGAGAAATATGGCTCGACGAGTATGCAATAAGGTTCGTTACTCAACGCCCGAAGCTGCTCGGAAATCAGCACTACGACAAAATCAGGTACAAGGTGATTTCTATTTCTGTGTGAAATGTGACGCCTACCATTTGACACACATTCGTTGGAAGCATAAGAGAAGGAGAATGCGTCATGGCTGAATCTGGAAAAGGTAGTGAAGAACAGACCGCCATTATCCCACCCAAGAATGCAGTGCGTCCGTACAAAGATCCTATCCCTGGCCGTGGATCAATTGAACTTCGTCGAACTGCTGGTGGTGTGTACTCGTGGGTGATCACAATCTGGACTGATGCCATTGTGACAGACAATCATCTCATCGGTATGGTTGACTCAGTTCAAAGAGTAGATGACGAGCTTCGTGTGCGGTATCCAACCGACGCTCCAGCCAAAGAATAGATATTATATAGCGTCGCGAACGTAGATCATGATAGAAGGAAGAGAAAATCACATCGTTTGTTTTTGCGAAAAGCCCCGAAAACGAAAGGAGGGGAATGGCCGGGCAGCTTAGCATTCAGCCACCAGTTCTTGATCTAGCGCTCTATGCTGGTGATGGTATTTCGTTTAAGCTAATTTGCACTGATGATTCGGTACCGCCGGAACCAGTGAATATTACGGGAGCCATCAAAGCGCAGATTCGTGCTACTCGTGATGAAGCGGCTTCAGTGTCAGCAGAATTCTCAGCTGATCTAACTGGAGCGGATGCAGGAGAAGTCATCCTTTCGTTGACTGGGGATCAGACACAGGATCTCATGGAAGATCCTGCTGTAGCCAAAGGGAAGTTCAACGGAGTCTGGGATGTTCAGTGGACTCCTACCGGTGGCCAACCACGAACCCTATGTCAGGGTAAAGTAGAGTGTATCGCTGATGTCACCCGATGAACATTTCAACGTAACCGTTCAAAGCGGAGACATTAACGTTACCACAGAAGACGATATTTCTCAGGTAAACATCTCATTTGATCAAACGCCTTCGATTAACGTACTCGTTGCCGATCCAGAGATCGACGTCAAGGTTGAGTCACATACATATCGGTTCGCGTTTGACAAAGAGACTCCTGATTCAACGGTGATTCTTCAGGAATACCCCGATGTTGTGATCTTGGCATCAGATAACCTCGGTTCTCAAGGCCCTCAAGGACCACAGGGTCCTGTAGGTCCAGAAGGTCCTCAGGGAGATCCAGGTCCAGAAGGCGGACCACCGGGCCCAGAAGGCCCTACCGGTCCAGTAGGCCCAGAAGGCCCAGTAGGTCCAGAAGGACCTGAAGGTCAAGTTGGTCCAACAGGAGAAGATGGACCACAGGGTCCAAAGGGTAATACCGGAGATCCAGGTCCAACTGGTACACCTGGCGCTACAGGTCCAAAAGGTGATACGGGAAATACAGGAGCAACAGGACCCGCAGGTCCACTCGGTCCTGTAGGTCCAGAAGGCCCTCAGGGAGATACAGGTGACGAAGGCCCAACGGGTCCTACAGGAGCCACAGGAGCCACCGGTTTAACTGGTGCACCAGGTGCTACTGGTCCTGGAGGACCTCCAGGACCCACAGGGCCGCACGGAGACACTGGTCCTGAGGGTCCAGTAGGTGCTGATGGTCCACCGGGCTTAGATTCGGATGTACCGGGCCCAGAAGGGCCAGAAGGTCCTGAAGGTCCTCAGGGAGAACCAGGTCCAGAAGGACCCGAAGGTCCTCAAGGAGATACAGGTCCTCCTGGTGGCATAACCAAGGTCTGGGGTTGTAGAATTGCAGGTAGTCCAACTACTGGTCAAACTATACCCAACAACGTCTGGACACAGGTTGCGCTTGCTACTATTGATCGTGACCCAGATACTATGCATTCAGGGAATACGATTGTAATTCCCGCAACGGGTTGGTACAATATTCACGCGCATGTGGCGTTTCATGTTGAAGGTCTCGATTATGAATGGTTGTCTGAACTTGTCTCGGCAACTGTTTATTACAACGGAAGTCCAAAAATCGCTGCTGGAGCTTGGACGTTTATTGTTGAAGGCGGTTCGGCGCAGCTTAATGCAATTCTTTCCGAACTTGCATATTTTACAATAGGTGATGTCATTCAGTTGAAGGTCTATCAGAATTCTGGAATTTCAATTGATCTTTCAACTGGAGTTCTTCAACCACATCTTGCCGTTACAGGTATTAACGGTGCTGCCGGAGCAACGGGCGCTACTGGCCCAATCGGCCTTACAGGCGCTACAGGAGCACAGGGGGTTAAGGGTGACCAGGGAGACCAAGGTCCAGCTGGAGCTACAGGTGCAATTGGTCCAACAGGACTTACGGGACCCCAAGGACCTACTGGTGCTACTGGACCGATTGGACCGATCGGGGCTACAGGTCCAAAAGGTGATACTGGTGATCCCGGAGGTCCACAAGGACCCATAGGACCAACCGGTCCCGCTGGGCCCACAGGTCCTAAAGGTGCTCCAGGTCAGTCTGTTTCTATCGTTGGTGATGTTCCTACTTCAACTGATCTTTTGCTGTTGGCTCCTATAGCCGGTCAAGGCTATATTACTTCAGATACGGGTCATCTTTGGGTTTACAACGGACCCAACCCGAATAACAGTCTCACAAAGTGGACTGACGCGGGTAACATCACAGGACCACCAGGTCCAGAAGGTCCTCCAGGACCAACTGTCGACACGACAACTCTTATTCATAAAGCTGGCGATTCGATGACTGGGTACCTTTCGGTACCAGATCCAGCTGCGGATGAACATGTAGTAAATAAGAGTTTTACCGATGATACGTATGCGTCGATAACTCATACCCATACTTGGGGTCAGATCACAGGTAAGCCCTCCACGTTCCCACCATCCTCACATGATCATGATGGTCGTTATTACACACAGAGTGAAACTGACACTAAGGTTGGAAATAAGTGTAACCACGATGATGAGGGCGTAAACATTAGTCCTTACACTCGTGGTCCAAGTAACAACACTTATAGTCGTTCTGTTTCAGGTGGTGGGTTCTTTGCCGTCTGGATGGATAACAACAATAGATTCGGTCGAAATGTTTCTGCTCGCAAGTATAAGAAGAACATTCGATCACACGAAATCGATCCCGATGCTGTTCTCGCACTTCGGCCAGTTAAGTACGATCGCAAGGATGACAGCGAGACGGATGCATACGGCTTGATTGCAGATGAAGTCGAACAGTGTGTCCCTGAACTTGTTGTGTATTTCGAGGATGAAGTCGACGGAATACGATATGATCTTCTTTCTGTTGCTTTGCTTCATGTTGTGAAAGATCTTAATGCTCGACTTCAGATCCTTGAGAGGAGGGCTAAGTAATGGGATCAGGAGCAACTCCTACTTATGGGTTTCCTTATCCCGTTAAAGGTGATGGACGAAACAGTCCACTCGATATACAAGCCCTTGCCGAAGCAGTTGAGGCCGAACTTGCCTCGCGACCCTGGTGGTCATTTATACGTTGGACTTCAGGTTCTCTTGGAACCGGTGTCGACGCAACGCTTACTGGTTGGGATTCACAGGAAGCAAATTTCAGTTATGGTACAACATCACCGGCTGGCGGTGTTGTAGTACCCAAAGCTGGTCTTTATGCCATTACGGTTGATCTTACATTTCTTGCTACTTGGGTTGCTGGTATGACAATTGCGAACGTTGGTATTAGAACTCTCGGCTCAACGCCAGTTCGCGAGATTTGGGTACAGAGACAGGAGCCTGGTAGTGGTGGCGGTGGTCAGCGTCGATCGTTTAATCTAGCCGGAACGATACGTTGTGCTGCGGGCGATTCTATTATAGGTTTTATGAATCAGGGAGGCGGTACCGGTACGGTTACCCATGCTCCGACTTCAACGAACAACGATCGCTCATCGACACGCTTTAATGGTAGATGGGTTGCGCCATGACTGAAAATCAATACCAAGCTAAATTGATCAAGAGACTTAAGGTAATGTTTCCAGGTTGCGTTGTAATGAAAAATGATTCGTCATATCAGCAAGGCGTTCCAGATTTAATTCTTCTTTGGAAAAAGTATTGGGCTTCATTAGAAGTTAAAGCTGCTGGTGAATTTTATGCTCATCCCAATCAAGTCCATTTTATTAACAAGCTAGATGAAATGTCTTTTGCTGCATTTATATTTCCTGAAAATGAAGAGGAAGTTTTGAATGCACTTCAACAAGCATTTACATCTCCGAGGCGAACACGCGTTTCTCAGTCCCAGTAGTTATCACTGGATTAATTACACGCCCGAACGATTAGTTGAACGTTGGGTTGCATCTCAAGCTATGGCGTATGGTACTGCGCAACATGACTACGCCCAAAGAGAAATCGAAGCAGGTCGGCTTTCGAATCTAGTGGGAACTATCGGTTTGTACATTAATGATGCTATCAAGTATCGAATGGCTACCGAACAGATTCTCTACTACTCCGAGAATTGTTTTGGAACAGCAGATGCTATCTGTTTCCGATACAACACTCTTCGAATTCACGATCTGAAAACTGGTGTATATCCTGGATCACCCCATCAACTCGAAGTGTATGCCGCACTCTTTTGTCTGGAGTATGACAAAAATCCACTCGATATCAAATACGATTTGCGCATATATCAAGATAACGAGGTTGTCATGTTTGACGTTGATCCAGAAGACATTTTGTTTATCATGCGTCGGATTCGTGACTTCGATAAGATTCTGACCCATCGACGATTGGAGGAGGAAACGTGATTCGTACACAAGAAGAACATCTCGCGCATTACGGCATCCTTCGAAAGTCGGGTCGATATCCTTGGGGTTCCGGTGGTACGCAAGATCGGCGCAATCGAGACTTTCTCTCTTACGTGGATGGTCTTCGAAAAGAAGGGCTGTCCGAAGCTGAGATTGCTCGAGGCGTTGGAATCACGACAACCGAACTTCGCGCAGCCAAGTCCATTGCTGGTCAGCAGCAAAAGCAGAGTACTATTCGTCAAATTGAAGGGTATAAAGAACGAGGTTGGTCGAATACGGCAATCGCAGCTCGTATGGGTATCAATGAATCCTCGGTTCGACATTATCTTGCTCCTGGCGAAAAGGACAAAGCCAACGCTCTTCATGTTACGGCGAATCAGCTTAAAGATGAAGTAGACAAGAAGAGTATGGTCGATATCGGAAAAGGTGTCGAAGCACAGCTTGCTGTTACAACAACTCGTCTTCAAACTGCCGTTGCTATGTTGAAAGAAGAAGGCTATAACGTTTTCAACATTAAGATTCGACAGCTTGGCACGGGTCAGTATACGACCATGAAAGTATTGGCAAAGCCTGAGATTGATCTCAAATATGCACAGAGAAATCGACATTTGATTCAACAGATTCAGGCTTACTCAGAAGATCACGGTCGAAGCTATCTGAAAATTCAGCCTCCTATTTCAGTTAATTCAAAGAGAATCGCGGTCAACTACAAGGAGACTGGTGGCGATAAGCTTGATGGTGTGATCTACGTTCGTCCTGGTGTGAAGGATCTTTCTATCGGAAGTAGAAACTATGCTCAGGTTCGTGTTCTGGTTGACGGGACACATTATCTGAAAGGCATGGCAGTATACAAAGATGATCTTCCTGAAGGTACAGATCTCGTGTTCAACACAAACAAGTCTAGTACTGGTAGGAAGAAAGATGCTATGAAAGAAATAGCGGATGATCCAGATAGCCCATTTGGATCCATCATTCATCAGGTCCATGGCGAAGATGGCAAAGTTACATCAGCGATGAACATCGTCGGTACCAAGCTTGGCGCTGGCGAAGAAGGTGCTTGGGACAATTGGTCGAAG
>Ga0207651_10001596_pt1 | contig 10386 bp, 9 predicted proteins | sample KBSM23metaG_FD_184328 | JGI IMG/M metagenome (GOLD analysis project Ga0207651, IMG submission 184328) | Miscanthus rhizosphere microbial communities from Kellogg Biological Station, Michigan, USA - KBS M2-3 metaG (SPAdes) (version 2) | ecosystem: Host-associated > Plants > Roots > Rhizosphere >... | reverse complement strand
GATCACGCCGAGATCTGGGAGCACGTCAAGACGCTCCAGAGACGCGTCGCATCCTTCAACTGACAATATATACACAAACGTATAAAATACGTTACTGTATATTCAGGTGCCTCAAAAGTCGCCGACGGGCAACAAAAGAGCACGGACGCGTGCCCGCCTCCTCGATGCCGCCGTCGAAGTCATTCGGGAAAAAGGGTTTTACGGGACGACGTTGGAGGAAGTCGCCAGGCGGGCCGGTATGACGCGGGGAGCGATCTACGGAAATTTCAACGACAAGGACGAGCTGTTCCTGGCCGTTGTGGAAACTCGCTTCCGGCCGATCACTCCAATCAGACAAGGCGCGACCCTGAAGGAACATCTGCGCATCGTTGGCGAAGCCGTGGTCGCGGCGATCCCGGCCCGCCGGGCGCAAGCGCTCGGGGCGCTGTCATTTCAGATTTACGCGCTCACGCATGAAGAGCTGCGGTCGCGGATTGCGCAGGTGAACGCCGAGATCTACCGCCGCGGCGCCGAACGCGTTCGACAATCCTTTCCGGCCGACGATCTGCCGATGCCAGCCGATCAGTTCGTGCGCGTACTGCACGCGCTGTCGGACGGCCTGCTCTTCCTCCGGTTCATGCAACCTGAATTGATCACCGACGAGGTGATTATCGCGGCCTTCGAAGCGCTGGCCTAGTTTCGGTCGGCGGGCGCGTCCGCTTCTTTCCCTCCGGGCAATCATCGAGCAGCGGACAAATCGTACAGTGCGGGTCCGCTTCCGTGCATGTCGCGGAGCCGTGGTGAGAGAGGTACAGGAACGCGCGGCGAAATGTCGCGGCGTCCTCTTGCAGCTCACCGGCCACCGCCTCTCGCACTGAGCGCGCGGTCTTCGCAAAATCCGCATGCGGCTGGCCGTAACCGAGCCTTCGGGCAACGCGACTCACGGCGGCGTCAACCGGCAAAACAGGATGGTCGGCCGCGAAGAGCAGCATCCGGTAGGCGCCCCCCTCGCCCATCTGCGGCAGGCCCTTGAGCGATCGGCGGGCCGCCGGCAGGGGACCGCGAATCACCTGCGGCAGATCGGGCGAGCGCCGGAATCTGTCGACCCCCGTTCGCAACGCGAGCAGGCGCTGCTCCGCATACGGACCGGCCAGCATGACGCTCTCCTCGAGCTTTTTCTGCGGCGCGCGCGACATCGCGTCGGGCGTGAGGGCCCGGATCCGCCTGAGCGCGCCGAAGGCCGCGTCGCGCTTCCGCGGTGTCGAATGAACCGACAGGACCTCCCAGACGAACAGGCCGAACGGATCGTGCGGCGGCGAGTGGAGCGCTCCGTAAAACCGCTGGAGCGCATCGATGAGCGATTCGAGTCGGGACAGAGGATGTGCCCTCGGTGGCGGCGAGCGTTCAGGCCGGCACGGCGACCTGCGCGATCTCGTCGTACAGGACCGCCGACGCGATGATCCCGTTGTGGAAGTTGCCGAGATCGAGCTTCTCGTTTGGCGCGTGCGCGTTCTCGTCGGGCAGTCCGACGCCGAACAGCACAGACGGAAGGCCCAGTTCCTCCTGAAACGTCGACACGACGGGGATCGATCCGCCCTCGCGGGTGAAGACCGGCTTCCTGCCGAAACCGCGTTCGATGGCCCGCCCCGCAGCCTGGACAAACGGATTCTCGAACGACGTCATCCAGGGCTTGCCGCCGTGCATGCGCGTAATTTTCAGCTCGACGGTCTTCGGCGTGATGGTGCGCACGTACTGCTCGAAGAGCTCCGCGATCTTGTTCGGATCCTGATTCGGCACGAGCCGCATGCTGATCTTGGCCATCGATACGGCCGGCAGGACGGTCTTGGCGCCTTCGCCCGTAAATCCGGACAGGAGGCCGTTGACCTCGAACGTCGGCCGCGCCCACGTGCGCTCGAGCGTCGTGTAACCGGCTTCGCCGAACAGTTTCGGAACGCCGAAGTCCTTCTTGTACTGCTTCTCGTTGAAGGGCAGCGTCGCCCACGACTGCCGTTCCTCGTCTTTCAACTGCAGCACATCGTCGTAGAAACCCGGAATCTTGATGCGCCCGCCACGGTCCTTCATCTGCGCGATGACCTGGGACAGGACGATCGCCGGGTTCGCCACGGCGCCCCCGAAGGATCCCGAATGCAGATCGGTGTTGCTCCCTCGCAGATCGATCTGGAAGTAGACGAGGCCCCGCAGCCCGTAACACATCGACGGCACACCGCGCCCGAACATTCCGGAGTCGGAGATGACCACGACGTCGGCCTTCAGATCGTTCTTGTGGGAGCGGACGAAGTCATCCAGGTGCACGCTCCCGACTTCCTCTTCGCCCTCGATCATGAACTTCATGTTCACCGGCAGGCGGCCGTTCTGCTTCATGTGCGCTTCCACCGCCTTGAAGTGCATGAAGACCTGCCCCTTGTCGTCGGCCGAGCCGCGCGCGTAGATCTCGCCGTCCCGAATCGTCGCGTCGAACGGCGGCGACTCCCACAGGTTGAGCGGGTCGACCGGCTGCACGTCGTAATGCCCGTAAAACAGAATCGTCGGGGCGCCAGGCGCGCCGAGCCAGTCGCCATAGACGACCGGATTGCCGGGCGTCTCGATGAGGCGGACGTTCTGCAGGCCGATGCGGCGCATCTCTTCGGCGCACCATTCGGCGCATCGCTTCACGTCGCCGGCGTGCTCGGGCAGCGCACTGATGCTGGGAATCGCGAGGAGGCCTTTGAGCTCCTCGAGATAGCGATCGCGATTCACGTTGATGAAGTCGATGACCTTGTCGGTGTTGTTCATGGCCCGGACGCTCCTGCCGCAGTAATGATCACGTGCGGGAGATTACAGCATTCGCCACCCATCTCGATCGGCCGCTACTCCGTCGGCCGCCAGCTTGTCGAGATGCGCGCGGACGTTTTCGCGAGCCGCGGGCATCAGCCGCGGCTCCAGACCATCATAGATGGATTCGGCGATTGCCTCCACGGTCCGGTGGCCCGCTTCGATCGCGGCGATAACCTGCCGCTCCCGCCTCCGCCGGTGTTCGATGTGGTAACGCACCACGGTTCGCGGATCGTCGACGCGCGGACCGTGAGCCGGAAAGAGCTGCCGCGGCTCGAGCTCGAGAACGCGCTGGAGCGACGCGAGGTATTGCGTGAGATTGCCGCCCCGGCTCGACTCGATCACGACGCTGCCGCCGGCAATGACGAGGTCGCCCGTGTACAGACCGCGCGCGGCTTCGTGCCAGAACGCCACGTGATCGGGTGAGTGGCCGGGAGTGTGCACGACCTTCAGCAGCGCGTCGCCGGCGCTAACCTCTTCTCCGTCGGTCAACGTCCGCCATCGAACGGGGTGCTGACGCTCATCGCCGGGCGACGGGAATTTGGCGAAGACCGTCTCGGGATGCGCGTTTGCAATAGCCGGAACGCCGGACACGTGATCGGAGTGACCGTGCGTCGCCAGCACGGTTTGCAGCGATGCGTGGCTGTCGGACAGCGCCCGCTCGAGCGCGGCAAGATGATCCGGATGGCCGACGCCGGCATCGACGAGGACGGCCGTGCCCTTCGACGCGAAGAGATACGTATGATTGCCAGCCCCCGTCATCGGGCTTGGATTGCATGCGTCGAGGACGATGGCAGCGAACACGTGGTCGGCGATCATCCCCTACGGCAGCAGGACGGAGCGGTTGATCCAGAGAATGTTGTCCCAGCTCAGTAGTTTCTGCGTGCCATCGAATATCTTGGCGTAGCTGCCGCCCGATGCCTTGAACGAGAATTCCTTCACACGGTCGGGAGGAGCGGTCGTGACGTTCTTCAAAATATCAAGGACCCGCTCGTCCTTGGAAATCTGATAGAAGCCCGGACTCTTCGCGGAGTAGAACCTGGTTTCAGTGGCGTTCGCCCTGTTGGCCACACCGCGCTCGTACTTGATGTGCAGCTCCAGATGCTCTCCCGTCGCCGCGGCGAAGACCCAGTCCTGCGAATCGAGGATCGGTCCCGCACCGGTCCCGGTACTCGTCGTCCGCTGCATCGTGTGCGTCGTTGCCGGCAGATACACGCCGAATGGCCCTGGCGCATCCGACGGGTCCTCGGTCAGCCCGCCGATCACGAGCTGCGCATTCATGCCACCGGGATCCTTGACCGGAACGATCAGATAGACGAGACGATTCGACCCCTTGCCGACCGGCTTTCCGTCCGGCGCGTTAATCGTCACGCGGTCGATGAACACCACGCGAAGGTTCGCATCCTTCGCAGCACCTTGCGTCGCGACATTGGCCACAAAACCCGTCGGCAGAAGGGCCGCGATTGCCGCATCGGGAACGTGAACGTCCAACTGGAACCGGGCCTCGGCACTGGATTCGACCGGTGTCTGTGCGCTCGCGTACTGGGACAGCGGGACCAACGCGCCGGCGGCTAACGCGATCCGGACGGCGGCGGACGAAAAACGGCTCATCACTGGCTCCTCCAGGTCCGGCTGAAGCCGGACGCTACGTACAACGCGGTGATGTTACTCCGAGCGGCTGCAAGACGAAGGGGCATTAGAAGCTGTACCGAAGCGTCAGCGCCGCGTGGGAGTTGAGGCTGTACTGGCCCAGAAAATCGTCGGCGTGGCCCCCGATGGCCACCGCGGCGATAGTGGCCCGCCAGTGCTGGCCGCGGGCCTGTGAATACTCGGCCCTGGCGTACAGCCCGCGTCCATTCTGGCGCGCAGCGCCCTCGAACGCGACGCTGCGATTTGGATCGAGCGTATAAGAAGCCCGCCCGACAAAGGCACGGCTCAATCCTCGGTCTGGGGCGAATACGAGTGAGGTCCGCGAGCGAGTCACGACCTCGCCGGCGTATCCGCCGACGAAGACCCATTCACCGCTCTGCCGCTCGAGCTGCAGGACGTAAAGGACGTAGTCGTCGGCGCTGTCGTTTCCCGTCACATACGCCGCCTCCGCCTTCAACGTGAACCAAGGCGTGGGGGCCGCCAGGTCGCCGCCGTAGGAGCGGATCGACGGGTACGAGCGGGTGATTGCGATCTCCGGCGGTGTCGGAACGAATTCTGACTGGATCGCCGGCAGGTGGTTGAATCCATCGAAGTACGACAGCGAGTACTCGATTGCCCGGCCGACATGAGACCACCGGACGCCGGCTTGAGATCCGGACGGCAGCCGGCCCCCCGCGTCCACGAGCGGTATCGCCGCCGCAGCCGGCGGGACGACCGTCCACCGCTCGCCTAGAAGCGGAATCCGGCTGGGCGTGAAATGCGGCGACCACACCGCTTCGAACGTGTCGTCGCCGGCTTGCGCGGCGCCGCGAATCGCGGTGATCGCGAGGAATTCGTTGTCGATGACGTTCATGAAATCGCGCGGCGCGAAGCGATCGGTGGGCGTCACGATGTCGGTCTTGCCCCAGCGGATGAACTGCTTGCCGGCGTCGAGGGTGAATCCGCCGCCCGTCAACGTGGCAGACAGCCTTCTGACCGACAGCCGCGGCTCGCGCACCCCGCGATCTGAATAAGCGACGCGCCAGCCTTGCTCCACTTGATCGTGAGAGTTCGCTCGAAGGTCGAGGCCCGCCGCGAACTGCACCCAAGGCGCCGGCTTGTAGAACAACTCGCTCCGGGCGCGCAGATCGACGACGGCACGCGTGGAATCGTTCGACGCCTCTTGCGGAAACAACGTGCCCGCGCCTTCGACGAAGCCGCGCTGCGACAAGGTTTGCGCACCGGCCACGGCAGGCGCGAGGATCAGCAGAAGGAGAAACGCCTTCACTGCCGGCGGATGGCCTGCAACGTAAACGCCTCGTCATCGAGCGGCAGATTGTATTGGACCTTCTCGAGCGTAAGACGTGTGCGGCTGCCGCGCGTCAGATCCAGCATTTCCAGCTGCCGCGCCGTCCAGATGCCCTGAATGTTCTGGATATCCGAGTAGTTCAGGCGGCGGACCAGCTTGTCCTTCACGTAGTTCTCGATGCGGGCGACGGCGTAGGAATCCGTCCGGATCCAGACGATCGATCGCGTGTACTGTGACGACCTCGTCTGTTTCGGCGTCGACTGAATCTTCCAGCCTGGAGTGCCGTCGATCGATTCCTCTCCGAGCAGCGCGTAATCGTTCTGATTCACGTCCCGCTCCTCGAGATCCTCGAAGCTGAAGTCCGTCCCGAAGAAACGCGTGGACCGATCCTGCAGCGCGATCCGTCGATCGCGCTCGATGGCAGGGGTCCACATCCACTGATCCGAGGCGCGATCCGGATGATTCACGATCAGCAGCGCCACGCCTTTGACTTCCGGCGGCGCGACGAACCGCAGAACGACGCGGCTTTGTCCATGCGACCCGAGGCGCTCGAACGTCCATCGCTTGTCCGAGATCTTGCCTTTGGCGTCGAAGACCTGCAGCACCCCTTCGTAGCGCTGGGACTTCGCGTCAGTCCGGCGCTGGGCCTCCGCGACAATCGCGCGCGCGTCTTCTGCGGCGCGGAGCACTTCGACGTCAGCGCCCGCAAGAAACGAAGACACCACGGCGACGAAGAGGATCGTGTGCGAACAACGTCGTTCATTCATACTCCAGCGCCTCCACCAGCGACCCGTGTACGGCGGATTCGGCGGGCCAGATCGCCGCGACAAACGCGGCGGTGAGAATCGTCGGCACGAGCGTCAGCACGACGTTCGTCGGAAATGCGTACGCGAGACGCATCCCGGCGATATCGTGATGCACGATCTGAAGGATGTAGTACAGGTTGATGGCGCCCAGCGCGAACCCGAGTACCAGGCCCAGACACCCGATGCTCAGCGCCTCGATCCAGATGGTCCGCCGGACCTGGCCGTGAAGCCCCCCGACGGCCCGCAGCACGCCCAGCTCGCGGCGCCGATCGGTAATCGACACGGTAAGCGTGTTGACGATGCCGAGGATCGCGACGAGCACAGCCACCGCGATTTGCACCGACGTCAACCCGAACCATTGATCCGTAATTTTCAGAATGTACTGCTTGAGCTCGCCGTTCGTGAGGACGAACACCTGACGCGTGCCCGCGTACCGTTTCAGAATCCGCTGGCGCACGTCCGGCACGGCCGCACCCGGCTTCAGGAACACGCGCAGCACGTTGACCGTATCGTCGTGCCAGTAGCGCTCGAACAGGGTCCTGTCCATCAGAATCGTGCCCTGTTGATCGGAATAGTCGACGACGATCCCCACGATCGGGAGCCTGATGAGACCTGCCGGCGCCGGAATCTCGAGCACGTCGCCGAGGGAAAGCCGCTGAAGCTGTGCGAGATTGTCGGAAACGATCAGCCCCTCCCCCGCCGCTGCGCGCCGGTACATGTCGTCGCGATCTCCGGCAAGAGGCGCGCGCCGTGTCGTCTGCGCCACGCTCTCTATCTCGACGGCGACGACCATGACCGGGGTCTCGCGGAACACGATTCGCGCGTCCCGGACCATCTGGATCCGCTCGACTCCCGGAATCGCTTCCAGCTCCGGACCCATCGTCTTTGGAAACCGGATTGTCCGAACGACGATGTTCTGGGACGGCAGGACGAAAAGGTCGGGATTGAGCGTGGACTCCATCCAATCGATGATCGTGTCGTAGCTGGCGCGGGCCATGCCCGCGAAGGCGACAACGAGCGCCAGCGACAGCATCAGCGCCGCCACGCTCGCTGAGGTTCGTCGCGGCGACTGAATCAGGCTGTCGGCGGCCAGCGCGCCCTCGACCGGGCGGATCCATTTGAGGACCGGACGAATCGTGCGGGCGAGCGCAAGCGACAGCAGCGGGCTCAGCAGAAGTGCCGCGATGATGGCGAGAACGTAGCCCGTATAGAAAACCGGACGCGAACGATCCAGGGGAATGACCAGGCACGCCGCCGAGATCGCGCCGAGAATCGCAGCGGCGGCGACTCGCACGCGGCTCTCGCCGGCCGAGAGCACCTGATACTTTCCTTTCTGAAGCGCCTGGACGGGATCGACTCGCGCCGCCTGATACGCGGGAATGGCCGCCGCCACGATGCTGGTCATCACGCCGATCCCGATGGCCCCCAGCAGGAGCGCCGGGCTCGTCGCGAGCTCGTCGGCCTGCTGGGCGACGCCGTACACGTCGCTGATCAGTGCGCCGATGGACGCGGCGATGCCGCGCGCGATGAGAAGGCCGAACGCCGCGCCGCCGAGCGAGCCGACGAGGCCCGTGACGGCGCTCTCGCCGAGAAACAGCCGGCGAATCTGGCCGCGCGTCGCGCCCAACGCGCGCAGGATGCCGATTTCCGACCGGCGCTGGGTCACCGCGATCGCGAAGGAGTTGTAGATGATGAACATCCCGATGAAGAGCGCGAACAGGCTCGAGATGCCGACCATCATCGAATAGGCCGCCAGCATCGCCTCGAACTGCTGACCGCGGCCCGACGGCGGCTCGACGCGAAAGCCGGGGCCGAGCATCGCACCGAGCTCGGCTTCCGCAAGGGCGATCGTACGGCCCGGCCGCACCGCCAGGTCGATGCGATCGAACGTGCGGCCGCGTCCGAACATCTTCTGCGCGGCGTAAATGTCCATGATGGCCAGATTGCCGCCAAAGGCGCTCGTCAGTCCCGACGACTTCATCACGCCGCGGATCGTGAAGCGCCTCTCGCCTTCCGCCGTCCCGAGCGGAAGCCGGCTGCCGACCGCGAGGCCGTTCTTCTCCGCGAACTCCTTCGAGACAATGAGCGAATCGGGCTGCGCGAGGAACACCAGCGGGTCGTCGATCACCGCTTCGTCGCCGCTTTCCAGATCGTAGTCACGCAGGCTCCGATCGCCCGTCATGTCGACGCCGAGAATCAGCAGATTGCCCTGGCCCTTGATGTTCGAGTCGACGACCGCTTCAATGACCGGCACGGCTACGCGAACGGTCGACGCGGATTGAACGTTTTCGAGCACGTCCTCGCCGAAGCCGGTCTCGCCGGCGGTCACCTGCAGCTCTGTCTTCCCGGCGATGCGGTCGACGGTGTGCGAAAAGGCGGCGAGCACGCTCTGATTCGCGGTGTGCATGCCGACGAACACTGCGACGCCCAGCACGATGCCGGCGGCCGTCAGCATCGTCCGCAGGATGTGTTTGCGGAAATACGGCCATGAGATCAGCCGCAGCAGAATCACGACGTCACGTTCCGGTTCACGTCCTCGACGACGCGGCCGTCGCGGAGCGCGATCGTGCGGTTACAGCTCGCCGCCACGGTCATGTCATGCGTGACGATGATCACCGTCGAGCCGAGGGTCGCGTGCAGATCGCGAATCAGCCCCAGGATGTCGTCGCCTGTCTTCGTGTCGAGATTGCCGGTCGGCTCGTCGGCCAGCAGAATCGGCGGATAGATGGACAGCGCGCGGGCAATCGCCACGCGCTGCCGTTCCCCGCCCGACAACTCGTCCGGCAGGTGGTCCATGCGGGCACCGAGTTGTACGAGCGTCAGCAGCTCGCGGGCCCGCTCGTCGACCTTCCTGCGCGGCCAGCCGCGCAGGTGCAGCGGAAGCCCGACGTTTTCGAGGCACGACAGCGTCGGCAGCAGATTGAAGAATTGAAAGATGAAGCCGATCTTGTCGCGGCGGACCCGCGTGAGGCGATCGTCGGAGAGGCCGGCGAGCGCTTCGCCGTCGACGCGGACCTCGCCCGAGGTCGGTCGATCGAGGCCGCCGACGAGGTTGAGCAGCGTCGACTTGCCGGAGCCCGACGGTCCGATGATGGACACCATCTGTCCGCGCGGAATCACGAGGCTGACATCGTCGAGCGCGGTCACCTGGCGCTTGCCCTGAAACTGTTTGGAGACGTGATCGAGCTCGACGATCGCGGGTGTCGTGGCGGGAAGCGGGGGGACGGAAGGGGCGGACCGGGATGCAGTCGCCATCAGACGCTCACCTGAGGCTCATTATGTGAACTATTTCACAAAGATGTCAACTCTGGAGAAAACTCGCGCGAAAGCGGGTAAAATACGGCTCCCAGCGTGTCCACCTCCCCGACAATCGAAACCTTCACCGCTGACGAAGCCAGGGCCCTCGGCCCGTATTTTTCCAACACCGATCGGCCGGTCTTCGCGCTCATCAATCTGCCGGAAACAGTCAAGGGGGCCCTGTTCGCGCGCTATTCGCGATCGGCGAAATCGCTTCGACGGCTCTTTCTCGACGAGTTTCTCGGCGATGTGGCAACGACCCATGGAGGGGACGGCCTTCAGGCCGTCCCCGGCGCCACCCGCGCCGACAAGCTGTACGCAAAGGTCTTGAACGAGTTCGGCGACGATTCGGTCGCGCAACTCGGCGGCGCACATCTCGCCTGCGAAGGCGTCTCGAACGTCCTGACCAAAGTACTCGAGTGGGGCCGCTTGATGGCTTACCTCGAACAGTCGACGCGCTATGTACCGTACACCGACCGTCCGAACGGCCATTGGAAGTACCACGTCCCGGCCGAGCTCGAGGGCACGCCGCTG
>Ga0207651_10001593_pt1 | contig 10393 bp, 8 predicted proteins | sample KBSM23metaG_FD_184328 | JGI IMG/M metagenome (GOLD analysis project Ga0207651, IMG submission 184328) | Miscanthus rhizosphere microbial communities from Kellogg Biological Station, Michigan, USA - KBS M2-3 metaG (SPAdes) (version 2) | ecosystem: Host-associated > Plants > Roots > Rhizosphere >... | reverse complement strand
GTTGGTCTGCACGTAGAAGAGGCCCGTGCGCGGACTGAACGCGGCCGAGTACCAGTTGGACGCGCCCTCGAGCGACGGACACACGCGCCGCCCCTCGCGCGTCGGCTCCATGTTCGGCACCACGATGGGACGCCCCTCTTTCGTCAGCCCCGACGCCCAGCTGATGGTCTTCACGTACTGCGTGCCCGACAGGTATTCGCCGGTGACGCGATCCAGCACGTAGAAGTAGCCGTTGCGATTGGCCTGCAGGAGCAGCTTGCGCGGCGCCCCCTTCCACGTGGCGTCCACGAGCACGATCGGCTGCTGCGCGTCGTAGTCGTGCACGTCGTGCGGCGTGAACTGGAAGTGCCACTTGCGCCGGCCGGTCTTCACGTCGAGCGCCACCACGGAGTCCGAGTAGAGGTTGTCGCCCTGGCGCTCGTCGCCGATCATGTCCGGTCCCGGGTTGCCCATCGCCCAATAGAGCGTGCCGAGTTCGGCGTCGTAGCTGCCGGTCATCCAGGTGGCGGCGCCGGGGTGATCGATGGCGTTCCCCTTCCAGGTGTCGGCGCCGGGCTCACCGCGCGCCGGCACCGCCCAGAAGCGCCACACCTCCTTGCCGCTCGTCTGGTCGTACGCGGCCAGGAACCCGCGCGCGCCCTCGTCGCCGCCGGCGATACCCGAGACGACCAGGTTGTCCACGACGAACGGCGCGCCGGTGCCGTTGTAGTTCTGTTTCCAGTCGGCCATCTGCGTCTCCCACAGGAGCGCGCCGGACGCCTTGTTGAGCGCGATGAGATGCGCGTGGTCGGTGGTCATGAAGATGCGATCGCCGGCCACGGCGACGCCGCGGTTGACGCCGCGGGCCGCCACGCCGCCGAGCCCGCGCGTGCGCGGCCGCCGGTAGTTCCAAATCTGCCGGCCGCTGCCGGCGTCGAGCGCGTAGAGGTCGTTGGCCGCGCTGACGTACATCACGCCGTCGACGACGACCGGCGTCACCTGGAGCTGCGCCGCGTTGGGCAGCGTGAACACCCAGCGCGGGGTCAGGCGGCCGGCGTTGGCCGGCGTGATCTGTGCCAGCGGGCTGTAGCGGTTGCCGGTCGGGCCGCCGTGGTACGACGTCCACCCGGTTTGCGACGTCACCTCGCGGTACTTGCCGCCGCCGGCGTCGCGGAGCAGATGCAGGGCGCGGTCGTCGCCCAGCACCTGCATCTCGCCGTCGCTTTGATTGAGCAGCACACCCGGCACGGAGCGGCCGCTCGACAGCGCCACCGTCGTGCGCTGCGGACCGGTGCCGGCGCGCGGCTTGAGCGTGCGGAGAAACGCCACGAGGTCGCCGGCCTCGGCCTTCGACAGGTTGGCGAAGGAGGGCATGCCGGCGCCGGACACGCCTTCTCGAATCACGGCCTCGAGCTCGGCGTCGTTGCGCAGCGGAATGCGCGCGAGAATCGACGGACCCAGTTCGCCGCCACCGCCGCCGGTGCCGTGGCAGTTGGCACAGCGGCTGGCAAACACCTGCCGCCCCGGCTCCACGTTCTGCGCCCACGCTGGCGACGACATTACGAGCGCCGTCACCCCGGCCCCCACCACAATCGCGCGCTTCATCATGTGGTCGCGATCTTGACGGCTCGGTCGGGCCCCGTCAACGACCTACCCGATCAGGGTAGGCGACCGAACGGTGTCACTTCGGCGACACTGATCGGCGTATGCGAACACGAATTGCTTCAGGTCTCGTGCTGGCCGCCGCTCTGTCAGGCGCCGTGCTGTCGGGCACGGTGCTCGCCCAGGCGGGCAAGGCGCCGGCGGCCTACTCGGCGCCGCGGATGCCCGACGGCCATCCCGACATGCAGGGCGTCTGGGCCAACAACAACATGACGCCGCTCGAGCGCCCGAAGCAGTTCGGACTGCGGGCGACGATGACCGATGCCGAGTTCGCCGCGGTGAGGAAGAACCTCGCCAGCATGACGGACGGCGGCGACGCGTTCTTCGCCGACGAGCTCATCCTCGCGGCAGTCGACGGCAAGACGAAGTTCACCTCCGCGGACACGCAGACCGGCAACTACAGCCAGGCCTGGCTCTCGGAGCGCATCCTCGACAATCGCACGTCGCTCATCATCGACCCGCCCGACGGACGCATTCCGGCGCCGGCTCCCGGGGCGGCTGAACGCGCACGCGCGGCCGCCGCGGCCCGGCGAGGTCGCGGCCCGGCCGATGCCGCGCAGGACCTCGGGCTGAGCACGCGCTGCGTTCACTCCGGCACGCCAAACCTGCGCGCCGGCTACCAGAGCTACTTCGCGATTACCCAGGGGCCCGGCGTGCTGGCGCTGCGGACCGAGATGATTCACGACACGCGCATCTTCCCCGTCGGCGCGGGCGCGCACGTGTCGCCCGCCATCACGATGTACCACGGCGATTCGCGCGCGCACTGGGACGGCGACACGCTGGTGGTGGACACGAAGAACTTCTCGCCGAGCACGAACTTCCGGGGTTCGACCACCGGGCTGCATCTCACCGAGAAGTTCAAGCGGGTGTCGGCAGACACCATCGAGTACTACGTCACGGTGGACGATCCCGCGGTGTGGTCGCGCCCCTGGACGTTGATGGTGCCGCTCAAGAACACCGGCGAGGAGATGTACGAGTTCGCGTGTCACGAAGGCAACTACGGGCTGCCCGCCATCCTGCGCGGCGCGCGGGCGCAGGAGAGCGGCACGCGGTAACCCCACCCGGTTACCGGGCGGATGCCGAAGGAGCTGCTGCCGTAGGCGCCGGCTTGGGCGGGAGGCGCGGAATCTTGTCGTCCGTCATCGCCGCTCGCCACGCAAACGTCGCCATGAAGACCACCGACTGTTTGAGCTGATCGGCGCTCGTGCGGTCCGGCGAGTCGGCGTTGGTGTGGCGCGTCCGCTCGTCGTAGTCGTCGAACTCCTTGATCACGTTGAAGCCGGGCAGCCCGGCTTCGTTGAACGGCACGTGGTCGGTCGAGCCGATCCCCTCGACGATGTTGCGCGTCGCGCCGAGATCCTTCAGCGGCCCGAGCCAGCGATCGAAGAGCGTCTTCGCGCCCTTGTTCCCTTCCATGTAGAAACCCAGCGTCTTGCCGCTGCCGGGATCGTCGTTCAAGTAGACGGCCAGCCGATCGCGTTCGGCCGGCGAGCTGAAATGCCGGGCCACGTAGGCGCGCGCGCCGAGCAGGCCCTGTTCCTCTCCGCTCCAGAGTGCCACGCGGATGGTACGCCGCGGCGCCGTGCCGAGCCCGCGGATGATGCGCATCGCCTCCATCACGGCGACGGCGCCGTCGGCGTTGTCGGTCGCACCGACCGCCGTGTGCCACGAGTCGAGGTGCGCGCCCACGAGCACCACCTGATCGCGCAACGCGGGATCCGTTCCCGGGATGTCGGCAATCACGTTGTAGCTCTCGCGGTCCTGGTCGAACGAGCGCGCCCGCAGCTCGACCCGCATCGACACTGGCCGCCCTTGCGCGGCCAGACGCGCGATCACGTTGTACTGCTCGCCAGCCACCACGATCGAGGGCACGGCGTCGACCGGCGTGGCGCGATTCCCGGTGACCCCCACCGTGCCGTCGCGATACGCGCTGGGGCGCAGCGCCACGGCTGCACCAGCCTGTTTGAGGAGCGCCGACAGTTCGGTGGCGGGCGTGGTGCTCTTGGGCTGCGGCAGCATCGGATTGCCGGTCGCCACCGGGCGATCGTTGAGGCCAGGCTGCGGCCGGTCGCTGACGACGAACTCCGTCACCGGCAGGTGCGTGAGCACGATGGCGCCGCGCAACTGACCAGCCATCGCCTGGATCTGCCCGGCCGTCTTGTCGCCCACGTACACCACGCGCCCCGTCACGACACCCGGGGTCGACGGCGACCAGGCGTCGGGATAGGCAATGAGCGGGGCGTAGCGCGGCTCCGTCATTTCGACCGCCACCTTCTCGAGCTGCCAGCCGCGGCCGAAGTCCCACGACTCGAGGTGCGGGTTGGTCAGCCCCCATTCCGTGAAGCGGTCGAGCGCCCAGCGTGCGGCCTGCATGTGCGCGGGCGACCCGGTCAACCGCGCCCCGATGTCGTCGGTGAGCATCCGATACATCGGGAGCGCGCGGGAGCGTTCCAACCCCTCGGTCCTGATGCGTGCCAGCGGGTCTCCGGCGTCGCGCTGCTGGCCGGAGGCAAACGCGCCGAGACACAGCAGGACTGAGGCGATCGACACGAGGCCGCGAGAAGTTGTCATGTGCGCGTCCACTCCACTGTCACGAGGTCACCACGAGGCGGTAGCCGGCATCGAGCGCATCGAGCGATCGCAGGCGTCCGAAGCGGTGCTCCCACGCTCCTGATTGCAGGTCGGCCGCCAGCCGTGCCACGCCGCTCGCCATCACCTCCCGGTCGAGACGCGCGAAGCCCGACATACCCGCGCGCACGGCCGGATCGAGGTACGCCTCGGGACGGCGCCAGTAAGCGGCCAGGAATCCATCGGCACAGTCGTGCGGGATGGCGACGGTCTCGACTCGACACGGCCCGAGTTCGGCTGCGATCTCGGCGACGGAGGGACACCGCCCGCGATCGAGCTCGGCAATCTCCGGAAAGTACACCTCGGTGAGCCAGAAGCGGCGGGCGACGGTCGTGGGATCGAACGCAAACACCACGAGACGTGCGGCCGTTCGCTGCATTTCGCGAAGCCCCGCTCGCCAGTCGGACCAGTGATGCAGCGTCAACACCGCCAGCGCGGCGTCGAACGTCCTGGTCTTGAACGGCAGCGCCTCGGCTAACGCCTGGACGGCAGGCGGCGCCCCCGGCGCGCGCTGCCGGATCATGTGCCCCGACGGTTCGACCGCCACGACGAACCCGCCCGAAGGCTCATACGCGCCGGCGCCCGCACCGACGTTGAGCACGGACCGAGCGTTTCCAAGCCCATCGAGAATCGCAGATGCGATCCTCGGATCGGAGCGCCGCGTGGACGTGTAGCCCTGTCCGATCCGATCGTAGAGAGCGGAGCTCACAGTCCCGGCCCCGTCAGTCCTCGGCCGTGTTCAACGCCACGGCCGCCCGGACCAGCGCCTTCAAGGCTTTCTCGTTGATCGTGTCGCCCTCGCGGAAGTCGATGGCGCGCCTCGTGTTCCCCTCGAGGCTGGAGTTGAAGAGGCCCGACGGGTCCTTCAGCGCCGCCCCGTGGGCGAAGGTCAGCTTCACCGTGGCTTTGTAGGTCTCCCCGGTGCAGATCAGCCCGTCGTGCGACCACACCGGCACCTGCCATTTCCACTCCTCCACGACGTCTGGATCGGCTTCCTTGATCAGGGCACGGAGCCGGCCGAGCATCTTGCCCCGCCAATCGCCCAGCTCCTTGATTCGTCCGTCGATCAACTTCGAAGGAGATTCGCCTTTCGGCGCTGCGCTCTTCTTCATGGTGTGTGTTCCTTCGTTTGACGCCGGTAGCGTACACCCTGGCGGAGGAGGCGTCCGATGTCTGGTGCGTCTCAAACCACTTCGCCAGCATTCGAAGCAACTCGCGGGCGATCCCCATTCGGCGAAACGCGGGCGCGACGAACAGGTATTGCAGTTCGCCGTCGCAGCCGTGCCGCTCCGTCAGATGACCGGCAACGTGGGCGATCACCCGCCCATCGAGGAAGCGCTACGTACCCGGTTCTCGGCGACAGCGCGTGCTGCGGATGATGTTGGCCGTCGAAATACGGGGCCATGCGGGGATCGGCAGGGCCGGCGGCTGAATCAGCCCGCCTGCATTGCTCCATCGCGGGGACGTCCGCACTGGTCGCGGCCCGGAAGCCAGGAACCTGATGCGATGCGGGCACGGACGCCGGATGTTACTTCGTTTCGGCGACCTTCCCGGCTTTCAGCTCGTTGGGCAGCGCGTAGTTGCCCTCCTGGCAGCCGTATTCGAGCATCAGATACCCGTCGTCGCGGTTGAGCGGCATCATCACGCTCCACGGCTTCGCGAAGTTCTTCGGGTCGGTGATGGTGACCTCGTACTTCAGGGTGTCCTTGTCGAGCGGCGTGATGCGCTCGGTGATGCGCATCTGGTCGCTCGTCGCCACACCGCGTGCGCGGCCGGAGGCGGCGCTCGTGGCAATCATCCCCTTGTCGTTGTAGTTGGCCGTCTCGATGACCAGCGTGTTGCCGTCCCAGTGGCCGCGGGCGTCGCCGTTCCACTGGCGGATCTGCGATCCGAGCGGCTTGCGACCGTCGAGCGGGATGATACGAGCGTCGTGGATCATCTCGTAGACGATCACCACGTAGCCCGGCGACTGGTGGATGCTGTAGCCGTTGTTGTACTGCGCCGGGAACATGCCGCCCGGCACGCCGCGCGTGATGCAGCGCACCCACGGCGTCTCGTAGATCCAGTCCTGGCCGATGTGCGCGAAGTTGTAATCGCGCCTGGCCTCGGCGGCCGGCAGGATCGGCACCAGCCCGTCGGCCGGCTCGACGACCATCGACCGCCGCCGGGCACTCACAGGGCTCCCGTGATCCGCCCAGTGCTCGGGTGGATTGATGTCGGACGGGCGGCGGCCGGGCCCGCTGGCTTCGAAGGGCGTGTCGTCGAAGTTCACCCACAGCCCCGAGATGTCAGGCTGCCCATCCGGCGTGCGCGGCGGCACGTACTTGCCTTCGGCCGGCATGGCTTTGACGGACGATTGCGGGTGGTTGCTGGAATCCTGCGGCCTCAACTGCGCGCGCGCCGAAACCGCGGCCAGGGTCGCCAGGGCACAAGTCGTCAAAACGAGGCGTGTCGTTGTCGTCACCACGAGCAGCGATTGTAGGATCCCGCGTTCACGGGGCCGCCCCGATACCTCGCTTTGGGTAGGCGCGGCGGGGCTGAAGCCCCGCCCTACGGCGGCCCCCACGTACTACGGTGCGGGCTCGATGCGAAGCACCGTCCCGTCGGGAGCCGCGCCGCCCGATCCCCGCTCGGTGGTGAGATAGAGGTTGCCGTCGGGCCCCTGCTGCACGTCGCGCACGCGGACGTTGAGCGACGACAGCAGCACCTCGCGCTGCTCCGCCTGCTGCGGCTTCGGATTGTTGAACGTGACGCGCCACAGCGCCTTGCCGTTGAGCGCGCCGAGGAACGCGCTGTTCTTCCACCCCTTGAACCGATCGCCGGTGTAGAAGATGAGGCTCGACGGGCTGATCGACGGGATCCACGACATGCGCGCGTCTTCCATCCCATCGCGGTGCCACGGAATGTTCGACACCGGCGTCCCGGTGTAGTTGCGGCCCGTGGACACGAGCGGCCAGCCATAATTGGCGCCGGGCTTCAAGACGTTGATCTCGTCGCCGCCGAGCGGACCGATTTCCGACTCCCACAGCTCGCCCGTCTCGGGATGGTAGGCCAGCCCGTAGGCGTTGCGATTGCCGTACGTATAGATCTCCGGGCGCGCGCCGGCGCGGCCGACGAACGGGTTGTCGGGCGGAATGCTGCCGTTGTCGCGAATCCGCAGGATCTTGCCGAAGTCGTTGTCGAGCGCCTGCGCCCGCATGCGCTCGCTCGTATCCTCGGAGCCGTTGCAGCACAACCCGTCGCGATCGCCGACGGTGAGGAGCAGCGTGCCGTCGCGCAGGAACATCATGCGCCCTGGATTGGCGCCGAACGTGCCCCAGGCCTCGGCTGCGAAGATCTCCGTGAATTCGCGGAGCTCGTCGTTGGCCCAGATGCCGAACCCGACGGCCATCGTGCTCCCCTTCGGCCCGTACTTGGGAAACGAGAGGTAGATCCGGTGATTCTGCGCGAACGCCGGGTGCAGCGCGACGAAGTGCAAGGTCTCGCTGGCGGCTGTCGCCGGCGCTCCCGCCGGAGGCGGCGGCATTTCCCACGCCGGCTTGGGCTGCAGCACGCCGTCCTTGATGACGCGCAGCCGCCCGTTGCGTTCCGCCACCAGCACGGTGCGCGCGTCCGGGAAGGCGAGGCTGTACGGATGCACGAGGCCGCCCGCGATCTCGGTGACCTTGATCTTCTGGCCGGTGGCGGTGTCGAACGTCTGGGCGGACGTCTGAGCCCCGAGCGGCAGGGCGAGCCGGAACGCCGCGGTTAACACGGCGGCACAGAGGAATAGAGTGCGCTTCGTCATAGGCGATCGGACACTAACACACGGGGCGCACGAACGGGATGCCCACGATCGGGGTATGTTTGCAGCGATGAAAAGCGCCGTCGCGTGCCTGACGTTGTTTGCGACCGTGAGCGTCAACGGACAATCCAACGAGGATCTGGCGGCCGCCAGGCGGCTGGTGGGCATGTGGCGCCTCGTCGATCGCACCGTGTCGTTCGCGGACGGCACCTCGCGGCCGGATCCGCGGACCACGGCGTACATCTTCTATTCCGACACCGGCATGACGTGCTACATCGCGATGGACCCCACGCGCACCGCGTGGAAATCCGAGACCACGCCCACACCCGAAGAAGCCGTGGCGAGCATCACGGGCCTCGGCGCCTATTGCGGCACGTTCCGCGTCAACGCCAAGGAAGGGGCCGTCGTCCACCACATGGAGATCGAGCGGATTCCGAACCTGATCGGCCGGGATCGCAAGCGGTGGTTCACCTTCCAGGACGCCAATCATCTGATCCTGAAAGTCGATCCCAGCGAATTCCGCGCGCCGGTGGTGGAGCGGAAGCTCCTGTGGGAACGCGTGCCCGTGCGGCCCGAGCTGGCCGGGCGGTAATCAGCGGTCCGGCGGCTCCGGAACCACGAACTCCTGCACGACGGATCCGAGGGTCGCGCGTCCGTAACGGGAAGCCAGCTTCAGCAGCCGCAGGAAGACGAGCGCGGTAATGAACGCGTCGCCGCTCGCGGTGTGGCGGTCGTGAGGGATGACGCCGAACAGATCCGCCAACGTGTCCAGCGTGATGTGGCCAGGCAGCGTCGCGTCGGCAAACGCGCCGTCCTGCGCCAGGTGCAGGGTCAAATCGGCCGTGTCGAGCGTGCGGTTGAGCAGACGGACGTCGGTGCCCATGCGCTCGAGCGCGGCGTCGAGCATCGAGACGTCGTGGCCGATGTGGTGCCCGACGATGACGCCGTCGCGCAGGTAGCCCAGAAAGCGCTCCACCGCCTCGGCTTCGTCGTAGCCGCCCCGCGTCTGATCGGGCGTCACGCCATGCACGTCCACCGGCCCGACGTCGCCGGTCACGCGCAGCAGCGCGTCGAAGCTGTCGTCGAGCCGGATCTCCCCATCCTCCACCGCAACCGCGCCGATCGTGAGGATGCGATCCAGCACCGGGCTGAATCCGGTGGTCTCGGAATCGAGGACGACGAAGCGGACCTGCGCGACCGGCGACTCGTCGGTCCAGGTTGCCGCGAACGACTGCCTATAGGTCTCGATCGACGGCGACATCGACGGCCTTGAGCCAGGACGAATTCGCGGCGAACTCGATGAGCCGCTGAATCACGGGGAACGTGCTCTTGAGCACGTGGCGATCGTGTCGGCTCATGGCCGACGGCGGCAGCTCGGCTCCAATCGTGCCTTGACTGATGCCCACCCGTCCCTGCTGCCACAACACGACACGCATGGCGTCCGACGCCTCGCGGAAGATGCGCTCGTGTTCCGGGAGCAGACGCCTCGCGGCCGCGAAGCGCTCGAGCGTGGACGTCCCCATCACCGTGCCGGCCGCCATGCCGAAGACGCGTCCGAGATCGATCAGCGGCTGGAGCACGCTGCGCTGCAGCCGGAACACACCGGTCACCTCACCCGAGTGCTCGACGACGGCGTCCTCGTAGAACGAGAGCGGCGGCAAATCCGCCAGGCAGTCGTGCGCGAGCACCTGCAGGATCTCGCCGTCCACGGCGTCCTGCACGTCGCGCTGCAGCACGGATGTGAGGTCCACCGAGCCGGCCACCCATCGCAGGTCGAAGAGCTCGCGGCTGCGCTGCATCCCCTCGAGCACGGGGTTGCGCATCCAGCCGACGTAGCGCCGCCGCCACTCTTCGATCCGCGCCAGATAGAACGACGTCTCGTGGCTGCCCTCGAACCCCGGCAGATACCCGCACTCGGAGAACGCCTGCACCAGCCGCTCGTACGACACCGCCACGTCGTGGCCCGGACCGGCGCCTTCCTGCATCCACATCAGACGGGGCATGCTCTGCACCAGCGCTCCGCGACGCCCCCACGCGCCCCACACGCACCAGCACCCGTTCGTCCGTTCGGGACTCACGAGCTCGAACACACGCGCGAGGATGGCCTGGTCCACTCGCGCGGCATAGTCCGCCATCCAGTCGACCGATTGCGCGCTGGTCAGGTACTTGAGCATGAAGGCGCGCGCCCGCTGATTCAGGACGCGCAGGCGTGGCAAATCGCCGGCCCGCGCAATCGAGTCGAGAATCGCGGCCGGCTGGTCGCCGAGCACCGGCAGCAGATCATGCGGCGTGAGCACGGCGAGGAGGCGACCGGTCGCCCGGCCGTCCTCCGTCAGGGCG
>Ga0207651_10001591_pt1 | contig 10395 bp, 9 predicted proteins | sample KBSM23metaG_FD_184328 | JGI IMG/M metagenome (GOLD analysis project Ga0207651, IMG submission 184328) | Miscanthus rhizosphere microbial communities from Kellogg Biological Station, Michigan, USA - KBS M2-3 metaG (SPAdes) (version 2) | ecosystem: Host-associated > Plants > Roots > Rhizosphere >... | reverse complement strand
TGAAACCGATCGAGTTCGACCACGTTGGCGTGTTCACGTACTCGCATGAGGAAGGCACTTCAGCCCATGCCCTCGCCGACGATGTGCCGGCGAGCCTCAAGCGAAAACGTCAGGCCGGCGTGATGCGTTTACAAAAGCAGGTCGTCCGGCGCGCCCACCGCCGGCGACTCGGCCAGCAGGTGACGGTCCTCGTTGACGGTCCTGCGGCCGAGCACGACCTCGTCCTTCGGGGGCGGCTGGAAGGCCAGGCTCCAGAGATTGACCCGCTGGTTTACCTCACCGATTGCGACCCATCGGCGTTGTCACCCGGGCAGTTCGTTCAGGCGGAAATCGTGGCCAGCCGAGGCTACGACCTCGTGGTTCGACCGACAATCTCCTAGCTGAGCACCACTGAGCCCGCCCGTTTCCCGTGCCAAGTCGGACGTGATACGCTTGTGTGTTACCTATTCGGAGGAAGACTCCCAGTGGGCTCGTGCCCACTTTTTGTGTTTAGAGCGGACGATGCAGCCGCTGGAGCAGATTCGGGCGATAGCTGAGCGCGTGGCACGATCGCGAGGACTGGAAATCTGGGATATCCAGAGCCGTCGGGAAGCAAGCGGACACGTTATCCGCGTCTTCATCGATCGGCCGGGGCCGGCGGCAACGCCTGAGGAGAGCGTCAGCATCGAGGACTGCGAGCAGGTCAACCGGGAGATCGGCACGATTCTCGACGTCGAGGATCCACTGCCCTTCACTTACACCTTGGAGGTGTCGTCACCGGGACTGGATCGACCGCTGAGACACGCGGATGATTACCGGCGGTTCGCAGGGCGGCTGGCCAAGATCGTCGTGCGCGAGCCGGTGGACAACCAGAAGGCGTTCGAAGGCCGTCTGCTCGGTTTCGAACAGGATGATGTGCTGCTCGAAGCGCCGAATGGGCGCAGACACCGGTTGCCGCTGCGATTGATTACGCGCGGCCGGCTGGAAGTTGAGTTCTAGGACACGACCATGCAAAACCCGTTGATGCAGACGATCGAGGCGCTTGCCAAGGAAAAGGGCATCGAGGCCGAGACGATCATCACCGCGATCGAAGATGCCGTGCTGACGGCGTCGCGCAAGTACTACAAGACGAACGAGAACCTGAAGACGCGTTTCAACCAGGAGACGGGCCAGGTCGATCTGTTCGCGATCAAGCACATCGTGTCGGACGTCACCAATGACGCGACCGAGATCTCGCTGAAAGAGGCCCAGGAGCTCTACGGCGAGGAAGCGGAAGTGGACATGGAGATCGAGTTCCCGAAGCGCACCGACGTGCTCGGGCGAATCGCCGCGCAGACGGCCAAGCAGGTCATCTTCCAGAAGGTCCGCGAGGCCGAGCGCGACAACGTCTTCGCTGAGTACAACGACCGCGTCGGCGAAGTCATCAACAGCACGGTCAAGCGATTCGAGAACGGCGATCTGATCGTCGAAATCGGACGCGTCGAAGCCGTGCTGCCGCGCAAGGAGCAGTCGCGCGCCGAAAGCTACACCCCGGGCGAACGCATCCGCGCGGTGATCAAGGGCGTCAATCGCAGCGCCAAGGGACCGCAGATTCTGATGTCGCGCACCGATCCGGCCCTGCTCATCAAGTTGTTCGAACAGGAAGTGCCGGAGATTTACGACGGCACGGTCATGATTCGCGGTGCGGTGCGCGAAGCCGGCGATCGAGCCAAGGTCGCGGTCTACTCGCGCGAGCGCGACGTCGATCCGGTGGGTGCGTGCGTCGGCATGAAGGGCACGCGCGTGCAGGCCATCATCCGCGAGCTGCGCGGCGAGAAGATCGACATCGTCGAATGGTCTGAAGATCCCGTCGTGTTCGTAACCAATGGGTTGAGCCCGGCCAAGGTCCAGCGCGTCTCCATCGTGGACGACAAGGAACGCGTGATGGAGGTCGTGGTCGAAGACAAACAATTGTCATTGGCGATTGGTAAGAAGGGGCAGAACGTGCGTCTGGCGGCGAAGCTCACCGGCTGGCGCATCGACATCAAGAGCGAGGAGGAGAAGCGGCGCGAGGTGGAGGCGCAGTTCGGTGCGCTCGAGGTCGGCGAGGGCGACAACATGCCCGCGCAGACGGCAGATGCGGCGGAGGCGAGTGAGCCCGGCGAGTCGACCACGGCGGACGAGTCGACGGAGGCCAGTCGCGAAGAAGTCTAGAGGGATCTAATTTGTCAACGGTGCGGATTTACAAAGTCGCGGAACTGCTCGACACGACGAGTCAGGAAGTGCTCGCGCTGCTGAAGCGCGATCACGGCATCGAACTGAAAAGCGCGTCGAGCACGATCGAAGAAGTCGTCGCGCGCTCGTTCGTCGAGCGTGTCGCCCGTCAGCGCAGCATCTCGCTGCCGGGCGGCGACATGTTCGCCGAGCACCCGGCTCCGGCCAAGGGCGGCGGCGCGAAGAAGGCTCCAGCCCCGAAGAAGGCCGAGCCGGCAAAGCCGACCGCACCGGTCCTGGGTCCGCCGCGCCTCGTCAAGACCCTCAGGCCTGCCACCGCCACACCGACGGCATCAGAGACGGTTGCACCGCCGCCTCCCCCGCCGCCACTGGATTCACCCGAGCCGCAGGTCATCGAGCCGCCGGCGCCCGTGGTCGTGCAACCGCCGGCGCCCGAACCCGAGCCTGTTCAACCCATCGCGGCCGCTCCGGAAGTCATCGAGGAGCCGCCGCCGGAGGCGCCGGAGTTCGAAGAGCCCGAACCAGTCGAGGAACCAGTGTCTGACGTCCCGGCAGTTGCCGCCGCGCAAGCGCCGGCGTCTCAACCATCGGGACGATTCGTCCCGCCGACGATTCGTTTGCGCATTGAAGAACCCGGGAGGGCCCCGCAGCCGGCGCGCCCGCTGACGCCGGCAAAGCGACCGCTGGTTTCGCAGCCGCGCATGCTCCAGCCACCCGCGCCGCAGGCTGCTGGCGCAACAGCAAAGCCGGCAACGCCCGGCGCCAAGCCCGGAGCTGGTGCCACCCGGCCTGGTGGTGCACCCGGCCAGTTGCGGCAGCCGTATTCACCGCCGCGTCCGACCACACCCGGCATGCTCGGTGGTCCCCGTCCGCTGCCCTCGCAACCGGTACGCACGCAGCAGCCAGGGCAACCGCGCCCGGGCATGCCCAGCGCGCCCGGTCAGCGTCCGCCCTTCGGGCAGCGTCCGCCGTTCGGACAGCAGCGACCCATGGGTCAGTCGCGGCCTGTGCAGACCAGGCGCGAGCGTCCCTCGGCGCCGAGCGCCCAGTCGGCGCCTGTGGCGCCGCCGCCGATCACCCGCACGATCACGCTGGCCGAAGGCATGACGGTGAAGGACCTCGCCGACAAGCTCGACGTGCGCGTGAAGGACGTGCTGGCGAAGCTGTTGATGAAGCGCATGATGATGACCATCAACAGCACGCTCGATATCGAGAACGCCAAGGACATCGCGGCCGAATTCGGCGCCGAGATCGAGATGCGCAGCTTCGAGCAAGAGCTCGTCTCGGCCGAAGGCGACGAGTCGCGGCCCGAGGACTTGAGGCCGCGCGCGCCGGTCGTCACCGTGATGGGCCACGTCGATCACGGCAAGACCTCGCTGCTCGACGCCATCCGCGAAACCAAGGTCGCCGAACGCGAAGCGGGCGGCATCACCCAGCACATCGGCGCGTATCACGTCGATGTCGGTGACAGCCGCAGCGTCGTCTTCCTCGACACGCCCGGCCACGAGGCGTTCACCTTGATGCGCGCCCGCGGTGCGAAGGTGACCGACGTGGTCGTCCTCGTCGTCGCGGCCGATGATGGCGTCATGCCGCAGACGCGCGAAGCGATCGACCACGCCAAGGCGGCTAACGTGCCCATCGTCGTGGCGATCAACAAGATCGACAAGCCAGGCGTGAATCCCGACAACGTGAAGCGTCAGCTGGCCGAGTTGAGCCTCGTGCCGGAGGACTGGGGCGGCCAGACGGTCATGGTGCCGGTCTCGGCCAAGAAGCGGCAGAACCTCGATCAGCTGCTCGAGATGATTCTGTTGTCGACCGACATCCTCGAGCTGCGCGCGAACCCGAAGCGCAGCGCGTCGGGCACGGTGCTCGAAGCCAAGCTCGATCGCGGACGCGGTCCGGTGGCGACGGTGCTCGTGCAGGACGGCACACTCAGCGTCGGCGACAACTTCATCGCCGGCCCAGTGGTCGGCAGAGTCCGCGCCCTCATCGACGATCGCGGACGTCCGACGAAGTCAGCCGGACCGGCAACGCCGGTGGAAGTACTCGGCCTGACCAGCCTGCCGCAGCCCGGCGATCCGTTCCAGACCGTCGCCGACGCCGCGAAGGCGCGCCAGATTGCCACGTTCCGTCAGGCGCAGGCCAAGGAGCGCGCGCTCGGCGCCAAGGGCGGCCGCCTCACGCTCGAATCGCTCAAGGAGCAGATTGCCGAAGGCGGCGTGAAGGAGCTTCCGCTCATCGTCAAGGCCGACGTGCAAGGCTCCGCCGAGGTGCTGGCCGATACGCTGACCAAGCTGTCGGACGAGAAGGTCAAGATTCGCATCATCCGCTCGGGCGTCGGCGCCATCAACGAGTCGGATGTGCTGCTCGCCTCGGCCTCGAACGCCATCATCATCGGCTTCAACGTGCGGCCCGATCGCAACGCGCAGGACACGGCCGAGCGCGAAGAGGTCGATATCCGCATGCACTCGGTGATCTACAACGTCACCGAGGAGATCAAGAAGGGCATGACCGGCCTGCTCGATCCGACGTTCAAAGAGGTGCGCATCGGCAGCGCCGAAGTGCGCGAGGTCTTCAAGGTCCCGAAGATCGGCGCGATCGCTGGCTGCATGGTTACCGACGGCCGCATTACGCGAGCCGGCGAGACGCAGGCACGGCTGCTTCGCGACAACGTCGTGGTATTCGAAGGCAAGATCGCGTCGCTGCGGCGCTTCAAGGACGACGTCAGCGAGGTCAAGTCCGGGTTCGAATGCGGCATCGGCCTGCACAACTACAACGACCTGAAGGTGGGCGACCTGATCGAAGTCTTCTCGATGGAGAGAGTCGCCGTAACGGCATAGTCGTTCGAAACGTTCGAGTCGTTCGGAACGTTCGAACCGTTCGATGCGCGAACGACCCGAACGCTCGAACGTATCGAACGCTCCGAACGATCCATGAGAATTGCGGTCCTGCACGTCGAGATGCACCTGCCGTATTCACAGTCGCTGAAGGACAAACGCATGGTGCTTCGGCGCGTGAAGGATCGCCTGCAGAAATTCAACGTCGCCGTGGCCGAGATCGCCCATCAGGATCTGTGGCAACGCGCCACACTTGGCATCGTTGCCATCTCGACGAACAATGATCACGTCGAACAATCGCTGGCGGCGGCCGCCGATGAAATCGACCGCGTCGAGCCAGGGCTGGTGACGCGAACGGAAATCGAGTTTCTCAGGTAATGGCGCAAGGACATCGTCCGGATCGCGTCGGCGATCAAATTCGCCAGGAGCTGAGCGAGCTGCTCAGCCGCGGCCAGGTGCACGACCCCGGCATCGGCTTCATCACCCTCACACGGGTGCAGGTCACGCCCGACCTGCAATTGGCGCGCGTCTACTACACGACGATGGGCGACGAGAAGGGGCGGAAGGACACCGCCAAGGCGCTGCAGCGCGCAACGCCATTCTTCCGCCGCCAGGTCGGCGCGCGCTTGCAACTACGGCGCGTGCCGGAGCTCGAGTTCCGATTCGACGAATCCGTGGCACATCAGGATCGCATCGAGCAAATCATTCGAGATCTGCACGAGGAAGACGCGAAGCGCAGTGCTAGCGCGTCCACCGAACAGGACCCGGCCTACAAGGACAATGACGATCGCGAGCGCTGAAGCGACGCGGGCGCAGGTGGCCGACGCGATTCGCCAGCGGCAGCGATTCGTGGTCACCTCGCATGCGCGGCCGGATGGCGATGCCGTCGGCTCGTCGCTGGCGATGGCCTATGCGTTGCGGCAACTCGGCAAAGACGTCCGCGTCGTGAGCCGCGACGCACCGCCGCCACCGTTGCTGGTGTTCCCCGGGGTCGCGGAGATTGAAATCGTCAACGAGATTGGCGACGCCGCCGACGCCGTGATCGTCATGGAATGCGGCGACGTCAAGCGCCCGGGGATTGAGGGCGTCGAGGGCGGCTTCGTCATCAACATCGATCATCATCCGGGCAACCTGCTCTACGGCGCGCTGAACTGGATGGACTTGTCGGCGGCCGCATGCGGCGAAATGGTGTTCGATCTCGTGAGCGAGCTGGGGGTGCCGCTCACCTATGAGATCGCGCTGCACGTGTATATCGCGATCCTCACCGACACCGGGTCGTTCCACTACTCGAACATCACTCCCCGGACGTTCGATATCTGTCGTCTGTGTATGGAGGCCGGCGTCAGCCCGCCTGCCGTCGCCCGCAGCATCTTCGACGCGAACAACCTCGGCCGGCTGAAGCTGTTCGGCGCGGTGCTCAACCGGATGCATCTCGATCCCACGGGCCGGATCGCGACGCTGTCCGTGGACAAGCAACTGACGAACGACTGCGGCGGCACCTACGAGGACACCGAAGGGCTCATCAATCTCCCACTGACGGTGAAGGAGATTCTCGCGGTGGTCTTCTTCAAGGAGATAGGACCCGGCGACTGGCGCGTGAGCATGCGCTCGAAGGGCAACATCGACATCAACGCGATCGCCAAGGAGTTTGGCGGCGGCGGCCACAAGAACGCCTCCGGGTGCAGCGCGAACGGCGATCTCGACACGCTGCAGGCCGTCTTCGAGCAGAAAATCACGACCGCCATCGAGCGGGCGTGATGGACGGCGTGCTCGTCGTCGACAAGCCGCACGGTCTCACGTCGCACGATGTCGTGGCCGTCGCGCGGCGGTGTCTGAACGAGTCCCGCATCGGCCACACCGGAACGCTCGATCCACTCGCCACCGGCGTACTGCCGCTGGCGTGCGGGCGCGCCACTCGCCTCGTTCGGTTCCTCTCCGCATCGGAGAAGCACTACGACGCGACGATCCGTTTCGGCCTGACGACTGATTCATACGACGTGACGGGAACCGAGGTCAGCCGATCGGACACGGTGCCGACGCGTGAGGCTGTGGAGTGCGCTCTTGAATCGTTGCGTGGCAGTCATCTGCAGATGCCGCCCGCATTCTCGGCGAAGAAGGTCGCGGGCCAACGGGCATACGCGATGGCGCGCCGTGCCGAGCCTGTGGCGCTTCAGCCAGTGCCGGTCCGTCTGATGACGACGAACCTGCTGGAGTTCACCGGTGCGTCAGCGCGAGTCGCGCTGTCGTGCTCGGCGGGGTTTTACGTTCGTTCGTTCGCGCATGCGATCGGCGAGCACGTCGGGACCGGTGCGTGTCTTGAAGCGTTGCGGCGGACACGCAGCGGGACGTTCGATCTGTCGCACGCGGTCACGCTGGATGACCTGCAGCGTGACCGCATGGGTGCGGCCAGCCGTGCGGTCCCGTTGGAACGCCTGCTGCTGGACTTGCCCAGTGCCCGGCTGACCGACGAGGGGCGCAGCCGAGTGTCGCACGGTCAGGACGTGGACAGCGCCCATGTCTGGCCGGAGGACTCGGCGTGCCTGGAGACGCACGCCGCGGAATGGGTGCGTCTGCTTGACTCGGGGGGGCGGCTGATCGCCCTCGGCACCCCGTCGCGCAGCCCGCATGCTTTGCACCCGACGGTCGTCCTGTTCTAAAATAGACGGTTTACGGGTTCTCCGTTGTTCACAGACTACGGTGGCTTGGTGTACCTCGGTATTCCTGGGCCATTCGTGAAGGAGCCAGCACGTGGCGTTAACCAGGGATCGCAAGACCGGGATCATCGGCAGCTACAAAACGCATGACGGCGACACGGGATCGCCGGAAGTTCAAGTCGCTCTCCTCAGCGAGCGCATCAACTACCTTACAGAGCACTTCAAAGTCCACGCGAAGGATCATCACTCCCGGCGGGGCCTGTTGAAGCTGGTCGGCCAGCGCCGACGTTTGCTCGACTATCTCAAAAGCAAAGACTCCGATCGGTACGCCGAGCTGATTAAACGCCTCGGCATCCGCAAGTAGACCACGCCATGCACAACGTAAATTTGCAGAGGCGCGAGGTCCAGATCGGATCTCGCAAGATTTCCTTCGAAACCGGCAAGCTCGCCAAGCAGGCGCACGGCTCGGTGATCGTCCGCTCGGGCGACACCATGGTGCTCGTGGCCGCGTCGCGCGCCTCCAACCCGCGCGACGTGGACTTCCTGCCGCTGACGGTCGACTACCGCGAGTACGCCTATGCGTCGGGACGCATTCCCGGCGGGTTCTTCAAACGCGAAGGCAAGGCGGCTGAAAAGGAAGTGCTCACGAGCCGGCTGATCGATCGACCGATCCGGCCGCTGTTCCCATCCGGCTGGCGCTTCGAGACGCAGATCATCGCGCTCTTAATGTCCGCTGACACCGAGAGCGACGCCGACGTGCTGGCCATCACCGGTGCCTCCGCCGCGCTGGCCATTTCCGAGATCCCGTTCGAGAAGACCGTCGCCGGCGTGCGAGTCGGGATGGTCAACAACGAGTACGTCATCAACCCCACCTACTCGGAGCGCAAGCAGAGCGCGCTCGACCTGATCGTCGCTGGCACACGCGATGGCATCGTGATGGTCGAGGCCGGCGCCAAGGAAGTGAGCGAAGCGCAGGTCGTCGGCGCGCTCGAGGCCGCGCATGCCGCGATCAAGCAGCTTGTCGCCGCCATCGAGGACCTGAAGGCCTCGATCGGCAAGAAGAAGGTGGCTGTCGCAGCCAGGACGATCGCGCCGGAGTTCTATCGCGAGATCGAGGACAAGACGCTGCAGCCGCTCACCGAGGCGATGCGCATCAAGCAGAAGCTCGAGAGCTACGCGCAGGTCGACGCCGTACTCGACAACCTGCTGGCGTCGATTCCAGAGGAAGAGAAGCAGGAGCGTGCTGACGCCGAGCACATCTTCCACGAACTTCAGGAAAAGGCGATGAAGGTCGAGGCGCTCGAGCACGGCGTACGGCTCGACGGCCGGAAGTTCGACGAGATCCGCCCGATTTGGACCGAGACGGGCGTCCTGCCACGCGTCCACGGCTCCGTCGTCTTCACGCGCGGCGAGACCCAGGCGCTGGTGAGCTGCACGCTCGGCACCGCCGACGATCAACAGAAGATCGAGCACGTCACCGGCGAGCAGTACAAGCGCTTCATGCTGCACTACAACTTCCCGCCGTTCTCGGTTGGTGAAACCGGACCGCAGCGCGGACCGGGCCGCCGCGAGATCGGCCACGGCGCGCTGGCCGAGCGCGCGCTCGCGCCGGTCGTCCCGTCCGAAGAAAAGTTCGCCTACACCATCCGCATCGTCTCCGACATCCTCGAGTCCAACGGTTCATCGTCGATGGCCACGGTCTGCGGCGGGTCGATGGCGATGATGGACGCCGGCGTGCCGATTACCTCGGCCGTCGCCGGCATCGCGATGGGCCTGATCATGGACGAGAAGAGCGGCAAGTACGCCGTGCTCTCGGACATCGCCGGCGCCGAGGATCACTACGGCGACATGGACTTCAAGGTCGCCGGGACGAGCAAGGGCATCACCGCGCTGCAGATGGACATCAAGGTCACCGGCATCACGTCGGAGATCATGGCCAAGGCGCTCGAGCAGGCGCGCACCGGCCGCATGCACATCCTCGGCGAGATGGCGAAGACGCTGGGCAACTCGCGCACCGACATGTCCACCTTCGCGCCGCGCATCATCACCATCAAGATCCCCGTCGACAAGATTCGCGACGTCATCGGCCCCGGCGGCAAGATGATCCGCAGCATCATCGAACGGACCGGCGTGAAGATCGACGTTGAGGACAACGGGCAGGTCAACGTGGCGTCGGCGGACGGCGAGTCGGCGGCGAAAGCGATCGGCATCATCCAGGAGCTAACCGCGACGCCCGAGCTCAATAAGACCTACATGGGCAAGGTGCAGCGCATCACCGATTTCGGTGCCTTCGTCGAGATCATGGCCGGCACCGACGGTTTGCTGCATGTGTCCGAGATCGCCAACCATCGCGTAAAGGACGTGCGCGACGAGTTGAAGGAGGGGCAGCAGATCCTCGTGAAGGTCATCAACATCGACCCGACCGGGAAGATTCGGCTGAGCCGCAAAGCCCTCCTGCAGGAGGAGGCCCAGAAGGCGGGCGCTCCTGCTCCCGCCGCCAAGGAATAACCCCTACCGCGGGGCACGACACTGCTTCCGCCTCAGCTTACGGCTGAGGCGGAGTTGGCAGATCTGTGCAGGTGCAACCGGGCCGTAGACCCGGTCGTCTAAAATAGGTAGATGAAGACAACGATGCGGCGGAGTATCGCTTTGCTGCTCGTCGGCACCGGCATCTATCTATCGGCCGGGCCGTTCGTCCGGCGCGTCCTGGC
>Ga0207651_10001590_pt1 | contig 10401 bp, 7 predicted proteins | sample KBSM23metaG_FD_184328 | JGI IMG/M metagenome (GOLD analysis project Ga0207651, IMG submission 184328) | Miscanthus rhizosphere microbial communities from Kellogg Biological Station, Michigan, USA - KBS M2-3 metaG (SPAdes) (version 2) | ecosystem: Host-associated > Plants > Roots > Rhizosphere >... | reverse complement strand
GGAAGCCGTGGGTTGCAGTTCCTGCCCCCGTGGACGGTGCCGATCACGACCAGCTTGCGGTCCCACGGCCGGCGCATCAGCAGCGGGCCGCCGGAATCGCCATAACAGGCCGAGGTCTTGTGGGCCGAGACGTCCTCGGTGCAGATCTCGCCGCGATCGCCGCCCGCTTCCCTGCACTCCTTCGAGCTGAGCACGGTCGTGCGCGCGCGGTGCAGGAGATACGTCGGGCGGTGCTGGGCGGGATGAAGCACCCCCCAGCCCGCGATCTCGGCCTCGCTGCCGGCGGACCAGAGGCGGCGGCCGGCGATCGGCAGGGCGGGGACCTGGGCCGGCTCCTTGAGCCGGAGCAGCGCGGCATCGCCCTGACCGGTTTCCCGGCGGTAGGAGGGATAGTCGAACACGCCCACGACGTCGAGCACCCTCCTGCGATCGGCGGCCTTCCAGTTCACGTCCCCCACGATCGCCCGGAAGCTCTCGACTTCGCCGCCGACCACGGGCGGGATCGTGCAGTGAGCCGCCGTCAGCACCCACCTCGGGGCGATCACGGTCCCGGTGCAGAGCGTCCCTTCTTCGTCGCTTTCCTCGGGCGGCTGGTAGATGACGACGGCGAGCGACGGCAGGTCGCCGGCAGCGGCCGCTTCGCCGCCGCGGATCAGCAGGGTCCGGCCCGGGCCATGCGCCTGGGCAGGCAAGGGCCAGGCGGCGAGGACGCAGGCGGCTGCCAGGAGGCCCGCGACAATTGAGCGGCGACGTTGCGCAAAGGGCCGAGGCGGGTAGCTCACATTCATGGACACCGTATTGATAGTCATCATCGTCGTTGTCGCGATCCTGATCGTCGCCGTGGTCGCGGCCCTCTCGCGCAAAGCGCGCGCCCGCCGCCAGCTCGAACGCGAAAGGCTGAGCGAGCGCGCCGGCGGTCACCGCCAGGAGGCCGAGGTCCACAGCTCGAAAGCCGAGCGGCTCACTGCCGAGGCGGAAGAGAGGCGCTCACGGGCCGAGCGCGAGAGCGAGCTTGCCCGCCGCCACGGCGAGAAGGCCGGCAGTCTCGAAGAAGAGCTCTGAGGGCGGCGCTAACGAGGAGCGTTCCAGCCGCGGTCGCGGCATAGCATCGGGAGCGCTTGCCCGCCCGCAGAACGCGAACCGACCTGGCTGAAGCACTGCCCGCGCTGTACGCGATCGCCAGCAAGCGGTGGCATCAGCTACGACGTCCCAGCTGGCGACTGCAGATGATGGAGTGGCACGACGGTGGTCTCCAGGAGATGAAGTTGGTTGTACTGGGGGGGGACGGTGTCTCAACTTGAGTAGAGCCCAGTCAATCTGGCGGGAGATACGCCATGCGCGCACTCTTTTTCATCGAAAAATATTGATGAAAAAGAGTGCGCGCACGTTCATTGACAGGCACTAGATCGTTCCCTACTCTGCCAGCAAGAACCTGCCCGAGGTTGGGATCTCGGGGGAGCAGGGGAAGGTGAGAAACTCTTGAAATCCCGTCTAGGGAACGTCAGCGCCCAGTCTCTCCGAAGCATGGCGGAGCGTCTTGTGCTGGTCCACAATCTGGTCCAAGCCGTCCCGTGGCTTGCCGGCCTGGCTGGCTCGATCGCGGCCGGCGTCTATGGGGCCGCCTCCTCAAGCCATCTCGTTGTTTCGATCGCGGTCGGTCTCGCCACAGCCTGCGCGCTTGTGCTGGGGATCAGCCTCGGCGCTTGGTACCTCGGGGTCCGAGAAGTCGGCTGGCGCCAAATTTCCGAAAACAAGGACGAGGAGCTTGCGAAGCGCGACCTTGATGCAAAAGACGTGGCTGAGTATCGACTGGCACTGCAACTGATTGTCGATCTCAGCACGCATCCGCTTGCGCTCCACGATCCGGGCAATGCCGACGTAGCCTGTGATCGGTGGCTGCGCCGCTATGTAGTCGACAACCTCGACACTCTCTCCCCTGGGATTCAGATCGGCGTATTCAACTGGACTGCCGGCCATACGACAGTCCCTTGCGAAGGGAACCTTCCCAATGTCTTCGATCGGGTCCTGCCGAAGAAAACGCCGCGCGATTTCTCCGAGTGCCTCGCCGACCTTGCTCCAAATGCAAAGCGCATGCCGCTCTTTGAAGACGAGAAAGCTTCCGTCGCCGAGTGGCTGGTCGTGATCCCCAAGGAAGAGCTGAGCCTCGGCGCAAAAGCATTCATCGGCTTCGCCGCCCAGGCGCTGGCAGCGGCACGCCGCGGGCTGCCCATCGAATCATTGGCGTCCTCAACGGCAAACGATGACGACGACGGCCTGGCAGTGTCGCGCGCTTAGCGCTACATTTCATCGGCATGGGGGCGGAGTTGTGTGAAACGACTGCCGACGACGCGTCGTTGGCCACGCCGTCGCAGGCTTTCACGCTGCTTCTTCAGGGCGAGCTCTCGCCCGAGAGCTATCCCATCTGGATCGTTGAGGAGTGCCTTCGAGCGAGAAGCTCCGAATATCGACGCCGTCTGCGAGGGCATCGCACCCGGGGGCCCAGTGGCCCGCTGGCGCATTGGCTGACAGAGGCAAAGACCTTGTGTAGCGCCTTGGCTACGGCTGCGCACCAGCTTCAATACGACCCCCTATTTGGATCAGACATTCCCCCAGCGATTGCCGTAGGCCGCTCAATCAACTAGTCGGACCTGCGAGAAAGCAAGGGCTCCTCGTCGAAGACAGACGCCCGCTTGCCGAGCTTCTAGCGGCGCCGCGATAAAGCCGACGCCGACGACCTGGCTGACGCCTGACACCTCGTTGGCAATCTTCAGGGCGGCAGGACGGTTCTCCTGCGAAGAGCTTCCCGAACAACTCGTCCGCAAAGGGAGGGCATCGAAGGCTCGTTCTTCGGTGCCGGGCCCCGGGGCGTTCCAAGCGTCGCCGGGGCCGCTTTGTCGGAATGTCCGGGCGAAACTAGGTGGATGGGGCCATCTCAAGGCTCTGTCGACACCTCACCTTGCCCCAGGGCTTGCCCCAGCGGTGTTTTGAGCCTCTCCTCCGAAGGTCCCTGGGTTCCGCAAACCCGCTTCCAGGCGGGATCACGTCAACGCGCCTGACAGGATTCGAACCTGTGACCTTCGGTTTCGTAGACCGACGCTCTATCCAACTGAGCTACAGGCGCTTGCCCTGCAAGCGAGCGGTTTCTGGCGATCTCCGGGGCAAAGGGGCCCGGCCGCTCGGGCAGGGGCTCAGCATGTTAGAGCGCGGGCGAGCTGGGGGCTTCACCGGCGGGGCGGCTCGGCGGGGTCTTGCAGGCACTCGTCGATCAGGCGCGCAAGGATCGGGGCGCGGTCGCCGGCGACCATGCCGACGTGGGGGCCGGGTACGCGCTCGAGGCGCAGCCCGCCCTCGGCGACCCGCCGCCAGACCGGCAGGGGGTCGGCGTAGAGGTGGAACCGGCGCACCCCGGGCACGAAGTAGGTGACGGCGCCCCGGTAGGGGCGCGGGCGGTAGGCGTCCGCAGCGGCGAGGAAGGTGCCGGCGAGGCGCTGGTAGTGGGGCGCCACACCCTCCATCCAGCTTGCCGGTGGCTCCTCGGCGAGCGCCGCGCGGGGTGAGGCGCGCCTTCCGCCCGTACGCCGCCAGAGGTTCGGGATGACCTCGCGGAAGAGGGTGCGGAGCGCCGCCCGGGGATCGGCGAGCGCTGCCCGCGCCATGTGGAAGGGCAGGGCGATCCGGTAGCGCCAGCGCCGCGCCGGCGGCAGGCAGGCGGTGCTCAGCTCGCCGTCGATCAGGCCGAGCCAGGCCACCTCCGCCCCCCTCTGGTCGAGCTGGCGGGCGACCTCGAAGACGACGAGCGCCCCAAAGGAGTGACCGGCGACCCGGTATGGACCCCGCGGCTGTACGTCCATGATCGTCTCGGCGTAGGTCCGCGCCAGCTCCTCGACGCTCTCCTGCGGCTCCTCGTCGGACTCGAGGCCGCGGGCGCGCAGGCCGTAAATCGGCACGTCGGTCTCGATCGCCCGGGCAAGCTGCCGCATCCCGAGCACGTCGCCCCACAGCGAGTGGACGAAGAAGAGCGGCGGGCCGCCCGAGCCGCGTCGCATCAGGACCAGCCGCCCGGGCCGTCGCGCGGGATCGTCGACCACGGAGGCCAGCTCCGCCAGCGTCGGCGCTTCGAGCAGCGTCGAGAGCGGCAGCTCCCTGCCCAGGCGGTCGGCGATCAGGAAGAAGAGGCGGACTGCTAGCAGCGAGGTGCCGCCGACCTCGAAGAAATCGTCGTCGTCGGCGAGCGGCTCGACCCCGAGCACGACCTCCCAGATCGCCCGCAGGCGCTCGACGGTCGGGGCGTCTTCGCCCTGCGCCCGCAGCTCGCGCTCGGCGCGCGCCGCCTCGGCCTGCTCCACCGCCCGGCCGATCGCCTCCAGCGAGCCCGGGTTGGCGAGGGCGCCACGGTTTGCCGCGGCGCGGCCGTTGACGGCGTCCCGGCCCGCCCGCTCGGAGCGCTTGCCGCTGTGGGTGACGGGCAGCTCCTCGACCGCAACCACGAGCTCCGGCACGTGCAGGGCGGTGGCAGCGGCGGCGATCTCACGGCGGATTCGCAGGATCAGCGCCCCGTCGAGCGCCGCCCCCTCGCGCAGGACGACGAGGAGGACGAGGCGGACCCCGTCCTCGCCCTCCTGCTCGACCGCCATCGCCTCGCTGACCTCGGTCACCTCTCCCAGCGCCCGGTAGATCTCGGCCGGCCCGATGCGGACTCCCTGGATGTTGAGCACGCCGTCGGAGCGGCCATGGATCCGCGCCTGCCCCTCCTCGTCGAGCTCGATCAGGTCTCCGTGGGTCCAGACGCCCTCGTTGGCGGCGAAGTAGGCCTCGTGGAAGCGACTTCCGTCCTCGTCGCCGAGGAGCCCCAGCGGCCGGGACGGGAACGGGTTGCGGCAGACCAGCTCCCCGACCGGCGAGCCCTGCGGCGTCGTCTCCGTCGGCAGCGCCTGGACGTCGAGCCCCAGGCTGCGGGACTGGATCATGCCGCGACGGACCGGCAGCTCGGGATGACCGAGCACGAAGCAACCGACGATGTCGGTGCCGCCGGAGATCGACTGCAGCCGCACCGGCCCGACCTCCTCCTCCACCCAGTCGTACTGGCGGTCGCGCAGGACCGAGCCGGTCGAGAGGACCGAGCGGAGCCGGCCGGCCGGCGCCTCGCGCCGGGGCGAGTAGCCGCTCTCCTCGCAGAGCTGCAGGTACGGGGGGCTGGTGCCGAAGACGGTGACCCCCTCCTCGGCGACGATCTCCCAGAGGGTGCCCGGCCCCTCCAGCGGGCCGTCGAAGAGGACGATCGGGGCGCCGCAGGCGAGTGCCGAGAGCTGCCAGTTCCACATCATCCAGGCGGCGGTCGTGTGGAAGAAGAGCGTGTCGTCCCGGCGCAGGTCGACGTGCAGGCGATGCTCCTTGAGGTGCTCGAGCAGGGTGCCGCCGGCGCCGTGGACGATGCACTTCGGCGGACCGGTGGTACCGGAGGTGAAGAGGACGAAGAGGGGGTGGTTGAAGGGAAAGCGCTGCCAGCCTTCGTCGGGTGCGGCGGGGGCGGGAGCGGCGAGCAGCTCGGAGAGCGCCAGCACCGGCACCGGCATGTCGTCCGCCGCGGCGTCGTCGTCGAGGGCGATCACGGCCGCCAGGCTCGGCAGGGCGTGGACGACCTCCGCGACTCGCTCGGCGAGCCCCGACCGGACACCCGTCCCCTCGCCGCCGAAGCTCGCCATCAGCAGCTTCGGCGAGAGCTGCTCGAACCTGCTGAGGATCGCCGGCGCGCCCATGTCGGGCGCGGCGCTGGAGAAGGTCGCCCCCACGGTCGCCGTTGCAAGCCCGGCGACGATCGCCTCGGCGTTGTTGGCGACGATCGCGGCGACCCTGTCCCCCTCGCCCACCCCCAGCGCCCGCAGGTGACCGGCCAGGGTCAGCACCCGCCGGCGCAGCTCTCCCCGGCTGATCCGCTCGGCCGGGCCCGTCCCGTGGCGGGAGATCACCGCGACTCGCTCGTCGTCCTCCGGCGAGCGGCTGCGGAGCAGGTTCTCCGCGTAGCTCAGCCGCAGATCCGGGAAGAAAACGGCGTCCTCGCAGCGATCGTCGGTGCAGACAGGCTCGGGCTCTCCCTCCCGCAGCGGGTCGGCCCACTCGAGGAACAGGCTCCAGAACCGGCGGTACTCCTCGACCGAGAAGGAGTGAAAGTCACTCGGTCCGTCAAAGCCGCACCCGCTCCGCTCTTCGCAGAGCGCCGTGAACTCAGCGAGCTGGGAGCGGGTGGTGACGCCCGGGGAAGGCGTAGAAGAGGGGTCGTGAGCGGTCATTGAGTACTGAGCAGAAGCTGGATTGGTACCAGTTGACTTGAATCTCCCATGCCCGGATGGCGCGTCGCAAGGGCGCTGGCGAATCCTTCGCCCAGATCCAGATCGAGCAGCGACCACTCACCGGCCACGGCGCCGGGCGCGGCGCGGAGCGCCGCAACGCTTCCGGTCGACACCTCGACGCGTTGCAGGGAGTCGCCGCCAATGCCGGCGCCTGTGGCCTTCAGGTAAGCCTCCTTGCGGGTCCAGCAACGGTAGAAGGCGCGCAGGCGCTGCTCCCCGGAGAGGGCGAGGATCTCCGCCGCCTCGTCCGGCGCGAATCGGGACCGGACGATCCCCTCCAGCTCCGGCATCTCGCGGACCTCCTCGAGGTCGATGCCGACCGGCCCCGCCGCCGAGACCGCGATCACGCATCGATCGCCGCTGCGGGAGAGGCTGAAGTGAACGTCGGGAGGCGCCGGCCCTGCCAGCTCCGGCTTGCCGCCCGGTCCCAGCGCGAAGACAAGCGACTCGGGCGGGCGATCCAGGTACATGCCCAGCGCGATCCTCAGCGCGGCTTCGGCCCGATCGGGGCGCTGCAGCTCGGTCTGCCAGACGCGCAGGGTGGCCGCGGAGCCGGCCACGACCCCCAAGCGCTCGCCTAGGCCGCTTCGGGCTCGGCGGGCTGGTTCAGCCGCACGTGCCATTGGACCATCGCGGTCGCGACGCGCTCTCCGGCCGCGTCGGTGAGCTCGATCTCGCAGGGGAAGACGACCTTGCCCTCCTCGTCGAGGGTGGCGAGGGCCTCGGCTGCCGGGACGCCGAGCCTGGCGCTCGCCTCGATCGGGCCCTTGGCGATCTTCAGGTAGGAGATCTCGGCGGCGCGGGCAAGGGGGGTGACGTCGCCCAGGCGCTCGGCAAAGGCGCCGACGAAGGCCGCGCCGGATGCGGTCTCGGCGACGGTGAAGAGAGCGCCGGCGTGCTGCGAGCCAACGTGGTTGGTCAGCTCGGCCCGCTCCGGGAGGCGCACGTCCGCCTCGCCCTCGGTGACGCGGGTGATCTCCAGCCCCAGGTGGCCGGCAAAGGGCACGGCCTGGCTCATGCCCTGGGCGATCAGGTCGAAGTCGGTCATGCAGGCACCGTATCTAGTTCCGGTGCGCTTTATGTGCCCATGGATGGCATAAAGCGCACCGGAAGGGTCAGCGTCCCTCGAACTCGGCGTGGCCGGGGCCCTTCTCGAGGAAGGTCTTGACCGCCCGCCGCAGGTCCTCGGTGGCGAACAGCTCGCCGGCCTCGGTGCGAATCGCCTCGTCCGCCGCCGGGATGCCGCCCTCGCGGAAGCGGCGCAGGACCAGCTTGGTCATCGCATGCGCCTTGGTCGGGCCGGTCGCCAGCTCGGCGGCGAAGGCGCGCGCCCGCTCGTCGAAGCCCTCGTCGTCGAAGACCCGGTTGACGACGTTCCAGCGCTCGAGCTGCTCGGCGCCGAACAGCTCGCCGGTGATCACCAGCTCGCGCGCCCGGCCGCTGCCCGCCCGCTCCGCGAGGCGCTGCGTCCCTCCCATCGACGGCGTCAGGCCGACCACTTTCTCGACCAGGCCGAACTTCGCCGAACGCGCGGCGAGGATCAGGTCGCAGCCGAGCGCCAGCTCGAAGGCGGCGGTCAGGGTCAGCGCGTGGGCGGCGAAGACGACAGGCAGCGGCAGCAGTTCGACCCGCTCGACGGCGCCGATCAGCTCGTCCCACAGCCCGCTTGCTTTCTCCGGCGTCAGGCCCTCGAACTCGGCGACGTTGACGCCGCCGGAGACGGCGCGACCCTCGGCGCGGATCAGCAGCGCCCGCGGCGGGTCGGCCTCGACCGCCTCGATCCCGGCCAGCAGGCCGTCGAACATGCGGCGGTCGAAGAGGTTGAGCGGCGGGCTGTCCAGCGTCAGGACGGCGAGCCCGCCGTCGCGCTCGACCCTGACCGCTGTCCCCTCGCCGCCCATGCGGCGTGGACAATAGAAGGAGCCGCTAGGAAAGGAGACGAGATGAAGGTTGGCGTGCTGGGAACGGGCTCGGTCGAACGGCGGATCGCCTCCAAGCTGGTGGAGCTGGGGCATGGGGTGACGATGGGCTCGCGCTCGGCGGACAACGAGGCGCTGCGCGAGTGGGTCGAGGGGGTCGGGCAGGGCGCATCCGGCGGCACCTTCGCCGACGCCGCCGCGGCCGGCGAGCTGGTCTTCAACTGCACCGCCGGCGAGGCCTCGCTCGCCGCGCTGGAAGCGGCAGGCGCCGCCAACCTCGCCGGCAAGGTCCTCGTCGACGTCTCCAATCCGCTCGACTTCTCCGGCGGCATGCCCCCGACCCTCTCGATCTGCAACGACGACAGCCTCGGTGAGCGGATCCAAGCCGCCTTCCCCGAGGCGAAGGTCGTCAAGACGCTGAACACGGTCAACAACCAGGTGATGACCGAACCGGGCCGCCTGCCCGGCGCTCACAACGTCTTCGTCTGCGGCGAGGACGAGGGGGCGAAGGAGACGGTGACCGAGCTCCTCGTCGAGTTCGGCTGGCCGCGCGAGTCGGCGATAGACCTCGGCGGCATCTCCGCCGCGCGCGCCACCGAGATGTATCTGCCGCTCTGGCTGCGCCTGATGGGCGCCCTCGGCACCGCCGACTTCAACGTCCAGGTTCGCGTCCCCTGAGTCGTCCCGGATGCCGGAACGACTCAGGGGACGCGGTGGACCTCGAAGAGGTTCGTCCCCAGTTCCTGCTCCGGCAGTCCGGCCGTGATCGCGATCAGCTCGCCCGAGGAGGCGATGCCGTGCTCGGCGGCGAGCCGGGCGCATTCGTCGAGCAGGCCGCGCACGTCCGTCTCGTGCCCGTTCACGACCGCCTTCACGCCGAAGAGCAGGTTGAGGCGGCGGACGGTCTCGATCCGCGGCGAGACCGCCAGCACCGGCACCTTGGGACGGTGCGCCGAGACCAGGCGCGCGGTGCGCCCGCTCGTCGTCGGCACGACCAGCGCCGCCAGGCCGAGGCGGTAGACGGCGCCGACGGCGCCCTGGGCGACCGAGTCGGCGACGTCCTGGGTCGCCTGGTCGGTGCGGCCGAAGAGCCACTCGCCGTAGGGCAGGTCCGGCTCGGTGGCGCGCGCGATCTGGTCCATCACCCGCACCGCCTCGACCGGGTGCTGACCGACCGCGGTCTCCTCGGAGAGCATCACCGCGTCGGTGCCGTCGTAGATCGCGTTGGCGACGTCGGTGACCTCAGCCCGAGTCGGCCGCCGCGCGGTCACCATCGAGGCCAGCATCTGCGTCGCCGTGATCGCCGGCTTCGAGCTCCGGCCGGCTGCCCGGATCAGCCCCTTCTGCACGACGGGCACCTGCCAGAGCGGCAGCTCGATTCCCAGGTCCCCCCGGGCCACCATGATCCCGCCGGTCGCAGCGGCGACGATCTCCTCGGCGTTCTCGGCCGCCTGCTGCTTCTCGATCTTGGCGATCAGCGGGACGTCGGCGCCGAGCGCGCGCAGGCGCTCGCTCACCGGCTCGAGGTCGGCGCCGCGCGAGACGAAGGAGACCGCGAGCAGGTCGACCCCGTGCTCGACGGCGAACTCGACCCAGCTGAGGTCGCCGGCGGTCGCCGCCGCGGTGTTGACGCCGGGCACGTTCATCCCCTTGTGCGAGGAGAGGGTGCCGCCGACCTCGACCTCGCAGTCGACTTCGCCGTCCTCGGCTCCTCGCACGCGCAGGCGGATCGAGCCGTCGGCCAGGTAGACCGGCTCGTCCTCGCGCAGCGACGTCACGCCGGGCCAGCTGACCGGGATCGTCTCGCGGTCGCCCTCGACCTCCTTCGGCGTCAGCTTCACGTGCATGCCGGTCTCGAGCTCCGCGACGTCGCCGCGCAGCTCGCCGATCCGCAGCTTCGGTCCCGGCAGATCGCCGAGGACCGCGACCTCCCGCCCGGCCCGCTCCGCCGCCTCGCGGATCGCCTCGATCGTGCGCGCGTGGCGGTCGCGGTCGGCGTGGGAGAAGTTGAGCCGCAGCACGTCGGCTCCGGCCTCGACTATGTGAGCAAGGACACTGACGTCCCAGCTCGCGGGCCCGACGGTTGCGATGATCTTCGTCCGCCTGCCTTGCATGACATGACTGTAGAGACTGCG
>Ga0207651_10001583_pt1 | contig 10421 bp, 7 predicted proteins | sample KBSM23metaG_FD_184328 | JGI IMG/M metagenome (GOLD analysis project Ga0207651, IMG submission 184328) | Miscanthus rhizosphere microbial communities from Kellogg Biological Station, Michigan, USA - KBS M2-3 metaG (SPAdes) (version 2) | ecosystem: Host-associated > Plants > Roots > Rhizosphere >... | reverse complement strand
CGCGACGGCTCCAATCTCGTGCACTCGCGCCAAATCACGTTCGAGGACGGACACACAATCGTGTCCGGGCCGCCGGCGGGAACCGGCGGCGGGCAGGCGGCGCAATGAAGAAACCGTTCGCGCTCCTTTCCGCTGGAATCGCGGCGTTCGCGCTGGCGGCTCCGCCCCTCGCCGCTCAGCAGAAGGCGGATTTCAAGATCCCGCGCACCGCGGACGGCAAGCCCGACTTCAACGGCGTGTGGACAAGCGGAACCGCCGAACGGCTCGGCGACCTGGGCGGCGGGCCGCCCCGGTTCACGAGCGCGCCCGATCTGCCGCGCCCGGAGCCCCTTTCCTATCAGCCGTGGGCCGAAGCCGAGCGCCAGAAATATCTGGCGCGCCGCGGCATCGACGATCCCATCGGGCGGTGCATGATGCCGGGTGTGCCGCGCACGACGGGCATGCCGATGCCGATCCAGTTCGTGCAGGGGCCGAAGCAGTTCATCGTTCTGTACGAGGCTTACCACGCCTATCGCGTGATCCCGTTCGACGCCGCGCATCCGGCCGACGTCGAGCCGAGCTTCATGGGCGATTCGGTGGCGCGTTGGGACGGCGACACGCTGGTGGTGGACGTCGTCGGGTTCAACACGCAGACGTGGATCTCCGGGGTCGGGTCGATCCACACCGATCGGCTGCACGTGGTCGAGCGCTACCGTTTCGTCGATCCGCAGACTGTGGTGATGGAAGCGACGGTCGAAGATCCCGGCGCGCTCACCAAGCCGTGGAAACAGTACTTCACGCTGCGCCTGGCGCCGAGCGAGCGGATTCGCGAATACGAGTGCCTCGAAAACAACGAGGACCTGCTCCGGTTCGAAACCATCCTCAAGACCGATCCGCGTTATCAGCAGAAGTAGGAGCTATATGCGCGCACTCGATCGAAAGCGGTTGTGTCTCTCGATTCTCGGGATCGTGCTGGCAGGCTGGATGGCAGCCGCGCAGGGCGGGCGTGTCGAGAAGGTCGATGACAAGGCGCTCAAGAACGCCGGGAAGACCGGAGAGGAATGGCTGACTCACGGCCTCAACTACGCGGAGCAGCGCTTCAGTCCCCTCAAGCAGATCGACTCGACGAACGTCGCCAGGCTCGGCCTGGCGTGGTCGTACGACCTCGGAACCGGCGGCGGACAGCAGTCGGCGACGCCTCTTGTCGCCAATGGCGTGCTGTACGCGATGACCAATTGGAGCATCGCGTTCGCTCTGGATGCGCGCACGGGCAAGGAGCTGTGGCGGTACGACCCGCAGATCGATCAGAAGATCAATTCGCCCAATAACGATCGACTTTGCTGCGGCGTTCTCAATCGCGGCGTCGCTCTCTACGAAAACAAGGTCATCGTTCCGGTCAATGACGGAAGGCTGATAGCGCTCGAGGCGGCGACGGGAAAACCCCTGTGGTCCGTTCAGGCGACGCCGCCGGGCGACATTGCGTACTCGCTGACGATGGCGCCGAGAATCGTGAAGGGGAAGATCATCATCGGCAATGCGGGCGCCGAGTTTCCACCGTATCGCGGATACTTCTCGGCATTCGACCCGGACAATGGCAAGGAACTGTGGCGCTTCTACGTCGTCCCCGGCGATCCATCCAAGAAATTCGAAAACAAGGCGCTCGAGAAGGCCGCCAAGACATGGACCGGAGAATGGTGGAAATTCGGCGGCGGCGGATCGGTCTGGGATGGTTTCGCCTACGATCCCGACGCCAATCTGATTTACGTCGGCACGGGCAACGGCACACCGTGGTCGTATGAAGTCCGGCAGGGAAAGGGACACGACCCGCATCTGGACAATCTCTACATCGCGTCGGTCCTGGCCCTCAATCCCGACAACGGCGAGCTGAAGTGGCATTACCAATTTACTCCCGCCGATGAATGGGACTACGACGCGACCCAGCACTTGATGCTCGCCGATCTTCGAATCAACGGGCGCGATCGCAAAGTCGTCATGCAGGCCAACAAGAACGGCTTCTTCTATGTCCTCGATCGGATCACCGGCGAGCTGATCTCGGCGGAGGCGTTCGCGCTCATCAGCTGGGCGAAGGGCATCGACATGAAGACGGGACGGCCGATCGTGACGCCGGAGGCGTACTACACGTCCACGCGAGGCGTGACGGTGGCGCCGGTCCAGGGACACGGCGCCTCTCCGATGGCGTTCAGCCCGATCACGGGGCTGGTCTACTTCCCCGGAAATGCGACCTCGACGTTCAGCTTCACCGCCACGGACAACTTCCAGTTCAATCCGGGGAATATGACGTTCGGGCTAACCTTTGCCCGCGGCGCGGCTCCGATGGCCGTTCCACCGACATGGGGTCCCGTTCGACAAATGCCTCAGGGAGCGCGCGGCGGAGGCATGCTGTCCGCGTGGGATCCCGCGACGCAGAAGGAACGCTGGTTTGCGCCTGGTGGCGGCTCGAACGGCGGCGGAGCGCTCGCGACGGCGGGAAATCTCGTGTTTCAGGCACTGAACGACGGACGCCTCGTGGCGTACAGCGCGGATAAGGGCGAGAAGCTCTTCGAGGTCGCAACGGGGCAGCGCAGCGGTATGGGACCGCCGATGACGTACATGCTCGACGGCAAACAGTACGTCGTGGTGATGGGCGGCCAGGGCACAATTGTCGCAGGCGGACCGGGCGAATTCGCGCCGCCTCCGGCGGCCGCGCCCGCCGCGCCGGCCGTTTTACCAAAGCTGTATGTGTATGCGCTCGATGCCAGGGGCGCGCAGCCGTAGGCACCGGGAATCGGGAGGGCGGTTACCTGGCGGCGGTGCGGCCGATCAACTCGCGCAGCAGCGCCGCGGTACTCTCGTGGGGATTGCTGGCTTTCCCGTCGAATCCCACACCGCCTGCGAGTCCCATCGCGACATCGAGGGGCGTGAATCCGCGCTGGTCTTTGATGTCCAGCTTCGCGCCACGCCCGGCTAAAAACCGGACGACCTGATCGTATCCCTGCAGCGCGGCCCCGTGCAGCGCCGTCCGGCCCGCGCTATCGGCGGCGTTGATGTCGAGTCCCTGGTCGAGCAGCAGCGTGATCGTTTTGATCGCGTCGCCCTCTGTTTTATTCCGTCCCGTGGTGTCTTCCTCTTTCGTGCCGAGCCCCGCAGCGATCATCAGCGGGTTGACGCCGGCCTTTGTTGCGAGCTTCGCGTCGGCACCTTTTTCGAGGAGCAGACGCACCGCCGGCACGTCGCCCGCCTTGGCGGCTCGCAGCAACGGCGTCGCGCCGGTCGTCAACACGGTGTCGGTTCCCCGATCGAGCTTGGCCCGGTAGGCCTGCTGTGACTTCAACTGCGCGTTGACATCCGCGCCATGCGCCAGCAGCATCTCGATCAGGTCGAGGCTCGTCAGCCGATTGTCGATGACCTTCGGCATCGGAACATTCGACACCGGCATCGTATTCATGTCGACGGCGGCAAACAGCGCGCCCCTGCCGTCGGCGTCGGCCAGATTGGGATCGGTCCCCTTCTCGAGCAGCAAACCGGCGACGTCGTAGTGTCCGTTGATGACGGCCGACAGCAGCGCGCTGATACCGGCGGGATCGGTCACGTTCACATCGGCGCCCGCCTCGACGAGAAGACGGGCGCTCTCGAGTGCTCCCTGACGCGCCGCAAACAAGAGCGGCGTCAGGCCGCCCGGGGCCAGCCACTTTTCTCGAGGCTCCTGCGTATTCTGGCGCTCCCAGTTCTGAACGGCGGAACGCGCGTTCACATCGGCGCCGCTCGAGAGCAGCTCCAGGATCATTGCCGGATGGTTTTGCGCCGCCGCCCACATCAACGCCGTCTGGCCGCGCCAGCTCTCGCGCGCATCCACGGTGGCCCCGTGCGCCAGCAGCACGCGCGCCGCCTCGACGTTGCCGGTGCGCGCCGCCGTCATGAGCGCCGTCTCGCCTTCGGGCGCCGCCTGGTTCGCATTGGCGCCGGCCTTCAGCAGCTTTTCGATCATGGCCGCGCTTCCGTTGACGCTGGCCAGATAGAGCGCGGTGACGCCGTACCGGTTTGCCGCTTTCACGTCGGCGCCGGCGGCAAGGAGCCGGTCGGTCAACTGGAGATCGTCCTGCCGGACGGCCCAGTGCAGGGCCGTCGTGCCGTCGGGCTCCGCGGCGTTGACATTGACGCGCTGCCGGAGAAGCGAAGAGGTGCCAGCCTTGTCGCCGGCCTTGACGGCGTCGACGAGTCGAAGATCGCGTCCCTCGGCCGCGACAGGGTTCGCAACGGCTGACAGCAGCATCGCGGCCACGAAAACGATTGTGGCCACGAAAACGCTTGTGGGATCCGGCTCTAGCCGGATTCGTCCCAACAATCCGCCTGAAGGCGGATCCCCCATATGAATGTTCCAACCAGCTCTCGAGTCCATCACAAGCTCACGAGCGGTCCGGTCGCGTCGCCGAGATGATCGACGTCGACGCCGGTCTTATCCAGCAGGGTAACGAGCAGGTTCGCCATCGGCGTGTGGTCCGGGTATTTGAGGTGCCGGCCTCCCTTGAGACGGCCCGCTCCACCTCCGGCCACGAGCGTCGGCAGCGGGAAATGATCGTGCGCGTTGCTGTTGCTCATGTTGCTGCCGTACATCAGCGTCGAGTGGTCGAGCAGCGTGCCGTCGCCGTCGGGTGTCGATTGCAGTTTCTCGAGGAAGTACGCGAACAGCCCCGTGTGATAGGTCTGGATCTTCACGTTCTTTTCGAGCTTCTCCGCCCGGTTCTGGTGATGCGAGACGGCGTGATGTCCGTCAGGCACGCCCACCTGCGGGTACGTCCGGTTGCTCACTTCGCGGGCCACCATGAACGTAAACACCCGGGTGACGTTCGCCTGGTACGCCAGCGTCAACAGGTCGTACATGAGCTTCATGTGCTCTTCGTACGAAAACGGGATGCCGGCCGGCGAGAGCGGCAGCACCAGGTCCGCGCTGACATCCGCATTCCCGGCCATCTGGACCCGGCGTTCGATCTCGCGGACGTTCTCGAGGTACTCGTCGACCGTCGCGCGATCGTGGGGGCCGAGCTTGCGCTGCAGGTCGGCCGCCTGTCCCGTGATCGCGTCGAGAATGCTGCGGTCCTGCCGCGTTCGCGCCGCCCGCGCGGCGGCGCTGCCGCCTTGACCGAACATCCGCTCGAAGATCTTCCGCGGATTGATCTCCATCGGCAGCGGCGTCGTCGGCGTCCGCCACGAAAGCGTGTTCATGTAGATGCAGCCGTAATCGCGATCGCAGGCGCCGATGAGCCCCGAGTGATCCTCGGTGGCGAGCTCCATCGACGGCAGCATCGTGTCCTGGCCGATCTGCTGGGCGGCAATCTGGTCCGCGGTCACTCCGGCAAACGCGTCCACACCCTGCGTCGGCTTGGGACGAACGCCGCTCAGCCACGTCGTGGGGCTCAACGAATGGACGGCCGTCGTGTCGGCCGCCTTGTGCCCAAGACCGCTGACCACGTTCAGGCGGTCACGAAACGGCTCGAGCGGTTTGAGAATCCGCGTGAACTCGAAGCCGGCTCCTTCGGTCGCCGGCGTCCACTGGGCCATCACGGCGCCATGCGGCACATAGACGAACCCGAGGCGAGACGATGGATTGGCGGCCGTTTTGGCAAGGAGCGTGCGCGCCGGAATCATCGACTCGAGCAGCGGCAGCGCGAGCGTGGCCCCGACGCCTTTCAGCACGGTGCGGCGGGGTAGGTGTTTCCTGGTAATGAACATCTCTGTGTCTCCGTACTTGGTGACTTGGCGAATTGGTGAATTGGCGAATTGGCGAATTGGCGAGCACGACCAATTCACCAATTCACCAATTCGCTAATTCACCAATTCTGATGACGCCTTCCGCATTTGAAACGGCGTGCTTTTCACAATTCCCAGCACAATCGAAGAGAACCGGTAATTGTTGCGGGCGGCGGCTCGGGCAATCGAACGGACGATCGGCATGTCGTAGGGTTCGACGCCACGGCCGAGCGCGTATGTCATGAGCTTTTCGGTCATCGTGCCAACGAACTGCTCCGGACGCCGCATGATCGCCTTGCGAAGGCTGACCGGGCCGTCGACGTTGGATCCATCGGCGAGCTGGCCCGAAGCATCGACCGGGCCGCCGTCTTCTCGGGCTCGCCACTGCCCGATCGCGTCGAAGTTCTCGAGCGAGAACCCGAGCGGATCCATCACCCGATGGCAACTCGCACAAACGGGGTTCTTCCGGTGCTCCTCGAGCCGCTCCCGCACCGAAAGGACCTTCCCGTCTTCACCGTTTTCCGTGAGCGCCGGAACATTCGGCGGCGGCGGCGGCGGCGGCGTCCCCAGGATGTTTTCCAGGATCCATTTGCCCCGAAGAACCGGCGAGGTTCGGTTCGGATACGAGGTGACCGTCAGCACACTGCCCTGACCGAGCAATCCGCGCCGATTCTCGTCGGTCAGCGCCACCCGCCGGAACCGGCTTCCGTACACATTCGGAATCCCGTAATGCCGCGCCAGCCGCTCGTTCACGAACGTGTAGTTCGCGTTGAGCAGATCGAGCACATTGCGGTCTTCGCGCATGATGCTGTCGAAGAGGAGCTCCGTCTCGCGCCGGAATGCCTGCCGCAGATTGTGATCGAAATCCGGAAAGGCCTTGTTGTCGGGCAGATGGCTTTGCAGATTACGGAGGAACAGCCACTGACCCGCGAAGTTCTGGACAAGCGCCTCTGCGCGCGGGTCGGCCAGCATTCTCCGCACTTGCTGGTCGAGCGTGCCAGGATCCTTCAGCTTCCCCTGCGCCGCCACGGTCAACAGTTCGTCGTCGGGAATGCTGCTCCAGAGAAAGAATGACAGCCGCGACGCCAGCTCGAGATCGCCAAGGCGATAGATCGTGCCGGGCGCGGCGCGGACGGGATCGGGTTCGGCCCGGAACAGGAACTTCGGGCTCGCCAGGATCAGCCGCAGCGCACTCTGAATCGACGCGTCGAAATTTCCGCCGTCATCAATGGCGTCCTCATAGAACGCCATGAGATCATCGACCTCGGCGCCGCTGACGGGCCTCCGATACGCGCGCCGCGCCAGCGTCGATAAGATCTTTCTGGCGCACGGCGCCTCTTCGCGCGCGGTTGCGGGCCGGCAGGTAAAGATCCGGCGGCGGCTCGGCGTGTCTCCCGGGCCTGTCGCTTCGTACGGACCCCTGATATCCACGTAGTCGACGAGCGGAATCCCGTTCATGTTCTGCAGATCGTGATCGCGCGTGTGCGGCTGCAGCGGCTCGTCCGACTCGGCCGACGTCTTTCTGATGAACGACACGCCGACCGCTCGCGGGCCGGCCTTGATCGGCACGCGGACCTTCAGGCGCTCGTCGATTTTGTCGCCCGCCGCCGACATGTTCTCGTCCGACATCTTGTTGTCTTCGGGACCGCCAACCGGCGCGATGAATACACGTTCGCCGTCAACGGTGATTTCGAGCTGATGCGGCCATTCGAGTCCCGTCATGTAGCCGACGATGTTCCGCAGGAGCTTGACGCTGAACTGGTACTCGGCATCGAGCGGGAAGTTGTGGCGGATGAGGAGCCCTCCGCGCGTCCCGAGCGGCAACCCCTCGATGTGATCGTCCTGTGCGAGATCCGGCGGCACGGGATAGACCTGGCTGATCGGCGCTGCCGCTCGATCGCCAACCGCCAGACTGCTCACCTTGCGCGACGCGGCCAGATACTGTTCCAGCAACGACGGAGACACCTTCAGCACATCGGCGATATTGTCGAACCCATCACTCTCATCGTCGGCGGGCAGCAGTTCCGTCACATCGATCTCGAGGTCGAGCAGGTCGCGGACGGCGTTCGCGTACTCGGTACGATTGAGGCGATGGAGCGAGGCACGGCCGGGATTTGGCCTGGCCAGCGCCTGGCGATCGAGCGCGGTCTCGAGGCCCGATGTGAAGCTTTCGAGCGTCGCCTGGTCGGGCCGCGGCATCCCTTGAGGCGGCATCATGCCGCCGCGGAGCTTCCGCACGACCTTTTCCCAGGTTTCTGTTTCCCACGGCTCGGCGCCGGCGCCGATCCGCGCCGGATCCATCTTGTCGAGCATGAGCCCGGCGGTCTTGGCCCGCTCGTTGTGACAGGTGACGCAGTAGGTGGTGATCAGCACCCGGCTTGATGCCAGACTGTCGGGCTGGTGTTGAAGCGGGACGGGAGAAGCGCCTCGCGCGGTCACGAGGAGAACCGACAGACCGCCGATGAGCACGCAAGCCCGGCGCATTCAACCTCCGGCGATTGGGTTCATTAGAATATCATGCCCCCAATGTCGAAGCCGCCGATGCGGGCCGACGCGGTAGACCTTTCAAAGCTGGTCCTGATCGCCGGTGCGTGCCTCTGTCTGCTGGCGATCTCACCGACGGGCAAGGCGATCGAATTCGCCCTGCCGACTCCGGGCGGCGGACCCACAACGATTGCTCTTTCGCCCGACGGCACCTTGTGGTTCACCGAGCAGGCAGGCAACCGGATCGGCCGCATGGCGCCCGATGGAACAGCGATCAAAGAATTCGAGCTTCCCAATCCAGAGAGCGCACCGCGGATCATCACGATTGGTTCCGACGGCAATTTCTGGTTCACCGAACATCTGGGCAACCGCATCGGGCGGATTACTTCCGCCGGTCGGATCACGGAGTTTTCGATTCCGACAGGCAGGAGCCAGCCGCGCGCGATTGCGCTCGGGCCCGACGGCAACTTGTGGTTCGGCGAGTTCATGGGCGGGCAGATCGGCCGCATTACACCGCAGGGCGTCATCACGGAATTTGCCATTCCGACGCGGGACAGCGGTCCGCGCGCGATTGCCGCCGGAGCGGACGGCAATCTCTGGTTCTCCGAATTCAACGCCGGCAAGATCGGGCGCATGACACCAGCGGGCGAAACGACCGAGTTCGTACTGCCACGCCCGAACAGCGGTCCCGGCGATATCACCGCCGGGGCGGACGGCAACATGTGGTTTCTTCTGCTCAACGGCCGGGTGGACGATCGGCAGGTGGACGGCAATCGGGTCGGACGAATCACGCCGGACGGGAAGGTCACCGAGTTCGCGATTCCGAGCCAGGGCGGCTCGCCCACCAACATCGCGGTCGGACCCGATCGCAATATCTGGTTCACGAAGCAGAGCGCGCTCGGCCGCGTGACTCCCGACGGCGTCATCACGGAGTTTCAGATTCCGAGCGGAGGAACAGGTCTAACCGCAGGCAGCGACAGACGTCCGCCCGATCGGATTACCGACAAGCTCTGGTATGCCGCGTCGGGCGCCAACAAGATCGGGTTCTTGAGTTTTCAATAGTCGAAGGCAACCACGAAAACACGAAGACTCGAAGAAAAGGGTTGGCGCTTGTCCATTTAGAGCGGTCGAATTTTGACGTTGCGGAATCTGATCACGCCGCTCGCGTTCGCTCCGCCTTCCTGCAGCGCGATCTTGCCGTTGGCACGCCGCTCATCCCGCGCGTCGACGGTCGTCTTGCCGTTCAATTTCACAACCAGATGAGTACCGTCGGCCGTGATCTCGAACGTGTTCCATTTTTCCGTCGTGTTCGGCCTGTCCGGCAACACCGTCTTGACGTTGTTGACACTGCCTGTCGGAAACTCGGCGTGCGTGTCGAAGATATTGACCTCGTAACAGGCCATGGCTCCCGGCGTGCCTTCGGCACAGCGAATGAAGATCCCGCTGTTGACGGCCTTGTCCGCCCAGAAATCGGCCTTGAGCTCGAAGTTTCCGTACGGTTTGGGAGTGACGAGAAACCCGACCCCTTTCGTCGCGGTGATCGTCCCGTCCTCCACCTTCCAGTCCGCCTCCCCGTTCGGCGTCATTCCCGAAAGGGTGCGGCCGTCGAACAGAAGGGTCCAGCCGGCCTTTGACTCGGCGGGGCTCAGCGTGTTCGTCCCGGGTTGCTGTGTCTCAACCGGGCGGGTCCACAAGACAAGCGCGAGCAACGGCAGTATCGACAGTATTTTCGGCGACGTTCGCAGCATGTTGTTCTCCTTCCGCGGCTTCGGATGTTCCCGCCGGCCAAGAATATTCCCCGCCTCTATTAGAAGCAAACAGACCATCACCGCCGCGAGAGCGACCGTTCCAGCTCGTCGAGGCGCGCGTTGAAGTCGTTCCAGCGGCCCTGTTCCTGGGCGAGGGCGTTCACCGCGTCGGCCTCCTCGGCCTGTATCTGCTGGAGCGTTCGATCCTGCAGCGCCAGCCGGGACTTCTCCGACTCTAGTTGCGATTCAACGGCCCGACGTTTTTCAGGATCCAGCGTGCCCGTTTCTGCGCTGAGATTTCCAACCCGCATCGCGACCTCGTTGCGCCCCTGCTCGGCAGTCGACCGTCTCACCCCGACCTCGCTGCGCAGCCGGTCAAGATAAATGATGCGCTGCTCCTCGGCCTGGAGGCGCGCGACCAGCATCTGCAGCCGCAGGCTCGCGGCGGCGGAGGCTGACAGTTCG
>Ga0207651_10001575_pt1 | contig 10444 bp, 6 predicted proteins | sample KBSM23metaG_FD_184328 | JGI IMG/M metagenome (GOLD analysis project Ga0207651, IMG submission 184328) | Miscanthus rhizosphere microbial communities from Kellogg Biological Station, Michigan, USA - KBS M2-3 metaG (SPAdes) (version 2) | ecosystem: Host-associated > Plants > Roots > Rhizosphere >... | reverse complement strand
GGATCTGGTCGTGATCGGCGGGCGCGGCTGGCGCGATCGCGAGCTGAGGGCGGAGATCGCGGCGCGCAAGGAGAGCAGCCGGCTGCACATGCTCGGTTACGTGCCCGAGGAGGACCTGGTCGCGCTGTATGGGGGCGCCGAGGTGCTGGCGTACCCGTCGCACTTCGAGGGGTTCGGACTGCCGGTGGTCGAGGCGATGGCGTGCGGGACGCCCGTGGTCACGACCGACGTGCCGGCGCTGCGCGAGGTGAGCGGCGGCGCCGCCGTGCTGGTGCCGCTGGGCGACGAGGCGGCGCTGGCGGACGCGGTGGCGGCGATCGTCGAAGATCCGGCGGCGCGGGCGGCGGCGCGGGCGCGCGGGCTGGCGCGGGCGGCCACGTTCAGCTGGGAGGGGAGCGCCGAGCAGCTGTGGCGGTTTGCGCGGGAGACGGTGGCGGGACGGAAGCACTGGAATGGAAAACCGACCACGAATACGAGCACGAGCGCGTCCAAGTTGACGATCGAGACGGCGGGCGATGACCCGGCGTGGGCGATACTGGCCACGGTCGTTTACGCGGATCTATTCGACGCGCCGATCAGCGTGGAAGAGGTCGCGCGGACGGCGCTGGGGGCGAAGTTGTCGGTGGCGGACGTGCGCGCGCGGGTGGCGGCGCCGCCGCTCGCGGATCACCTGACGGACACGGGCGGAATCCTGACGTTGCGGGGCCGGGAGGATCTGGTCGCGCGCCGCGAGGACGGCGTGCGGCGGACCGCGGAGTTGCTGGACCGCCACCACAAGGTGATCGGCGCGCTCGCGAGCCTGCCCTTCGTGCGCATGCTGGCGCTCTCGGGAGGGACGGCGCACAAGAACGCGCGCGGCGGCGACGACATCGATCTGTTCGTCGTGGCGACGGCGGGACGGGCTTACACGGCGTACACGATGCTGTTCCTGGCCAGCACCCTCACGCGCCGCCGCGGCATCGTCTGTCCGAACTACCTCGTCGACGAGAACCACCTGCGCATCGCCTATCACCACGACCTGTTCACGGCGCACCAGGCGATCTCGCTGGTTCCGATCGCGGGCCTGGACACGTTCGATGCGTTCGTGCGCGCCAACGAAGCGTGGGTCCGCACGTTCTACCCGGCGTACCTGCCGCGTCCGCCGGGTACGACCCTGTCGCCGTCGCCGTGGCAGCGGCTCGTCGAGCGCGTGATGAGCTGGCCGGTGGGCGACGAGCTGGAGCGGTTGCTCTCGGTCGGGTGGCGCTTCCATCTCGGCCGCCGCGCCGCGAGCGCGCCGCGGCCCGATCTGGTGCTGGACCCGGGAATCCTGAAGCTGCACCTCTCCGACCATCGCCGGCGCGTGCTGGAAAGCTTCGCGACGCGCCTGCGCACGTTCCGGGAGCGCTGGGCCGCGCCGGAAGCGCGGCAATGACGAGCGCGGCGATCGGGCCGGCGGCGATCGTCGCGGCGGCGCTGGCCGTGCCGCTGTTCTACGTCCCGGGCGCCGATTCGCCGTTCGCCGATCCCAAGCTGGCGCTGCTGTTGCTGGCCGGGGCGATCGGGATCTCGGCGGCGCTGGTTGCCGGCGCCCGCGGCGCGCCGTCGAGCGGCAGTCGATCGGTGCGCGCGGCGCTGGTAGCCGTCGTCGTGACGACGGGCCTCGCCGCGGCCGTCGCCGCCTTCCGCCGTCCGCCGGGCGCGCCGTACGCGCTCGCCGAGATCGTGCGCTGGCTGGCGATCGCCGGCGTCGCCGCGGCGGCCGCCCAGGCGACGCGCGATCCCGCCTGGCGCCGCCGCCTGTTCGATACGATTCACGTCGCCGCCGGCGTCGTGTCGCTGCTCGGTCTCCTCCAGCATCTGCAGCTGCTTCCGCTGCCGCTGCCGGTCATCAGCGTTCCCGGGTCGACGTTCGGGAACCGCAACATGGCGGGGGAGGCGATCGCGCTCTCGCTTCCTTTCGGGTTCGCGACCGTCGCGCAGCTGCGGCACAGCCGCTTTCGTTCGGCCTGGGCGATCGGATCGTTGCTGGCGCAGCTGCTGTTCCTGGCGGTCACGCGGGCGCGCGGCGCCTGGATCGGCGGCGCGCTGGGCATCGCGGTCTTCCTCCTGGTGCGGCGCCCGGCGCTGACGCGGCGGACGCGCGTGCTGCTGGTTCCCGTCGTCGCGCTGGTGCTGGTGGCGGCGTTGCTCCCGGGACGATGGCGGCCGCACGACGCCAACGACACGAAGCGCTACGAATCGGGATCGCGCGTGGTGCTGGACGCGCTGGATCCCGCGTCGCCGGTGGCGCGGACCCGTCTGGGCCTGTGGCGGCGCACGCTGGCCATGTACGAGGAGCATCCGCTGGCGGGCGTCGGTCCGGGGAACTTCAGCGTGACGTTTCCACTGCACGCCGAGCCGGGCGCGGCCGCCGACGGCGTCATGTCCGCCACGATGGTGCCGCGGCGGCCGCACAACGAGCTGCTGGAACGCCTGGCCGAGACCGGGCCGCTCGGGCTGGCGGCCTTCGCCGCGCTGTTCGTCACGGCGATCGCGTCCGCGACGGCCGAGGCGCGCGCGTCCCGCGGGCGCGGCGCGTCCGACGATTCGGTCGCCGACGTGGACGCGGCGGCGGCCGCGGCGGGCGGCGTCGCGGCGTGCCTCGGCTGCGGCCTGACCGCGTTTCCGCTGGCGATGCCCGCGACGGCGTTGCTGTTCGGCGTGTCTCTGGGCGTGATCGATGCGCTGGCGCCCGCGGTGGCCACGCCGGCGCCCAGAGGCTGGCCGCGCGCCGCCGTCCTCGCGGCAGCGGGCGTGGGCGTCGCCCTCGTGGCCGCGGGCGGGTGGCTCTCGTACGGCATGCTCGCGTCGTCGTACTGGCGCGGTCAGGCGCGCGCGGCGCTGGCACGCGGCGGGCAAGGGCATGGGCAAGGGCAGGGGCAAGGGGAGGGGCAAGGGGATCGCCAAGGCGACGGGGATCCGGCGGCGGCGCTGGCGTGTCTGGAACGCGCCGCGCGCGCGCCGCGCCTCGACGCGGCTCGCTTCGACATCGCGCTGCGCGCGTCGCAGGTCGCGCTGCGGATCGACCGCGGTGCCCCCGCGCTGGAGGCCGCCGATCGCGCGCTGGCGATCGAGCCGTACTCGCCGCATGCGTGGGCCGCGCGCGCCGCCGCGAAGCTCTCGCTGGGTGACGAGACCCAGGCCGCCCTGGACGCCACGCGCGCGATGAAGCTGTTCTTCGATCTGCCGTCAGCGCAGACGACGTTGAAGACGGTCCGAAAGCTGGAGGCGGTTCGCGGGACCGCCGCCGTGGAGATCGGCCGCCGCAGGTCATTCCCCTGAGCCATGACCGAACCGCGCGTCGCCATAGTTCACGACTGGCTGGTCTCGATGCGGGGCGGTGAGCGCGTGCTGGAATCGCTGTGCCGGATCTATCCGCGCGCGGACGTCTTCACGCTGCGCTACGACCAGCGCAACCTGTCGCCCGAGATCACGTCGCACCGGGTGACCGCCTCGTTCGTCGACCGGCTGGCGCGCATGCTGCCCCTGGGCCGCGCCGGGTTTCGCATGCTGCTGCCGCTGTTTCCGTCGGCGATCGAATCGTTCCGGCTGGACGGCTACGACCTGGTGATCTCCAGCAGTCACGCGGTCGCGAAGGGCGCCCGTCCGCCCGCCGGCGCGCTGTGCGTCTCGTACGTGCACTCGCCGATGCGCTACGTCTGGGAGGCCGAGGACGCGTACACGACGCACGTTCCCGGCGGCGTGTTCGGTCGGGCGGCGTTCGCGCTGGTGGCGCGGCGCTTGCGCCGCTGGGATCGCGCCGTCACCGATCGCGCGGTCGCGCTGGCCGCGAACAGCACGTACACGCAGGCGCGCATCCAGCGCTACTACGGTCGGGACGCGATCGTCATCGAGCCCCCCGTCGACACGCGCCGCTTCGCCGGGATTCCTGATCGCGTGGGGTCGTGGAACGGCCCGGGCCCGACCTACCTGTGCGTGTCGGCGCTGGTCCCGTACAAACGTGTCGAGCTGGCGGTTCGCGCGATGGCCGGGCGGCGCGGCCGCCTGATCGTCGTCGGCGAGGGACCGGACCGGGACCGCCTGGCGGGGTTCGCGCCGGCGAACGTCGACCTGCTCGGCCGCCTGGCCGACAACGAGGTCGATCGGCTCTACGCGGCGTGCGACGCCGTGATTCATCCGGCGATCGACGACTTCGGCATCGTCCCTGTCGAGGCGCTGGCGGCGGGCCGGCCGGTCGTCGCGTTCGCGGAGGGCGGCGCGGCCGACACCATCCGCGACGGCGAGGGCGGGGTCGTGTTCGGCGAGGCGACGCCCGCGTCGCTGGCGGCCGCGCTGGATCGTCTGGAACAGCGGACGTTCGTGCCCGGACAGCTCCGCGCCCTGGCGCGGCGGTTCGATCGCGAGGAGTTCGAACGGCGGTTCGCCGCGTGGGTCGAGGACGCCCGGCGCGCGCGCGAGGGACTGCCGGCGTGACGTCAGTCGCCATCGAGCAGCCCCGGCGCGTCATCGCCAACATGGCGGCGAAGGGGACGGCGTTCGCCGTCGAGAAGGGCGCGCAGCTGGCGATGGTGATCGTCGCCGGCCGGTCGCTGGGCGAGGCGTTGTTCGGCCGCTTCGCCTTCGCGTCCAGCCTGGCGGTGGTGCTGGCGTTCGCGACCGATCTGGGGCTGACGATCTGGACGACGCGGGCGCTCGCGCGCCGGGGCGAGGCCGCTGGCCCGGTGTTGGGGACGGGGCTGCGCCTGCGGCTCGCCGCCTCGGGCGTGGTGATGGTCGCCTTCGCTGTCGTGGCGCTGGCCGTCGACGATCGCGGGCTGGGCGTGGCGGTGCTGGCGCTGGGCGTGGCCTCGCTGGCGCGGGGCCTGTGCGATCACGCCCGCGCGGTGTTTCGCGCGCACGAGCGCCTCGGCGACGAGGGGCTGCTGAACGGCGCGATCGCGGTGCTGGGAATGGGCGGCGGCATCGCCGGCCTGCTCGCCGGGGCGGGCGGCATCGGCGCGCTGGCGCTCGGCATCCTGGCGGGAACGCTGGCCGGCGCAACCTACGGTTTCCTGCTGCTGGGCCGCAACTACGGCCCCTGGGCGGGGCCGGCGGACTGGACGCTGGCGCGGCGCATGCTGCGCGAGGCGGCGCCGTTTTACCTCGCGGGTGCGTTCACGCTCGTGTACTCGCGCGCCGACGTGTTGTTTCTCAAAGCGCGGTCGTTCGACACCGAGGTGGGCGCCTATCGCGCGGCCGGCCAGCTGGTCGAGGTCGTCAAGCAGCTGCCCGTGTTGCTGATGACGGCGACGTTTCCGCAGCTGGCGCGCGCGTTCCAGCAGTCGCGCGCCGCGCTGGTCCGCACCGAGCGCGCGATCACCGGGTTGTTGCTGGCGAGCGGCCTGCTGCTCGGCGCGACATTGGCGCTCGCCGCCTCGCCGATCATCGCGCTGCTGTTCGGGCCCGACTTCGCGCGCGCCGTGCCCGCGCTGCGGACGTTCGCGCCCGCGGTGCCGCTGCTGTTCGTGAACTGCGCCGTGCTGAACTTCTTCGTCGCGCGCGATCGCGGCGGCCTCAACATGGCGTTCGCGGCGGCGATGGTGGTCGTCAACGCCGGCATGAACCTGGCGCTCGACCACCGTCTGGGCGCCGTCGGCGCGGCCGCCGCGACCGTCGTCACCGAGGCGACGCTGCTCGTTTGCTGCCTGTACGCGCTGCGCGTGCTGCGGCGGGAGGACGCTTCGCAGTAGGTCGGCCCTCACCCGCCGAGGCTTCGGCTCGACGGACTCTCCCACTAGCGTGGGAGAGGCGAAGAATTAGCGGGCGCCGCGGCGGCTGATGATGGCGGGGACGGTGCGGAGCAGGATGGCGAGGTCGAGCCACAGGGTCCAGCGGTCGACGTATTCCAGATCCAGCGCCATCCATTCCGCGAAGGTCAGGTCGCTGCGGCCGCTCACCTGCCACAGGCAGGTCAGCCCCGGGCGGATCGAGAGCCGGCGGCGGTGGCGGCCGGTCAGCGCGGCTGTCTCCTCGACGGGCAGCGGGCGCGGACCGACGATGCTCATCTGACCGCCGAGCACGTTGAAGAGCTGCGGCAGCTCGTCCAGGCTGGCGCGTCGCAGGATCCGCCCCAGCGGCGTCACGCGCGGATCGTCGCGCATCTTGAACACCGGGCCGTCCATCTCGTTGCGGGCCTCCAGCGCGGCGCGCTCCTGCTCGGCGCCCTTGCGCATGGTGCGGAACTTCAGCATCGGGAACGGGTGACCATAAAGACCGCCGCGTCGCTGCACGTACAGCACCGGGCTGCCGACGCTGATCCGGACCGCGATCGCGATCAGCAGCATGATCGGCGCGAACAGGACGATCAGGACCGCCGCCAGGACGCGATCGACGATCGCCTTGGCGGCCAGCACGCCGGCCTCCAGCTTGCGCGGCTGGTAGACGACGTAGTCGTTGCTGCCCACGGTCTCGACGTCGGGCGGCGGCAAGGGCAGGGCGTGCGGTTCCACCGGCAGCGGCAGCATGATGGGAACGCCCGCCTCGGCGCACGCGCCCACGTACGCCAGCATCTGCTCGGGCGGAAGCCCTCCCACCAGCACGACCTCGTCGACGCCGCCGGCGCGGAACCGGGACTCCAGCGCGGCGGCATCGCTGCCGGTCCAGCGCTCGACCAGGCGGCCGCGCAGGCGTTCGAACTCGCCCGCCACGGCGCTGGAGGCGTCACCAATCACCAGCACGCGCGACTGACCGCGCCGGCGCGCCAGCCACGGTGCCTGCACCGCCTTCAGCACCAGCAGCATCGCGGTCGACAGGGCAAGAAAGACGAGAATCAGCGATCGATTGAGCGACACCTGCGCGAACGTCAGGATGAGCCCGATCGACGCCAGCCCCCACGCCTGCGTCAGGATCACCCGGCGGATGATCTCCAGCTTCTCGCCGGTCACCGTCTCCACGCGGTGGATGCCCAGACGATCCGCGGCGAAGATCCAGGTCGGCAGGAACACCAGCAGCAGGTGCGCGTAGTCTCCGGCGGCCACGGGCGGCTTCAACGTCGGGACCAGGCTGACCAGGGCAGCGTGCGCGCCGCGCGCCAGCACCATCGCGGCCAGCACGACCACGATGTCCTGCAGCAGTACCGAGGTCTCGAGCGATCGGTCGCGCGTCATTCGGGCACGGCAACAGGATTGGTCGTCGAGAGCGCCATGACCAGGCCTGCGAGCAGCCAGAGCAGGCCATAGGTCGGCGTGAATTCCAGGAAGTAATCGAAAAAGCCATGCACGAGGTACGCGGCGAGGCCGGCCGCCGCGCCCGCCGCGATCAGCCCAGCCACGGACGCGGCGCCGTGCTGCCGGATGGCGGTGCGTGCCGCGCGCGCCAGGCCGACGACCAGCAAGGCCAGCGCGCCGATGCCCGCCAGGCCCAGGCTGGCCAGCGTTTCGAAGTAGAGGTTGTTGGCGTGCAGGCGCTCGTCGGCGCGCGGCAGGCCGAGGTAGTGGTTGTAGGCGCGCCGGAAATTGTCGGGACCGAGGCCGAGCAGCGGGTGCTCGCGCCACGCCATCACGGCCGCGCCCCACAGCATCCGGCGGGTGGCGCGCTCCAGCGGCGCCGCGGCTTCCGGCGGCGGCGTCACGGCCGCGAGCCGCGGCGCGTCCGGCGCCGGCTGCGCGCCGACGTCCACCACGGCGTCATAACCGGCGTCGCCCTGGTCCCCGAACCACGTCACGCCCTCGTGCACCATCTCGAGGTGCAGGCGATACCGCCCGGGCAGGTCCGGCGCCCGCACCGCGGCGTTCAGGCGGACCGTCACGCCCGGGCCGAGGTCGTGCGGCAACCACGTGCGCAGACCGTCGAACACGACCAGGTTCTTGTTGCTCTCGTCGCGCCAGTGATAGCTGAGCGCGACCTCGTGCGGGCGCGCGGCCGGCCAGGGCCGCGCCCCGCTGTTGCGGACGTCGACCTCGAACGTCGTGCTGGCGCCCGGGCGCAGCGACGCGGGAATGCCGCCCGCCGGTGTGATGGTGGACCGGTACCAGACGTCGTCGTTCCAGAATCGCAAGCGCAGGCCGACCAGCGAGCCGACCGCGGTGTTGCCGACGGCGAGCACGCCCAGCACGGCCAGCACCGCCGGCGCCTGCCAGCGCGCGCGCGTGCGTCGCACCAGCGCATGCAGCGCCGCTCCGGCCACCACCACCACCGCGGTCAGCATCGCGGCGCGCGACGCCGTCAGCGACAGCGCCACGACGATGACCAGCGCCGCCGCCGTCGCGACCAGCGTCCCCGCCTTGAATCGCGGGCGGCGGTAGACGTCGAACGCGGCGCCGGCCGCCAGCACGACCGGCAAGGCGGCCTCCAGGTACATCGCGCCGATGTTCGGATACTGGAACGGCCCGCTGGCGCGGGGCAGGCCGAAGACGTCGAACTCGCCCGGGTGAAACGGGGCCAGCGCCGCGGCGGCGCCCGGGACGTGCAGCTCCGCCCACATCAGAGTCGCGGCCACGACGGCGCCGATGCTCATCGCGACGGCGGTCGTCAAGGCGGCGGCTGGCGCGCGCAGCAGGTTTACGGCGGCAACGTAGAGCGCGATGCCGCCCAGATTCCGGAGCGCGAACTTGAACGCATCAGGACGGGCCAGCGACGCGGACGCGGCGGACAGCAGCAGCACCAGCGCGAACGCGGCGACGCCGGCGTGGCGCGCGGCGATGCGGCGCCACGGCATCTCCTTCCAGCGCGGCAACAGGTCCATGACAATCGCGGCGGCGGACAGCGCGAGCGCGACGTAGAGGAACAGCTCGACCGATGTCAGCTGCAGCGGGCCGACGCGCGCCAGCGGCGCGACCGGCTCGAAGGGCAGGGCGAAGGCCAGCGACGCGATGGCGGCGCGCGCGAGGCGAGGCAAGAACGTGGATCTGGTATTTGGCATCGCCGCATCAACACGTTCGCGCGCGGGCGCCGAAGCGTCCGCCGGCAGCGAAGTATACTGGGCACGCGAGCGTCGCATGGGTCGTGTCCTGTTCGCACACGGGCATTTGTTGCAGTTCGACCGCAAACAATTTGCGATCGGAAAGCCCTATCCGCCGCTGGCGACGATCACGGCGGCCGCGTACCTGCGATCGCTCGGTCACGAGGTCGCCCTCTACGATCCGATGCTGGACGACGACACGCGCGGGTTCGCGCCGGCGCTCGCGCGCGCGCGTCCCGACGTGGTCGTGATCTACGACGACGTCTTCAACTGGTTCACGAAGATGTGCCTGGGCCGCATGCGCGAGGCGGCGCTGGCGATGATCGCGGCGGCGCGCGCGGCGGGCGCGCGCGTGATCGTCTCGGGGCACGACGCCGCCGACGCGCCGGAGGTCTACCTGAACACCGGGGCCGACTTCGTCGCCATCGGCGAGGCGGAGATCACCCTGGGCGAGCTGCTGGCGCGCATGGATGCGCCCGCCGGCATCCCCGGGCTGGTGTTCCGCGACCGCGGGCTGGTGCGGCGCACGGGTCCGCGTTCGCTGCTCAAAGCGCTGGAGACGCTGCCCATCGCCGCCTGGGATCTCGTCGACGTCGAGCGCTACCGCGCGTTCTGGCGCGCGCGCCACGGCTATTTCTCGCTGAACGTGAACACCACGCGCGGCTGCCCGTACAAGTGCAACTGGTGCGCGAAGCCGGTCTACGGCAACACCTATCACACGCGCGCGCCCGACGACGTCGTCGCCGAGATCCGCCTGCTGCGCGAACGCTACGCCCCCGATCGGCTGTGGTTCTGCGACGACATCTTCGGGCTGAAGGCGCGCTGGCTGCTTCCCTTCGCGGAGCGCATCGCGGCCGAGGGACTGGCGACGCCGTTCCTCTGCCAGACGCGCGCCGATCTGATGACCGCCGAGAACGTCGCGGCGTTGAAGCGCGCGGGCTGCGCCGAGACGTGGATGGGCGTCGAGTCGGGCGCGCAGTCCGTGCTGGACGCGATGGACAAGGGCCTCACGCTGGATCAGGTGCGCGGCGCGGTGGCGCGCCTGCGCGGCGCCGGCATCCGGATCGGTTTCTTCCTGCAGTTCGGCTATCCGGGCGAGGGCTGGCGCGAGATCGAGATGACGCGCAGCCTGGTGCGCGAGCTGGCGCCCGACGACATCGGCATCTCGGTCAGCTACCCGTTGCCGGGGACGCGATTTCACGAGAGCGTGCGGGCCCGCCTGGGCGAGAAACGAAACTGGGACCAGAGCGACGACCTGGACCCGCTGTTCCCGGGCCTGTTCTCGCGAGACTTCTACCGGCGGCTGTCGCGTACTGTTCATGCGGAATTCCGGACACGCCACGCGCTGCGAACCTTGCGTGGACTGGTGGGTACTCCCGACAGGGCGCGAGGCGCGTCGCTCAAAGCCTTGACCGGTCTGGTCGAGCTTCCGTTGTGGCTTGCCAACAACGCGTTGTTAAACGTTCAAGTCGGATTTGGCAGGCAAAAAATCGCACCGAACTTGTGAGAAAAACCGTCAGCATT
>Ga0207651_10001570_pt1 | contig 10461 bp, 4 predicted proteins | sample KBSM23metaG_FD_184328 | JGI IMG/M metagenome (GOLD analysis project Ga0207651, IMG submission 184328) | Miscanthus rhizosphere microbial communities from Kellogg Biological Station, Michigan, USA - KBS M2-3 metaG (SPAdes) (version 2) | ecosystem: Host-associated > Plants > Roots > Rhizosphere >... | reverse complement strand
GCGCGCGCAGGTGATAATGCGCGTACATGCCGGTCCCGATTCGCGACGACGGTAGGCCCGGCCCGACCAGGCGAGCCATCTTTTTCGTCCACGGATTCAATAGCTCGAAGGCCACCTGGCAGCCGCTCCTGACGCTGCTCGAGCAGGACCAGGCCATCACGACGGAGTTCGATCTCCACACCTTCTCGTACGAAACCGCGCTCGGCGCCATGCCTGTCGTGCGGCGGCTTCCGACCCTGGACGAGGCAGGCAAATCGCTCGCCGCAACATTGACCGCGGAGCTCCTCGCACCGGACGGCTCCGACCGCTACATCGACATGACGCTGGTCGGCCACAGCATGGGCGGGCTCATCATCCAGAGCGCGTTGCTCGAACTGCTGGCGCCGTCCGGCTCGGTGCGTACGCTCGATCACATCCGGCAGGTGATTCTGTTCGCGACGCCCAACTTCGGATCGACGACGCTCGGGAAGCTGCGATCGCTGGCCTCGCGGCTGATGGCCAACCCGCAGGAGCAGGCGCTGCGCCTGTTCAGCGAGGACGGCATGCGCATTCACAATGCCATTCGCGACCGCGTCCTGACCGCGCGCCGGCGCGCCCGCGACCAGTACCCGATTCCCTTCTACTGCTTCTGGGGCCGCACCGACGCCATCGTCAACCCCGAGTCGGCCGTCGGGCATCACGGCGCGGGCGAGCCGCTGCCCGGCGATCACTTCGCCGTGCACTGCCCGGCCTCACGTGACGAACCGGGCTATCGCCGCTTCGTCGAGGGGCTGCGCTACGCGCACGGACACGCGAACATCTGGGAACTGGAGCGATTCACGATGGCGGTGAAGGTCGTTCCGGTGCCGTCCGGCTCGGAAGTCGTCGCGCAACACGGCGGCAAGCAGCGGGTCGTCGTGCATGACAACGTGGCGTCGATCTCGCGGCGCGTCATCTTCTCTCGACACAACCGCTGCCGCGAGCCGTATGTCCTGAAGTACGGCACGCGCAACGGCGGTTGGATCGTCCCGCGAATCTCCGAGCCGCACATCACACCCGCCGACAAGCTGCGTCTCTACGACGACAATGGCATGGACGTCTACTACGAGGTCGATCCCACGCCCGGTGCGACGGCGTGGCTCGATCTGAACGTCTACAAGGGATTCGATCGCGGACACCGGGACTTTCACATGCACCTCGGCCGGCAAAGCGTCTTCCGCCGCGTCTGCTTCGAGGTCGATCTCAGCGCGTATCGCGTCGCCGGCTGGGATATCGCTGCGCCGCGCCTCTACTTCCATCCCACGGATTCAGGCGACCACACGCTGTGCGCCAAGCGCGAAAAGATCAATCCGGATCCGCCGCTGCAGGTCGACCCGTCGGGCATCTGGAAATGGGAACTCGAGTTTGTCACTGAAGGCGTCGTGGACATCGTGTGGGAAGTGACTCCCGCGGCGATGGATGCGCAGCCGCGCACCATCCGGCTCGAGCCGGGCGAGCATGCGGTCTTCGCCTATGGGTCGCTGCTCTCGATCGCGAGCCTCGAGCGAACGTTGGGCCGGTCGTATCGCGGACCGTTCCTCGTCTGTTCGATTGAGGGGTGGCGGCGGCGCTGGAACGTCTCGATGCCGAACGAGACGTTTGCCTATCGCGACGCCGGCGGCTGGGTCACGCCGCAGCGGATCTTCTATCTCAACGTAGAGTCACGCTCCGGCCAGAGCGTCACCGGCACCCTGTTCGTCGTCAACGCCGAAGATCTCGCGCGCTTCGATCGTCGCGAGTGGATCTACGATCGCGTCAACGTCACCGACCTGCTGCGCGGTGTGACCGTCGAAGGCGGTTCGGCATGGGTCTATTGCGGGAAGCCCGAACATGTCTCCGAGTTCCCCGCCACGCGGAAACTCGGCGCGGTGCGCCGCACCTATCTGGATATTCTCGCGGACGGGCATCAGTCCCTCGGACCAAACTTCGTTCGCGCCTATGAGACAAGCACCGACCCGGTGCCGGAGTCGTTGGTAATCGACGACGTCAGGCGCGATGATGTCGTGGGCGCATGAATCAAACTTTGTCCGCTGAATAACGCGCTGCTGCCATAATCAGCGCCATGCCGTTGAGCCCGGGCACTCAGCTCGGTTCCTATGAAATCGTGTCGCTGCTTGGCGCCGGCGGGATGGGCGAGGTCTATCGGGCCCGCGATCCGCGACTGAAGCGCGAGGTCGCACTCAAAGTCCTCCCCGAGGTCGCCGCGGTCGACGCCGATCGCCGCGAGCGCTTCACCCGCGAAGCGCTCGCCGTGGCCGCGCTCAATCATCCGCACATCGTCACCATCCATTCCGTCGAAGATGCGGGCAGCGCGGTCTTCCTGACGATGGAGCTCGTTGAAGGACGATCGCTGGCCGAGGCGCTGCCTGCGGCCGGGCTGCCGATCGATCGAGTGCTGACGATCGGAATTGCCGTCGCGGACGCGACCTCGGCGGCGCACCAGAAAGGGATTACGCATCGCGACCTCAAGCCCGGCAACATCATGCTCGGCGAAGGCGCGCAGGCCGGGCGCATCAAAGTGCTCGACTTCGGGCTGGCTAAGGTCGTTGACGCGCAACTCGGCGCAGCCGGCGTGTCGATGCTGCCGACCGAGGCGCCCGCACACACCGCGCCGATCACGGCAGAGGGAGGCATCCTGGGCACTGTGGCCTACATGTCCCCCGAGCAGGCAGAAGGCCGGGCAATCGACGGGCGGTCCGATCTGTTTTCCCTGGGAGTGGTGCTCTACGAGATGGCCACCGGGCAGCGCCCGTTCGCCGGTGATACGAACCTGTCGATCCTCTCGTCGATCCTCAAGGACACGCCGAAGTCGGTCACTGACATCAACCCGGCGATTCCTCCCGAGCTCGGACGCATCATCCGCCGCGCGCTCGCGAAGGATCCAGAGCGTCGATATCAGACGGCCAAGGATCTGCGGAACGATCTGGAGGACCTGAAGGCATCGCTCGTATCGAACAAATCACCACTATCAGCGGCCGCGTCCAGCGTTGCCGCATCGGTGACGTCTCCGTCTGAGCCATCGGCGTCGCTGATTCCCTCGTCAGACACGCAAATCGCGGTGTCGCTCGTCAGACGTCATCCCCGCGCGCTCGCGGTGGCGGCAGCCGTGCTGCTCGTCGGTGCGGCGGCCACGCTCTACGTGCTGCGGCGACCCGACGCGCAACCGGCGTCGAACCAACAAGCGTTCACCGATCTCCAAGTCACGCAGCTGACCACGAGCGGCAATGCCGAGCGACCGGCTATCTCTCCGGACGGGAGATACGTCGCCTACGTGCAGCGCGATGGCGACGACTCCAGCCTGTGGATTCGCCAGACGGCGAGCACGAACAACGTGCGGATCGTCCCAGCGGAGCGAGGCGTCACGCTGTTCGGCGCCACGTTTACACCCGATGGCACATCTGTCGACTTCGTTCGTCAGGCGAATGCAGCGCCGTGGGAGATCTGGCGTGTGCCATTTCTTGGCGGCACGCCCAGGTTGTGGGTTGCCGACGTGACGAGCCCCATCTCGTGGGCGCCAGACGGTCAACGCATCGCGTTCCTGCGCACTCGAATCACTCCCACGCTTTCGTCGCAACTGTTCGTGGCAAACGCTGATGGCGGACAGGAACGCGTGCTGGCCAGCCAAGGGACTTCCCCGCCGTGGATCTCACTCACCGCCCCCTGGCGACCGAGCTTCCCTCCGGCCTGGTCACCCGACGGCCGGCTTATTGCGCTCGCTGCCTCGTATGTAGGGGGAGGAGGACGGATCGTCTTCGTCGACAGTGGCACTGGGTCGATGCAGGCCCTCGAAGTCCCTAACGGGGCGCTTGACGGACTCAGCTGGCTCGACGCCCGGTCGCTTGCACTCAACTATCCAGCCCAGCTCGGTGCGCCGAACCAGTTGATTCGACAGCCCTATCCCGCCGGCCCGCTGTCGAGGCTCACCAACGATCCGAATGACTACGTGGGAATCAGTGTGAGCGGCGATCGCCGCCGTCTGGTCACTAGCCGGCGGGACGCCCGCATGGATCTATGGGTCGGCGACGGCGAGGCGGCGACCGGGACCGACGTGGTGCAGCGCGTACCAGTGCCAAAGAACGTCGAACGCGTGGCGTGGGCAGGCGATCGACTGTTGTACGGCGGCGTCGTGGGCGGAAAGCCCGCAGTCTTGAAAGTGACGCCAGGCCAAAATACTCCAGAGGACGTCGTCCTCGAAGCCCTCGCGCCTGTGGCCACGAGCGATGGCGGCACCATCGTGTTCGTGTCGTCGGCCGACGGTACCCTGGACCTCTGGACCGCGGATGCGAACGGTCGGAGGAAGACCCATTTGGTTTCCTCGGTGACCGCCAATCTCGTCGCCATCACGCCCGACGATCGGTTCGTGCTCTTCACCTCGATCGCTGGTGGGCCGGTGTCGATCTGGATGGTGGCCATTGAAGGCGGCTCGCCCACGAAGCTCGCGGATGGCTCCGGCGCGGCCGTGTCACCGGATGGCCGATCGATCGCCTTCACCGCGGAGGTCAAAGGCGTCCAGTCACTGCTCGTCTGCAGTCTTCCCGGATGCAGTTCGCCGAACACGATCGGCACCGCTGGATTCAACACGGCCGTCTCTTGGACCCCGGACGGTCGCGGCGTCGCCTACGCGAAGGACGCGAATCTCTGGGTGCAGCCACTCAGTGGTGGCGCTCCACATCAGCTCACACGCTTCACCGACGGCCGCCCGATCCGATCCTTTGCGTGGTCGCGCGACGGCAAGCGACTGGCCATCACCCGATCGACCGTCACCAACGACATCGTGCTGTTCGATGGCCTGAAGTAGAAGGCCAGCTCGGGCACGTTCACTCGGTAGAGGCTGGGCTGTAGCCACCCTACAGCCATGGGTGTAGACTGGCTACACCCACGGGGAACATGCCGGCCTGGCGCCTCGTCTGAACGGAGCAGCATGAAACTGATTGACTGGATCTTGCGGCGTCGCCGTGACGATGACCTCCAGGCAGAGATTCGCGCCCACCTCTCGATGGCCACCCAGGATCGCATCGAACAGGGTGAGGACCCGCGCCATGCGCGTCTAGGGGCGTTGAAGGAGTTCGGCAACGTGACGCTGACCCGCGAGGTTACCAGGCAATCGTGGGGCGGCGCATGGCGCGAGCACCTGCTCGATCTCGCCCAGGACGTCCGCTACTCGATCCGCGTGCTGCGCCGCAGTCCCGGCTACTCGCTCGTCGTCGTCGCCGTGCTCGCACTGGGCATCGCCGCAAATCTCGCCGTGTTCAGTCTGTTCAATGCGATGGCGCTCAAGCCACTGCCTGCGGTAGATAACTCGGCGAGTCTGGGCGTGCTGGTCGCTCGTACCTCCGCTGGGCGCATTCTGCCGCTGTCGCACCCTGACTTTCGCGATCTGAGCCGCGCCCAACAGACGTTTGCCAGTGTCGCTGGTACCGAGATGGAATTCTTCAGCCTCGGTCTCGGCACGCACAGCGAGCGCGTGTTTGGCGAGATGGTGACCGGCAACTATTTCTCCGTGCTGGGCGTCAGCGCCAGTCTCGGTCGCACGCTGCTGCCATCCGACGATGTGGCTCCGGGCAAACACCCGGTCGCGGTGATCTCTGATGCGCTCTGGAAGCGCACGTTTGGCGCCGACCCGGCGGTCATCGGCAAGACCATCCAGCTCAATGCGCATCCCTTCACCATCGTGGGCGTGTCCGAACCCGGCTTCCAGGGCACTGTCGTGGGCCTCGCACTCGATCTCTTTGTTCCCGTCATGATGCAGCCCCAGCTTGGCGGGGTGGATCTGCTCGGGGACCGTCAGGCCTCGATCCTGTGGGGCCTCGGCCACGTTCGGCCCGGGTCATCGCTCGGCGCGGCAGATGCGGAAGCGGCAGTACTGTCCTCCAGATTCGATGCCGAGCATCCGGCGCGCGAAGTCGAACAACGTGCGGTGGTGATTCCTTTGTGGCAGTCCCCATTCGGCGCTCAAACATACATGCTGCCTGCCATTTCAGTGCTCGGCGCGATGGGCGCGCTGCTGCTGCTCATCGTGTGCGCCAACGTCTCGAACCTCGTCCTCGTCCGCGGTGTCAGCCGCCGCGGCGAAATCGCGGCGCGACTGGCATTGGGCGCCAGCCGGGGCCGGATTCTGCGGCTGCTGCTGGTCGAGAGCATCGTGCTCGCCGTTCCCGGCGCAGTCCTCGGGTTAGCGACGTCTCGCGCCATCGGCGCCCTGCTGCGCAACGCGAACCTGAGTTCGGCCGCGCCCGTTCCCATTTCACTCAACACGTCCACCGATTGGACGTTCGTGGCGTTCGCACTGGTCCTCTCATGTGTGAGTTCGCTGGTGTTCGGCTTCCTTCCGGCGCTGCGCAGCTCGAACGTTGATCTGGCCGGGGTCATGAAGGACGACCTCTCGCCGCGCGGCGGCTCACGCAGCCGCATGCGCAGTGCGCTCGTCGTCGCGCAGGTGGCAGTCTCAGTGCTCCTGCTCGTCGGTGCAGGATTGGTCGTGCGCAGCCTCGAGGCCGCACGGACGGCCAACGTGGGCTTCGACGAGCGGCACGTCACCGCAGTGACCGTGGAGCTCCAATCGAGCGGCTACGACGAAGCGCGCGGACGCGTGTTCTACGAGCGACTGCTCGATGCACTCCGTGCGCAGTCGGGCAATGACACGGCATCACTCGCCAGTATCCTGCCGCTGACAATGGTGGACAGCAACTCGCTGGAAATCGCCGTCGAAGGACACGAACCGCGCAAGGGCGAGGATATGCGCTTGATGGTCAACACCGTGTCACCAGGCTATCTCGACACGCTGCGTATTCCCCTGCTGGCAGGCCGCGATTTCGCGCAGAACGACGGCGACACGTCGTTGCCGGTGGCCATCGTCAACGAGACGATGGCGCGACGGTACTGGCGCACGCCGGACCAGGCCCTCGGCAACCGGATTCGTGTCGCCCGCAGACAATGGCGGACCATCGTCGGGGTCGCACGCGACATCAAGTACGCGCGACTCACGGAAGAACCGCGGCCGCATGTCTACCTCCCCGCGACGCAGAACTACTCGTCCGCGATGGTGGTCCATGTGCGTTCGCAGGACGCAGAGCCTGCGCTCCTGGCCCGGATCCGGGCGACGGTCGAGGCGCTCGATCCAAACGTCCCCCTCGTCAGAACCAACATGCTCCGGGATCAGACGCGCTCGGCCCTCTCGATCTTCTCGATGGCGGCCGGCACGCTGTCGGTGTTCGGCATGATCGCGATGCTGCTCACCGCGATCGGGACTTACGGGCTGATCTCGTATGCCGCCCGTCAGAGCACGCACGAGATCGGAATCCGTATCGCCCTCGGGGCGGATCGGCGGGATGTGCTCGGTCGATTCCTTGGACGCGGCCTCAGACTCGGCGCGGCCGGCGTCGTGTGCGGGCTTGCGCTGTCTTTGCTGATTGCGCGGATCCTGGCGAGCGTGCTCTACGGCGTCAGCCCGACCGACGTCGTCTCGTTCAGCGCCGCCCTGGCGTTGGTGATGACGATCGTCCTGGTTGCCTCGCTCATCCCTGCCTGGCGCGCATCGAGAACTGATCCGATCGCGGCGTTACGGCACCGGTAGGGCACGTCCTTTCGGACGTGCCCACCAGGCCGGTCCAAGGACCGGCCCTACGAGGTCCCGATCGCGTACAGATGACGGTCGGTGCGGATATACCAGCGTCCGTCGACGAGCGCGGGCGTGGCCAGCGTCGTTTCTTCGAGCTTGTTGACGTGCAGCACCTGGAACGTTGGTCCGGCCTTCAACACGAATGTCTCGCCTTCGTCGTTCGTGAAGAACACCTTCCCGTCGAAGGCGACTGGCGAGGCCGAGAAACCCTCGCGCGAGGCGGCGCCGAGTCTCCCTTGCCACACGACCTTCCCCGTCGTCGCCTCGAGACACGTGACGATGCTCGCCATGTCGTTGACCATGTAGAGATACTCGCCGTAGAGAATTGGCGACGGCACGAACGGTGAACCGCGCGGACTCGTCCACTGCACGTGGGTGCGGGTCACGTCGCCTTTGCCACCCGGCTTGATCGCGAGGGTTGGACCGGCGCGGCCCGACGAGCAGAACACCATCCCATATCCAACGACGGGAGTAGGAATCACCTCGTACGTCGTGCCACTGCAGCGCCACAACTCGGCGCCGGTGTCCGGGCTGTACGCCTGCACGCGCAGTTGGCTGCTGACAATGATTTCGTCGTGATCGACTACGCGAACGGCGATCGGCGTGCCCCAGCCGGTGTCGGCGTCTCGCTTGGTGCGCCACAACTCTTTGCCGCTGCGAGTGTCGAACGCGGCAATGAACGAACCCGCGAACTGATCCTGGTACAGGATCAGACGATCCTTGTAGAGCAGTGGCGAGCCGGCGGTGCCGTGATACGCCTCCATCGGCCCGAGGTCGTGATGCCAGACGAGCTTGCCATCCATGTCGAAGGCGACGAGGCCGCGAGCGCCGAACGAGGCATACACACGTTGGCCATCGGTCGCGGGTGTCGCCGAGGCGTGTCCATTCTTGTAGTGATTGCCTTGATTCGCTCGACCTGCGGGCGCAAACGCCTCCCACAGCTTCATGCCGTCGCTCCGCCGGAACGCGACGACCGAGACTCGGCGGCCGTTGTCGTAAGCGCTGGTCAGGAAGACGCGATCGCCCCACACCACAGGCGATGAATTGCCGTCACCACTGAGGGGCGTCTTCCAGCGCACGTTCTGTGTCGGCGACCATGCATCCGGATAGCCGGCGCCAGAGACGAGCCCCTGTCCCGATGGGCCTCGCCATCGTGGCCAGAACTTCGCGCCCTCGCCTTCGTCCGCCACCATGCGTACGGCTGGCGCGGCTTCTTGACCGGACAGGCTCACTGACGGCCCGACCAGCAAGATGCACGGGACGATGACTCTCAGAACGTTGCCGACCATCACCCGCTGGAAGTGTAGCAAGCTCTCTGTGCTAGTGTGCGACCTCATGTGGCAATCCTGTGCGCTCGTGTTCATCAGCAGTGCCTGCACGCTCGTCATCGAACTCATCGCCGGCCGCATCATGGCTCCATACGTCGGCGTGTCCCTCTACACCTGGACCAGCATCATCGGCATCGTGCTCGCCGGCATGTCGGTGGGCAATTACCTCGGCGGCGTCGTGGCCGACCGGACAGCGTCACGGCGCACGCTTGGCGTCATCTTCATCGCCGGCAGCGTCGCCTGCCTGTTGATCCTGGTGATCACCGATTTCGTCATCGGTCAGACATTCCGCCTGTCGCTGCTGCCCCGGATCGTCGTCTACACCACCGCCATCTTCCTGCTACCCAGCCTGGTGCTCGGCATGGTGTCGCCGCTCGTGGTCAAGCTGGCCCTTGCCGATCTCCAGCGCACCGGCAATACCGTCGGGACGATCTACGCCTTCTCCACCGCGGGATCGATTGTCGGCACGTTTCTCACCGGCTTCTGGCTGATCTCCTGGCTCGGCACGCGCAGCATCGTCTGGATCGTCGCGGGCGTGCTGCTTATTACTGGATTGGCGGTCGGCGAGTTTCACCGATCGCGCGGCCTTGGCCGGATGGCGGCCGGGCTGCTCGCGCCTGTGCTGGCGTTCGCGACGTTTGCGTTCGTGCGGGTCGGATGGAGCGCCGGCAAGTATCGCGCGCCGTGCGAAGTGGAATCCAACTACTACTGCATCCAGATCAACGAGACGTTCGAGAACGGCCGACCGGCGCGAGCCTTGATGCTCGATCGACTCATTCACAGCTATGTCGTCCTCGACGATCCCACCGCGCTCGGCTACGGCTACGAGCGCGCCTATGCCGATCTCACGCAGATGCAGCTCTCGGGCCGGCAGCAGAGCCACACGCTCTTCATCGGCGGAGGCGGCTACTCGTTTCCGCGGTATATCGAGGCCACATATCCCGGTGCCGCGGTAGACGTGATCGAAATCGATCCCGAAGTGACGAAGGTCGCGCACAACCAGCTCGGACTCGGCGACAAGACGCGTATCCGATCGTTCAATCAGGACGCCCGCACGTTTCTCATGGAATGGCCGGACCGGCAGCAATACGACGTCGTCTTCGGCGACGCCTTCAACGATCTGTCGATTCCCTATCACCTCACCACCGTCGAATTCAACCGCATCGTCCAGCAACGGATGAAGCCCGACGGGATTTATCTCGTGAACGTCATCGACAAGTTCGAGGACGGCGAGTTTCTCAAGGCCTATGCGAACGGCCTGCGCGCGGTCTTCCCGCACGTCTACCTGTTTGGCCGAGGCAGCGAGTTCCTGCCCTTCGATCGCAACACGTATGTCCTGATGGCAAGCGGCCAGCCGCTGAACCGCGCCGCCTTCGAGGCGATCACATCTACCGAAGGCATCGTCGATCGGACGGCACCGCTCGAAGAAGACCGGCTGAACGCGTATCTCAAGTCAGGCCGCGCGCTGACCCTGACCGACGACTTCGCGCCGGTAGA
>Ga0207651_10001568_pt1 | contig 10461 bp, 7 predicted proteins | sample KBSM23metaG_FD_184328 | JGI IMG/M metagenome (GOLD analysis project Ga0207651, IMG submission 184328) | Miscanthus rhizosphere microbial communities from Kellogg Biological Station, Michigan, USA - KBS M2-3 metaG (SPAdes) (version 2) | ecosystem: Host-associated > Plants > Roots > Rhizosphere >... | reverse complement strand
CAGAAACCCGACTGGAATTGCTGCGCGACAAAGCGCAGCGCCTGGCCCTGCGTCTGAACGCGGACCTGCTGCGCCAGGCGCTCGGCCGGAGGTGCCAGGAATTCGCCGGCGAGAAACGTGGCGATGGCGAGCGGGATGCCGACCCGCACGATCGCCCAGGTGATTTGCGTCAGCGACGCGCCCGAAGCGCGCATTACCGTGTACTCGGAATTGCCGACCAGCTGCGCGATCGCGAACAGCGTTCCGATCAGCGCGGCCGTCGGCATCAGCTCGTAGACGTGGCCGGGGAGGCTCAAGCCGACGAACAGCAGCGCGCGGCCGGGTGGATAGCCGTCGCGTCCGACGTTGCCGAGCTCGTGGATCAGATCGAAGAACGCGAAGAGCATCAGCAGCGCGACGAAAATCAAGGCCGTCGCATAGACCACCTCACGCCCGACGTAGCGGTTGAGCGTCTTCACGCGAGGCGGCGCCGCGGGAACCAGCCGCGCACGGACAGCCGCTTGAGGAACAGCAGGACGACGACCGCCGCCGCGACCGAATGGACGATGAGCAGCCCCGCCACCAGCGACAAGCGGCCTTGCGCAATGGTGCTCTGCATGATGTTCAGGCAGTTGCTGTACAACATGTACATGAACAACGCGATGAACAAATTGAGCGAGCGGCCCATCCGCGGATTGACGTAGGCGAGCGGGACCGCCAGCAGCACGAGCAGCAGGGCACTGATCGGCACCGATATGCGCCAGAACAGCTCGGCCCGCTCGGGCGCGCCGTCGGCCAGCGCCAGCACGTCGGTCGGCAGCGCCTTCAGCGACGCGGGCAGCGCGCGCACTTCGGCGGGCTCGATCCGGCGTCCGAGACGCTCGAACTCCGCCGTGCGGAAATCGGCGCTTCCGGGGGTTCCCTCGTAACGGCGGCCGTCCTGCAGCACGATGAAGCGGTCGCCGTTGGGCGCCTCTTCCAACCGACCCGAGCGGGCGACGGTGGTCACGTCCTTGTCGCTGTCGATCGAATGCAGGAATACGTTCTTGATCGTTCCGTCGAGCGTGTTGATGCTTTCGATGAACACGACCAGCTTCGCCTGGCGGAATTCCTTGAACAGTCCCGGCGTCAGCAGCGACAGCTCTTCGCGCGACTCGAGCTGGCGCTCGTATTCGAGCCGCCGCGCCTCGGCCCAGGGTGAAAGCCAAAGTGAGAGCGCGACGATCGCCAGCAGGAATGGCGTGGCGAACCAGAGTATCGGCTTGAGCCAGGCGGTCAGGCTCTGGCCCGAGGTCAGCCAGACGATCATCTCGCTGTCGCGATACCAGCGCGACAACGTCAGCAGGACGGTCAGGAACAGCGCAACCGACAGGAGGATGTTGAAGTAGAAGAGGGCATTAAAGCCCAAAAGAGCCAGAACTCCTTCGGGAGCCACGGTTCCCCCGGCAGCGCGGGCCAGCAGGCGCAGCACCAGATTGGTGAAGAGTATCCCCAGCAATACCAGGAAGAGTGCCACCGCTGTCGCGGTCAGTTCTCGTACCAGGCTGCGCCGGAAGACCATGACGACGGAAATATTTTGACTTTTTCAGGCCGATTTGCCGATAATGCGGTTCGTACCGCCTAAAGGCAAATTTTTCGTTCGAAGGAAGGCGATGGAATTTACCATAAAAAGCGGCAGCCCCGAAAAGCAGCGCAGCGCTTGCGTCGTCGTCGGCGTATTCGACAACCGCAAGCCGAGCCTGTCGGCCGAACTGATCGACCGGGCCTCGAACGGTTATATCAGCGAGATCATTCGCCGGGGCGACATGGAGGGCAAGCTCGGCGCGACCTTGCTGCTGCACAACGTCCGCGGGACGTTGGCCGATCGAGTCCTGCTGGTCGGCCTGGGCAAGGAGCGCGACTTTCGCGAGCGCGAATTCCGCAGCGCCATCCGCGCCGCCGTCCGCCTGCTTAATGAAACCGGGTCGTACGAGGCAGTCGTCTATCTTACCGAGGAAAAGGTCAAGCGCAGGGAAGTCGCCTGGCGGGTCGAGCACGCAGTTGTCGTCGCAATGGAGTCCGTCTACCGCTTTGACCAGATGAAAAGCCAGCCGGCCGACGTGCGCCGCCCACTGCGAAAGCTGACGCTGTCGGTGCCGCAGCGCAGCGACCTCACTGCCGGCGAGGCCGCTGCGGCGCGCGGGCTCGCGATCGCCCACGGCATGGACCTGGCGCGCGACCTGGGCAACCTGCCGGGCAACATCTGTACCCCCGCTCACTTGGCCGAGCGCGCGCAGGCGCTGGCGCAGGAATTGGGCTTCAAATGCGAGGTCTTCGAGCGCGGCAAGCTCGAAGAGCTGAAAATGGGATCGTTCCTGTCGGTGACCAACGGCAGCGATCAGCCGCCGAAGTTCATCGTGCTCGAGTACTTCGGCGGTCCGAAAAAGCAAAAGCCGCTGGTGCTGGTCGGCAAGGGGATAACCTTCGATAGCGGCGGCATCTCGCTCAAGCCCGGCGCCGACATGGATCAGATGAAATTCGACATGTGCGGCGCAGCCAGCGTTCTGGGCGCGTTTCGTGCAGTCGCCGAGCTCAAGGCAAAGGTCAACCTGATCGGCCTCGTGCCCACCTGCGAGAACATGCCCAACGGCAGGGCGACCAAGCCGGGCGACGTCGTCCGCAGCATGTCGGGGCAGACCATCGAGGTGTTGAATACCGACGCCGAAGGCCGCCTGATCCTTTGCGACGCGCTGACCTATGCCGAGCGTTACGAGCCGGCGGCCGTCGTCGACATCGCCACCCTGACCGGTGCAATGGTCATTGCACTCGGCCACGTCGCCTCCGGCCTGTTCAGCAACAGCGACAGCCTCGGACGGGCGCTGCTCAATGCCGGCGAAGACGCGTTCGACCGCGCCTGGCAGCTGCCGCTATGGGATGATTATCAAGAAGGGCTAAACAGCAATTTCGCCGACTTCGCCAACATCGGCAGTCGTGCCGGCGGCAGCATCACGGCGGCATGCTTTCTATCCCGGTTCGCCAAGAAATTCGACTGGGCGCATCTGGACATCGCCGGCGTGGCATGGAAAGAAGGCAAGGAAAAGGGCGCGACCGGCCGTCCGGTGCCGCTGCTCACCACGTGGGTGCTGTCGCAGGAGACCGCCCCGTAGCCAGCGCGAGCCATTAGCGCGCGTCACGAGGAATTCTCCGGCGGATGCTTCGATGACCTCGATCGACTTCTACACGCACGTGAGCGATCGCTTCGACGTCGTCGCCAAGCTGGTCGCCAAGGCGTTTGCGCAGCACGGCAGCGTGCGGGTCCTGACCCGCGATGCCGAGTCGACCGAGGCGCTCGATCGGATGCTGTGGATCCAGCCGGCGATCGGCTTCCTGCCCCATTGCCGGATCGGCAGCCGGCTCGCGGCCGAAACGCCGATCTGGATCGACCACCTGCTGGAACATCAGGGGCCGGCGGCGGTTCTGATCAATCTGCACGACGCGCCGCCGCCGTTTTTCTCCCGCTTCGAGCGCCTTGCCGAAGTGGTCGGTGCCGACGAAGCCGGTAGGGCCGCGGCGCGCGAGCGCTTTCGTTTCTACCGCGAACGCGGCTACGAGCTTCGCACGCATAACCTGAGCGAGCGCGGCTGATGGCGAGCGCACGCGAGCTTCTCGAGCAGGCCGACGCGCTGATGCGGCGCAACCGCGGCCGCAGCGGTGCCGATATTCCGGTGCTCACCGATGTGGTCGCAGCCGTTCCCGCGAACGACGAGGTCGAGACCGATGTGCCCGTGCTCACCGATGTGGTTGAGGCGGGCGCCGTCGATGACGCGGATCTGCCGACGGCGGTGCAGCCTTCGATGCCGCTGGAACCCGCAGAGGCAGACCAAGCACCGCCGCCACTGCAGGCTGACAGCGTGGCGATCATGCAATCGGCCGACGCAATCCCGGTTGAGTTGCCGATGGATGGCGACACGTCCGATTGGCTGGTGATGGATACGATCGACCCGTCGACGCACAGCATTACCGGCCCCGGCCCGGATACGCTCGCGGTCGTTCCACCGGTCACGCTCAGAGCCGAACCCGAACCCGAACCCGAACCCGAGTCGCCGCCTGCCGCCGCTCCCGCTCCGGTCGTCGTCGACGACTCGGCCGAGCGCGCGGCGAAGGCAGCCGCCGAAGAAGAGCGGTGGCGCGCGCTGGCCGAGCAGGTTTCGATGCAGGTATTGCAGCGGGTCGATCTGTTTACCGACACTGGCCTCAAGACCGAGCTCGCCGGGCATCTGCAGCCCATCGTCGAGCGCGCGAGCGCCGAGCTGGTCAAGGCGATCACCGAGCACGTCGGCGGTATATTGCGCACCTATGTGGCCGAAGCCATCGAGCGGGAGATCGCGCAGTGGCGGCGCGAGCACTGAAGTCGCGTCGCAAGGACGCCCGTTGCCCTCCCGGTTGCGAGCCGTGCTAGACTCCGAATCATGAATTCGTCGCACGCCCGATTCGTTTCCGCCCGTCAAGGCAAGGCTGCAGGCGTGACCGGGTACGCCGGCTTTTACTATTTCGGGACAATCTCCCGGGGCCGCGCTCGCCGATAGTTCGAAGCACCAAGTTTCAAGACAAGTCGGGCGGCCCCAAAAGGCCGCCCGAATTTTTTTTAAGGAGCCTGCAATGATTATCGTGATGCAACCCGAAGCCGGCGACGCCGAAATCGCCGCGGTCGAGGCCAGGATTCGCGCCGCCGGCCTCGAGGTCCATGTCTCGCGCGGCACCGAGCGGACGCTGATCGGCGCAATCGGCGACGAGCGCAAGCTCGATCCCGAGATGTTCGATCCGCTGCCCGGCGTCGAGCGCTCGATGCACATCCTGAAGCCATACAAGCTGGTGGCGCGGGAATGGCACAAGGCGAGCACGATCGTCGACGTCGCCGGCGTCAAGATTGGCGCGAACGCCGTGCAGGTGATCGCCGGCCCGTGCTCGGTCGAGACGCAGCCGCAGATGGACGCCGCGGCCGACGGCGTCGCGGCAGCCGGCGCGCGCTTGATGCGCGGCGGCGCATTCAAGCCGCGCACCAGCCCTTACGCATTCCAGGGCAAGGGTGTCGACGGACTTGCGATGCTCCGGGACGCGGCAGCGCGACACGGGCTGCCCATCGTCACCGAACTGATGGATGTGCGGATGCTGGATGCCTTCCTCGAGCACAAGGTCGATGTCATCCAGATCGGCACGCGCAACATGCAGAACTTCGACTTGCTGAAGGAAGTCGGGCGGGTCGACGTGCCGGTCATATTGAAACGCGGGATGAGCGCGACGATCAGCGAATGGCTGATGGCTGCCGAGTACATCGCCGCCGGAGGCAATCACCGCATCATGCTTTGCGAGCGCGGCATCCGCACGTTCGAGACCGCGTATCGCAACGTGCTCGACGTCACTGCGGTCGCAGTGCTCAAGCGCGAGACGCATCTGCCGGTCATCGTCGATCCCTCGCACGCCGGCGGCAAGGCTTGGATGGTCCCGGCACTGTCGTGCGCCGCGGTCGCGGCCGGCGCCGACGCGCTGCTGATCGAAGTGCACCCGTGCCCGTCCGAAGCGTGGTGCGACGCCGATCAGGCGCTGACGCCGGACGAGTTCGCGGGGCTGATGAACAGGCTCGATGCACTCGCCCTGGCGCTGGGACGTCGCATCGATCGTCAGGCAGCGAAAGAGGAGTCCGCCGCGCTCGCGCGCTGAGCGGGCGTGAGCATGCCAAGCGCGCAAGGCGCGTCGGATTCGTCTATAATGTCATGTTTTTACGAGATATTCCGGCAATCGCGATGACTTTAGGCAAGACCTTCGAACCGCGCGCCATCGAGGCGAAATGGTATCCGTACTGGGAAGGCCACGGCTTGTTCAAGCCGTCGTTGCGACCCGGTGTGGAATCGTTCTGCATCCAGCTTCCTCCGCCGAACGTCACCGGCACGCTGCACATGGGACACGCGTTCCAGCAGACGCTGATGGATGTGCTGATCCGCTATCACCGCATGTGCGGGGACAACACCCTCTGGCAGGTAGGCACCGATCACGCCGGCATCGCGACGCAGATCGTCGTCGAGAACCAGCTGAAGGCCGAAGGGAAGTCGCGGCAGGAGCTCGGCCGGGAAAAGTTCATCGAAAGAGTGTGGGCGTGGAAACAGGCGTCGGGATCGACGATCACCAACCAGATGCGGCGACTCGGCGCGTCGTGCGACTGGTCGCGCGAGCGCTTCACGATGGACGAAGGCCTGTCGAACGCGGTGATCGAAACCTTTGTCCGCCTTTACGAGGATGGCCTGATCTACCGTGGCAAGCGACTCGTCAACTGGGACCCGAAGCTCGGTACCGCGGTCTCCGATCTGGAGGTCGAGAACGAGGAAGCGACCGGCAAGCTCTGGGAAATCCGCTACCCGCTCGCCGACGGCTCGGGCCAGCTGACGGTGGCCACGACACGTCCGGAAACGATGCTGGGTGATGTCGCGGTCGCGGTCAATCCGGACGACACGCGCTTCGCGCATCTGGTCGGCAAGGAGGTCGCGTTGCCTCTCGCCGGGCGAAGGATCCCGGTCATCGCCGACAGCTACGTCGACAAGGAATTCGGCACCGGCGTGGTCAAGATCACGCCGGCGCACGACTTCAACGACTGGGACGTCGCCCAGCGGCACGGCCTCGCACCGATCACCATTTTCACGCTTCAGGCGACGGTGAACGACAACGCGCCGGCCAAGTATCGTGGCCTCGATCGCTATGCCGCGCGCAAGCTCGTGCTCTCCGACCTCGAGGCCGCGGGACTGCTGGCCGGCGAAAAGTCGCACAAGATGGTCGTACCGCGCTGCGGGCGCAGCGGCGAAATCGTCGAGCCGATGCTGACAGATCAGTGGTTCGTCGCGATGACCAAGCCCGCGCCGAAGACGCACGCCTGGTTTCCCGGCAAATCGTTCAAGGACATCTGCCTGCAGGCGGTCAATGCAAGCCTGCCCGATCCGCGCGGCGGCGCGCCGGCGTCGATCCGCTTCGTGCCCGAGCACTGGACGTCGACGTACAACGACTGGCTCGACAACGTCCGCGACTGGTGCATTTCGCGCCAGGTGTGGTGGGGCCATCGCATCCCGGCGTGGTACGACGACGCGGGCAAGGTCTACGTGGCGCGCAATACGGCCGACGCGGCGAAGCTGGCAGGCAAGCCAGCCAGCGCGCTCCGGCAGGACGACGACGTCCTCGACACCTGGTTCTCGTCGGCGCTGTGGTGCCATGCGACGCTGGGCTGGCCGCAACAAACGCCCGAGTTGCGGACGTTCCTGCCGAGCTCGGTGCTGATCACCGGCTTCGACATCATCTTCTTCTGGGTCGTCCGCATGATCATGATGACGACTTATTTCACCGGCGAGCGGCCGTTCCGCGACGTGTACATCAATTCGATCGTGCGCGACGAGGAAGGGCAGAAGATGTCGAAGTCGAAGGGCAATATCCTCGATCCGCTTGACCTGATCGACGGCGCCGACGTCGAGACGCTGGTCGCCACGAGCACGTCGGGGCTGATGCTGGAGAAGCAAAAGCAGTCGATCGAAAAGCGTACGCGCAAGCAGTTTCCGAACGGCATACCGGCGTTCGGGGCCGACGCGGTGCGCTTCACCTTCGCCAGCCTCGCTACGTTCGGCCGCACGCTCAACTTCGATCTTTCGCGCTGCGATGGCTATCGCAATTTCTGCAACAAGCTGTGGAACGCGACGCGATTCGTACTGATGAATGTCGCAGGAAAGGACGTCGGACTCGACGATGCGGCGCCGATATCGTATTCGCTTGCCGATCGGTGGATCGTCGCCGAGCTGCAGAACACCGAAGAGGAAGTCAACACGCAGCTCGCAGACTACCGGTTCGACCTTGCCGCCAAGGCGATCTACGAGTTCGTTTGGAACCAGTACTGCGATTGGTACGTCGAGTTGGCCAAGGTCGATCTTGCAAGTGGCGACGAGGGCGCGCAGCGCGGCACGCGGCGCACGCTGGTCCGCGTGCTGGAGACGACGCTCCGCCTTGCGCATCCGATCATTCCCTTTATCACCGAGGAGCTCTGGCAAACGCTCGCGCCGCTCGCCGGCAAGCATGGCGATTCGATTTCGGTTCAGCCTTATCCCAAGGCCGACTTCGCCAGGCTGGATCCGAAGGCGAGTACGGCCATCGCCACGCTGATGGCGCTGGTCGAGTCCTGTCGCTCACTGCGCGGCCAGATGAACATCTCTCCGGCCGCGCGCGTCGCGGCGCTGATCGCCGGGGATGTCGCCGGTGTGGGGGCGGGCGCACTGCTCGACTACCTGAAGGCGCTGGCGAAGCTTTCCGATGCGCGGATCGTCGAAGAGTTGCCGCGGTCGGACTCGCCGGTGCAGATCGTCGATCGGCTGCGGGTGATGCTCGACATCAAGGTGGATCCGGTCGTCGAGCGAGAGCGCATCGGCAAGGACATCGTCAGGCACGAAGGCGAAATCGCGCGGCTCAAGCCGAAGCTCGCCAACGCCGGGTTCGTCGATCGCGCGCCGGCCGCCGTCGTCGCTCAGGAACGGGCGCGCCTCGCCGGTCTCGAATCCACGCTGGAGAAGCTGCGCACCCAGCTCGAGCGACTGAGCGCCTGAATCGGCGGTCGCTGCGGCCGCCGGCTCGATACGCCGGGGCCGCCGGACGCACCGCGAAACTTTCGTCAATCTCGATGCCCAGGCTGCAGACCTTTCGCGCGCTCGCGCACCGCAACTACCGATTGTTTTTCTTCGGCCAGGGCCTGTCGCTGATCGGCACCTGGCTGCAACAGGTGGCAATGTCTTGGCTCACCTACCGGCTGTCGGGGTCGGCGCTGCTTCTGGGTTTCGTCACCTTCTGCCAGTACATCGCCGTGCTGTTCATCGCGCCGGTCGCGGGCGTCCTTGCCGATCGCGTCGATCGCCGTCGCGCGCTGCTGATCACGCAGTCGGTGATGCTGGCGCAGGCCGCGACCCTGGCCATGCTCGCCGCGACCGGTGTCGTCGCCGTCTGGCACGTGGCCGCGCTGGCGCTGGTGCTGGGCTGTGCGTCGGCGTTCGACATTCCGCTGCGGCACGCGATGATCGCGCGGCTGGTCGAGCACCGCAGCGAATTGCCGAATGCCATCGCGCTGAACTCGCTGCTGATCAATTGCGCGCGCGTCGTCGGTCCCGCGCTGGCGGGCGTGCTGATCGCGGCAGTCGGCGAGGCGCTTTGCTTCGGCCTGAACGCGCTGTCGTTCGGCGCGGTGCTGGTTGCGCTGGCGATGATGCGCTGGCCGGCGCGCCCGCCGGCGCCGCCGCCGCGAGGCTGGCTGCACAGCTGGCTCGAGGGTGTGCGCAGTGCGTTCGGGTTCGCGCCGATCCGCGCCGGGCTGCTGCTGATCGCGGCGATCAGCGGCACGATAGGCACCTATTCGACCTTGATGCCGGTGTTCGCCAAGGATGTGTTCGGCGGCGGCGCACGCACGCTGGGCATCCTGCTTTCGTCGGCAGGAACCGGGGCGCTGCTGGCGGCGCTTTATCTGGCGAGCCGGCACACGACGCGAGGTCTCGATCGGGTGATTCTGGTCGCCGGTGCCTGCGCGTCGCTGGCGATGCTCGCGTTCGCACACGCGTCGAGCTTCGCCCTCGCGCTGCCGTTGCTGATCGTGCTGGGCGCCGGACTGATCGCCGCGCAGGCATCGATACAAACGCTGGTGCAGACGCTGGTCGACGACGACAAGCGCGGCCGCGTGATGAGCCTTTACACGATGGCGTTTCTGGGTGCGCTGCCGTTCGGCAACCTCATGGGCGGAGCGATCGCGCGCTACGCGGGCGAGGACGTCGCGTTTTCGCTCGACGCGGTCCTCTGCCTTGCTGCGCTGTTGTTTTTCTGGCGCGCGCTGCCCGGTCTCCGGGCCGCGGCACGACCGGTCTATGCACGCCTGGGCCTGATCGGCCGCTCGGACCGACCCGGAGCGCGCGAAGACCGGCGCTAGACCTTTTCCGGCTCGCCCGCGGTGCGCTTCATCAGCAGCGCAGGAATCGGATGCGATTTGCGCGATGCCGGGCGCCCATGCGATGTCGGCGCCAGCGTGCCGGAGCCATTCACCCTCACTGCTGGACGCTCGATCAGCGGCTGGTCGGGATTACGGGTGTCGTCGACTGCATGGTCGCGCCGCGGCGGCGGCACCTCAGCGGCGCGCTCGCGCGGCGGCTTCGCCGGCCTGGCTTCGCGGGCCTGACGCGGTTCACGCACGGCTCGAGGCTCGCGCGAAACGCGCGACTCACGAGCGCCCTGCGCCGGGGCACGCTCGGCGTGCGCCGGCGCGCGTTCGGCCGGGATTCCATCGGCGGCGGCGACCGGGATCGACCGCTTGAGCATCCGCTCGATTTCAGTCAGCAGCCGTTCCTCATCGGGCGAGCAGAATGAAATCGCTTCGCCGCTCGCCCCGGCACGACCGGTGCGGCCGATGCGGTGGATGTAATCCTCGGGGACGTAAGGCAGCTCATAGTT
>Ga0207651_10001561_pt1 | contig 10479 bp, 6 predicted proteins | sample KBSM23metaG_FD_184328 | JGI IMG/M metagenome (GOLD analysis project Ga0207651, IMG submission 184328) | Miscanthus rhizosphere microbial communities from Kellogg Biological Station, Michigan, USA - KBS M2-3 metaG (SPAdes) (version 2) | ecosystem: Host-associated > Plants > Roots > Rhizosphere >... | reverse complement strand
GCCAGAGGCAGTACGCGACTGGCGCCAACGCCATCGGGGTACCCGGATGCCCGGAGTTCGCCTGCTGGACTGCGTCCATCGACAGCGTCCTGATGGTATTGATGCACAACTGGTCGATCTCGTTTCCGCTGTGGACACGAGTGATTGCGGCAGCGGCAACGCTTGACGCGGTCATCTCTTCACCTTCCTTCGCGTGCGATCGTCCAACGTCCAAACTTAGTAAGGCCACACCCACTCGGCCAGCTCCGGACGATCCGTGCCGTGCTCGTGGGCGTACGCCATGTTTTCAACGATCGCGTCTCTCATCTCCTGCTTCAGGTGCGCGGCCGTAGCGCGCAACCTCGGCACGCGGTCGATGATGTCGATGACGAGATTGAAGCGAGACGTCTCGTTCAGCATCGCCAGCTCGAGCGGTGTGTTGATGTTGCCGCGCTCCTTGTAGCCGCGGACGTGCAAGTTGTCATGCCCCTTGAAGCGGTACGCGAGGCGATGGATCAGCCACGGATAGCCGTGAAAGTTGAAGATGATCGGCTTGTCCGTCGTGAACAGGGTGTCGAACTCGCGGTCGGTCGATCCGTGCGGATGCTCGGCCATCGGCTGCAGCTTGAACAGGTCCACGACGTTGACGAACCGCAGCTTCAGGTCGGGTTGCCGGTCGCGCAGGATTGCGGCCGCGGCCAGCGCCTCCATCGTGGCGACGTCGCCGCAGGAGGCCAACACCACGTCGGGCTCAACGCCGGCGTCGGTGCTCGCGCGGGCCCAGATGCCCATGCCCTTGGTGCAGTGCACGATCGCTTCGTCGATGGTGGTGAACTGCAAGTGCTTCTGTTTGTCGGCCACGATCACGTTGACGTGGTCCTTGCTGCGCAGGCAGTGGTCTGCAACCGAGAGCAACGTGTTCGCATCGGGCGGCAGGTAGATGCGGACGACCGCCGGGCCCTTGTTGGTCACCAGATCGATGAACCCGGGGTCCTGGTGCGAGAAGCCGTTGTGATCCTGGCGCCAGACCGTCGACGTCAGCAGGATGTTCTCGGATGCCACAGATGCGCGCCAGGGCACGTGCCGGTTGCAGATGTCCAGCCATTTCGCGTGCTGGTTGACCATCGAGTCGACGACGTGGGCGAACGCTTCGTAGGTGTGGAAGAAGCCGTGGCGCCCGGTGAGCAGGTACCCTTCGAGCCACCCGAGCAGCGTGTGCTCCGACAGCATCTCCATGACGCGGCCGTCGGGCGACAGTTCGCCGCCGTCGCCGTCCTCCGGCAGCATGTCGGCCATCCACGCCTTCTTCGTAGCCTGGTACACCGCCTGCAGCCGGTTGGATGCGGTCTCGTCGGGCCCGAACACGCGGAAGGTTGTCGGGTTGTACCTGAGCACATCCCGCAGGAACTCGCCGAGCGGTTTGGTGTTTTCGAACTGCACCGCACCAGCGGCCGGAACGTTGACCGCATACTTGCGGAAGTCGGGCAGGGTCAGGTCCTTGCGCAGCAATCCACCGTTGGCGTGCGGATTAGCGCTCATCCGGCGCGTGCCTTGCGGCGCCAGCGCTCGCAGTTCAGGCCTGAACGAGCCGCCGGCGTCGAACAGTTCCTCCGGCTTGTAGCTGCGCAGCCAGTCTTCGAGCAGCTTCAGGTTGGCCGGGTTCCCACGCACGTCGGAGAACGGGACCTGATGCGATCGCCACGAGCCTTCCACCTTGTGCCCGTTGATCTCCGCAGGGCCGGTCCACCCTTTCGGTGAACGGAGCACGATCATTGGCCAGCGCGGCCGAAACGGCGTCTTGGATTCGCGCGCGGCTTTCTGAGCCGCGCGGATGTCGGCGATCGCTTCCTCCAGCGTCGCCGCCATCTTCTGGTGCATCTCGGCCGGGTCACTGCCCTCGACGAAGTACGGGGTGTAGCCATAGCCGACGAACAGCGCCTCGAGCTCATCGTGGCTGATGCGCGAGAGCAGCGTGGGGTTCGCGATCTTGTAGCCGTTCAGGTTCAGGATTGGCAGGACCGCGCCGTCGCGGACCGGGTTCACGAACTTGTTGGAATGCCACGCCGTCGCGAGCGGACCCGTTTCCGCCTCGCCGTCGCCAACAACGCACGCGACGATCACATCCGGGTTGTCGAACGCCATCCCATACGCGTGCGAAAGGCTGTACCCGAGCTCGCCGCCTTCGTGAATGGAGCCCGGCGTCTCCGGTGTAACGTGGCTGCCGATATGGCCGGGGAAGGAGAACTGCTTGAAGAACTTGCCCATGCCTTCCTCGTCTTGGCTCTTGTCCGGATAAATCTCGGAGTAAGTGCCTTCGAGGTACGCGGGGCCGAGGACGCCGGGCGCTCCGTGGCCCGGCCCGGCCACGAAGATGACGTCGAGATCGTCCTTGCGAATCAGACGGTTCAGGTGCACCCACACGAACGACAGTGCGGGGCTGGCGCCCCAATGTCCGAGCAGCCGATGCTTGACGTGCTCGGGCCGCAGCGGCTCCTTCAGCAGCGGGTTGTCCCGCAGATAAATCATCCCTACTGACAGGTAATTGCACGCGCGCCAGTACGCGTCCATCAGCTGCAGTTCCTGTGAGATCGAGCTCGTGACGGTCGGCTGCGGCGCCGGCGGTCCTTCCTTCAGCATCTGTGTCTTCACGGTCTTGCTCCTCTTCGGCGCAACGGCGCCGGAATGTCGAATCTCTCCGCGGCTACGCGGCCAAGGGCACCGCTTCCATGGCGGCGGTGTAGCGTCCGTACGCCGCCGCGACGTTGTACCGAGCACGGTTGTAGAACGCACGCTGCGCCGCCGCCAGGTTGGCGTCGAGCCCTCCCCACGCCGTGAGCGCCTCATCCTGCAGGGCACGGCCATAGGAAAACGTGAGCGTCCACGGCTTGGGCTCTGGCTGCTGGTTGATGAGGCTCAGGTGCAGCGTTGCCGCGAGGTAATCCTGTCCTCCCGACAGAAACACGATCCCCGGCACTGCGGCGGGGGCATGCCGACGCAGGCATCGCACGGTCGCCGCTGCCACCGCACCGGCCGGCGCAGGCGTCGGGCACGATGCACCCGCGATGACCATGTTCGGTCTCAGCAGCATCCCCTCGAGACGCACGCGCTGCTCGAAGAGCTCGTCGAACACGGTTTGCAATACGCGCGCGGTGACATCCGCGCAGCGCTCCTGCGAATGCGTGCCGTCCATCAAGACTTCGGGTTCGACGATCGGGACCAGGCCCTGCTCCTGACAGAGCGCTGCATAGCGCGCGAGTGCATGCGCGTTGGCCCGCACGCACGCCGTGCTCGGCTGCCCATCGCCCATGGCGATAACGGCACGCCACTTTGCGAAACGGGCGCCCATCGCGTAGTACTCCCTGAGCCGCTGCGGCAGGGTGTGCAGCCCCTCGGTGATGCGCTCGCCTGGGGAGCCGGCGAGCGGCTTGGTGCCATCGTCCACTTTGATGCCGGGGATGATCCCCTGCTCCGCCAACAGGGCGGGCAGCGGGATGCCCGCGGAGCTGCGCTGACGAATCGTCTCGTCCTGCAGGATCACGCCGCCGATGAACTCGGCGATGCCGCTCGTCATGAAGAAGAGCTCGCGATAGGCGCGCCGGCTGTCTGGTGTGGACGGGATGCCATGAACGCTGAAGCGCCTGGTCAACGTGCCCGGCGTCTCGTCTGCCGCCAGAATGCCTTTGCCGTTCGCGACAATCGAGTGCGCGATGAGTGCCAAATCAGTCGTGCTCATGACGTTTCCTTCTCCACAGTCCCGAATCCCACATTCCGAGATGCCAATTGCCTCGGCCTTTCACGGGTAGAACACCAGCGGCGCGCGGCCACTGTCGGTGAGCGGAATGTCCGTGCTCCCCGTATGCCGGCCGTCAGGGTCCACTCGGTCTCGCCGTGCCGGATGAGCACGGCCCGCCGCAGCGGTACGTGCCTCCTCGGCATCGGCGGTGACAAGTGCCGCCAGATTGCGGAGCGCTGGCAAGGTCGCTACGGACTTGGTCGTCATCACAGGAGTCCTGCCAGCGCCGCTGCAACAATCGCGCGGCCTTCCTGTTGGATGTGCCGGAGATGTTCGAGACCGCGGAAGCTCTCCGCGTATAGCTTGTAGACCGCTTCGGTGCCTGACGGGCGCGCCGCGAACCACCCGTGGCGCGTGATCACCTTGAGCCCGCCGATCGGAGCGCCGTTGCCCGGCGCGGTGGTCAGCAGCACCTCGATGGGATCGCCGGCGAGCTCCGTCGCGTGGACAGCGTCCGGCCCGAGTGCCAGGAGCGCGACCTTCTCCTCGGGAGTTGCCGGCGCGTCGATGCGTTCGTAGGCCGGCGTCCCGAGCTCACGTGTCAGATCACCGTACAACTCGGCGGGATCGCGGCCAGTGCGCGCGGTGAGTTCCACCGCGAGCAAGTTCATGATGATCCCGTCCTTGTCGGTGGACCACACCGTGCCATCGCGGCGCAGGAACGACGCTCCCGCGCTTTCCTCACCGCCGAACCCGAGCGATTTCTCGAGCAGTCCCGTAACGAACCACTTGAACCCGACCGGCACCTCGACAAGCGTGCGTCCCGCGCGCGCGGCAACGCGGTCGATCATGCTGCTGCTCACGACGGTCTTGCCGACGGCCGCGTCGCCACTCCACCCGGACCGGTGCGCAAAGAGGTACGCGATCGCCGCTGACAGGTAGTGGTTCGGATTCATCAGCCCCGCCGGCGTCACCACGCCGTGGCGGTCGGCATCCGGGTCGTTACCGACGGCGAGGTCGTAGCAATCCGCGAGGGCAATCAGCCTGGCCATCGCGTGCGGTGACGAGCAGTCCATGCGGATCCGGCCGTCCCAGTCGAGCGGCATGAAGCTGAACTCGGCGTCCACTTGATCGTTGACGACCCTGATGTCTACGGCATGCCGCTCCCCAATGGCATGCCAGAACGCGATGCTCGCGCCGCCCAGCGGATCGACGCCGACATTGAGCCCAGCGCTGCGAATGGCGTCCATGTCAATGACCGAAACGAGATCGGGGACATACGCCCCGATGTAGTCGTGTCTATGGATCGTCGAGGCCAGCCTGGCGCGTCCGTAAAGGAGGCGAGGCACGCTGTCGGCGCCCTGCGCGAGCAGCGCGTTGGCGTGGTCCTGGATCCAGCGGGTGGTGGCCGTATCGGCGGGACCGCCCGTCGGCGGGTTGTATTTGACGCCTCCGTCTTCCGGCGGATTGTGCGACGGCGTCATGACGATGCCATCGGCAAGACCCGAGGTGCGGCCGCGATTCCACGAGAGGATGGCGTGCGAGATCACAGGGGTCGGCGTGTAGCCCCCGTTGCAGTCGATCATGGTCTCGACGCCGTTGGCCGCCAGCACTTCGAGTGCCGAGATGAAGGCGGCACCGGAGAGCGCGTGTGTGTCCTTCCCGAGGTACAACGGGCCGTTGATGCCATGCTGCGTCCTGTATGCGCAGATCGCCTGAGTGATCGCGAGCACGTGCGCCTCGTTAAACGTGCGCGTGAGCGACGACCCGCGGTGGCCGCTCGTGCCGAAGCTGACGCGCTCCTCGGGATTTGCCGTATCGGGGCGCTCGTTGAAATAGCGATCCACCAGATCGCCGACACCGATGCGTCGGTCAATCGATGGCGAAGCCCCCGCAGAAGGATGGGCGACCATCAATGGCTCCCGTCTTCTGCCTCGGCCAGCGGCGCGAGCAGCAGGACGCACGACCATGGCTGCACGTGATAGCTGTCGCCAGTTACCGGCGGCCCGTCCCCCGGCGCGCAGAAGTCGTCGGGAGACGACAGCGCCGTGTCCACCAGTCGGTGCCATCGGAGCGGTTGGTCGCCGCCGCGCGGCAGCTCGAACGCGAGCGGCTCCCAGTACGCGTTGAACATGCCTTGGAGCACATACGGCCAGTGCGGTGAGTGCGCCGTGAACGCCAAGGAGTGCGAATGGTCGCTCCAATCGGGCTGGCCGAGTGCCACGCCGTGCCAGTCGAGATGCGACCGCTGCAGCAGCTGATTCAAGGAATACGGCGTGCTCTCGTCCACAACGCCTGGCGCCAGGCGGGCTCGTGCGAGCCGCTTGACGAAAGCGTGCAGATCTGCGTGCCGCTCGAGCAGCCGCCAGTCGAGCCAGGTCGTCTCGTCGTCAATGCAATAGGCGTTGTTGTTGCCGCCCTGGCTGCGGCGCATCTCGTCGCCCATGAGCAGCATTGGCGTTCCCACAGCCATCAGCTGCACCGTCAGGAAGTTCTTGATCTGTCGGCTGCGCCGCGCCTCGACTTCCGGATCCTCCGTGGGCCCCTCGACACCGCAGTTCCAGCTCGAGTCGTCGGCGGTACCGTCACGGTTGTCCTCGCCGTTCGCCTCGTTGTGCTTCTGGTTGTAAGAGACCAGGTCATTTAGCGTGAAGCCATCGTGGCAGGTGACGAAGTTGACGCTCTGCTCGGGTTCGCGCTCTTCGTGCGCATACAGGTCCGGGCTGCCCAGCAGCCGCGTGGCGAACGCGGACACAGTGCCCCTGTCGGCCTTCCAGAACCGTCGTACGTCATCGCGGAAGCGGCCGTTCCATTCCTGCCACGTGTCGCCGACGAAGCTGCCCACCTGATAAAGCCCGGCGGCGTCCCAGGCCTCGGCGATCAGCTTGGTGCCCGCCAGCATCGGATCGGACTCGATGTCCCAGATCACCGGCGGGTTCCGCACCGGCTGGCCGGTCTCGTCGCGCGACAGTATCGAGGCGAGGTCGAAGCGGAACCCATCGACGTGCATCTGGGTGACCCAGTAGCGGAGGCTGTCCTGGATCAGGCGGCGGACGATCGGCTGATTGGCGTTCAGCGTGTTGCCGCAGCCGGTAAAATCGGCGTAGTACGACTTATCCTGCTGGAGGGTGTAGTAGAACTCGTTGGCGAGACCACGGTAGCAAAGGGTCGGCCCGCGATGGTCTCCTTCGGTTGTGTGATTGAACACCACGTCGAGGATGACCTCGATGCCAGCGCGGTGCAGCGCCTTGACCATGTCGCGGAACTCGTCGAGCACGCCGAGCGCGTCGGGCCGCGAGCTGTACCCGTGGTGAGGCGCGAAGAACGACACCGGCTGGTATCCCCAGTAGTTGCGGCGTTCGGCCGGTGCATCCTGGCTATCGAACTGGAAAACGGGCAACAGCTCCACCGCCGTGACGCCAAGGTCGCGCAGGTACGGAATCTTCTCGATGACACCCACGAAGGTTCCACGCCTGGCGCTCGACACTTCGGAGCTTGGGTGCTGGGTGAAGCCGCGCACGTGCATCTCGTAAACGATCGTGCGGGCAAAGGGCCGCCGCAGCGGCCGATCTCCCTCCCAGTCGTACGCGTCGGGCGCGGCGACGACGCTCTTCATCGCCGCGGCGCAGTTGTCGCCGGGTCGAACGGCAGCGCCGCGGTCGTACGAGGCCGGCACCGCGACGGCGAGTCCATACGGATCCACGAGCACCTTCCGGGGATCGAACCGCAAGCCCCGTTCAGGCGCGAACGGCCCGTGGGCGCGGTAGCCGTATACCTGGCCCGGCTGCAGGTCGGGTACGAATGCGTGCCAGTAGTGATAGGTCCGGTGGCTGCGCGGGTCGAGCGCGACGATGCGTGACGGTTCCCCTGCCTGCGCATCATCGAAGAGCAGCAGCTCGATGGCCGTGGCACTCCTCGAAAACACACTGAAGTTCACGCCGTCCGGCCTTGCGGCAGCGCCAAGCGGCGCGCTGCTTCCAGCTGTCTGGTTCCACGTCTTCATCGTGCTGGCTCGAAGGGCGTCGCCGGTTCGATGTCCCAGATGTCGCGACAGTACTCACGAATCGACCGGTCCGACGAGAAGCGGCCGACGCGCGCGCAGTTGAGGATCGACATTCGCGTCCAGTTCTGCTCGTCGCGATAGGCCTCGCCGACCCGTTGCTGACAATCTATGTATGGCTGATAGTCGGCGAACAGCAGATACTCGTCCTGGACGAGGAGCGACTCCACGAGGGGCCGGAACAGCTCGCGGTCGCCGTTCGAAAACTCTCCGGCGTCGATGAGGTCGATCGCCTCGTGCAGCTCCGGGTTGTTCTCGTAGATGGCGCGCGGCCGATGGCCGGCGGCTTTTGCCGCCGCGACCTCGGCAGCGGTCAGACCGAACAGGAAGAAGTTCTCCGCGCCGACGGCCTCGCGGATTTCGATATTGGCGCCGTCCAACGTTCCGATGGTCAGCGCGCCGTTCATCGCGAACTTCATGTTGCCGGTCCCTGACGCCTCCTTGCCGGCCGTCGAGATCTGCTCGGAGAGATCCGCGGCCGGGTAGATATGCTGGCCGTTCTTCACGTTGAAGTCTGGAAAGAAGACGACCTTCAGCTGCGGTGACACGCGCGGGTCGCGGTTGATGACGTCGGCGACACCGTTGATCAGCCGGATGATCAGTTTGGCCATCCGGTAGCCGGGCGCGGCCTTGCCACCGAAGATCATGGTCCGCGAGGGACCGTGATCGCTCCCGCCACGTGCGATGCGGTTGTAAGCGGTGATCAGGTAGAGGACGTTCAGGTGTTGCCGCTTGTACTCGTGCAGCCGTTTCACCTGCACGTCGAAGAGCGACTGCGGATCCACGACGATGCCCGTGCGCTGGCGGATCAGGGCGGCGAGCCGGCTCTTGTTGGCGCCCTTCACCGCGCGCCAGTCCGCCTGGAAGCCGGCATCGGCCGCGAACGGCTCGATGCGAACGAGCTCCGACTCCAGATCCGACATCCAGCGCTCCCCGATCGTACGCGTGAGGAGCGCTGCCAGGCCGGGATTGCTCAGCGCGATCCATCGTCGCGGAGTGACGCCGTTGGTGACGTTGCAGAACTTTTCCGGAGACACCCTGTAGAAGTCGCGGAGCACCGTCTCCTTCAGGAGCTCGCTGTGCAACGCCGCGACGCCGTTGATGGCGTGGCTGCCGGCGCTGGCGAGGTGCGCCATCCGGATGGCGCCACCTCCGCTTTCGTCGACGAGCGACAGCCGGCGAACCAGGTCGTCGTCGCCCGGTACCTGCTGCCGCACCCTGTCGAGGAATCGGCGGTTGATGTCATACACGATTTCGAGATGGCGTGGCAGGACCTTGCCGAACAAGGGCACCGGCCACCGCTCCAGCGCTTCGGCCATCAGCGTGTGGTTCGTGTATGCGCAGGTGCGCTCGGTGATCGCCCATGCGGCGTCCCACTCCATGCCGCGCTCATCGACCAGCAGCCGCATCAGCTCGGCGACCGCGATCGAGGGGTGCGTGTCGTTCAACTGGACGGCCCAGCACGATGAGAACTCCTCCAGCCGCCGCCCGCCCGCCAGGTGTAGCCGGATCATGTCCTGCAGCGAGCACGAGACGAAGAAGAACTGCTGCGCGAGGCGCAGCATCTTGCCGGCCTCCGGCTCGTCGTTGGGATAGAGCACCTTGGTGATAGTTTCGGAGAGGACCTTCTGGTCGACAGCGCGGTAGTAGTCCCCGGTGTTGAAGGCGTCGAAGTCGAACGACTCGGTCGCCTCTGCCTTCCAGAGCCGCAGGAGGTTCGCGGTCGGCATGTGGAACCCGGACACCGGCGTGTCATAGGCGACACCCTTCACGCACTTTTCCGGAATCCAGCGCACACGGTCCCTCCCGTGGTCGTCGACGCCGTGCTCGGTGCGTCCGCCGAACCTGACCTCGTACGCGTGATGTTCAGGGCGGGCGATCTCCCACGGATTCCCAAGCTGCAGCCACTTGTCAGTCATCTCGACCTGGTGCCCATCACGGATCGACTGATCGAAGATGCCGAACTCGTAACGAAGGCCGTAGCCGATCGCGGGAACGCCCAGTGTCGCCAGCGAATCCATGTAACAGGCCGCGAGACGGCCGAGACCGCCGTTGCCGAGGCCTGGCTCCTCTTCTTCCTGCAGCACGTCGTCGAGGTTCTGCCCGAACCGGGCGAGCGCCTTCGCGGCGGCGTCTCGAATCCCGAGGTTGATCAGGTTGCTGCCAAGGTGGGGGCCGGTCAGAAACTCCGCCGAGAGATACGCGACCACCTTCGCCCGCGACTCCAGCACGGCACCGAGCGTCGTCAGGTAGCGATCGAGCAGGCGATCGCGAACCGCCAGCGCCAGCGCCATGTACCAGTCGTGCCGGCTCGCATCGGCGAACGGAACCGCTTGCTCGTAGTGCAGCTTGTCGGCGATGGCGGCGGCGATGGCCTCGTCGCTGAGACCCGTTCGAACGGAGCGCTCGTCACGTTGCGCGGTTGGCGTGGAGGAGTCATGGCTGTCGTCTCGAACGTCCATGACCTTGACGGGTCAGCACCATTCGTTCCGAAGCGCCCACGCCGCGGATTCCACGTCATTTTGCGGTGACGCAAGACGGCGGGTGCACATCGGCGAGCACCGTGGGCGTTTCTGCGCATCGCCACCGAACGCGCGACGACAATAGGAACGGCGTCCCGCGGGCGCTGGCGCTTCGCTTGCGTTAATCGGCCGCATGACGACGCACCGTCAGGTCCTGACGATTAACGCCGGCTCATCGAGCGTGA
>Ga0207651_10001560_pt1 | contig 10481 bp, 10 predicted proteins | sample KBSM23metaG_FD_184328 | JGI IMG/M metagenome (GOLD analysis project Ga0207651, IMG submission 184328) | Miscanthus rhizosphere microbial communities from Kellogg Biological Station, Michigan, USA - KBS M2-3 metaG (SPAdes) (version 2) | ecosystem: Host-associated > Plants > Roots > Rhizosphere >... | reverse complement strand
GGGATCGTCATCGTCGGCGGTGATGAAGTTGAACGAGAGGTCCAGGGCCAGCGAATCGAGCTCGTAGCGATAGCCGAGGCCGAACCCCGGCCCACCGGTGGCGCTGGCGCCCCACATCGCGCCGTAGCCGAGCCGCAGGTACCACAACGAATCGGCCTGGACGCGGTTTGGCGCCTGCTGCGCCGAGACCACGTTCGACCGGTCGACGGTGTTGTTGGCCGTGTTCAGCGGCTGGCCGGTGATCATCGATCGGATCATCTGGCTATAGACGGCGGGAATCTCCTCGATCGCCCGCGCCGACATCTCGCGGTAGCCCTGCGGTCCCTGCATGAACACCGTGATGCTGTTGCCGAGACGCACGTGATAGACGACGTACGTCCCCATGCAGTTCTGATCGGAGACGGCGATCCCCTGCTGGTGTAGCGCCTGCCCGAGCAAGATGCGGGTGGCGTTGCGATCCTGTTCGGACAAGGTGTCGCGCGTCGTGTCGACGGCGACGCAAACGTCGGCCGATGCGCTACGGGCGGCGAGGAGGACAGCTGCTACTGCGAAAGTGGCGAAGGCTTTTTTCTGCATGAGCATGGATGCCATCGGCAGCAAGGCGCATGCCCTGGAGCGGCGCTGCGCGTTGGCGGGGCAGCTTGCAATGATCACAGCGACTTGCAGGAGCGAAGCGCGGCGCGCCCGCACGGTACCCGGGCGAAAGTGTCAGCAATTTCACGGGGCGTGAACCGCGACACACACCGCGCGTGTCCCACCTTTCCCGTCAGAGATTCGATTGTCTGGGGGCGGGACGCGCGCCGAAGATGGCCGTGCCGACGCGGACGATCGTTGCACCGTGGGCCACTGCGACCTCCAGGTCGTCGCTCATCCCCATCGACAGCTCGCGCAGCGTAACGTTGGCGCGTGACTGGGCGGCCTCGCGATCGCGCAGCGCGCGTAGCGCTTCGAAGTGCCGCGCCGCTTCGCCGAGCGGCGGGATCAACATCAGGCCCTCGCAGCGGGCCCACTTCATGGCGGCGAAGCGATCGAGCAGCGCCGGCAGGTCTTGCGGTGAGACGCCGCGCTTTTGTTGCTCGCCGGCGACGTTCACCTGGATCAGGCATGGCTGGCTGACCCCGCGCGCCTCGACCGCGTCGAGCAGCGCCGCGGAATCGACGGAGTGCAGCATCGCCACGCGTCCGGCGACGTACTTGAGCTTGTTGCTCTGCAGCGGCCCGATGAAGTGCCACTCGGGCGGCGCCGGCAGCGTCGTATCGTCCGCGAGCAGCGCCAGCTTGTCGCGTAGCTCCTGGGCGTAGTTCTCGCCGAACGCACGCTGGCCGGCCGCGAGGGCAGCGCGGATATCGTCCGCCGGCATCTTCTTGCTGACCGCGATCAGGCGGACCGAGCCGACGGGACGGCCGGCGTCTTGCTCGGCGCGCGCGATGCGGTCGCGGACCCGCGCCAGGCCGTCGGCGATCTGCTGCGCGCGGTCCATGTCCTCAGCGGCTGTTGCCGAAGCCGGCGGGCGGGTAGTGCGGCAGGGCCTCGAGCGCCTGCAGGTCGGCGAGCAGCTCCGACACCGGCAGGCCGATGACGTTCGTGTGCGAGCCGCGCAGCTCAGTGACGAACGCGCCCGCGATCCCCTGCACCGCGTAGCCGCCCGCCTTGCCCTGCCATTCGCCGGACGCGACGTACGCGTCCAGCTCGCCTGGCTGCAGCGACCGAAACAGGACGGCGGTCGTCACCGCGCGTTCGATCGTCTTGCCGCGGCAGCGGATGCGGTACGCCGTGGTGACGTCGTGCCGCCGTCCGGCCAGCCGGGCCAGCATCGCGCGCGCGTCGTCCGCGTCGGTCGGCTTGCCCAGGATCTGTCGGTCGGCGATGACGATCGTGTCGGCGCCGACGACGGGCAGGTCCGGCGCCGCCGCCGCGGCCGCTCCGCCGTCCGCCACGGCGTCGCACTTGGCGGCGGCGATGCGCTTGACGTAATCGTCGGCGCGCTCGCCGGGGAGAGGCGTCTCGTCGATCTCGGCGGGCACGATCACCAGCGCCAGCCCCATGCGCTCGAGGAGCTCACGCCGTCGGGGTGACGCGGACGCGAGGATCAGATCTGCTTGCGCCATCGCGGGTGCTTCTACCACGCAGATCACCGAGCGGTGTGCACAGCAACCAGCCCGAACCCGCGTCCGACAACGCGCGCATGCGTAAACGCTTCGCGTTCTTGTCGGCGTTCGTGATGCTGTCCGTGGCGTGCGCCCCTGATACCGATCTGACGCGGATTCCGGCTTCGGGAATCGGCTCGCCGGCGCTGGCCGTCGCGGGCGCCGCGCTGCTCGACCCCGCCCCGGGAACGGCCGACGTGCCGACGAACCTCGCGGCGATCGTCGTGCGCTTCGCGGCGCCAGTGGTCTGGGGGCCGCAGGGGGTGCGCGTTTGCGACGTCGCATCACAGCCTCCTCAGCCCAGCGCCTGCGACGGTGGTGTCTGCTATCGCGCCGCCCTGGTGGCGGAGCTCGCGGCCGGCACGACCTGCCAGGTGGCCATCGGCGCGGCCACGACCGCGGCCGGCGGCGAGGACCTTGGCGGCGGCGCGCTGGGCAGCTTCGACGTGGCCGCCGGTCGGGACGACAAGCCGCCGGTGCTGGCGGAGGCGACGATCGATGCCGCGGGGCCATGCGCGGCCGTACGCTTCGCGACCGACGAGCCGGCGGCGGCGACGGTGGTGATCGCGGCGGCGGGGAGCGAAGTGTCGCGCACGCTCGGCTGGGGACAGACATCGTTTGATGCGGCGATGGCGCTCCTATCGCTGCCGCCTTCGATCGCGGCGACCGCGACGATCACCGTCACCGATCGCGCCGGCAACGTCACCGTGGCGCCGGTGCTGGAGTTTCAAACGCCGCCCGCGTTGCCGGCGGTGGCCATCACGGAGGTGCTCGCGAACCCGGCCGGTCCCGAACCGGGGCAGGAATACGTCGAGCTCTGCAACCTCGGCGCCGAGTCGGTGGCGCTCGCCGACCTGCGCATCGAAGACAGCAAGGGAGGCGACGACCTCCCCGACGAGACGCTGCCGGGCGGTGGCTACGCCCTGATCGTGCCGTCCACCTATGTGCCGGGACAGGCCGGCGACCCGGCTCCGCGCGCCGGCACGCTGCTCCTGCGTGTCGACGCGCGCATCGGCTCCGACGGGCTGAGCAACGCCGGCGAAGCGGTTCGTCTCATGCAGGGGCAGGTCCCGATCTCGACCTACGGCGGCTGGGTCGCCGTGTCTTCGTCCGGCTGGTCGGGCCAGGCGGTGCACCGGCTCGACCCAGCGGCGTGCGACGACGCGCAGGCCTGGAACCGTACGCCGATGCCGCCGACGCCCGGCGCCGGCTTGTGATAGTTATTAGCCAGCATGTCTGGCCACAATCGCTGGTCCAAGATCAAGCACAAGAAGGAAGCGACGGACTCCAAGAAGTCCAAGGTCTGGACCAAGATCATCAAGGAGCTGACGGTGTCGGCGCGGCTCGGCGGTGGCGACATCAACGCCAATCCCCGGCTGCGCGCCGCGGCGGACAAGGCCCGCGGCGTGAACATGCCCAACGACACCATCGACCGGGCGATCAAGAAGGGCACCGGCGATCTCGAGGGCATCACCTACGAGGAGTTCAACTACGAGGTGTTCGGCCCCGGGGGTACGGCGCTGCTGGTCGAGATCATGACCGACAACCGCAACCGCACCGCCAGCGAGATCCGCAGCGTGATCTCCCACCACGGCGGCAACCTGGGCGCGGCCGGCTCGGTCGGCTGGATGTTCAAGAAGCAGGGGCTGATCGTCTACGAAAAGGCGGCGGTCGACGAGGAGAAGCTGACCGACCAGGCGATCGAGCTCGGCGCCGAGGACATCCGCACCGAAGGTGAATCGCTGGTCGTGGTCACCGATCCCAAGGAGTTCGAGCGCATCCGGGAGGCGCTGGCGAAGGCCGGGCTGCCGCAGCCGGTGCACGCCGAGGTGACGATGGTTCCGCAGAACACGGTGAAGCTGACCGGCAAGGAGGCCGTCGGCGCCGTCAAGCTGGTGAGCGCGCTGGAGGACAGCGACGACGTCCAGAACGTGTATTCGAACATGGACGTCGATGAATCCGTGATCGAGGGCGTCGGCTGACAGGGCAGAAGCCGTTGCGAATCTTGGGCATCGATCCCGGTTCGCTACGCCTCGGATACGGCGCCATCGAATGTTCGGGCGCAGGGGCGTCCACCGTCCGCTACGTCGAGTGCGGCGTCATCTCCGCCTCGGCGAGCAAGGGACGCCACGCGCGGCTGGCGGAGATTGGCCGCGGGCTGCGTGACGTCCTCGCCGAGATCCGGCCCGACGCCGTTGCCATGGAAGATGTGTTCTACGGCGTGAACGTGCAGTCGACGCTGGCGCTGGGCGAGGCGCGCGGCGTGGCGATGTTCGTGGCAGCGGAGCTGGGCCTGTCGATCACGGGCTATCCGCCCGCGACCGTGAAGCAGGCAGTGGTCGGGCATGGACGCGCGACGAAGCAGCAGGTGGGCTACCTGGTGCGCGCGTTGCTGGCGCTGCGTCGTACGCCGGAGCCGGACGCGGCCGACGCGCTGGCGATCGCGATCTGTCACGCGCGGCGGCAAAGCGTCACGCGGCGCGCGAGGAGCCGCGCGTGATCGCCTACCTCAAGGGCAACGTCCGTGACAGCGACGGCGACGTGACGGTCATCGATGTCGCCGGCGTCGGCTATCAAGTGATCGTCAGCGCCGCGACGGTGGCGTGGCTGCCGACGAGCGGCGAAGTGGAGCTGTTCGTCCACACCCACTTCGTGAAGGACGAGCCGCTGCGGCTGTATGGTTTCAAGGACACGGCCGAACGGCGGCTGTTCCAGACGTTGATTGGCGTGCAGGGTGTAGGACCGCGCGTCGCGCTCGCGCTGCTCGCGGGTCTCGACGTCGCCGAGTTGGTGCGCGCCATAGCGACCGCGGACGTCAACCGGCTGACGCAGATCAAAGGGGTAGGGCGCAAGACCGCCGAGCGGCTGGCGCTGGAGCTGCGCGAGAAGATCTTGATGCTGCCGTCGGCCGCGGGCAGGCCGGCGGCCCCGGCGACCGCTTCCGGTGGCCGCGTCCCCGCCGGTCCGCTGGGCGACGTGTACGGCGCGCTCGCGCAGCTCGGCTACAAGCCTGGAGAGATCGAACCGCTGGTCGACGCGATGGATGCTGCGCGCCCGGTCGCTGACCTGGTGCGCGACGCGCTCGGGGCGCTGCGGAAGCGATAGCCGATGGCACGCAAGCGACACGATGACGACGACAGCGCTGAGGGCAGCGCCGAGCCCCAGCGGCTAGTTTCGGCCGCCCCCGATCGCGACGAGGACGCGGCGCTGCGGCCGCGCAGCTTCGCGGAGTTCGTCGGCCAGAAGAAGATCGCCGAGAACATGGCCGTCTACGTTCAGGCGGCGCGCAAGCGCGGCGACGCCCTGGATCACGTCCTGCTGACGGGGCCGCCGGGGTTGGGCAAGACGACGCTGGCCTATCTGCTGGCGCGCGAGATGGGGACGGAGGTGCGCGTGACGTCGGGGCCGGCGTTGGAGCGCAAGGGTGACCTCGCGGGCATCCTGACGTCGATGGCTCGTGGCGACGTCCTGTTCATCGACGAGATCCACAGGTTGCAGCCGGTGATCGAGGAGAGCCTGTATCCCGCGATGGAGGACTTCCGCATCGAGCTGGTCACCGGCGCCGGGGCGGGGGCACGCGCCATCCCGCTCGGCATCGAGCGCTTCACGCTGGTCGGCGCGACGACGCGAACCGGGCAGCTGGGCTCGCCGTTGCGCTCGCGCTTCGGCATCGTCGAGACGTTTTCGTTCTACGACGCCGACGAGCTGACGACGATCGTGCGCCGTTCGGCGCGCCTGCTCGGCATCCCGATCGAAGACGCCGGGGCCGAGGAGATCGGCCGGCGCGCACGCGGCACACCGCGCATCGCCAACCGGCTGTTGCGCCGCATCCGCGACTTCGCCGACGTGCGCGGCGACGGGCGCATCACGCGCGACGTCGCCGAATATGCCCTCGGCCGCCTCGAGGTCGATGAGGCGGGCCTCGATGCGGGCGATCGCAGGCTGCTCGCCACGATCGTCAAACGCTTCGACGGCGGCCCGGTCGGCATCGATTCGCTCGCGGCGTCACTGGCCGAAGACCGCGACACGCTCGAGTTCGTCTACGAGCCGTATCTGATCCAGGAAGGTTTCTTGATCCGCACGCCACGCGGCCGCCAGGCCACGAAGCGCGTCTACGAGCACCTGGGCCTGCCGCCCCCGTCCCGCAACCAGGGCTCGCTCTTCTAGCTGGTTGGACTTCTAGACGGTGCCGTGAAACACGGTGCGCGCCGGGCCGCGCATGACGACGCCCGAGTAGTCCTTGGCGACCGTGATGCCGAGCGTACCCCCTGGCAGGTGCACGAGCGTCTCAGCGCCGGGCGCCAGCCGTTCTTCCAGTCCGGCCGCGACAGCCGTGGCGCAGGCCCCGGTGCCGCACGCCATGGTGAGGCCGCTGCCGCGCTCCCAGACCCACAGGTCGATTTCACGTTGCTCACGTCCCTGCTCGCCGCCACGAACGCGGGCGAACTCGACGTTGGTGCGCTTGGGAAACCGTTCGGCGGTCTCCAGCGCCGGTCCGTAGCTCATGGCCAGCGCGCGCAGATCAGTGTCGGGCTCATCAACGAAGATGACCGCGTGCGGGTTGCCCATCGACACACCCGTGAAGCGGAACGTCCGATCGCGCGACGCGATGGCCTCGCGCAGCGCGCGCTCGGGCCCACCAGGCGCGAGCGGGATCAGCTCGCGGGCGAGCTGCGGCCGGCCCATCTCGACTGCGACCGTATCGACGGCGCCGTCCTTGACGTCGAGCGCACACGCCAGCACGCCAGCGCCGGTCTCGATGCGGATGTTCGGGCGGCGTAGCGCCGGATCGGTTTCGTACAGCACCTTGGCGACGCAACGAATGCCGTTGCCGCACATCTCGGCCTCGCTGCCGTCGGCGTTGAGGACGCGCATGCGCGCGTCGGCCACCGTGCTGGGCAGGATCGCGAGTACCCCGTCGCCGCCGACGCCGAAGCGGCGATCGCACAGCTGCCGCACGATCTCCGGATCCTGTGGCGACCCACCACCGGCCATCGCGGCCGGTCGTCCCGGACGCAGGTCGACGACGAGGAAATCGTTACCGAGGCCCTGAACCTTTACGAATGGCAGCGCCACCGCTGAAGCTTACTCGGCCTTCGGCGGCTCTGCAGCGGGCGGGGCTGCAGGCGCGGCGCCGGCGGGCGTGCCTTCTGCGGGCGGGGACTTCTTCTTTTTCTTCTTCGGCGACTCTGCCGGAGCGTCGGCCGGGGCCTTGGCCTTGGCGTCTTTCACGTCGGCCTTGGCCTTGGTCTTGGCATCGGCGGCGTCGGACGGCGCCGTCGCGGGCTTGGTCTCGGCGGCCGGCGCGGCCGGCGGCGTGGTCGCCGGAGGCGCGGTCTGCGTCGCCTTCGCGGCGGCCGCCTTCTCGAGCTCGGCCTTCAGCTTGGTGGCCTTTTCGTCTTCCAGCTTCTTGTCGACGGCCTTCTGCTCCGCGATCCTCTGCAGCCGCTTCGAGTCCTGCTGGCTCGAGTATCGCGCGAGGCCCAGCGACGTCACCATGAAGACGACCGCGGTGATCGCAGTCATCCGCGTCAGGAAGTTACCCGCTCCGGACGATCCGAAGACCGTCTGGCTGCCGGCGCCGCCGAACGCGATGCCCATACCCCCGCCTTTGCCGGCCTGGAGCAGAACGACCAGGATGAGAAATACGCAGACGATGACGTGAATGACGGTGAGGAAGGTATGCATGGCTGCTAGTCCGCCTTTAGACCCAGTTGCACGATACGAATGAACGATTCCGCAGACAGCGAAGCGCCGCCGACCAGACCTCCGTCGACGTCTTCCTCCGCCATCAGCGCGGCGATGTTGTCGGGCTTGACGCTGCCGCCGTACAGGATGCGCACGCGGTCGGCCGTCGCCTGATCGGCGAGCTTCGCCAGCTGGTCGCGGATCGTCCGGTGGACCTCTTGCGCCTGTGCGGGCGTGGCCGTCTTCGCGTAGAGCTGCGACAACTGCGCGCTTGCCGCGGCGTAGGTCGCCATCAGGCGCTGTTCGTCCGGAGTCGTGGAGTTCGCCGGCCGGCCGGGCGCCATCTGCATGCGCGTGATGAGCCGCGGCAGGTAGTTGAGCGTGGCGATCTGGCGGGCCAGACCGTCAGCCGGGTCGGTGCCGGCGATCTCGCGGCGCACCGTGCTCACCTCCGGGAACCCCGCGAGATACGGCGGATTCAGCGGAACGGCGGCCGGGCCGGTAACGGGTGGCGGCGCAGCGGCAGGACGGGCGGCCGGCGCGGGAGGCGCCGTTGACGCGGCTGGTGCCGCAGTAGCCGGCGGCACCTGACACATCATCAGCCAGCCGTCCATCTGCCCGCGCACGTTGAATCGCTCGACGATCAGTTGGCCGTTCTTCTCCTCGCGCCAGGCGCACACCTCGCCGCCCCGCGCATTGGTCGCGCAACGCGTGATCGTCCGGGTGATGCCGTCCTCACACTTGAGCGGCACGTTGATTGGGAGGGTCGCTTGTGCCGCGGCAGCGGCTGGCAGGGCAAGGGCCAGCGTGGCGGTGGCGACACGTCGAGGAGAGAGCAATCGGCGTCGCATTGCCGGAGAATACTCCCGATTGCGGCCCGCCGACACGGCACGTGCGGGCCATTCGCATCAACGAGGTCCAAGGTCTAAGGTCTAAGGTCCTGGCCCAAAGAAAAAGGCCGGCGACTTGCGTCGCCGGCCTCGGTAATGCAGTTCCGAAAGAACGTTCTTGGCTGGCCCTTAGTCCTTAGACCTTGGACCTTAGACTTCGTTCTTGTGCGTGACTTCCTGCACCGGCTTCTTCGCCGGCCGGCCGAGACCCTGGATCTGAATCGTGGGCTGTTCCTTCAGCACCTGCTGCCGGTAAAGCCGCTCCATCTCCATGTGGTGGCGGATCTCGTCGGGCGTCATGTTCGACTTTTTCCGCGCCGCCAGCTTCTCCTCGCGGGCGTTCTTGGCCACGCCCAGGTCGTCGAGGTCGTGCTGCGCGCCGGCGGCCACGGCCTCAGCGTTGAGCACCAGCGAGTGGCTGGCGCTGCCGAGCGGCACGTTCTTGTTACCGGCGAAGATTTCATGGCGGCCGTGATCCTCGTACCACTTGGTGAGGTTGGCCGTCATGTGCATCTTTTCGAGGATGTTCCGCCAGCCGATGCCGGTGTTGTAGGCGCAGAAGGAGATCTCGCCCTGCTGCGTGCCGTAGGGGATGATGCACATCTCCGTGCGGCGGAAGTCGTAGTTGAACAGGTCCTGGAACCACATCCCGGCGATGAACAGGAAGTTCCAGCGGTCGGCGCGGCGCTTCTCGATATCGGTCATCGTGCGCTCGCCGTCCACCTTGCCGTAGTTCTTGCCGGTAGCGCCGAACGTCTTGTCGAACTTCTTCAGCAGGTCGGCGATCCGGAAGTGCGTGGGCGCCTTGAACGAATCGTAGTTGCGCATCAGCGCCAGCGCCATGCCGGCCACCGACAGGAACTTGCCGCGCGCCGCGTCGTTGACCTGCGCCACGTCCTTGGCCAGCTGCTCGGCCTTGAGGAACGCCGTCACCGGGACCGCTTCCTTTGTTTCCTTGTCGATCATCACCGCCATGCCGATGCCGCAGTTCGGGTGGCATCCGCAAGTCAACTGGCCCCAGTCGCGGTCCGGTCCGTGGACGACGTCGGCCCAGTCGGTGAAGGTGGACATGAACGAGATCGGGAACCAGTCGCGGATGGGCTCGCCGATACCCGTCTGGTTCTTCACGTCGTGCGCCAGGTGCGACAGCGTGTAGCGCTGGGCTGCGCGGCGTTCCGGGGTCACTTCCTCGTCACGGCCGGTGAACGAGACCGGCTGGAACGAGAGGAAGTTGATGCGCTTCGGGTTGTCGAGCGCGAACTCGACTACGCGGCCCACCTGCTCGTTGTTGACGCCGTTGACGATCGTGATCACCGGCACGATGTCGACGCCCGCGTTGTGCAGGTTCTCGATGGCGCGCAGCTTCACGTCGAAGAGGTTGCCGACGCGGCGGTGCGAGTTGGCGGCGTTGCCGATGCCGTCGAACTGCAGGTAGGCGTAGCGCAGACCCGCCTCAGCCGCGGCCTTGGCGAACTCCGGGCTCTTGGCGAACTCGATGCCGTTGGTGGCCGCCTGGACGCTGTTGTAGCCGACCTTGCGCGAGTAGCGGATGGCGTCCAGGAAGTAGGGCGACATCGTCGGCTCGCCGCCCGAGAACTGCACCGACATCTGGCGCCGCGGCTTGATAGTGGCGGCGTTGTCGAGGATCTGCTTGATGTCTTCCCAGCCCAGCTCGTGCACGAACCCGACCTGGTTCGCGTCCATGAAGCAGGGGTCGCACATCATGTTGCAGCGGTTGGTCAGGTCCACCGTGAGC
>Ga0207651_10001558_pt1 | contig 10485 bp, 8 predicted proteins | sample KBSM23metaG_FD_184328 | JGI IMG/M metagenome (GOLD analysis project Ga0207651, IMG submission 184328) | Miscanthus rhizosphere microbial communities from Kellogg Biological Station, Michigan, USA - KBS M2-3 metaG (SPAdes) (version 2) | ecosystem: Host-associated > Plants > Roots > Rhizosphere >... | reverse complement strand
CGAATTGCGCGCGCATAGCCTGGTCGCCGACGAGCGTCGACAATGCCGCGGTCATCGCGCCGACGTCGCCGGGGGGGACCAGCAGACCGGCGGGCTGGTCGCCGTTGCCGGCCGCCACGAGCTCGGGAATCGCGCCTGTCGTGGTGCTGACGACGGGCAGCCCGTGGGCCAGCGCCTCGGCCACCGCCATGCAATAGGTCTCGTGCAGTGTGGCGAGCACGAAGACGTCCGCGTTGTCGTAACACAGCTCCAGCGCGTCGGCATCAAGCTCGCCCGCCAGCAAGATGCGATCCTGAAGACCGCTTGCGCGCAGCTGCCGCCGCAGTCGCTCGGCTGTCGAGGGATCGCGATCAACGCTGCCGGCACAAGTAAGACGCCAATCACGCTGGGGTATCGCCTCCAGCGCGCGAACCAGGATCTCATGACCCTTGCCTGCCGTGATCGCCGCAACCGACAGCAGCTGCAACGGCCCGCCTGTCGAGCCGCGCGAGAGCGGCGCCGGCCGGGTGCCGGGCTCGACGACGGCGATCCGGCCGCGCACCACGCCGTATCGCGCAAGCGCATCGACAGTGGTTGTGCCGGTGACGACAACGAGCGCCGCGGCCGCGAGCGACCGACGCTCGCGGACTTCGAGAAGGCCCGCCGTCTCACGGTCGAGGCCGATTTCGGCAGCGAGCGGGAGGTGAACGAGCGCGACGATTTTCAGCCGCGACGCCTCGTGCTCGACTTCGGCCGGAAGCGATCCACATGCAAGGCCGTCGATCAGCACGAGCGTTCCGTCGGGAATCGCCGCGAGCACGTCAGCCGCCCGCTTTCGCGCCGCCTCTGTCGGGTACGGAAAGGTGCCCTCGAGCTCGTGCACGTCGATCGGCCAGCCCTGCCCGCGCAGCCCCGCGATGATGCGGCGGTCGTATTCATAGCCGCCGGTCCGCGTTTCGAGCCGCCCGGGCACAATCACCGTGAGTGGTCGCGTCTTCATTATTTCACTGGCGCCGGGGCCTCAGAGTGCGGAGAGATACTTCTGCCAGGTTGTTCCGTCAAACGGGATGACGCCGAGCCAGTATTGCAGCATCAGCCGGGTCGAGAGGATCACGAGCAGGCACGAGGCAACGATGATGATGCCGCGCGCCGGCGCCCGATCGGGCAGCGATTCAACAAGCGAGGCGTAGCCGAAGGCAAAGACCGCGGTGCTCTCGACGAATGCCCGATGGCCGAACGAACCGCCGTACGCCCAGTCGCGCCAGCTCGCGATGATATACAGATTGAGCGGCATGAAGACCAGCGTGGGCACCACATAAGCGCGTTTGTACTTCCACATCACGAAGAATCCCGCCGTCGCGAGCAGCAGCACCGGCGACCAGAAGAACAGACCTTTCCGGACGCTGAACAGGACGTTGAGGATTTGCGGACGGGAGAAGTCGAACGCCTCGCCGACATAGGAAAAGATGATCCAGTGCCCCGTGATGTACTTCCAGTACGCGAAGAGCGGCGCCAGCGTAGCCGCATAAGCGAGCGCGCCCGCCAGAAGAAGCCGCGCGTTCCGACGGGCAAGGGACAGCCGCTCGCGTAACCCGTCGCGGCCGGTGATGTCGAAGAGCAGCGCAAAAATGAAGATGACGCTGTTGGTCGGACGGACGAGCGTGATCAATCCGGCGACAACTGCGAGCGCGATCGTCGATCGGGCGCTCGGACGCGCGTACCATCGCTCGACGTCATGGAGAAAAAGGGCGAACAGACAAAACGAAAAAGCGTGGCTGAAGATGCTGTCGTAGGTCGCATAGTGAAACAGATTCGTGCCGAACACCATCACGACAAGCGTCCACCACACGACCGACGGCGAGAACGATTTCTCCAGCACGGTCCGAAGCGCATGGAGCCCGAGCAGGACATAACACAATCCGCCGATCGCGGCCGCGGCCTGATACAGCACGGAAAAGCCATCGGGCGGGCCGGCACCGGACACGAGCGTGAACCCGTGGGCGAGCAGGAAAAACGGCGCGAGCATGATCGCTTCGCCCGGCGGGTACTTGATCAGCAGCCGGTTCGTCTCGCGGATTCGATTGACGCCCGCCCACTCCGGGCTGGTGCCGCCGAAGCTCCGCGCGATCGTCGTCTGAAGCGTCAGGTCGCGATCGATGAGCGACGCCGGCAGATACAGGTAATAGCCCACTCCGTCGGAGCGAATCGGCGGGTAATTGAGTCGTCTGCCGTAAATGACCGTCAGCGAAATGAGGCCGAGGGCGCCGACCAGGAGCACGAGGGCCTTGGGCGGCACGAGCTTGGAAGGATCCATCAGCCTTTTCGTTCGCTGACCTTTCCTTCGAACGCCGCGGACGCCACATGCGATTCGTGCAGGGTCACTCGCAGGCTCTCGATCCCGCGCGCCTCCGCCCCGAGATCGTTTTTCCCGATCGCCGCCACCATCCGATCGAACACGACGCGCGCGAGAAACTCCGTCGTCGTGTTGCGCCCCTTGAACGCCGGATCGTCGTCCAGATTGCGGAAGTTCAGCTCGGCGAGGATGGCGTGCAGCACTTCCGTCGCGCGGCCGATGTCGACGACGATGCCGTCGGCGTCGAGGTCGGGCCGGCGAAATTCGACGTCGACAACCATGGTGGCGCCGTGCAGCCGCTGGGCCGGGCCGAACACCTCGCCCTTGTAGCTGTGGGCAATCATCATGTGGTCGCGGACTGAGACGCTATACATCCACTGCTCCTCGCCAATTTGCCAACTGTTGAGTCTCACTACTCATATCGAATCCGGTGGCACAGCGTGTCGCTGGCGTCGGTCGCGAGCTGCGCCATCGTCGCGGGCAATTCCTCGAATGCGCTCTCGCCCGTGACGAGCACATCGAGCTTGTCGTCGGCGAGCATCGTCAAAGCGAGCTGCATCCGCCGCCGCGCATCCCAGCGAGGACGCTGTGACGCCGCGACGCTGCCGACCTGCGACGATTTGAGCGTCAGCCGCCGCGCATGGAACGCTTCGCCGAGCGCAAGCGGAACGGGCTGGTCGCCGTACCAGCTCATTTCGACGACGGTGGCTTCGAAGCCCGCGACCTTGAGCGCCAGTTCGAGGCCCGTCGGGGAGCCGCTTGCGTGAATGACGACGTCGGCACCTTCCCAGATCGTATCCGGCCGGGCGAAGCGCACGCCGAAAACGTGCGCGATGGCCTCGCGCCGCGGGTTGATGTCGACGAGCTCGACGTCGCAGCCCGGGATGCGTCCGGCCAGCCATGCCACCAGGCATCCGATCGTGCCGGCGCCGACGACGACGATGCGATCGCCGATGTGCGGCCGCGCGTCCCACAATCCATTGATCGCGGTCTCGATGTTCGCGGTCAGCACGGCGCGCCCGGGCGGGACGTCGTCGGGCAGCACGTGCACGGACTGCGCGGGCACCACGTAGCGCGTCTGGTGCGGGTACAGCACGAATACGATCCGGTCCTGCAATTCGCGCGGACCGCGCTCGATCCGGCCGACGTTGGCGTAGCCGTACTTGATGGGGGCGGGGAAGCTCCCGGACTGAAACGGCGCTCTCATGCGCTGGAATTCGCTCGGCGGCACACGTCCCTGAAACACGAGGGCCTCGGTGCCCCGGCTGATGCCGCTGTACAACGCGCGGACCACGACGTCGTCCTGCGACGGCGTGTCGAGCGGTTCGGTGCGGATTTCTCCCACGCCCGGAGCGGCGATCCAAAACGACCTCGCGGCGTCTGCGGCCATCCGCCAATTCTGGGGCCTGACGCCCGGCGATACAATGCCGGAGCTCATGTGGGGTCCGCCTTCAGGCGGATAATCCGGCTGAAGCCGGATCCCACAGGTGTGCGAAGCCGGATCCCACAGAATGAAACGAGCTCCTCATGAAGGGAGCTCAGCCCCATGAAACTCGGTCTCGCCAATCAGATCACACTCGTCCGCGCGGCGTTGGTCGCGGGGCTGGCCGTCCACCTCATACAGCCGGCGACGCCGACTGCCGCGTCGCGCATCGTGATCATCGCCATCGTCGCGGCGCTCCTCGACGGCCTCGACGGCTGGGTGGCGCGGCGCACGGGAACGGTCAGCGCATTCGGATCGCGGTTCGATATGGAAACCGATGCGGCGCTGATTCTCGTGCTGGCGATCCTCGCGTGGCGGTACGGCAAGGCGGGGCCGTGGGTTCTTCTGTCGGGGTTGCTGCGGTACATTTTCGTGGCGGCAGGCTGGCTGCGGCCCTGGATGCGGGCCCCGCTGGCATCCACGCTTCGCGGGAAGCTCGTGTGCGTCGTGCAGATTGTGGCGCTGATTGTCGCAATGGCGCCAACGATCGCGCCCCCGGCCAGCTCCGTCGTGGCGGCGATCGGGCTGCTGGCGCTTTGTTATTCCTTTCTAATCGATACACGTCGGCTGTATCGCCAAGAGAGCTGACAGCGGCTTGCCCGCCGGAACGCAACACGCGAAGGCGGGTACGCAATAATCGAGACGTGCAGACGCTCCGCGTGATCGGGCTCGCGATCGCGGTCTTCCTCCTGAACGCGTCGCTGACGTTCCAAAGCGCCTGGCCAACACCAGGCATTCGCTGGCGCGGCGTGTTGTCAATCGAGCTGGCGGTATTCATTCTCGCGCTCGTCTCTGCCAGCCGCTGGCTCGGCGCTCCGTCCCGCCGTGCGCTCCGATGGTTTGCGGGGGTCTGGTCGCTGCTCGTTCTCGGTCACTACGCGGAGGTCACGGCCACCGCTTTGTACGGCCGCGAGATCAACCTTTACTGGGATCTCCGGTTCGTTCCCGATGTCGCGGCGCTGCTCGCGCGCCCCGAGCGATTGTGGGTGGTCGTGCTGGCTGCCCTCGTGGCGTTGCTGATTCTCGTCCTGCTGTACACGGTGCTTCGCTGGGCTCTCGGCCGCGTCGGCACGGCGATGGCGCACCCGCGCGAGCGGCTTGCGCTCGGCACGCTGGCGGCGGCGATGGCGATCTTGTGGATTGGCCAGCGCGCGACCGCGACCGTTCCAGGAACGCCCCGTTTCTCAGCCCCCGTGACAGAGACATATGTGCGGCAAGCCCGCCTCATGGCCGCGACGCTCGGCCGATCGACCGAGCTTCCACCGAGCCCTGCGATGAATTCCGATCTGTCGCTCGTCAAAGGGGCGGATGTCTTCCTGTTCTTCATCGAGGCCTACGGCGCCATCAGCTACGAGCGTCCCGAATTCGCGTCGCGCCTCGCTGCCGATCGGGCCCGGCTCGAAGGGGCGATTCACGCCACGAAGCGTGATGTCGTGTCCGCTTACGTCGAATCGCCGACCTTCGGCGGCTCTTCATGGCTCGCGCACATCACATTGCTGTCGGGCGTCGATATCCGCAGTCACGACGCGAACGCGCGGTTGATGACCGAAAAGCGCGACACGCTCGTGACGGCGTTCAAGCAGCACGGTTATCGGACGGTCGCCGTGATGCCCGGCTTGTGGCAGAACTGGCCGGAAGGCTCGTTCTATAAGTTCGATGAGATTTACGGAGGCGCGCGGCTCGATTACCAGGGGCCGACTTTCGGCTGGTGGGATATGACCGACCAGTTCGTCCTTGCCAGGATGGACGCCCTCGAAGTGCAGCGCGCACCGCGAGCGCCGCTGTTCGTCTTCTTCCCGACGATCAGTACCCACATTCCGTTTACTCCGACGCCGCCCTATCAGCCGGATTGGGCCAGGGTACTCACCAACGATCCTTACGATGAGCGGGACGTGAACCGCGCGTACCTGCGACAGCCCGACTGGATGGATTTGGGGCACAGCTACGCCGATTCGGTCTCTTATATGTATCAGTCGATAGCCGGCTACATACGTCTGCGGGCCGATCGCGACTTCGTCATGATTCTGATTGGCGATCATCAGCCGGCGGCAGCCGTGAGCGGCGAAGGGGCGCCGTGGGATGTCCCCGTGCATATCATCGCGAGTCGCCGGCCGGTCCTCGATCGCCTGATGGCGGACGGGTTCCGGCCTGGACTCACGCCGGAGCGACCGGCGCTCGGGCCGATGAGCACTCTGACCACCTCCCTTCTCGGAGCCCTCGGGAATCGCGAATCCGCCGTGGCGAGAGTGCCGTGAATCCCACATCCCGGCCGTATTCCGTCCTCAAGGTGTAGCGTTTTCACGTCCCCGTAAACATTTAGGTCGCAGACAAAGTAGTAAAGGTGTAGCAGGAATGCGTACTCTCGTGGCCGGAGGTATCGTGGCCGGCGCGATGGCTGCGATGCTGGTGGCTGTCAATACTGGAGGCGAAAACGGCTGGAAATTCGCCTTGGCGGCGGTCGGTTTGGTGCTTTGGATCCTCGGCGGACTATCCAAAAATCCGGATCAAAACGTCCCCAGGAATGGACAAAATGGTCGGAAATGAGCTATAATTCTTAGTTAAAACCGGTTCCAAAGCCGGTGTCCTCGCAAGGCGGAGCTATCCCTTATGAAGAAGAATCTCCTCGTCGTGTCGTGTCTGGCAGTGATGTCGGTTGCCCTGGTCTATGGGCAGGCTGCTCCCCAAGCCCAGGCGCCCGCCCCCTCAGCTCAGCCGAAAGCGCAGGCGGCGACGCCGGCGCCCAAGGGGGCATCGGCAGTTCAATCTGGCCATACCGCCGCCGAAGAGCGTGCGCTCGTCGATAAATATTGCGTCGCGTGCCACAACACGAAAGCCAAGGCGACCGGACTGGACTCATCACTCCGGCTCACTCTTGATGACGTCGACTTCGCCAACGTCGGCGCGCACGCGCAGAAACTGGAAAAGGTCGCCCGGAAACTGCGGGCCGGCATGATGCCGCCGGTCGGGATGCCCCGGCCCGACAAAGACACGTACCACGGCATGCTCACGTTCCTGCAGACGGAACTGGACAAGACGGCCGTGCCCTACATGCCGCCTCCCGGACTTCATCGTCTGAACCGCACGGAGTACCAGAACGCAATCCACGACCTGCTGAATCTCGACATCGATCCCGGCAAGTACCTGCCGTCCGACGACTCGACGTCCGGCTTCGACAACATCGCCGGCGCGCTCGGGATTTCCTCCACGCTCGTCGAGGCCTACGTCTCGGCAGCGCAGAAGATCAGCCGGCTGGCCATCGGCGAGCCCGAAGGGCCGACATTGGCCGTCTACCGGACGCCGGAGAACACGTCGCAGAACTATCACATCGAAGGATTGCCGTTCGGCACGCGTGGTGGACTTCTCGTCAAGCACGTGTTCCCGTCAGACGGCGAGTACACCGTCAGCATCACGCCGATCTTCGGCGACAACATGACCCCGACGGGCTTTGGTTCCGTGCCCTGCGAACGGCTCGAAGTGAGCCTCGACGGCCAGCGGCTCGAATTGCTCGATTGGAAAGGCGGCGGCCGGCAGGACGCCTCGGTCTGCCGCGGCGAGAAGACCGCTGCCGTGAACAGCGGACAGTCGGGCGCCATCAGCGCGGCCAAGATGCAGGTCAAGTTCAAGACGACGGCCGGGTTGCATTCGCTCGGCGCCACGTTCCTTGAAACCAACTTCGCGCCGGTGCTCGACCTCGACAAACAATTCGTCCGAACCACGCTTCAGACGGGTCCCACGCCGGGCTACACCTTCTTCCCGCACGTCGGGACGATTCGCATCGAAGGTCCATTCAACGCCGTGCGCTCCGAGGTCACCCCGAGCCGCAAAGCCATCTTCGTGTGCAAGCCGGCTTCTGCAGCGGAAGAAGGTGCCTGCGCCAAGCGAATCGTCACGAACCTGGCAACGACCGCGTTCCGGCGTCCGGTGACGGCTGCCGACGTGGATCCGATCATGGAGTTCTACCAGGCAGGACGGAAAGACGGAGACTTCAACTCCGGCATCGAGATGGCACTGGCGCGGATTCTCGCGTCGCCGAAGTTCATCTACCGGATCGAAGAAGAGCCCGCGGGGCCCGCGGTCCGAACGGTGGCCGACAAGGTCACCTCGTATCGCATCAAGGACATCGATCTGGCGTCGCGGTTGTCCTACTTCCTCTGGAGCCGCGGCCCCGATCAGGAGCTGATGAAGATCGCGGCGGCCGGACGTCTGAAGGATCCCGTCGTCCTCGAGCAGCAGGTCAAGCGCATGTTGAAGGACCCGCGCGCCGAGGCGATGACGACCAACTTCGCGGGCCAGTGGCTGAACCTGCGCGGACTCCAGGGATATTCTCCGCTCCCGGGCGTGTATCCCGACTTCGACGAGCCGCTCGGGTACGCGATGCGGCGCGAAGTGGAGCTGCTGTTCGACAGCGTCATCCGTGAAGATCGCCCGATTACCGATCTACTGACTGCGGATTACACCTTCGTCAACGAGCGGCTTGCCAAGCACTACGGCATTCCGAACATTTACGGCAGCCAGTTCCGGCGCATCACGCTTGGCCAGGACATGGATGTTCGCAAGGGCCTCCTCGGTAAAGCGGCGATTTTGACGACGACCGCCAAGCCGGAGCGAACCTCGCCGGTGACGCGCGGCAAGTGGGTCATGACGAACATCCTCGGGATGAGCCCGCCCGATCCGCCGCCAAACGTTCCGCCGCTCCCGCCGCAGGAAAACGATTCGACCGGCAATGCGAAGCTGCCGTCGATGCGGCAGACGATGCTGAAGCACCGCGTGCGGGCCGACTGCGTGCAGTGCCACAGCATGATGGACCCGATCGGATTCTCGCTCGAACAGTTCGACGGGATCGCCCAGTGGAGAAGCGACGACAACGGCAATCCGGTCGGCGAAGAAGTGACGACGTTTGACGGCACGAAGATCACCGGGCCGGTGCAGCTGCGCAACTGGCTCGTGACCAACTACTCGAGCGCCTTCGTCGAAGTGGCGGCCGAGAAGATGCTGACCTACGCGCTCGGCCGCGGGATGGAATATCAGGATATGCCCCTCGTGCGCGCCGTCGCTCGTCAGGCCAATCGTTCGAACAACAAATTCTCCGCGCTTGTGTTAGCCGTCGTGAAGAGTGACCCGTTCCAGAAAAACATGAAGCTCGACGAAACCCCGGCGCCGAAGCAGGCTGCCGCGGCACCCAAGCAGACTGCATCGAGATAAGCGAAACATCGCATACAGGAGCACAGAGATGTTTATTACCAAACGACACATTCCTCGCCGCACCATTCTGAAGGGCGCCGGTGCTGCGTTGGCTCTTCCGTTATTGGAAGCGATGGTCCCCGCGCGGACGCTGCTGGCGCAGACGGCGGCAGTGCCGGCCAAGAGCCGCTTCGTGGGGATCTTCTTCCCGCACGGCATGGGCCCGGGTCACTGGGTGCCGAAGGCCGAGGGTGCGCTCACCGAGATGCCGTACACCCTCGAGTCGTTGAAGAACGTCAAGGACAAGACCGTCGTGCTGAGCGGCCTCTGGTCCAAGTCGGCCGAACCGCCGGAAGGCACGACGGGCTCGGACCACTGGGTGGCGGCCGCGTTCCTCACGGCCAACAAGCCGCGCAAGACGGCCGGTTCCGACGCGACCGTGTGGCAGCCGACGATCGACCAGCTCATTGCGCAGAAGATCGGCCAGGACAACCTGATGCCGTCGCTGCAGCTGGCCTGCGAGGATCCGAACTCGAGCTCGAGTAACTGCGGCGAAGGCTACAGCTGCTCGTACACGAACTCGATCTCGTGGGTCGGCCTGCCCGACTCGCATCTGCCGGGCGACAACATCCCGCGCACCAGCCCGCTGCCCATGGAGCTCAACCCGCAAGTGGTGTTCGAGCGTCTGTTCGGAAGCGGCGCGACGCCGGCGCAGCGCGCGCAGCGTCTCGGCCAGAGCCGAAGCATTCTGGACTCGGTCCGCGGCGAGCTCGCCGGCCTCAAGGGATCGCTCGGGAACAGCGACCGCAGAACAGTCGATCAGTACACGGACGAAATCCGTGAGATCGAACGTCGTCTGCAGATTGCCGCCAAGGTGTCGAACAACGTGCCGGAAATGGCGCTGCCCACCGGTATCCCCGAGCAGTTCGACGACCACATCAAGCTGCACTTCGACCTGACCGCACTGGCTTTCCAGGCCGACATTACCCGCGTGATGACCATGCTCGGCGGTCGCGACCTGACCGGCCGCGCGTTCACGTATCCGAAGAGCGAGCTCTTCCCGGATGGCGGCGTCAGCCCGAGCTGGCACGGCGCTTCGCACCACGGCGATACGGCGGACGGCATCAAGCGGTTTGCCGATCTCAACCGGTATCACGTGTCGACGATGGCGCGCTTCGCGGAGAAGCTGAAGGCGACTCCCGATGGCGACGGCACCCTGCTGGATCACTCGTTGATCCTCTACGGTACGAACATGGGCAACTCGAATCAGCATCAGCACTACGATGTGGCCCACATCCTCGTCGGCGGCGCCAACGGCAAGCTGAAGACCGGGCGCCACCTCGCCTACGAGCGCAAAACCGTGACAACCGGCAATCTTCTGGTGAGCATCCTGGATATGTACGGGATTCAACAGGAGAAGCAGGGAGACAGCACGGGTCATCTCGAAAAACTCTAAAAGTCGTGGGGGGACCGGCGCGAGCCGGTTCCC
>Ga0207651_10001555_pt1 | contig 10492 bp, 10 predicted proteins | sample KBSM23metaG_FD_184328 | JGI IMG/M metagenome (GOLD analysis project Ga0207651, IMG submission 184328) | Miscanthus rhizosphere microbial communities from Kellogg Biological Station, Michigan, USA - KBS M2-3 metaG (SPAdes) (version 2) | ecosystem: Host-associated > Plants > Roots > Rhizosphere >... | reverse complement strand
GTCTCGAGGGTCTGCAGCAGGTAGCGCAGCGCGCGGCGCTCCTCGCCCTTCAGGGCGAAGGCCTTGGCGATGGCGGCCTTGTCGGTCTCGCCGCTGTCACGGATGTATTTGAGGAGGGTTTCTTTGTCGGGAACGCCCCTGGTGGGGCGAGGGCCGGTCTTTGAAGCCGGCTTGGCAGCGGCGGCGTTGCCGGCTGCATTGGTTTGGAATCGGGAGCCCTTTGGGGCGCGGGTCTTAGGCATAAGCGGTGCTTAGCACCTTTCGTTGGTGTTCTTGAGAAGTTGGGTGGGGTGCTCGCGGGACTGGGCGCCGAAAGCCTCGGCTGCACTCTTCGCGACATATCCAGCGCCAGTGGCGCGAACCCGATATGGGCTCATGGTGTGAAGATTGTAAGACCTACGCGCCGGCAAGGAGAACTGGCCATGCTCAGCGGAACTCATCGTTTTCCCCGACAGGACCTGGTGACCTATGGCCGCCCCGCCATCGAGGCCCTGCGGGAGCTGGCCGCCTCCTGGCACACCCGCCGCCTGATGATCGTCACCACGGCATCGCTGGAGAAGGGCCCCGCCGCGCAGCTGGCCGCGGAACTGGGCGAGCTCTGCGCCGGCGTCTTCGCGGGCGTTAGCGCGCACTCGCCGCGTGAGGGCGTGATCGCGGGCGCCGAGGCTGCCCGGCGGGCGGACGCCGACCTGCTCGTGGCGTTCGGCGGCGGCTCAGCGATCGATGCGACCAAGGTGATGCAGCTTTGCCTGTGGGCGGGCCTCACCAAGGTGGAAGACCTCGATCCCTACCGCGCCGGCCGTGGGCCCGAGCGCGTGCGGGTCGCCGACATTCCGGCGGGCGTCCGGATGGTGGCGGTTCCCACGACGCTCTCGGCCGCGGAGTTCACGCCCTTTGCAGGGGTCACCGACGCGGCCCGCAAGGCCAAGGAGGGCTACGCCCATCCGTTGCTGGCGCCGCGCGCGGTGATCCTCGATCCCGCCGTGACGCTGGCGACCCCAGCTCAGCTCTGGTCCTCCACGGGGCTGAAGGCGGTCGACCACGCCGTCGAGCAGCTCTGCAATCCGCAGCGCGCGCCCTTCGCCGATGCGCTCGCCGAAGACGGCCTTCGCCGGCTCGCGCGCGGTCTCGCAGGCACCAAGGCCGATCCCGCGGACCTCGACGCGCGGCTGGAGTGCCAGTTCGGCATGTGGCTGGCCATGAGCGGGGTGGGCTCGGGCCGCGGCATGGGTCCCAGCCACGCCATCGGCCACACCCTGGGCGGGACCTACGGCATCCCGCACGGCGTCACCTCCTGCGTCATCCTGCCCGCCGTGCTGAGGTGGAGCGAAGGCTTTGCACGCGAGCGCCAGGCGCTGGTCAGCGACCTAATGGGCGCGCACGGGACGCCGGCCTCCGAGGCGGTGAAGCGGTTGGTCGTGGCCCTTGGCCTCCCGGCCGACCTCAAGAGCGTGGGGATCGGGCCGGAGAGCTTCCAGGCTATCGCCGAGCACACCCTGCACGACGCCGGCGTCCGCACCGGCGCCCGTCCGATCAACGGCCCAGATGACATCGTCGAGATCCTGCGCTTAGCTGCGGGCTGAGTGGACCGCACGCGCCGGGTCCGGCATCGTCGTTGACGCTCGATTCGAGTCTTTCCGGGGGGAGAGCAAAATTATCGCCAAGCCACAGTCGAACAGCGCGCCGCTGTTCTTCTTCATCCTCGGCCTGGGCACCGCCGCCCTGGTGGCCGGGTCCGTCTTGATCCTTCAAGGGCAGCACGCGTCCGCGAACCCGCAGGCCGCCGCGCTCAGCGTCCCACCGCCGACCCGCTGAGCTAGCTCTCCGTCAGAAAGGCGGCCATCGCCGGGGCTGCGGTGCGGTCCTGGATGATGAACAGGTGGCCGCCCTCGAAGAACTGCAGCTTCGCGCCGGGGATGCGCGCGGCCATCTTCTCCTGGGTGGCCGGCAGCGCGATGCCGTCGTAGCGGCCGGCGGCGATCATCACCGGGCAAGCGATATCGGGGAGGCGGGCCCAGGCGTCGTGCCTCGCGCGGGCCTCGAGCTGGCGATGCGCGCCCATGGCGTGGCCGGGTTCGTCGGCATAGGGGGCGGCCGCGCCCATGGCGATGAACTGGCCGTAGAGCTCAGGATTGGCCGCCGCCCAGGCGTCGTCGCGCCGGGTGTCGGAGATCGGGATCATGTAGCGGGCGCGCGGCTCACCCTTCAGGTGCTCGATCTCGTGGAACGGAAACGACGCGCCGCCGTCGCCGCCCGGCGAGGTGCAGGCCAGCACCAGGCGCTTCACGCGCTCCGGGTGCCGCAGGACCAGCTCCTGGGCCACCATCCCGCCGAACGAGACGCCAAGCACAAGGGCCTCGTCTAACCCCTGCTCAGTCATCAGCGCCGCCGCGTCGTCGGCGTAGTCGGCCATCGAGTAGGGAATGTCGGGCTTTTCCGACTGGCCAAGGCCCCGCTGGTCGTAGGCCAGGAGGTCGAACTGCTTGGCCAGCGGCCCGTCGAAGACGTTCGGCTTGACCCGAAGGTCGCCGCCGGTCCCCGAGATGAACAGCAGCGGCGGGCCGTCGCCGGCGCGCTCGAAGTAGAGCTGGATATTGCCGAGTTGCGCGAAAGCCATCTCAAAACCCGCTCATCCCGGCGAAAGCCGGGACCCAAACTGAGTCTGAGGATAACCACCCCCGCCAATGTCGTCTGCAATTCCGCTGGGGCGCCGGCGTGCCCTCCGTCCGGAGGTCGCCCATCGCGCCCGCCGCGGCGGCTGGTTATGGTCGGGGCCATGATCGGTGCAACGAACATGAGGTTTGCAAGACCCACGGATCGCCTCGATGACGTGGTGCGGTTCTACCGGGACGGCCTTGGCTTACAGGAGCTCGCCCGGTTCGAGGACCATGAGGGGTTCGACGGGGTGATGCTGGGACAGCCCGGCGCAGCCTGGCACCTGGAATTCACCCACGCCTACGGCCACGCGGCCGGCCGGGCGCCCACTCAAGATAACCTGCTGGTCTTCTACCTACCTGAGGAAACCGCGTGGCGTGCGGCGGTCGACCGTATGCGCGAGCGCGGACACGAGGTCGTGCCGTCGTTCAATCCCTATTGGGACCGCCAGGGCGTCACTTTTGAAGATCCGGACGGCTATCGCGTGGTGCTCCAGAACGCCGCCTGGACCGCCTAGCCCTTCGTCAAGCCGTTGCCGCCTTCTTTGCAGCCGGCTTCTTCGCAGCCGGCTTCTTCGCAACCGCCTTCTTCTTCGCCGGAGCCTTCTTCGCAGCCGCGGCCTTGGGCGCTGCCTTAGCTTTCGCCGCCCGCGCCGGCTTCTTCTTGCCGCCGCCCTTGGCAGCGCGTTCGGCCAGCAGCAGCACCGCCGCATCGAGCGTCATGTCATGGGGGTCGGTCCCGCGCGGCACGTTGGCGTTGGTCGAGCCGTGCTTGATGTAGGGGCCGTAGCGGCCCGAAAGCACGCGCACGGGGGCGCCGTCGGCAGGGTGGGCGCCCAGGTCCTTCAGCGCCGTCGCCTCGCCCCGGCGGCCCGCGCCGCCGGCACGTTTCTCGGCCAAGAGGGTGACGGCGCGGTTCAGGCCGACGTCGAAGACCTCGTCGGCGCTGGAGAGGTTGGCGTAGGTCCCGGCGTGCAGCACGAACGGGCCGAAGCGGCCGATCCCGGCGATGATCGGCTGATTGTCCTCAGGGTGCAGCCCCACGTCGCGCGGTAGGCGCAGCAGCCGCAGGCCCTTCTCCAGGTCCATGTCGGGCGCCGACCAACCCTTCGGCAGGCTGGAGCGCTTGGGCTTGTCACCATCGCCGAGCTGCACGTAGGCGCCGAAACGGCCGGACTTCAGGAATACGGTGAGGCCGGTGTCGGGATCGACGCCCAGTTCGCGATCGCCGTTGAGCGCGGCGTCGCCTTCCTCGGACTGGGCGATCGGTCGCGTGAAGCGGCACTCAGGATAATTCGAGCAGCCGACGAAGGGCCCGAAGCGGCTGGTCTTCATGCTCAGGCGGCCCGAGCCGCAGTTGGGGCAGGCGCGGGGGTCCGACCCGTCGACCTTCTGCGGATAGAGGAAGGGCGCGAGCGCGCCGTCCAGATTGTCCAACACCTCGCGGGTGCTGAGGCCCAGGATCTCCTCGGTCTTCGGATAGAAGTCCTTCCAGAACTCGCGCAGCAGGACCTTCCAGTCGAGGTCGCCCGCCGAGACCAGGTCGAGCTTCTCCTCCAGGTCGGCGGTGAAGTCGTATTCGACGTATTTGAGGAAGAACTCCTCGAGGAACACGGTGACGAGCCGGCCCTTGTCCTCCGGAATGAACCGCGTCTTTTCCATCCGCACATAGGCGCGGTCGCGCAGCACGCTGAGGACGGAGGCATAGGTCGAGGGCCGGCCGATGCCGAGCTCTTCCATCTTCTTGACGAGGCTAGCTTCCGAATAGCGCGGCGGCGGCTCGGTGAAGTGCTGGTCGGTGCGGACGGTGAGCGCGCGCGCCTCGTCGCCCTGGGTCACCTGCGGCAGCCGGCCGCTTTCCTCATCATCGGCGTCGTCGCGGCCCTCTTCGTAGACCTTCAGGTAGCCGTCGAAGAGCACGACCTGGCCGGAGGCCCGCAGGCCGGTCTTCCCATCGGCGCTGTCGAGGTCGATGGTCGTGCGCTCGATCCGCGCCGACTCCATCTGCGAGGCGATCATCCGCTTCCAGATCAACTCGTAGAGCCGGCCGAGATCGCCTTCGAGCCGCAGCGACCCGGGGTTGCGCGCCAGGCTGGTGGGACGGATGGCCTCGTGCGCCTCCTGGGCGTTCTTGGCCTTGGTCGAATAGAAGCGCGCCTTTTCCGGCACGTAGTCGCGGCCGTAGACGTTGCCGATCACCGTGCGGGCTTCGTCCAGCGCCTCGGGCGCGGTCTGCACGCCGTCGGTCCGCATGTAGGTGATCAGGCCGACGGTCTCGCCGCCGATGTCGATGCCTTCGTAGAGGCGCTGCGCGGCCTGCATGGTGCGTTTGGCGTCGAAGCCCAGCTTGCGGGACGCCTCCTGCTGCAGGGTCGAGGTGGTGAAGGGCGGCGCGGGCGAGCGCCGGCCGGGCTTCTTCTCAACGGCGGAGATCTTGAAGCTGGCGTTCTTGACCGCGTCCCGGGCCGTGAAGGCCGAGGTCTCGTTGGCGAGGTCGAACTTGGTGAGCCGCTTGCCCTCGTGCTTGGCGAGCCGCGCGACGAAGGGGTCGGCTCCAGTGGAGACGTCGGCCTCGACGGTCCAGTATTCCTGGGTCTTGAACTTCTCGATCTCGATCTCGCGATCGACGACCAGCCGCAGGCAGACCGACTGTACGCGGCCCGCCGAACGCGACCCCGGCAGCTTGCGCCACAGCACCGGCGAAAGGGTGAAGCCCACCAGGTAGTCGAGCGCGCGACGGGCCAGGTAGGCGTCCACCAGTTCCATGTCGATGTCGCGCGGATTGCGCATCGCCTCGGTGACCGCAGCCTTGGTGATGGCGTTGAACACCACCCGCTGCACGGTCGCGCCCTGGATGGCCTTCTTCTTCTGCAGCACCTCGAGCACGTGCCAGGAGATGGCCTCGCCTTCGCGATCCGGGTCGGTGGCCAGGATGATCTTGTCGGCGCCCTTGGCGGCCACGGCGATGTCGTTCAGCCGCTTGGCAGACTTCACGTCCACGTCCCACGACATGGCGAAGTCCTCGTCCGGCCGGACCGATCCATCCTTGGCCGGCAAGTCTCGGACGTGACCGTAGGACGCCAGGACCGTGTAGTCGGATCCCAGATATTTGTTGATGGTCTTGGCCTTGGCCGGGCTCTCGACGACGACGACGTTCATGCGGGGGTGATCTGGCTCCGCGGGCGAAGCGCCCATTCTTTTTGGTAGTGTGGTGGCCGTGAAAAAGAGCGCGGAAAGTGGGGGCGGCCCCTAGGCCGTGTCAACGCCCCTTGAAGGCGCATGTCGGCGAGCCCCCTAAGGGGCTCTTTCTTGTCAGGTCTGGTCGGATGGAGAACCGGCGCCCCGCTGGAGCGCCGGTTCAGCTGAGTTGGAGCCTCTATTGCGTTGGCGCCGCCTGCCGCGCGGCGCGCATCTTGGCCATGGCGTCCTTGCATGGCGCGCTGAGTTTGTCGGCGTTATCGCGCATGCACATCATCGCCTCGCGGCCCTGCTTGTCGGCGCAGAGCGTCTGCCGGTCGGTGGCGCAGGCGTCCATCATGGCCTTGCGGGCCGCCTGCATTTCGGGGGTGGGGGCGGGGCCGCCACCGCCGCCGCCAGGCGGCGGGGTCTGGGCGAAGGCGGCGGTCCCGACCGATAACGCGGCCAGGATGATCATCGGCGTCAACTTCATATTGCAGTCTCCAAGCGATAAGTCCCTTGGCCCCGACAGTGGCGCAACTTGCTGACGCTGGTATTTCGCGGCGGAGAGGTTCGGTCACACCGCGGTCACGCCGCGGCCACCATCCCGCCCAGCATCAGCTTCGCAGCGCCCAGCATCGCGACCATGCCTGTGGGCAGCGAGCCCTCATGCGCCGCGGCGCCGATGCGCCGCCGGCCGCGAGACGGGCAGGCCGGCCAGCGTCTCCGGCGCCGTCCCGACGCGTTGCAGAAGTTGGTCAAACGGTGACTGGCCCGACGGGCGAGCTTGAGCCAGTCGCGCCGCTGGGAGTCTGTAAGGCTGCGGCTCACGCCTTTTTCGATCCGCCGATGCGCGGCTCTTCGCCTTTCAGCAGGCGGCGGATGTTCGGCAGATGGCGGAGGTAGACGAGGACCGCCATGACCGCCGCCAGGAGCGCGATGGGCCGCGGCCGTCCTAGGGCAAGCGCGATCAGCGGGGCCACGGCGACCGCCGTCAGCGCCGCCAGCGACGAGATGCGGAAGACCGCCGCCATCACGAGCCAGGTGGCGCCCGCGGCCAGTCCGACCGGCCAGGCCGCGGCCAGCAGGGTCCCGAAGAAGGTCGCCACGCCCTTGCCGCCCTTGAAGCCCAGCCAGACGGGGAACAGATGCCCGATAAAGGCCGCGCCGCCCGCGAGCGAGGTCAGCACGGCCTGCGCCTGCGTCGAGCCGTGCCGCGTGGCCAGCCACGCGATCAGCACCGCTACCGCGCCCTTGCCGCCGTCGCCCAGCAGGGTCAGCGCCGCTAGGCCACGCTTGCCGCTCCTCAGCACATTGGTCGCGCCGATGTTGCCGGAGCCGATGTCCCGGGGATCGCCGGCGCCGGCGGCCTTCATCACGATCACACCGAATGGGATCGATCCCAGCAGGTATCCGCCTACGATGGCGGCGGCGATCATCGCCAAACTCAACTCTGCGAACATGGACGCTCCCTCTCGAACGGGAGTCTAGCGCGTCAGACCTTCGCCGTGAACGCTTGCTTCAGGTTGGCGATGGCCGCCTCGTTGCGGCGATAGAAGGTCCACTGTTTGATGCGTTTGGCGGTGACCAGGTCGGCCTGCACCAGGATGCGCATGTGCTCGCTGAGCGTCGGTTGGCTGACCGCCAGCTTTTCGGCGATCAGGACACCGCAGACCCCGTCGTCCACCAGGTCGCCGTCCACCTGCTCGCGGAAATGGGCGCGCGGGTCCTTCAGCCACTCCAGGATCTGGAGCCGGCGGTCATTCCCGAGGGCCTTCAAGGCGTCGACGATAGGCATATTGCCAGTTGGCTAAATGGCGATAGGGATTGTCTGCCTTAGCGGCGCTCGAGGCGCAATGCCGCTTCGCTACTCGGCGAGGCTCTTCGCGTGAGAGCGCGCGTGCCGCTCGGCCTGCTGACGGCTGTCCGGACGGCGATCGAACACGTCCCACCGGTTCTGCCGCAGCCAGATCAGCGAAACCAGGGCCCCGATCGCTGCGCTGGTTTCCATCGCCCGCGCCAGGGCCAGGCCAACCGACCGGGCATGGCCAAGCTGGTCGCAAACCATGGCGGCTCCGAGGAACAGGGACGCCACGGACCAGGCCATCAGGTAGGGGCGGGGCACGTGCAGCAGCATCGGGGCGATCAGGACAGCGATCGCCGCAGCCGCTCCAAGCATAGCGAGCGGCGCCACGAGCGCGTTGGCTAAGTCCCCCATCCCGGCGACGTTGGCATGGTTAAGCTTTGGTTACCAGCCCCCGCCAAGCCGAGACAATCAGGCCTCGTAAACTGTCCGCCCGTCCACCACTGTGCGTAGTACTTTGCCCTGCAGCCGACGCCCGTCGAAGGGCGAATTCTTCGACTTCGAGAGCAGCTTGTCGGCGTCGATAATCAGCGGCGCATTGAGGTCGCAGAGCACCAGGTCGGCGGGCGCGCCCTTGGCCAGTCGTCCGGCGGGAAGACCCAGCAGGTCGGCCGGCGCCGAGGTCACCGCACGGATCAGGTCGATCAGCGGGATGCGGCCTTCGTGGTGGAAGGTGAGCAGAGCGGGCAGCAGCGTCTGCAGGCCCACGGCGCCGGGCGCGGCCTCGTCGTAGGGCAGGCGCTTGTCTTCGGCCGGCGCGGGGGCGTGGGCCGAGACGATGACCTGGATCAGGCCGGATGCCACGGCCTCGATCACCGCCTGGCGGTCGTCCTCGGAGCGCAGCGGCGGCTCGACCTTGCAGAAGGTGCGGTAGTCGCCGATGTCGACTTCGTTGAACGACAGGTGGTTGATCGAGGTGGTGGCGATGACGGCCAAACCCTTGTCGCGGCCCCGCCGGAAGCTCTCGATGGCGGCCTCGGTGGTCAGCTGGTCGACCAGCAGCCGCGCGCCGGTCAGCTCGACCAGCGCAAGGTCGCGCTCCAGCATGATCTTCTCGGCGACGGCGGGCACGCTGGGCAAGCCCATGCGCGAGGCGAACTCGCCCTCGCTGGCCGCTGCGCCGCCTGATAGCCAGGGATCGGCCGGGCGGTGCGCCACCAGCACATTGAAGGCCTTGGCGTAGGAGAGCACCCGCCGCATGACCTTGGAGTCCACGATCGGCCGGTCGGCGTCGGTGACATAGAGGCAGCCGGCCTCTGCCATCAGCCCGATCTCGGCCATGCGCTGGCCCTCGGCCCCCTTGGTGGCGGCCCCGGCCGGATAGACGTTGACCAGCTCGATGTCGCGGGCTCGCCGCAGGATGAAGTCGACCACCGAGGGCTCGTCGACCACCGGATGTGTGTCGGGCTGCAGGACGATGGAGGTGACGCCGCCCGCCGCCGCCGCGCGCGCCGCCGACTTCAGCGTCTCCTTGGTCTCGGTGCCTGGCTCGCCGGTCTTCACCCGGATGTCGACAAGACCCGGCAGCAGCAGCGCGCCTCGGCCGTCGACCACCTCGATGTCCTTCGAGAGCGATCCGACATCGCCGCCCTTCACGACGTCGGCGATGACGCCTTCGGTGACGACGACGGCGCCTGGCCCATCGTAGCCGCTGGCCGGGTCGAGCAGGCGGACGTTGGTGAAGGCCGTGGGACGCGAACTCATCGGTCGTTATCCAGCCGCGCGGCGAGCGAGGTCAGCACCGCCATGCGCGCAGCGACGCCCATCTCGACCTGGTCCTGGATCAAGCTGACGGAGAGGTCGTCGGCGACATCGCTGTCGATCTCGACGCCGCGGTTCATCGGGCCCGGGTGCATCACGCGGACATGCGGCGCAGCGAAAGCCAGCTTTTCGCGGTCGAGGCCGAAGAAGCGGAAGTACTCGCGCTGCGACGGCGCCATGACGCCATCCATCCGCTCCAGCTGCAGGCGCAGCATCATCACCACGTCGCAGCCCTTGATGCCCTCGCGCATGTCGTGGTGGATCGCAACGTTCCAGCGGTCCGCCTGCGACGGGATCAAGGTCGGCGGGCCCACCAGCCGCACCTCCGCGCCCAGCATCTGCAGGAGCGCGATATTGGAGCGGGCCACGCGGCTATGCAGGACATCGCCGCAGATCGCGACGCTCAGGCCCGCGATCCGGCCGAACGCCCGGCGCATGGAAAGCGCGTCGAGCAGGGCCTGGGTCGGGTGCTCATGCTGGCCGTCGCCCGCGTTGACCACCGAGCAGGTGACCTTCTGCGAGAGCAGCGACGCCGCGCCCGAGGACGCGTGGCGGATCACCAGCAGGTCCGGCTGCATCGCGTTCAGCGTCACCGCCGTGTCGATCAGGGTCTCGCCCTTGGACATCGCGGAGGAGCGCGGGCTCATGTTGACCACGTCGGCGCCCAGCCGCTTGCCGGCCAGCTCGAACGAGCTCTGCGTCCGCGTCGAATTCTCGAAGAACAGGTTCATCAGCGTCCGACCCTTGAGCAGGTCGAGCTTCTTCGCGGTCTGCCGATTGAGGCTGACGAATCCATCGGCGAGGTCGAGGAGGTTCGCGACCTCCACCTCGTTCAGGTCGGTGACCGATAGGAAATGGCGTTTGGGGAATGAGAAGGTCCGCTGCAGGACCTCGTTCAGACCAGGTGGGGTCGTAGTCATTAAAGCGCGGTCTTAGGTGACCCGGCGCGGCAAGGGAAGGGCGGCTTTCAATGGCAGGGTTGCGGGCCGCTGGCCGCCGCGCACCCGGGTGGCATCGTGGGATGCATTCTGCGCGC
>Ga0207651_10001550_pt1 | contig 10496 bp, 6 predicted proteins | sample KBSM23metaG_FD_184328 | JGI IMG/M metagenome (GOLD analysis project Ga0207651, IMG submission 184328) | Miscanthus rhizosphere microbial communities from Kellogg Biological Station, Michigan, USA - KBS M2-3 metaG (SPAdes) (version 2) | ecosystem: Host-associated > Plants > Roots > Rhizosphere >... | reverse complement strand
TCAAAAGGGTAATACTTGTTCACTATCTTTTGTTTTATTGGTTTAGTAGTGTCTTGTAAATTAGTAGTGGTTGCGTTTGTTGTCAGGTCTTTTGCATTCGCTGAATTTTCTGTTTCACTACGGCGGCTGTTTGCAAGTCCGCAACTTGTCACGAGGGCAGCCAGGTAAATGATCGATGTTAGTTTTAGCATGATGGTTCAAATGTAAATTACAACGTCCGTTTTTTTTCTGCACTGTGTTACTTCACAAACTATCAAGGGATAAAGGTAGAAAGTGGCGTTTATATTCCAAAGCTTGCCATCTTAGTTCAGTCCAAACGGCCAATACATTATCGCCTTATATAATTCTAAGTTTGGTAGTTTTTCCATGATCGGTTAATTGAGAGTTAAACAACAGGAACTCTGCAAAGGTCTGCTTAACAAATATTAATTTTCATTCTATAAGATGAAAGCCCCGCACGACCCCGGGCTCCTGATCAAAAACCATTAAACCATGCCCTATGAAATTTTCCATCACTCCTTGTCTTTTCGTTTTTTCTTATCCTGCTTTTCCTGTTCTTTGTTTATCTTATCAAGTGTTGACATCGGGATAACAGTTAGTTGATTGGTCAGGCAATTCCAAATGTTCAAATAGTTTTTTGAAACAACATTATGTTGTTTCCATCCCGTAAACTTTTCATAGAGCATCAGCGTGCAAATATCTGTTGCAGTAATAAAGTCGCCTGTCTCCGGCGCATGTGAATGGAGCGTCCCTTCAACTTCTTTTCCTTCTTCCTTGCCGCCGTAGTTGACGGGAATGATATTTCTATGGAGTTGCTTGCTGTTGATGAGATTATTGTCTTTGTCGAAGGTTAATAAATAGTCGTTGCCGAAAATTACCACACCATTTTGTTGAGGCCCGGTCAGTACATAAACTTTTTTTTCATCTCCATTGATCAACGGGATCAAATTTAAATTCGTGTTTTTGTAGGTTTTGAAGATGGTGTCAGCGCCAACAGTAGTTAACGCGATCTTTCTAATGGCATAAAGATCATTTTCAAAAGTTGAAAGATCTCTTTCAGTCAGATCTGCGATGGCAGTTGTTATATTGTAGCTGCTGTCAAAAGAAATGGTTCCAATGACTTTAGGTTTATCTGCTTTTGAAAAGAAAATACATTTTGCAATGCCATTGTCTGAATACGAAAAGTAGCCACCTATATTTGCTCTGTCTTTATAGTTTTCTAAGAAAAGATCAGTGCCGTTCCAGGACGCCATTTCAGAATTATAAAGTCGTTTACCTTCTGCTACTATGGGTTGCGCTTGTTGCGTAGGATTATCTTGCCCATATAAATGCGGACTTAAAACGAGCAAAAAAATTGAAGTTAGTTTTCTCATGTAGTTTTAGTTTATAGTTATCGCCAACGAACAGAGCTTACATCTAATCATTATAAGGATCCATTAAACCACCCGGATAGTAGGTTCTCTTGTTCCAGAACTGCCCGGGATTAATGCTGCCCTCTATTATGTTGCTGTAAATAACTTTATCTGTTCTAGCTTTATCTTTATAAATATATTTTAGTTCTGCTCTAATTTTGGTTTGAAATTCCCCACTATACTTCGGAATAGTAAAGTTCCAAAAAGAACCTGGTTCCAGTTCAATTCTGTGATAGCTGTTTCCACACCAGCTGCTGGGTAAATATTCAATATCTCTCCAGTCACCGTTGTTATCTTGTGCTTGCAGTTTCAAATAAAGTCTGCTGTCCTGTGCATTAAATTTAACAGTGTCCACCGTTGTGTTGCTGATAAAAAGTTTAAAGCCTAAATGATCATTCCCAAATGTAACAGTGGCATTGGTATCAATTGTTATGGCAAGTGAATTCTTCTGAAACCTGTTATCTTTAATTTTAGTGGGTACATTCGGTGAGACTGCCCATCCGCCACTATCGTCGCTATCTTTATTTTCTGGCGTAGAGTAGGCGTAAAAATAACCACGGTTCATAAAGTCTATATTCAAAGGCCTTAATGTTGTGAAAGTATCGTCCTGTTGCTCCCAGACGATCTTCCCTGTTTTATTAATATAGCTGAGCCGTTCATCTATCACAGTTTTAATAAGACCATTTACAAATCCGTTGCGGTCAAATTCCTGCAGTATCGGTTCGCAGATAACTTTTCCCTGCAAATTGGCGATGCCGTATAAAGCTTTGCTTTCATCTTTGAAAAAGAAATAGCCATCAACGATCCCGATCATATCTATATCGTCAAAATTTGATCTTGTCACGAAATTTCCTGAAGTGTCAATGATGCCAAGTCCATCATCGGTTTCAACAATTGCGTATCCGCCTTTGAAAGTTTCGTTCGGGATATCGTCGAATACTTTATCGCCAACCCGTTGAAAGTTCCTGTCAACCAAAATAAAATCATTGTTACGTTTTATAAATGCCCTGCCATTTGAAAACTCTTTTACATATTTGCAATTCGGGTCATCAAATACAACTTCGCCCTTTAAATTGATAAAGCCTTCGTAAGCCTTTTCAGAAGTAGCGCTGACGCCTTTTTTTTCAGGTATCCAATACTGGTATAAGCTCACCTTAGCTAAACCGTCATGAAAGTCACCATCAACGTAACTGAAATTTTTATAAGGTCTTTTAAAAAGGAGATTGCCTTTTGTATCAATAACTCCATCAGTGCTGCCATCATCATTTGCTTTGTCATCGATCTCAACGACAGCATAGCCGTCATAAAATGGGTTTATAACTTCGTATTTTCCAAATGGCACAACAAACTTTCCTCTTGTATCAATGACCCCCGTTCTTTTTTTCCCTTTGTTTCTTGTCCTTGATTCTTCAACAATTGCTAACCCATTCTTGAATTCACCTATCGAACTGAATACGGTATCAATGAGTAGTTGTTTTGCAAGAACATCTATTACGCCTTGTTTGCCGGTAAGGGTGGTTACTACACCTTTTCTGCTGTCGAGAAAAGTGAGACCGTTGAAAACCGTCGGCAACACAACATTTCCTTTCTTGTCAATAAATAAGGGTTCGCCATCTTTATAAACAACCGCTAAGCCATTCACAAAATTTGTTGCAAGATCAAATTTAGGTTTGATGACAAATGTTCCCGTTTCATTAATAAATCCATACGTTCCATTAAGCCGGACTGCCGCCAAACCTTCTGAAAAATCATTTCCATTTAAATAGATCGGTTTGATCACAACCTTTCCCTGGTCATTGATATATCCAACCCGGTCGTTTTCTGTGATTTTAAAAAGAGGTTGCGTCTGTCCAAAGGACAGCTGGATCAGTGGCAGGTATAAAACAATAAAAAGAGTTTTCACAACAGTGGTTTAATATCAGGATGCAGAAATTATCAAATTGCATAACTTGTCAATTGGTCAATTCTACAGGTCTTTGTAGCGCCATATCGATCCAATAGTTTATTTGGTTCATAGCCAGGTTTCTTCATCTAATATAAAGAATGACAAGCTATTTTTAGACTGATTTTATTATTTTATCATAAAATTATATTTGAACCTTTGTGATGGCAATTGTAGCTGGGATAGCTTTTATTATTTTAAAAAAATCCCTTTTCGGGGAGAGGAAATAACAGCAGCCAGCGTATGCTCAAATGCATCGAATATTTTTTTTACTTTAGTTCCGTGTTCGGCGGTCGTCTTCGTGGCACAAATGCGCCGTGTTACTTAAGAAAAATTTTTCAATGAAAATTATATTGCCTCTTGCTTTTCTCATTTTCGTTTTTACAAGCTGTGATCATGGTTACGAATTTTGGGACATCTCTAAATTTAATATCGTGGACACCGCATTAAAGGACAACGAAGAAATTAAGCTGCTCTATTCAAGTCGTGGACCAGGCAATAATAAGGACTTGGAGTACTACATTCAAATTGTCGCGGTTTCGCAAAAAACCGGCGACACTGTCAATATTCTTACAACTGATGAAAATGGTTTCGCGGCGGATGACGGGGACAGAGTATTTAACTATTTTAACCAGGATAATCTTATCACCAAAATTACTCAAAGCGACCTGGATAAACTTAAAGACCTAAAGAATGTAGATGACATAGGTAAAACTGCTCCAAAAAAAATATTGAAGGTGGCAAGAGACCCAAAATTTGATGATATAGCAGATAATACTTACCCGACTGTGATCGGCTCGATCGGAACAACTTCGAAATAGTTATCGTAAAACTGCAGCCGACACTAGTACCCATTGGCTAATAAACTTAAAAATAGGAGGGTTGCCCCAATGGCCAGAACTAACAACATACCATATAGGGCAGAGTTGGTTCTATTCTTTCTGTTCTTGTCTTTAAAAAATAGAGTAATAATGAATCCAACTGGCACCAGGAGTCCAAGAAAAAAACCACCCCAATGCCATTTGAAAGTTTCCTTTGATGCCTTCTGATATGCATCCATATCAATAGTGCCATCCTTGCGAATAGTCTTTTTAATTTGTTTTTGTGTGATCTTTAAGGCAATGCTTTCCTTCCATTTTAGTTTTCTACCCGTTAATTTTTTATACATAGAAGGACTCAATTTCACGTAATCAGTCAGGCAAATTTTAATATCAGTTCCTATTATTGGAACCATTATTTGGCTTGCCAGCGGATCATTAGTTGGAAGATTCGACGACGAATATGAATTAAAAGTACAAGCAAATATTAATACGGTGAGCATGGTCTTTTTCATTATCAAGAGTTTATGTTTTTGAAATTAGTAATAATTTCTTTGAAAATAATTTATAGATAGCATAACTTAGGAAAGCGGTTGCAATGGCAGAACGAGAGTTTCCTTATGATTTCTTCTTTAAATGTGAAACTAGCTAATGAAAAAAAATAATTTCATCTCCATTTGCATTTTATTGGGGCTTCTCCTATCTACAGAAAATTGTAGTAAAAACAACACAAAAAATAAAGATAGCGAACTTCCGCCTCTTACATTTGAAGGCAACAACACTATTGGCTGTAAAATTAATGGTGAGCCTTGGGTGCCGAAGGGAATTTTTGCGCCTGGTGTTACAAACTATCCAACAAGAGGCGGATATTATATTGATCCCTTCTACCCAAATGTTCATATTCTTTTAAAAACTTATGATCCAGAAGGAGAAATAGAATTGTTTTGCAGAAATTATTCCGCATCTCGATTCATACCTCCAGGCAAATATTATATTAACAAGAATACGCAGCCTATAAACGGATCATATGAAAAGCATAGTTATGGTTTATATTATGTAAATGGCAAAGAATATATAACTGATAGCCTGCATAATGGATGGATAGATATTTTAAAGTCCGATAGTATAAACAGTGTAATTAGTGGCAAGTTTGAATTTACCTGTTTTAATGCTACCGATGGGAAATCTTATAATATCACCGATGGACGTTTTGACTACAAAACACATTGATTTTAATAATTAAACCAAACCACCATGAGAAAATTTTTTGCATTAAAAGGGATTCTTTTACCTTTTATGTTGTCAATGGTCTGCTCTTCAACCACTGCTCAATTTTTAACTTTTACTCAAACTATGGATAGTCTGCTGGCACCTCTTGATAAAAATCGTGTTACCACAGGCATTTTGTATGAAAGGGTAAAGCCCTTGGCAAATATTGATCTGTTTAATATCACTTCTTCGGATCCTTTTATTTCAGAAAACAGCTATTTCAGACAAGCATATTTGGAGCTATATAACTCCACATATAATACTTCCGGTTGGTTAAAACCAAAAGAACTCAGAGATTGGGTAGATGCTGAAAACCTGGAGAAGAAATATAATATTGGTATCATGGATTATCAATTTAATATGATTGACAGCAACGCAGTGCAACATGGATTATTGACTTTCAGTAATGGGCAATTTCATGATGTATCGGGTGCTGCTAGCCCTTTTTATACCCGACGTTTACAAGTTGCATCGATGCTTATAGATGAAATTCCAAGTGGTGTCGTCGCGTTAAGATATAATTCTAATTTTTTTAAAACGAATCAAAATGTTCAGATAAACAATATCACTTTAAATTTTGGAAGTGTGGGTACTTATATCTTATCTCCTTCGAACCCGATTGTTCTTGTAAATTTTACAGGCAGTGGCACTATTAGTTTTAATGTAACAGTTCAATACACAAATGGCAGTTCTTTTTCAAATGCATCAGAGATTCAAATAGGAAGTACTAGTAACCCATATTCAAGAATTCTCGGAAACCCTCCAGCGCCAAATGATTCATTATGGATTAGTAGTAAATATCCTTTTCAGGGTTATGAAGAAACACAACCATTTTATGGGAAGGCAAAAATTTCTATTTGGTGGAAGCTTGACGCGAATGAAGTTCCGGTTCCAGGAATATCAAAACCAATAATAATTGTTGATGGCTTTGATCCTCTCGATATCAGGCTGAACAAGGACATTTATGATGTCTTTTCATATGCCGAAGTGATAAATGGAGTAACTGTCACCCAAGACTTCGCGAAAGAATTGCGAAGAGCAGGATTTGATATAATTGTGATGGATATGCCAGCATATTCTCAAACCTCTGAAGCTACATACAATGATCCTACTAATTCATTACCCTATCCTAACATTCTTCCTGCGGCAGCAAAAGGAATTGTTTATGGCGGAGGAGATTATATACAGCGAAATGCCTACACACTTGAATACCTAATTGATTATGCCAACTTGAAACTTCAACAAAATAATAGCACTGAAAAACTTGTTGTTGTTGGCCCCAGTATGGGGGGGCAAATAACAAGATATGCACTTCGAGACATGGAAATTCGTGGGCAATCTCATAATTGTAGATTATGGGTAAGTTTTGATAGCCCACATGAAGGGGCTTATGTTCCTTTAGGATTACAATTTTCAATAAGTGAATTAGCAACAGCAAGTAATAATGAAGCAGCTATAAGAGTAAGAGATTTGTGGATCAACTGTCCAGCAGCACAACAAATGACTTTGCATCAATATAAATCCAACAGCGAAACCGTAGCAGGCGTGCCCAATTTTTTTAACCCTTATTATAATGAAATCAATAACTCAATAGGGTTTCCACAAGCTACAGGATTGCGAAAAATTGCAATGCTTAATGGAAGCGATTTAGGCGTGTCTCAAACTTTTGGTACAGCTTGCCAATTAGCAACAAAGTTTAAAGTAAGTTTCAAACCAAGAGGCTTTTTGGGCTATGTAACATTATTATTTGCATCAAACTATAGTTTACTCGCCTATGCGATAAGCCCACTTCAAAATCATAAAACATATTTAGCTCCTGCAACCGGACAATGTACAATTTTTGGCTTCAATAACGATTTCGGAGGAGATTATACCAAAAAAGCAATTGCTCCGGCTTGGAGTAACACTAGCCTTGACTTAATACAGGGCGGGTTTCTTCCGTCATTTAAATTATATAAAGAACAAACTGAAGGACAACGGCCCAAAAAATGGTATAAAGATCTTTTAGTAACGAAAGTTGATGATTATGTTATCAATGGGGCACATGAACTTACTTATAGTACGTTGGCTGTTGGACTTGGCAATATGCCAGACCCGACTCGTAAATGGGATGCTAATTTCAGATTGGACAAATTTAACCAACCAGTAGATGTTACATGTCCTGAAACAAAAGAAAGTCCTTTTGATATGTATTGGGCTCCTGATATCAATACCAGGCACGATTCACTTCTGTTAGGTCATGTAATTCGCTTACGCCGTGAAATTATAGATAAGCAAGCCTGGCAAAAAACTCAAATACAACGTCAAGGTTCCATTCAGTCCAACAAAAGCTCTTTGTGCAATGGAGAGACTGCATCGCTTTCCATGACTCAACCATTGACAGGGTTAACTTACAATTGGACAACTTCTAATCCATATATTCAAATTACTTCTGGACAAGGAACATCATCAATTACAATACTGGTCACAGCTTCTGTTGGCGGCAATCACACTATAAGTTGCGAGGCATCCAGTGCATGTTATATAATCAACTCGAATTTTACAATTCATGTGGGAGGATATAGTAGTTCAGACTACCCTGTTAGCGGTCCATCATCTGCTTGTAAGAATACTTATGTTTATTTTAGCACCAATACGCTTCCCGGGGCAACAGATTATGCGTGGTTCTGGCCACTTAACAATTGGACTTACGTTTCAGGAAATCACACACCCTATTTGACATTAATAACTGGATCGAGTATCGGTGGCAACACTGTTGGCGTAAGGGTTGCCAATGCATGTGACGCAGGCGGAAGTCCGGGAATGAAGTTTGTTCAGGTTAATAATTGTGGCGGATGGAGATATACAGTTTCTCCAAACCCAACTAGAGGAAATATCGTTATTTCCGTCATACAGGACGAGAAGAAAACGATGAAAAGGAATAGTCCAATAAGAATTTATCATTTAAAAATTCTAGATCAATTGGGCAATATCAACAAACAATATAGCTATCCCGGCGGCATTGTGACGACGAGTATCAGTACGCTAAATTTGCCTGCAGGGGTTTATATCATTCAGGCTTATAATGGGACCGCTTGGGATGCAATTAAGTTTATCAAACAATGATGTATAGCTAGGAAGTTATGACAATCGATGAACGGACGCTTTCCCATGTTATTGAATTAGTTGCCCGTCGCGACTAGATCTCAATTTGAAAAGCATGACATTGATAACCAGGTTAACGAGATCATTATGACCTTGCAATTGAAACCAATCGTAGAAATCCTAATTAAATGAATTGAAAATAATAACTACCTTCTCCACGAATTTTCATAGGATAAGGTTTAATGGTTAAATCAATGATCATTAAGAAAGCCCACCAGTTTCCACCGGTGGGCTTCTTGTTTATTTAAACCAATAGCCAAATATGATTAAGAAAAGTAAATAAGTGAAATTGTTGCAACGGCAGCGATGAATGATTCCGTTGACAGCAATTATTTTATCTTCTTCGCATCTGCCTGCCTTCCGCCTTGCTTCATGACTACATTAATTATCTTATCCATGTCTTTCACAAATTCAAATTGAGCATCGTTTACTTTTGTAAAAAATTTATTTTCATTTTCAGCAAAGATCTCAAACTTCGACTGTCCCGGAGCCTGTACGAAAAGTCTACCTTGGTCTTTGATAACAGTAATAATAAAATCCGGCGTCATTTCATATTCACCAACATAACTTCCCAGTACCTTTTCATCGACCTTTATCCCGTTGGTATCGGGGATAGATAACTTTGTTTTTTGCCACACCTGGTTACCACTTAGATTTTTGGTTATCAAATTTTCAATTTCTCCTTTCTTATTTCTTGAAAATTCAACCGCTTGTATTTCATCAATGAAAAACTTATCTTTTTGATACGCTTTTAAAATAATTTTCGGACCTCTGCCTAATTGAGTATATAACTTGTTTCCTGACACCGTAATGATTCGCTGCTGATCTTTTTGATTTTCATAAACCCCCGTGTATCCTTGTAACAGTGCATTGTCGACCGCTACTTCTTTGTATTCGAAAGGTTTTCCTGCGGCAAGCGCTGCCAGCCTCGAAGCAACTACTTCTGGGGAGTTGCAATCACAGTTCGAAAAGACTGCTACGAAAATATTTTCTTTGGGTAAATAAATTGCCATGGTAATAAAGCCATTGATAAGTCCGCCATGCCAGATTGAAGGGCTTTCATAAACATAACCTGACCGCCAGCCATAACCGTAACTTGTTTCCTTTCCATCGGACAGTTTGTACCTTGTAATAGCCTTATCAGATTTTCTTTTTTTTATCAATTTAAAAGAATGAACAGCCTGGTGCCACTTGAAAAGATCCTCAACAGTAGATTGTATGGAGCCGGCTGCATAAGGATGCGTCATGCTTAACGGTTGGGCATTTTCAACGCCATTATCACCCTGGCTATAACCATCAGCCCTGTTCCTGACGATCTTTATATCATTTGCATATAGTGAATTCGTCATACCGAGTGGTTTAAAAAAGTTTTCTTCAAGGTAAGTTGCGTAGGTTTTACCAGTAATTTTTTCTATGATATAGCCTAGTAAAAAGTATCCCAGGTTACTATAACTCCAATTCGTGCCCGGCGCAAATTTCAGCGGTAGATTTTTAAAATGCCCGATCATTTCCGCAGGTGTCAGGTCTACTCTTCCCATGTAGGCTGGCATATCAGTGGTATTTTGAATGCCCGATGTATGTGTCAGCAAATGCTCGATCGTAATTTTATTCCCTTGCGTATGAAAATCAGGGATGAACTTTGTAATATCATCCTGCAAGTCCAACTTTCCCTGTTCCATCAATTGTAATATCGCCACAGCCGTAAATTGTTTGGTAATAGAACCTATCCTGAAAACATGATCAACCTTCATCGGGATGTTTAATTCCAGGTTAGCCATCCCAAATGTTTTTTTGTAGATGACCTGGCCTTCCCGGGCAACCAAAGCAGTTACTCCCGTTTCATTGGTTTTGAATTGTGCCGAGAGCAATTTGTCAAACTCGATGACAAGTTGCTTGTCATTTTTTTGTTGG
>Ga0207651_10001549_pt1 | contig 10498 bp, 10 predicted proteins | sample KBSM23metaG_FD_184328 | JGI IMG/M metagenome (GOLD analysis project Ga0207651, IMG submission 184328) | Miscanthus rhizosphere microbial communities from Kellogg Biological Station, Michigan, USA - KBS M2-3 metaG (SPAdes) (version 2) | ecosystem: Host-associated > Plants > Roots > Rhizosphere >... | reverse complement strand
GACGATGTAACCCTCCCGGAGGAGATTCGAATGCCGACACGACGTGAATTCCTGACGACGACCGCGGCCGGTGTGGCTGCAACGCTCGGCAGTGCCTCGATGGCGTGGGCGCGTCGCGCCAATGCGAAGTTCAAGGTAGGGATTACGGACTGGAACCTCGATCTCGAGGGCGACCCGCACCTCCAGCAGCTTGCGGGCCACCGTCCGCTCCTGGCCGGGGATCCTCTCGGGGAACACGTTGCGCGCCAGCTGCATGGTGATGGTGCTGCTGCCCTCCTCGACCTTGTGGGAGCGCACGTTTGCCCACAACGCGCCCCCGACCCGCATCCAGTCCACCGCTCCGTGCTCGTAGAAGCGGCGGTCCTCCACGGCCAGGAAGGCCTCCGCCACGTACTTGGGCAGGGACTTGAGGGTGACCAGCTCTCCCTCCACGGGGGCCAGGTCACCGAAGGGACGGCCCTCCCGGTCGAGGAGGACGGGCGCGCCGCCCGGCCGGTAGGAGGCCAGCCGCCGCACGTCGGGGCACCCGCGGATGCCGCAGCGCGTCCACCCCACGCCCAGGACCAGGAGGATCACGACGGCAACGGCGAGCGCCACGCGCCACGCGGGATGGCGGTGGCGCCAGAAGACGCGGGTCCGTGGCGGCCCGGGTGTCGGCGCTGGTGTCGGCGCCGCCGCCGCCGGGGCAGGCGGCGTCCGTCCGTCGGTCACTGGGGCGGCCGGACGGCCCGGTCCTCGAGCTCCCGTAGCTTGCGCTGCGCCTTGACCAGGTCGTGTTGAGCGTCCTTCAGCTCGGAGAGCGCGTCCTTCAGCTCTTCCTGGAGGCCGTCGTCGTCGTTCTCGCGGGCCTCGCGGCGGATGTCGTCGACCGCGGCCTGCGCCTTCTCCACCCGGCGCTGCGCGTCACGCACCGCCTCGCGCCGCTCTTCCGAGCCGCGGGACTCGCGCTCGGGCGCCGGCGCCGGCCTGACGGCCGGCGGCGCTGCGGCCGGGGACTCGGGCGCGGCCGAAGGGGGTGCCGTCTCCTCGCGCGCGGCCTCGTCGCGCAGCCTCGCGAGGTCGGCATCGGTGTAGGACGCGGGCCTGGAGCCGGCGCGGCCAGCGGCACTGGGCACCGTCCCGGGCTCCGGAGCGGCGATGATCATCGCGGGAGTGCGAGCGGGCGCCGACGGTGATGGGGAGGGCGACGGGGACGGCGCCAACAGTGCGACCTGGCTGTAGGGGCTGGCGCCGAGAGACGTGCCCGGGTTCGGATACGCCGACGCGCTCGAGTAGGGATTCGGCTGCCCGAGGCCGGCGGGAGCGACGGGAACCGCGGGGGCGAGCGGCGGCGGCTGCGGCTCGACGGTGGCGGCGGGAGCGGGCGTGGCCGTGGCCGCGGCGGACGCCGCGTCGTCCTGCAGCGATGGGGAGCGGAAGGTCCGCGCCAGGAGCAATCCCAAAACCGCCGCGCTCGTGATCCCCACCAGCAGCCCGCGGCGCACCCCGGTCCCCGCCGCCTGCCGGGCCTCTTGACGTCCCGGGACGGTGTCGAACGTGGGCCGGGGGGCCTTGCTCACGGCTGGCAACCGCTGGCCGCAGGAGGCGCAGACGGCATCCTGGACGGTGTTGGGGGCCCGGCAGGCCGGGCACAGGCGGAACTCACTGTCCATGCCGCCGGTATTTGCAGATCGCATGCCACCCGTAAGCCATTGATCAGTGGACGCGGGCCCGCCCGGAAGGAAGGTTAACATGGGTCGGAGACCGTCATGGGCCTGCGTGAGTACCACCGGAAGCGCGACTTCGCGATCACCCCCGAGCCGCGCGGCGAGGAAGGCCGGACCGAGGGCCGGAGCTTTTGCGTGCAGAAGCACGCGGCCACGCGCCTCCACTACGACTTCCGTCTGGAGATGGAGGGCGTCCTCCGGAGCTGGGCCGTGCCCAAGGGGCCCAGCTACGACCCGGCCGACAAGCGTCTGGCCATGCATACCGAGGACCATCCGCTCGACTACGGCGACTTCGAAGGCATCATCCCGGAGGGCCAGTACGGCGGGGGGACGGTCCTGCTCTGGGACCGCGGGACCTGGGAGCCGCTCGAGGACCCGCACAAGGGGTACCGCGCGGGCAAGCTGAAGTTCCGGCTGCGCGGCGAGAAGCTCAACGGCGGATGGACGCTGGTCAAGATCCGCGGCCGCGACGCCCGCGACGACGAGAAGAGCTGGCTCCTCATCAAGGAGAAGGACGAGACGGCCCGGCCCGCCGCCGAGTTCGACGTGACCGAGGAGCGGCCGGAGAGCGTGGCCACGGGCCGCGACATGGAGACGATCGCGGCCGAGCGCGACGCCGTGTGGGAGAGCAAGGCGGCCCAGAAGCCGAAGGGAGGGCGCTGGCGCCCGAAGGTCGCGCCGGCGCCGCCCGCCGCCGCGCGGAAGGCACCGCCCGCGAAGACGAAAACGGTCCAGGCGGCCGCGGTCCGCGGGGCGCGCAAGGCGGCGCTGCCGCGGTCCCTGCGGCCCGAGCTCGCGACGCTCGTGACCGATCCACCGGAAGGCGACGACTGGCTGCACGAGATGAAGTTCGACGGCTATCGCATCCTGTGCCGGCTGCAGGGCGGACGGGCCACGCTCCAGAGCCGCAACGGGAACGACTGGACCTCCCAGTTCCCGTCCATCCGCTCGGCCGTGGAGTCCCTGCCCGCCTCGCAGGCCCTCATCGACGGCGAGGTGGCCGTGCTGCTGCCCGACGGGACCACCAGCTTCCAGGCCCTGCAGAACGCCCTGACCCGGCGCGACCAGGGCGAGCTGGTGTACTTCGCCTTCGACTTGCTGCACAGGGACGGCTACGACCTGACCCGCGCCACGCTCGAGGACCGCAAAGCGGCCCTGGCCGCACTCCTGGTCGGGGCCCCGCCCGCGGTGCGGTACAGCGCCCACGTGGTGGGAGCGGGGCGGGAATTCTTCGAGAAGGCCTGCGGGCTCTCGCTCGAGGGCATCGTCTCCAAGCGCCGCGACGCGCCTTACGCAGCGGGCCGCGGTCGAAGCTGGCTGAAGGTGAAGTGCCTGCGGCGCCAGGAGGTGGTGATCGGTGGCTTCACGGAGCCCAGCGGATCGCGCGCGGGACTGGGCGCGCTGCTCGTGGGCGTGCACGAAAAGGGAGGCGGGCTCGCCTACGTGGGGAAGGTGGGCACGGGATACACCGACAAGGTGCTGCGCGACCTGCGGCGGCGGCTCGACGCGCTGGAGCAGCAGTCCTGCCCCTTCCCGGTCCGGCCCAAGGGCGTGGGCGCGCCCCACTGGGTGAAGCCCGAGCTGGTGGCGGAGGTGGCGTTCACGGAGTGGACGGGCGACGGGAAGATGCGCCACCCGTCGTTCCAGGGATTACGCGCGGACAAGCCCGCGCGTGACGTGGTCCGCGAGCGGCCGGTGCCCACCGCGGAGGTGGCGCCGGCCGCCGAGCCGCGGCGACCGCGCCGCTCGAACGAGGCGCCGTCAAAGGAAGCGCCGCGGCGCGCCGCGCGCACGGCCGGCGCGGAAACGGCCACCATCGCCGGCGTGCGCCTCACCCACGCCGACCGCGTGCTCTATCCCGACCAGGGCATCACCAAGCGGGCGCTGGCGGAGTTCTACGAGTCGATCGCGGACCGAGTCCTGCCCCACATCGTCGGCCGGCCGCTGACGCTCGTGCGCTGCCCGGAGGGCCTGGCCAAGGAGTGCTTCTACATGAAGCACTCCGGCGTGTGGGCGCCGCCGGCCCTGCGGCGCGTGAAGATCCGCGAGAAGACGAAGGTCGGAGAGTACCTGGTGGTGGACGACCTGGCCGGGATCATCAGCCTGGTGCAGATGGGCATCCTGGAGATCCACACCTGGAACTCGCTGGCCACGCGGGTGGAGGAGCCGGACCGGATCGTGTTCGACCTCGATCCCGGGCCGGCGGTAGGATTCGAGCGCGTGATGGCGGGCGCCCGGCTGGTCCGGGACAGCCTGCGCGCGGTGGGGCTGGAGAGCTTCGTCAAGACGACCGGCGGGAAGGGCCTGCACGTCGTGGTGCCGCTCGGTCCCGGCCACGGATGGGACGAGACCTTCGGCTTCTCGCAGCGGGTGGCGGAGGAGATCGTGAAACAGGACCCGCGGACCTACACCGACTCCATGCCGAAGGCGGGGCGGCAGGCCAAGATCCTGGTCGACGTCCTGCGCAACAACCGCGGCAATACCTCGGTGGCGGCGTATTCCACGCGCGCGCGGCCGGGCGCGCCGGTCTCCGTGCCCCTGGCCTGGGAGGAGCTGCAGCGCGACCTGAGGCCGGACCTCTACACCGTGGAGAACCTGCACCGCCGCCTGTCCGCGCTGAAGGCCGACCCCTGGGCTCGCTACTTCACGCTCCGGCAGAAGCTGGCGGTCCCGCGCCCGCGCCGGCGGCCGGCGGCCACGCGATGAAGGTCGACCTCGAGGCCGCCGAGGCGCGCGCCGCGGCCCTCGGGCGCGGCCAGTGGCGGCGGTCGCGGCTCGGCACCGCCGACGTCTTCGTCCTGCGCGAGGCCGGGCAGGACGCGGCCCAGCTTCACGCGGCGGAGGCCGTGGGCGAGGCGGTCATGAAGGCGGGCGACGACCTCAAGGCCCTGGCCGCCGAGGTCCGCCGCCTCCGGGCCGAGGTCGACGACGCGCAGGCGCGGGCGGCGCGCAGCGCGCCCGCCGTGAAGGCGGGTCCGCCGCCGCCGCTGGACGAGGAGGCCTCGGTCCTCCTGGCCGCGCCCTTCCGTGTGGGCCCGAAAGCGATGAAGGCGGCCCAGACCGATCCCCTGGTGGCCCTGGCCGTCCAGGCCGCGCGGGCCACCCAGCCCGACGCCAAGGAGATCGAGCGGGCCCGGCTCATCGCCATGGCCCTGGCCGCGACCAACGGCGACATGGACGCGTTCTGGGCCGCCCGGCGCCAGCGCGGGAGCAAGACCTCGAAGAAGAAGTGAGCAGGCGGTTTGTAAAACCGCGTGGTCAGGCGGGCAGCGAGGCGATGACGGTGAGGTGGTAGCAGACGATGGCCGCGTAGAGCGCGGCCCCCGCCTTGATGGCCAGCTGCGACGCGCGGTGGCCGCGCTGCAGGCACAGCACGAGCAGGCCGAGCTGCACCACCGCCAGCTTGACGGCCATGAAGGACACGGGCGAGGCCTGGTACATCCAGCGCATCAAGGGATTGGCCTCGTGGACCAGCCGCAGCTGCAACAGGGTCAGCGTGAAGAGGGCGTCGAGAAGGTTGCCGAAGAGGACCACGACCGGGGAGAGGCTGACCGTGAAGTCAGCCCGATACGACGCGCTGCGCGCCTCCGCCCGGTGCACCATGGCCCTCCATGACCATCGTCACGAAGGGACCTTCAAGACGCTTGCCAGTGTCCTGAGGCGGAAGACCCGCGTCGGTGCGGAGAGCTAGGGCCGGTGGGCGTCCGCGGGAAGGACGGGCAGAGGCACCGCGCGGACCCCGGCGCGCGCGAACATCTCCTGCTCGGTGCAGAGCAGGTGCTGCAGGGTGAGCCGGCTCAGGACCTCGTCCACCAGGTCCTGGACCTGCTGCCATACGGGCCGGATGGAGCAGTCCGACAGGTGCGTGCACGCGCGCAAGGCCCCGCCGTGGCGCTGGCAGAAGCTGCCGTCGTAGAGGCGCCCGCCGAGCGCGGCCAGGGCCTCGCCCACCGGGATCTCGGAGGCGGGACGAGCCAGGGTGTAGCCGCCGGACTGGCCGCGGGTGCTGCGCACGAAGCCCGCCCGGCGCAGGACGCGCATGATCTTGGCCACGTGGGGCACCGAGACCCCCTCCAGGCGGCTGAGCTCGGGGAGGGTGAGCACCTGCCCGCCGGCGTGCCGGCCGAGCTGCACCAGGCAGCGCAGCCCGTACTCTTCCTGCGAGGAGAGCTTCACATGAGCCCCAATTGCAGCCGGGCCGCTTCGGACATGCGGCTCTGGTCCCACGGCGGCTCGAGCTGGAGCTGCACGTCGGCCTCCTTGATCCCGGGCAGGGCCAGCATCTTCCGCTCGATGTCCTGGCGCAGGATGTCGCCCATGCCGCAGCCGGGTGCGGTGAGGGTGAAGCGCACGGCCACCTTGCTCCCGCCCTCGGGCAGGGGCGCGACCTCGCAGGAGTAGACGAGCCCGAGCTCCACGATGTCGACCGGGATCTCGGGGTCGTAGCACGTCTTGAGCTGGTCCCAGGCCAGCTCCTGGAGCGGCTTCTTCGCCGCCTCCTCCGCCGTGGGCCCCGCCTCGACCTCCTTGCCGATGGCGTCCGCGTCCTTGCTGTCCAGACGGACCATGTAACCCTGCATGGTCACGAGCGTGTACGCCCCGCCCAGCGACTGCGTGATGATCACCGGGCTGGCCGCCGGCAGCGTGATCCGATCCCCGTAGGGGATGGCGGTCACCTCCACCTCGCGCGCCAGGATGGCCTCTTCCCTCACAGCGCGCGCCCTCCCCCGTCCCCGCTGCTCGATTCCGAGACCTCGGTGGAGACGGGCACCTTCTCCCCGGCCAGCGCCGCCTTCAAGGTGTGCCAGGCCAGGGCCGCGCACTTCACGCGCACCGGGAACTCGGAGACGCCGGCGAACACGGTCAGCTTGCCCAGCTCGGGGATGGCGCGCCGGGAGGCCTGCTGCGGATCGCTCGTGATCAGGTCGTGGAACCGCTCGAAGAGGGCCTCGGCCTGGGGCCGGGTCTTGCCCTTCACCCCTTCCGTCATCATCGACGCGGAGGCGGTGAAGATGGAGCAGCCCGCGCCCTGGAAGCGGATGTCCTTGATGACGTCCCCCTCCACGGCCAGGTCGATCCGGGCGCGGTCGCCGCAGAGCGGGTTGTAGCCCTCGGCGGTGCGGTTGGCCTCGGCCAGCGCCCCGAAGTTCCGGGGCTTCCGGCTGTGGTCGAGGATCGTCTCCTGGTACAGCTCGCGCAGCTCGGACGTCACAGGAAGAGCTCCCGCACCCGGTGCAGGGCGCGCACCAGGACGTCGATCTCCTCGCGCGTGTTGTAGACGGCCAGCGAGGCCCGCGCGGTGGCGGGCACGCCATAGCGCTCCATCACGGGCTGGGCGCAGTGGTGGCCGGTGCGGACCGCGATCCCGTCGTAGTCGAGGACGGTGCCGATGTCGTGGGGGTGCACGCCCTCCAGCACGAAGGAGAGGACGCCCGCCTTCTCGCGCGCGGTGCCGATCAGGCGCACGCCCGGCACCTCGAGCAGCCGACGCGTCCCGTAGTCGAGCAGGTCCGTCTCGTGGGCGGCGATGGCCTCGTGGCCGAGGCCCTCCACCCAGTCCAGGGCCGCGCCCAGGCCGATGGCGCCGGCGATGTTCGGCGTCCCCGCCTCGAACTTGTAGGGCAGCTCGTTGTAGGTCGTCTTCTCGAAGGTGACGGACAGGATCATGTCGCCGCCGCCCTGGTAGGGAGGCATGGCCTGCAGTTGCGCGGCCTTCCCGTAGAGGACGCCCACGCCCGACGGGCCGTAGATCTTGTGGCTGGAGAAGGCGTAGAAGTCGCAGTCCAGGGCTTGCACGTCCACCTTCAGGTGCGGCGCGGCCTGCGCGCCGTCGATGAGCACCGGCACCCCGCGGGCGTGCGCCATCTCCACCATCCGCCGCACCGGGTTCACGGTCCCGAGCGCGTTCGAGACGTGGGCGAAGGCCACCATCTTCGTGCGGGGGCCGATGAGCCGCTCCATCTCCTCGAGGATCACGTCCCCGCGGTCGTCCAGGGGGGCCACGCGCAGGCGGGCGCCCTTCTCCTCGCACAGCATCTGCCAGGGCACGATGTTCGAGTGGTGCTCCATCCCCGTGATGAGGACCTCGTCGTCCCTGCCCACGTGGCGGCGCCCGTAGCTCGAGGCCACCAGGTTGATGGACTCCGTGGTGCCGCGCGTGAAGACGATCTCGCGCGTGTGGGCCGCCCCCAAGAAGCGCCGCGCCTTCTCCCGGGCCGCCTCGTAGGCGTCGGTGGCGCGCATGGACAGGGAGTGCACGCCGCGATGGATGTTCGAGTAGTAGGTCTCGTAGACGGCGGCCTCGGCCTCGATCACCGCCCGCGGCTTCTGGGCCGAAGCGGCGTTGTCGAGATAGACGAGCGGCTTGCCGTGCACCGTCTCGCGCAGGATCGGGAACTCCTCCCGCACCCGCTCCACGTCGAGCGCGCGGGCGGGAGCGCCCGCCGCGGCGTGATTGGTGGTGGCGCTCACGCCAGGGCCTCCCGGATCTCGCCGGCCTGCGGCAGCCGCGACTGCAGGAACGCGGTCACGCCCGCCCGGATGGGCTCCAGGCGGATCCGGCCCACCACGTCGCTGGCGAAGGCGTAGGTCAGGAGCGCCCGCGCCGCCTCCTCGCCGATCCCGCGGGAGCGGAGATAGAAGAGGGCGGCCGGGTCCAGCTGTCCGGTGGTCGAGCCGTGCTTGCACTTCACGTCGTCCGCGAAGATCTGCAGCGCGGGCGTGCTCTGCACCAGCGCCTCGGCGGAGAGCAGCAGGTTCTTGTTGGTCTGCATGGCGTCGGTCTTCTGCGCGTCCTTGCGGACCAGGATGGTGCCGTGGAAGACCCCGCGGGCCTTCCCGTCGAGCACGCCCTTGTACAGCTCCCGGCTGGAGCAATGGGGGTGCGCGTGGTCGATGCGGGTGTGGGTGTCCATGTGCTGCCGGCCGCCCGCCACGAAGAGCCCGTCGAGCGCGCACTCGCCGCCCTCGGCAGCGAAGACGGCGTCCACGTCGCGGCGATGGAACGCCGCACCCAAAGTCACCGACTGGTCGGAGAAGCGCGACGCGCGTCCCTGGCGCGCGAAGAGGGCCGCCACGTGCAGCGCCGCGCCGCCTTCCCGCTGCAGGGCGTAGTGGTCCAGGACCGCGCCGTCTTCCACCACCGCCTCGCTCACGGCGTTCGTGAAGTAGGCGGACCCGTCCGCGCCCGCCCAGGTCTCCACCACGGCGGCCTGGCTGCGCGCGCCGGCCAGGATCAGCGTCCGGGGGTGGGCCACGGCCGGCGGCCCGTCGGCGGTCGAGCAATAGAGCAGATGGACCGGCTCCGCCGCGGCCTGCCCCGGCGGTATGGCCACCACCGCACCGTCATCGAAGAGCGCGGTGTTCAGCCAAGCGAAGGCAGTGGCACTCTCGCCGAGCTGGCGGCCCAGGTGGCGCTGGAGCCGGTCGGCCTCGCGGTCGAGCGCCTCCCGCAGCCCCATGACCACGACGCCGTCCGACCCTCCTCGAGACAGCTCCGGCACGTGGTGGCCGTTAACGAACACGATCTCGCGCGCCCCGCGCAGGCGGAAGGGCGCGAGGGAACGGCCGTCGAAGCGGCCGCGCGCGGCCGGCTCGAACGCCGTACGGACGATGGGAGCCACCGACGTGTACTTCCAGGCCTCGTCGCGCGTGGTCGGGAACCCCATGGCCTCGAACCGCTCCATGGCCTCCTGCCGCAGGCCCGAGAGCCAGGCCGGCTCCGTGCCGCGCAGCGTGGCCTGCCGGCGCTCGAAGAGGGCGCGGTAGACGTCCGTCTCCGCGGCCACGGTCATCGCGCCGGGGCCTCCTCGAGCCAGGTGTACCCCTTGGCCTCGAGCTGGTGCGCCAGCTCCTTGCCGCCGGACTGGGCGATGCGCCCATCGATCAGGACGTGGACGAAGTCCGGCACGATGTAGTCGAGCAGCCGCTGGTAATGGGTGACGACCACCATGGCCCGGTCGGCGCTGCGCAGCTGGTTGACGCCGGCCGCCACGCTCTTCAGCGCGTCGATGTCGAGCCCGGAGTCCGTCTCGTCCAGGATGGCCAGGGCCGGGTCCAGGATCGCCATCTGGAAGATCTCGTTGCGCTTCTTCTCGCCGCCGGAGAAGCCCTCGTTGACGGGTCGCTTGACCAGCGACTCGTCGATGTCCACCACCTTCGACTTCTCCTTGACCAGGGCCAGGAAATCCATGGCGTCCAGCTCCGGCTCGCCGCGGTGCTTGCGGACGGCGTTGAGCGCGGCCTTCAGGAAATAGACGTTGCTCACGCCCGGGATCTCGACCGGGTACTGGAAGGCCAGGAAGACGCCTTCGCGGGCGCGCTCCTCGGCGCTCATGGCCAGGAGGTCTCGGCCCTTGTAGAGGACCTGGCCCTGCGTGACGGTGTAGCCCGGGCGGCCCGCGAGCACGTGGGCCAGCGTGCTCTTGCCCGATCCGTTCGGTCCCATGATCGCGTGGACATCTCCGGCCTCGACCGTCAGGTCGACGCCTTTGAGGATCTCCCGCTCGCCCACCCGGGCGTGAAGATCCCGGATCTCCAACATCGTCTTGCCCATCTCAGCCAGCCTATCCGAAACTATACTTTTCTGTCAAGATGGCCCGGCCCCGTCCCCGCAAGGCCAGCCAGGCCGCCAGATACACCGCCAGGGTCAGGAACGTCAGGCCGCGGAACCCGATCACCATCGTGAGCATCGAGAGCACGCCGCCCACCAGGGATCCGATGAGGTTGCTGCCCAGCGCGAGGTCCCGCCGCTCCGCGGCGGACCAGGCGGTCACGAACACCAGGCCGGAGAA
>Ga0207651_10001548_pt1 | contig 10498 bp, 21 predicted proteins | sample KBSM23metaG_FD_184328 | JGI IMG/M metagenome (GOLD analysis project Ga0207651, IMG submission 184328) | Miscanthus rhizosphere microbial communities from Kellogg Biological Station, Michigan, USA - KBS M2-3 metaG (SPAdes) (version 2) | ecosystem: Host-associated > Plants > Roots > Rhizosphere >... | reverse complement strand
GGCGACGACCGAGGCCGACCGCCAGCGATACCCGCTGCGCGTGCTCGAAGTGCGGCAGCTGAGCGTATGACGGCCGGCGACGAACAGCCGGCCGCGGCGCATTGCCCGCATGGCGTGGTGCCGAGCTCGTGCGCCGAGTGCGAAGGCCTCGAGCTCGTTTGCGTTTGCACGCCGACCGAGCGCCGGCTACTTGACGCGCTCGCCGCAGTGATCCGCGAAAGCACGAGGCGGCGCGCATGACGCGCGCCGGCTTTCAACGCGTGACGCGCGGCGCGCCGTTCTTCGCGCTCGGCCGCGGGTTCTTCACTCAAACACGCTGGCGCGTCGCGTGCGCGGCGCACCGCGCGTCGCTCACCGGCTCGCTTATGAATCGCGAGCGCAGCGCATGAGCGCACGTCGACGCGCCGGGCCTGGCCTGGTCGCACGCGCCGGCGACGAGCTCGAGCGCGTGACGCTCGCCGGCGAGCTCGACGAGCTCGAGCAGCCGGCCGGCCGCGGACACGAGCTCGAGCTCGCCGGCGCCGAGCGCGTGCTCGAGCTCGATCGCGACGAGCTCGCGCGCGTGGCCGAGCTCGTGCGCCGCGGCATGGCCGCACAAAGCGCCGTCGATGAAATCCTCGAGGCGCATCGTCGCGCCGGCGACACGTCCAACCCTTCGCAGGGGGGCGCCAGGCCACCCGGCGCCGGCAAGCTCGGCGCCGCATGAAACAAGTCGCGCAGTTAATCGAGCGGCGCCGCGGGCGCTACGTGATCGTTTTCGAGCACGAGCTCGAGGCGCTCGACGCTTTGCCGCTCTGGCAAACGCGGCTGTTCACTGCGCTCGTGCGCTCGAGCAACTGGCAGACAGGCCAGGGCGAAACGACGTACGCGACGCTGATCGCGATGCTGACGCCGCTGCACCCGGGCAGGGGACCGCGCCACTACGTACCGGACCGCGACGCGCTCAAACGCGCGCTGCGTCGCTTCGCCGCGGTCGGCCTGTTGCGGCGCAACGCGGACACCAACCAGCGAGGCGAGCGTCTATTTTTCGAGCTCGATTCGCGCCAGGCAAAAGTGCGCCCACTGTTCGAATCTGCCCCGGGAATTCGCCCCCCCCCTGGTCGGCTGGAAAGCTAGCACCGGCGCGGCCTGGCGAAAAGTTATCCACGAAACTTGCCCCGGGAACTTGCCCCCCCTATTCAACAGAGTTCTTTCAACAGAAAACGCGCGCGCAAGGGTCGCTGTGGATAACCGCGGCGAGCCTTCAAATGCGCCCCCCAGGGGGCGAACAACCTCGATCGCTTACGCGATCGCGCCCCCCCGGGTGCAGCCTGCGGCTGCACAACACGTCTTGACAGGGGAGCGGCGCGAAAACCGAATCGACCCTCGAGCTCTGAGCGTGGCAGCGACGCGCCAGATCGACCGCTGAGCGACGATCGACCGTTTGCGAATGGCATCGCACCGGCGACCTCGAAACAAACGCGCCAGCGGCCTCTAAAGCGGTCGACCGCACACACCGGCACAGATTCACGCTCGAGCGCCGCGCGTGAGCTCGCCTACGTTGCCCCTGTCACCCCTCCCGGCAGGGGGGCGCGTGCGCGCCTCTCGTACGTAGGATTCGCGCCGCCCATGACCGCACAACTGACGCCGATCGTCGCGCCGCAACGCGAGCAGCTGCGAATCGCAGCCGCGAAGGCTTGCACGCACCCCTTCATGCCGGCCGAGGCGCGCCAGGCGATCGCGCAGCTGGTGGCCGTCGTCGACGAGCTCGCGACCGCGATCGACTTTTTGCGCGTCGACGTGCTGCAGCTGCGCGCGGCCTCGAGCTCGAGCTCGAGCTCGTGAGCGGCGCCGCGATCGCGCTCGGCCTGGTGCTGCAGCTGCAGGCCGGCGACCTCGCCACGCACGACGGCCGGTGCGGTCGCGTGACCTACATCGACCGCGGCGCCGGCGTGCCGATGGTTTGGCTCGACCCCGTACCGCTAGGCGACCCGCCGCGCGGTTTCATTCGCGCGCCGCTCGCGCAGCTGGTGCGCGGCTGTTCCCCCCTTCCCATCAACGACAGCGACTCATGCCTGCAGAAATCATCGGCGCTTGCAAGTGCCCCGTTTGCTCGAGCCCAAAGGCAAGCCTTCGCCTGAGCGCGAAGCAACTCGCCTACGTCCATTGCAACGCGTGTCACATCCAATGCTTCGCCCGGAGCGACCTAAGCGACAGCAAGCTCCGAGCTCTGCGCGTCGACCAGGCCGAGGCGCCGGCCAACGACGCGACGAAAGCGCCGACGCCGCTCGCCGAGCTCACGACGAAGGCAGCACGCGCGGCGAGCTCGGCGCCGGCGCCGCGGCCGAGCTCATGGGGGATGCTGCGATGAGCGCGGCCGACACGTCGACGGCCGAGCTCGAGCTCGAGCACGCGAATGGCGCCGCGGGCTTCGCAGACCTCGCCGCGCAGGCCGGCGCGATCGACGCCGGCGCCGGCCTGGCCGTCGCGACGCCGGCCGCGGCGATCGACCCCGCGGCGACGATGGCCGCGGAGTTCTTCGCACTGCTGAAGATGCCGCGCAGCCTGGCCGCGCCGCGCTTCGCCTGGTGGCCTGAGTTCGCGAACGTATGGAGCGACGAGCAGCTGCACGCGATCGCCGGCGCGCTCGCCGCGCTTTGCATCGACCAGGGCTGGAGCCTGGCCGACCTCATGGGGAAATACGGACCGTGGATCGCGGTCGCGATGGCAACCGGCCTGCCGTCGTTCGTCACATGGTCAGCGATTCAGGATCGACGCGCCGAGCTCGCGCGCCAGGCCGAGCACGCGCGCCAGGCCGAGCGCGATCGCCGCTCGAGCTCGAGCTCGAGCTCGAGCAGTGGCCACCCTTAGCAACGCGAACCGGCCTGACGTTCGCGCGTACATCGGCGCGACCGGCAGCGGGAAGGGCGTCAGCATTCGGCAGCATCTCAAGGCGACCAGGCCGGCGCGCTTGCTCGTCTGGGATCCGCTCGCGGAGTATTCGAAATTCGCGAAGCCGGCGCCGAGCCTGGCCGCCGTCGTCGCGGTCATCGCGAAGGCCGGCCGCGGACCGTTCGCCGTGTCGTTCACGCTCCCCGATGGCGGCGACGCGAAGCGGTCCTTCGCGTTGCTCTGCGAGATCGCGCGGCGCGCCGGCGACTTGACGTTTCTAGTCGAGGAACTTGCCGACGTGACGACACCGAGCTATGCGCCGCCGGCCTGGCGCCGCATCAGCACGCAAGGCCGACACGCAGGCCTTCGCGTCATCGCCGCGAGCCAGCGGCCGGCGTTCGTCGACAAAGCATTCTTCGGCAACTGCACGTACGTCCGATGCTTCACGCTGCGCGAGGAGGCCGACGCGCGCCGCATGGCGTCGGCGCTCGGCGTGCCGCTCGAAACGATCCGCCAGCTGCAGACCATCGAAGGCGCGCGGTCGACCGTCATCACGTACGTGGAAAGAGACTTTCGGACCGGCGAGAGCGGCCGGCACAGCGTCACGCTAAAGCGTTCCGCGTGAGCTCGCCTACGTAGCTCCTACGTACGGAAATCGGGCTTGCGCCGCGCGTGCGATCGCGGCTCCAATCCGCCCCGCACCGACCCCCCCATTTCACGAGAGACCCCCCCCATGACCTCGCACCTGAAAAACGCCGCCATCACGACCGCGATCGTGCTCGTCACGATCTACGCACTGCGCCGCGTGCCTGTCACCGCCGGCCTGGTCAATACCGCGCTGAACGGCTAAGACCTCGACGAGCTCGGCCTCGAGCTCGGCCTCGGCCTCGAGCTCGAGCTCGAGCTCCAGCTGCACCCACAACACGCCAGGACTTCGCCCAATGCGCTTCATTCGCCTCCCCGCTCTGCAGAACGTCGCCCCGAGCTCGCGCGCATCGCTGCGCCTGCCGCTCGGCGTCACGTACGAAAAAATCTACTTGACGCTCGGCACCAACATTCTGTCGACGCTCATTTCGAACATCGTCCTTCGGATCAACAACAAAGAGTTTTTCCGCTGGAACACTTGGGCGGATTACCAGGCCTATCTTTCGTACAAGGGCAACGCGACGAGCGCGACGGTCCTCGTGTTCGACTTCACCGAGCGCAAGGCTCGCGACGAAGTCGCCGTGAAGCTCGGCACCATCGCCGCGTGCGCTGAGGCCGGCGTCCAAGACATGACGCTCGAGTTCGACCTCGGCGCCTATACCGCCGTCGCCGCGTCGACGATCACTGCGTTTGCCGACGTGGAAGCGCCGAGCGCGAACAGCATCATTCAACGCGTCCAAGTGATGCAGAAGACGATCGCCGCGGCCGCTCAAGAGCAGATCTTCATTCCCTTCGGCCTGAACGGCTACCAAGTCAAGCGCCTGGTCATCAAGCACGCGAACCTTTCGAGCGTGAAGGTCCGCCGCGATGGCGTCGACTTCTACGAAGACGCGAGCGTTGCGCTCGGCGGCGCGCGATCGACTGACTTCGGCATGACGCCGCAAGCCGGTTATCACGTTGTCGACTTCATGCCCGACGTGCTGCAGTCCAACGCGTTCAACACCGCGCAAGTCAACGTTGGCGGCAAGGCCGTCCCGGTGCAGAACTTGGACGTTCGCGTGACGACGAGCGCGGCCGACACGCTGACGATTTACACCGAGGCCTACGCGCTCAATTCGCAGCTGTAAGCCGGCCACGATCGACCCGAGGGGGCGCGCGCGCAGACTGCGGCGCGCCCCTTCGCACGAAGGGAAAACATGAGCGCACTTCTCGACTACCAGGCCGGCGACGAAGCCGGCTACACCGGCAGCTACGTCGACACGTCGACCGGCTTCGGCGTCACTCCGAGCGATCGCCTCGAGTGGGATCGCATGCAGACCTACACGCCGGCGCCGACCGGCGCCGATGGCGTGCCGTGGTGGGAAAACCTCGTCAGCTACGGAGTGACGCGAGCGATCGACAACACGCTCCCCGGCTACAGCACCGGCGTGCAAGGCAACACCGCGCCGGGCAGTTTCGCCGGCCAGAACGGGCGCACGTACACGCAGGCCGGCAGCCTCAACGCGGCGCCGACGCTGGCGGGTGCGATCGCTTCGGTGCAGCGAATGAATCCGCTCGTGCTCGTCGGCCTGGCCGTCGCCGCGTATCTCGTTCTGAAAAAGTAGGGCGCGCCCCGTGGATGCCGTCGCGCAGCTCGCGCCGACGCCGACACGCGCGCAGCTGGTGGAGCTCGAGCACGCCATTTCGCGCCAGCTGGCGCCGGTGGAGTACGAGACGATTCACACGCACGCGCCAGGCCTCTACGTGCGGACCGTCCGCATGCCGGCCGGCGCCGTCGCGACCGGCCGCGTGCATTCGACGGAGCACGTTTTCGTTGTGACGCGCGGCGAGCTCACCATCGCCGCCGGCGATGGGAGCCCCGTGCAACGCGTCGCCGCGGGCTTTCAGTGCATCAGCAAGCCGGGCGTTAAACGCGCGGTGTTCTGTCACACCGACGTGGAGTGCTCGAACGTGCACATCACGAGCGAGACCGACCTCGCGCGCCTCGAGGCCGAGCTCGTGGAACCGATCGACGTCGACCTCGAGCTCGACCTCGAGCACCAGCGGACCGCGTTCGCGCCGCTCGAAAGGAAACCGTGTCTTACGTAGCAATCATCGGCGGCGTTGTCTCGCTTGGCGGCGCCGCCATCAAGGCCGACGCCGCAGAGAACCAGGCCGATGCACGCATCGCCGGCGGCGGCGGCGGCGGCGGCGGCTTCACCAGTCCGAGCGCGGCGAGCTATGGAACGACGATCGGCAATGACGGCTGGTCGATCAACTTCGGCAGCGGCTCGCAGATCGCGACGCCGAGCGAAACGAACACCGCGAGCTACCCGCAACAGGCGAACCCGCTCGCGTCGCTGCAGCCGCGCCTCGAGCTCGACCAGGCCGGCGCCGCGCCGATGGACCCGACGACGTTGATCGCGTGCGCGCTCGGCGGCCTGGTGCTCGTCAAAGCTCTGAGGAAATAACGCGATGGGACTGCTATCCGGCCTCTTTGGAGGCGGCAACAAGACGACCGTTGCACCGACGACGACGAGCACGAGCTCGACGACGAATCTCGCTGACAACCGCGTGGTGCTCGGAAATGACGCGGTGCAGAACAGCGGCAGCTATGCGGTCGACTCCGGGAACAGCTGGTGGAGCTCGAGCTCGACGACGAACATCGGCACCGATGGCGGCGCCGTGCAGATCGCGAAGTTCAACGCCGACTTGCTCTCGAGCGTGAGCCAGGACCAGGGCGACACCGTTCGGCTAATCGCTGCGATGGGCGCCGATGGCGTCGCGCGCCAGGCCGAGGCGGCGACCGATCTTTTCGCGACCTCGAGCACCGCGGCAAGCGCCGCATGGGGGCACACGCTCGACGCGAGCGGCGAGCTCATCGACAAGCTACTGCAGACCGCGCAGGGGACCGTCGCCGGCGCCAATGCGATCGCGTCGCAGGCCGTCGCGAGCTACACGCCGACGGAGAACAAAAACGCCGACGCCATCAAGTACGCGGCGATTGCCGTCGCGGTGTTCGTCGCTTTCAAAGTCTTGAAGGGTTGACCCCGTGGAACTTCTAACCGTCACGCTCGCCGCGAGCCAAACGCGCCACTTCGCGAAGGCCGGCCGCTACTTCGAAATCATCGACTCGACCTATGCCGTGAACGTCGCGTTCACCGGCGCCGATGGTGGCCAGTCCGACACGATGACCGGCGCGCTGTCGGGCCTATTCATCGAAGGCGCCTATTCGGCCTTCGCGCTGACGAATGGAAGCATCGCGCAGACCGTGACGCTGCTCGTGATGGAGAACAGCCGCGGCGGCTCGAGGCGGCAGCCTGGCGTGGTGACAGTCATCGACGCCGCGAAAAAGCGATCGCAGAACCAACAGGCCTTTCTCGGACCCTTCACGCAGATCGTCGCGGCCGGTGGCCAGAATCCGACGCTGCAGCTGTTCAACGCATCGAACAGCGGCGTCATCGCCTATGTCTCGCGTGTCGAGTTCTACAGCACCGCCGCGCAGCTGGTGCGCTTCGGCCACAACGACACGATTCTGTCCACCATCACCGGCAGCCCCGGCAACAAGTATTCGGGCGGCGTCGCTGGCTCGCTCATCTACGCGAATCAATCAATGGTCGGCACGCCGGCTAACTTCGCGTACTGGGGTCTCTATCTCTGCGCCGCGAATGCGACCGTTCGCCTCGACTTCCCGGAGCCGATCATTCTTCCGCTCGGCCGCGCGCTCGTGCTGCAGGGCGCGACCGCCGGCGGCGACCTCGGCGGGAACGTCGAATACACGCAAGAGGCCGTCTAAGTGCGGCCGGCCGCGATCGCCCTCGTCGGCCTGGCCGCGCTCGCCGCATTCGCCGTGCTCGCTCATTCGCAGGCCTCGAGCTCGAGCTCGAGCAACACCGACGCCGAGCTCGAGGCCTTCCCGACGTATGACGCGCCGGCCTTCCCTTGGGATCGGCTCGACGGATGGGGCCTCGTCGTCGCGCAGCTGGAAAGCTCGGCCGTTGAACGAGCAGTGACGGACCCGCATGTGTTCACGCAGCTGGAAGCGTTCCTGTCGATGATCGCGAAGGCCGAGGGGACCGACCGCGCCGCGGACCCCTATCGCGTTTGCTATGGCTACCGGCACACCGTCAGCGATATGACGGATCACCCGGCAATCACGGGCGAGTGGCAGGGCGAAAGCATCGCGAGCCTAGGTCCGCAGTACGTCGGAAAAATCAGCACCGCGGCCGGCCGGTATCAGATCATCAAACCGACCTGGCAGGCCTGCAAAACTGCGCTCGGCCTGGTCGACTTCTCGCCTCGTTCACAAGACCTGGCGGCGACCTATCTCGTCAAGAAACGCGGCGCGCTCGACGACGTGCAGACCGGCAACATCGTCGACGCCATCGCGAAGTGCCGGAACGAATGGGCGAGCCTGCCAGGCGGCGACGCTGGCCAACCTCAGCGCCGGCTCGAGGCCTTGCTCGAGGCCTTCACCGACGCCGGCGGATACCTCGCATGAAAACGACGACGAACCTCGCCATCATCGCGACCGGCGCCGCCGTCGTCGCGTTCATCATCTATCGCTCAGTGCCAAAGCTCGCCGCCGCGGCCGGCGACGCGGCGCACGCGGTCAACCCGCTGAACCCGGAGAACGTCTTTGCAACCGGCGTGAACAACGTTGGCGCCGTCCTCGCTGGCCAAGCGCCGGGCAGCTGGTCGCTAGGCAGCTGGCTGTATGACGTGACGCATCCCGACGAGGCGCGCGAGCTCGGCCTCGGTCCGACGAACACCGGCGGCGCTTCGGGCAACTGGGGCGCGACCGACGCCGAGCTCGAGACCGCGCGCTTGCTCGCGCGCTACCCGGCGCCGGCGAGCGTCGATGCGTACGAGCGGCCGGCCTCGACCTCGAGCGGCGCCTCTGGCAGCTGGTGAGCTCGTGCCGGTACGTACGTACACCGCGGCGACATGCAAACAAGCGAGCTCGAGCTCGTGTCCGACGTGACGGCCTGGCCGATGCCACGCCCGCGGCGCCGGCCGGCGCGATCGCCGCGGCCGATCGCACCAGGCACGCGCGGCGCGACTGACCTCGCGACCAGGCCGGGCGAGCTCGACGAGCTCGAGCTCGACCAGGCCGGCCAGGCCGACGAGCTCGAGGGCGCATTCGTCGCGCCGGAGCTCGACAAGTGATTCGACTCCTTCGCAAGCTGTGGGGGCGCATGCGGACACCGCGCGCGCCGCGCTCGCTCTACTGCGAGCGCATGGGCTGCGTTGTCTTGCTCGACAAAGATCGCGCCCCGTGAACGTGACGCCGCTCGAGCTCGGCGCCTGGTCCGCCGCGATCGCGAGCGTCGGCGCCGCCGGCATGGCCGCGCGCCGTCGCTGGTCGCGCGACTCGACCGGCGTTGCGCGCGATCGCACCGAATCGAAGTTTCTCGATCAACTCATCGACGATGCGAGCGCGATACGCAAAGCGATGCGCGAGCGCCAGGCCGACGCCGCAGCGATCGCCGCGCTGCAGGAACGAAACCGCGCGCTAGAGCGTGAGCTCGCCGTCTTGACGATGGAGTTCGAAGCGTTCAAGCGATTGATCGCTCGCAACTTCCCCGACGCACGCGAATGGCTCGGAACCGGCTTTGCCGAGCTCGACCAGGCACGATGAATCTATGCGCCTGGTCGGAGCTCGACCAGGCGACCAGGCCAAACCCTCGAATCTAATCCGCAAAGCACCGCCCCGATGAATCCCCATATTGCCAAAGCGATCGCCCTCGAGCTCGTCGCCGTTATTGCGGCTGCACTGGTTTTCGCTTATCTGAAACGGACTAGTCCGGGGCTGCGCGCGATGCTCGACGACCGGCCGGCCTAGCTCGAGCTCGCCGGCGCGATCGCGGTCGCGAGATCCACCGAGGCCGAAAAAGCCTTACGGATCAACGCTCCGAAAACCATTACCGCGCACGCCGGCGCCGGCGCCGAGCTCCAGCTCGCGCCGCGGCCGAGATACCCGCCGGCCTGGTCGCGGCCTGGCCAATAGCACCAGGCCGGCCGGCTGTATAGCGAAACTCTTAGCTATTGACGCAGGCCAGCAACGGACCTATTCCCTTGCACCATTAGCCGCCGCAGAATCTGCCCCGCAGAAAAAGGGGTTTGGAATGCTCATCGGATATGCACGAGTCTCGACAACCGACCAGGACACCGCGCTGCAGCTGGCCGCGTTACGCAAGGCCGGCGTCGCGCCTCGTCGCATACGCGAAGAGACCGCGAGCGGCGCCGGCCCGCGTGTCGTGCTCGAGCAGCTGCTACGCGACCTTCGGCCAGGCGATGAGGTCATCGTCTACAAGCTCGACCGACTCGCGCGCGGTGTTCGCGACCTCTTGCGAATCGTCGACGCGATCGACGAAGCCGGCGCCTCGTTCCGTTCGATCACCGAGGCGATCGACACCGGCAAGCCGGCCGGAAAGCTCGCGCTTGCGATGCTCGGCGCGGTCGGCGAATTCGAGCGCGACCTCATCAAAGAGCGCGCCGCGGCCGGCTTCGCAGCTGCGCGAGCTCGAGGCGTGCACATCGGCAAGCCTCGCCTTTTCAACGAGCGCGGCGAGAAGCAAATCGCGTCGCTATTCCTGTCGGGTCGCTACACGCGAAGCGAGCTCGCGCGAATGCACAAGTGCTCTATCTCGACGATGCGCCGCATCCTCGAGCGCAACGGGATCGACCCCGGCTACATGCCACCGATGCCCGACGATCGCGACGCCGCATGATGGGCAGCGACGCACGCTGGCACGTTCGCCTGGTTGTCGAGGGCGAGGCCTGGCGCGAGGCCTGGAAGCACGAGGCGAGCGTATGGGCGCCGAGCTCGACCGCCGCGGTGCAGCTGGCGCGCGCCGACTTTTACGGGCTGTGGGCGACGACCGAGGCCGACCGCCAGCGATACCCGCTGCGCGTGCTCGAAGTGCGGCAGCTGAGCGTATGACGGCCGGCGACGAACAGCCGGCCGCGGCGCATTGCCCGCATGGCGTGGTGCCGAGCT
>Ga0207651_10001545_pt1 | contig 10513 bp, 7 predicted proteins | sample KBSM23metaG_FD_184328 | JGI IMG/M metagenome (GOLD analysis project Ga0207651, IMG submission 184328) | Miscanthus rhizosphere microbial communities from Kellogg Biological Station, Michigan, USA - KBS M2-3 metaG (SPAdes) (version 2) | ecosystem: Host-associated > Plants > Roots > Rhizosphere >... | reverse complement strand
GCCCGGTTCCGGCGTCATCCAGTTGCGTGAACGTGTCGCTCGCGCTGGTAAGGAAAATACTTCCAGTTCTGCCGAGTTCGACGCGGATCGGCTGGCCTGGCCGCTGGTCATGCGCGCGCGCCGCGCTGGCGACAGGATGCGTCCGCGCGGCGGGCGCGGTCGCAAGCTCTCGGACCTCATGATTGACGCGAAGATCGCGCGCCCGCTGCGCGGCAAGCTGCCGGTGGTGACGACGGCGGACGACGTGGTGCTGTTCGTGCCCGGGCTGCGTCCAGCCGAAGCAGGACGGCCCAGCGCGACCACGCAGCGACGGATCGCGATCGATTTCGAGCGCGACTGACCGGCTTTGCCGCCGGCGCCAAGTAACCCTTTGACGGTCCCCGGTTTGGGGACAATACTTTCGACTGTCAGCCCCCTCGGTCCATCGAAAGGATCCCGTATTGCGACAAAGTCATAAAACCGTCCTGCTCTGGATCACGCTGATCTTCGCCTTCGTCGCGATCTGGCAGATCCTCAATAACCAGCGCACCGAGGAAAAGCGCATTCTTTTCTCGACGTTCGCGCAGGACATCGACCAGCACCCCGAGAAGTTCAAGGCGGGGGGATCGATCCAGATCCGGAGGAACCAGGACGGCGCGGAGTTCCACGGGACCTACGCCAACGGCGAGAACTTCGTCACCACAGGCATCGTCGGCGACAAGCTGCTCGACAGGCTGGACAAAGCGAAGCTGAACTACGAGGTCACCAAGGAACCGGAGACCACGTTCTGGCAAACGCTGCTGGCGACGTGGCTTCCGATGCTGGTGATCGTCGTGCTCTTCCTGCTTTTCATGCGCCAGCTACAGGTGGGCGGCGGCAAAGCGATGAGCTTCGGCAAATCCAAGGCCAAATTACTATCCGAGAACCAGCGCAAGATGACGTTCGCCGACGTCGCCGGCATCGAGGAGGCGAAGGACGAGGTCGAGGAGATCATCGCCTTCCTCAAGGATCCCAAGAAGTTCACGCGCCTGGGCGGCCGCATCCCCAAGGGCGTCCTGATGATGGGCCCGCCCGGAACGGGCAAGACGCTGCTGGCGCGCGCGATCGCCGGTGAGGCGGGCGTGCCGTTCTTCTCGATCTCGGGTTCGGACTTCGTCGAGATGTTCGTGGGCGTCGGTGCGAGCCGCGTGCGCGACCTGTTCGAGCAGGGGAAGAAGAACGCGCCCTGCATCATCTTCATCGACGAGATCGATGCGGTCGGGCGCCACCGCGGCGCCGGCCTGGGCGGCGGGCACGACGAGCGCGAGCAGACGCTCAACCAGCTGCTGGTCGAGATGGACGGCTTCGAATCGAACGAGGGCGTCATCCTGATCGCCGCCACCAACCGGCCCGACGTGCTGGACCCCGCGCTGCTGCGGCCGGGACGCTTCGATCGCCGCATCGTCGTTCCGCGGCCCGACGTGCGCGGGCGCACCGGCATCCTCGCCGTGCACACCAAGAAGACGCCGCTCGCGCAGGGCGTCGACCTGGACATCATCGCGCGCGGGACGCCCGGCTTCTCGGGCGCCGATCTCGAGAACCTGGTCAACGAGGCGGCGCTGCTGGCGGCGCGCAACGACAAGAACCAGCTCGACATGGGCGACTTCGAGATGGCGAAGGACAAGGTGCTGATGGGGCCCGAGCGCCGCTCGATGATCATCAGCGACAACGACAAGCGCGTGACCGCGTACCACGAGGCGGGCCACGCGCTGGTCGGCAAGATGATGAAGGGCTCGGACCCTGTTCACAAAGTCACCATCATTCCGCGTGGCCGCGCGCTGGGCTTGACCCAGCAGCTGCCCGCCGAGGATCGGCTGAACCTGTCCCTCGATGCGGCCAACGATCAGATCGCGGTCGCCATGGGCGGGCGCGTGGCGGAGGAGCTGATCTTCCACCAGCTGACGACAGGCGCGTCGAACGACATCCAGGTCGCGACCGACCTGGCGCGCAAGATGGTGTGTGACTGGGGCATGTCCGAAAAGCTCGGGCCGCTGCACTTCGGCAAGCGCGAGGGCGAGGTGTTCCTGGGCCGCGATTTCGGCGATTCGACCAAGGAGTACAGCGAGGAGACGGCGGTCGAGATCGACGGCGAGGTCCGTAGGATCGTCACCGCCAACTACGAGCGCGCGAAGAAGGCGGTCGTGGAGAACGTCGACAAGCTGAAGGCGCTCGCGGAGGCGCTGCTGGAGTACGAGACCGTCGACGGCGCCGAGATCGACCAGATCTTCGCGGGTCAGAAGCTGGATCGGAAGATTGCGACGACGGCGGCGCGCGCGAGCGAGCCGAAGGCCGCCGAGAAGGCGCGCCCCAGCATCTTCGCGCCGCCGCGCCCCGTCCCCGACAAGGCCTGAGAGAAAAGGGGCCCCGGGCCGGATTCGTTGTAGATCAGGGGCCGTGAGCTGCCTGATCGTCGGTGTCCTGAACTGCACCCCGGATTCGTTCTCGGACGGCGGCAAGTACGCCAGCGTGCAGGCGGCGGTGGCCGCGGGGGCGCGCATGGCCGAGGAGGGGGCGAACTGGATCGACGTGGGCGGTGAGTCGACCCGTCCTGGCGCGGCGCCGGTTTCGGAGGCCGACGAGAAGGCCCGCGTGCTGCCGGTGATCGAGGGGCTGCGCGCTGCGCTGCCGCCGTCGGTGCGAATTTCGATCGACACATACAAGGCCGGCACGGCGCGCGCCGCCGTCGCGGCCGGGGCGTCGGTGATCAACGACGTGTCGGGAGGCCGCCTCGATCCGGACATCGTCGACGTGTCCGCCGAAACGGGCGCCGGGATCGTGCTGGGGCATCTGCGCGGCGCGCCCGCGACGATGATGGACGAAGTGGCCTTTCGCGACGTGGTCGACGAGGTCGGCGCCGAGCTCGCCGCGCGGCTTTCGGTCGCGCGGGCAGCGGGCTGCTACGAGACGTGGGTCGACCCGGGCATCGGCTTCGGCAAGCGCCTCGAACACAATCTGGCGCTGCTGCACGCGTTGCCGGCGCTGCACGCGCGCCTGGACGTTCCGGTCATGGTGGGCGTTTCGCGCAAGGCATTCATCGGTCAGCTGACCGGGAAACCCGCGGGCGAACGGCTGTTCGGAACGGCGGCGGCGCTGACCGTCGCGGTGATGGGTGGTGCCGCCGCGGTGCGCGTCCACGACGTCGCCGAGATGCGTGACGTCGTTCGAGTCGCCGAAGCGATGAGAACGTGATTAAACTGCGAGGCAACCATGGGCGAAGAGACCAGGAGGCTGTTCGGAACTGACGGCATCCGCGGCGTCGCGAACCGCGACCCGATGACCGCCGAGATGGCGCTGCGCCTGGGACAGGCGGTGGCGCAGAAATTCCGCCGTGCGCGGCGCGGCGGCCGGATCGTGATCGGCAAGGACACGCGCCTGTCGGGCTACATGCTGGAGAGCGCGCTGCAGGCGGGGATCGTGTCCGCCGGCGCCGACGTCATGCTGGTGGGGCCGCTGCCCACGCCGGGCATCGCGTTCATCACCTCGTCGATGCGCGCGGACGCGGGCGTCGTGATCAGCGCGTCGCACAATCCCTACCAGGACAACGGCATCAAGATCTTCGCCGCCGACGGGTTCAAGCTGCCCGACGAGGTCGAGGCCGACATCGAGCGGATCATGGAGACGATCGGCGGGGGGAACGACAGCGCGCGCGCGGCGCCCGACGCCATCGGCAAGGCCGAGCGCATCGACGACGCGGTCGGACGGTACGTTCAGTTCCTCAAGCACGCCTTCCCGAAGGAGCTGACCCTGGACGGCATGAAGATTGTCGTCGATTGCGCGAACGGCGCCGCCTATCACGTCGCGCCGCAGGTGTTCCGCGAGCTGGGTGGCGTGGTCGACGAGATCAACGTGTGGCCCGACGGCCGCAACATCAACTTCGCGTGCGGCGCCCTGCATCCCGAGACGATGGCCGAGGAGGTGCGCCGTTCGGGCGCCGCGATCGGCATCGCGCTGGACGGCGACGCGGACCGCGTGATCCTCGCCGATGAGAAGGGCAACATCATCGACGGCGATCAGATCCTGGCGATCCTGGGGACGCGCATGCTCGCCAGCGGGCAGCTGCCGGGAGCGACGGTGGTGGCGACGGTGATGTCGAACCTCGGGCTGGAACGGGCGCTGGGCGCGCGCAACGGAAAGTTGATCCGCACCGCCGTCGGCGATCGCTACGTCGTCGAGGCGATGCGCGACAACGGCTTCATGCTGGGGGGCGAGCAGTCCGGCCACATCATCTTCCTTGACCACGCGACGACCGGCGACGGCGTCATCGCGGCGCTGCGCGTGCTGGCGGTGATGGTGCAGGAAGGGAAACCGCTGTCGGAGCTGGCGCGAACCATGACCCGCTATCCGCAGGTGCTGCTCAACTTCTCCGTCGATCGCAAGCGCCCGTTCGAGGAGATGCCGTCGGTGCAAAAGCTGATCGCGAAGGTCGAGAGCGAGCTGGGCAGCGACGGGCGGGTGGTGGTCCGTTACTCGGGAACGGAATCGAAGGCGCGCGTGATGATCGAAGGGACCGACGAGTCCGGAATCCGAGCGTACGCCACCCAGATCGCCGACACGTTGAAGCAGGCGCTGGCCGGTTAGCGCCGTGGTCCGCCTGTACGTCAACGTCGACCACGTCGCGACCCTGCGCCAGCAACGCGGCACGCGCTACCCGGATCCGGTCGCGGCGGCGACGCTGTGCGAGCTGGCGGGCGCCGACGGCGTCACCGTGCACCTGCGCGAGGATCGACGCCACATCCAGGACCGCGACGTGCGGGTGCTGCGCGAAACGGTGCGCGGCGTCCTGAATCTGGAGATGGCGGCGACCGAGGAGATGCTGCGCATCGCGCGCGAGGTGAAGCCGGAGTTCTGCACGCTGGTCCCCGAGAAGCGCGAGGAGCGGACGACGGAGGGCGGGCTGACGGTCGCGGCGGGGGGAACGCTCGAGAAGGTGGTGCGCGGGCTGGCCGAGGTCGGAATCGGCGTCAGCCTGTTCATCGATCCGGAGCCGCGGATGGTCGAGGCGTCGGCGCGCCTGGGCGTCGGCACCGTCGAGCTGCATACGGGCGACTACTGCCTGGCGGCGCCGCGCAGCGCGGAGGTCGCGCGACAGTTGCAGCGCCTCGAGCTCGCGGCGCGGGCGGCGTCCGATTCGGGACTGCGGCTGGGGGCCGGCCACGGTCTGGATTACAGCAACGTCGGGCCGGTCGCGGCGCTGGTCGGGCTGGAAGAGCTCAACATCGGGCACGGACTGGTGGCGCGCGCCGTGATGATCGGGATGCGGGAAGCCGTCATCGAGCTGCGCAACGCGATCGCGGCGGGGGCGGGGCGTGCGTGACTTTCCGGCGCTGTTGACCGCCGCCCAGATGCGCGCCGCCGACGCCGCGGCCACCACCGCGCTGGGGGTGCCAAGCCTCATCCTGATGGAGAACGCGGGCCGCGGCCTGGCGGGCATCATCCGCCGTGAGGTGGACGCCGGCGAAGGCGCCCGCCGGGACGGCGACGTGGCCATCGTCTGCGGCGCGGGCAACAACGGCGGCGACGGGTTCGTGGCCGCGCGGCACCTCGCGCGGGCGGGCGTCCCGGTCCACGTCGTCCTGACGGCCCCGCCCGGCGCCGCGGGCGGCGATGCGGCGCTGAACCTGACGGCGTTGCAGCGGATGGGCGGCGTGGCGATCGCGGACGGCAGCGGCTGGACCGGCGAGGCGCCCTGGCGGAACTGGTTCGCCGGCGCGGCGGTCGTGGTCGACGCGATCTTCGGGACCGGATTTCGCGGCGCCATGGCAGGCGTTCCGGCGGCGGCGGTCGCCGCGATGAACGCCGCGACCGCCCGCAAGATCGCGGTCGACATCCCGTCGGGCCTGAACGCGGACACCGGGCGGGCCGACGGCGTCGTGTTCCGCGCCGACGTGACCGCGACGATGGGCGCGTGCAAGCTGGGTCTGTTCGTCGACGCCGACGCGCCGGTCGGGCGGGTCGAGGTCGTCGAGCTCGGCGTGCCGATCCTCGTGGAAGACGGGGGCGCCGGTGTCCGCACGCACCTGCTGGACGAGCCGGGCATTGCGGCGATGCTGCCGCGGCGGCGCGCCTCCGCGCACAAGGGCAGCGCCGGGCATCTGCTGGTGGTGGCGGGCGCGCCGGGCAAGACCGGTGCGGCGGTGCTGGTCGGGGAGGCCGCGCTGCGCGCCGGCGCGGGCCTGGTCACGCTGGCGTCGACTGCGCCCGGGCAAGCGGCGCTGGACGCGAAGGTCGTCGAGCTGATGACGGCGCGTTACACGAAGGGCGCGGAGGTGGACCGCGGCGAGGCCGTCGCGGCGCTGACCAAGCTCGCCGAGCGCGCGCAGGCGATCGCGATCGGCCCCGGAATTCCCACGGGCGACGGGATGCACGCGGTGGTGCGGCGGCTGGCGGCCGAGAGTCCGCGCCCGATGGTGCTGGACGCGGACGCGCTCAACGCGCTGGGCACCGACGCGCCGTCGGTGCTGGCGCCGGCGCCCGCCGCGCGCGTCCTCACGCCGCATCCGGCCGAGATGGGCCGGCTGACCGGGCTGTCCACGGCGGACGTGCAGGCGGATCGGCTCGGCGTCGCGCGGCGGCTCGCCGCCGGCGCGCGGGCGATCGTCGTGCTCAAGGGCGCGCGCACGGTGATCGCGGCGCCGGACGGGCGCGCGTTCGTCAGCCCGATCGCGTGCGCGGCGCTGGCCACCGCCGGCAGCGGCGACGTTCTGTGCGGCGTGGTCGGCGCGTTGCTGGCTGGCGGTGCCGAGCCGCTGGCGGCGGCCCAGATGGCGGTCTTCGTGCACGGCGCCGCGGGCGAGGCGCTGTCGGTCGATCTCGGCGACGGCGTCGCGGCCGGCGATCTTCCCCTGGCGATCGCGTCGGCGATCGCGCGCCTCCAGCACCGGGGCGGCGATCGACGAACGATCAATCCCGCAGCAGCGCGTCCGGAACGCGGAGCAGGATCGCGCCCGCCGAAGGCCCGAGGAGGCGGACGCCGCCCGCGTCGTCCGTCACCGCCCAGACCTCGCCGGCGCCCGCGAAGCTGACCGTCACCCAGCGCCCGGCGACGGGCGTGCCGTCGCGGGCGCGCAGGCGCGCGCCGACCCACGACTCCTGGCGCGATCGCCGCCCGGGCACCACCGCCAGCGCGGCGCGCGCGTTGGCCGCGACCGGCGCCGCGCCGTCCTGGCCCGCGGCCGCGAGCGCATCGCGCAGGTCGCCGTCGTCGAGGCTGCGGGCGGCCCACGCCGCGGCCGCGCGCACCTCCGGCGGTTCGTCCGGGGCGCGAAGCAACGCCGTCAGCCAGCCCGCGCCGTCGGGCATCGCGGCGACCGCCCCGCACAGGCGCGCCCGCACGGCGGGGTTCGCTTCCGCGAATCGACGAGCGAACGCCCCACGCGCGTCGGCGGGTATCGGGCCGGCGCTCAGCGCATCCGCCGCCGCGATCGGCAGCGGACCGTCGCCGACGAGGGCGTCGATGAGCTGCGCGGCCAGCGCCGCGTCGGGCAGGGCGCGGCCGCGCTGCGCCGCCGCGAGCGCACGCGTCAGCGCCGGACGTTCCGGCCCGCGCGCGCTCTTCCACACGGCGGTCAATCGAGCGGCGTCGCCTGGTTCGGCCGCGCGCTCCAGCGCGTCGCCGATCGCCTGCCACTCGCTGCCGTCGCGCTCCGGCATCCCCGGCCGCGCCGTCGCGGCGACGACGGCGGTCACCAGCGCGGACGACGGCGTCGCCACGACCGCGAGCGCCGCGGCGGCCGCCCGCCGCACCTCCGCGTCGCCGTCCGCGAGCAGCGCCGCCAGGGCGGGCGCGGCGCCCTGCGCGCCGATGGCCGCCGCCAGCCGCGCCGCCGACTCGCGCACGCTGGCGTCGCCGTCGACCAGCCCGCGCGCCAGCGTCACGGTCGCGCGCCCATCGCGCAGCGCCAGCAACGCCGCGTAGCCCCGCCGCCGGATCTCGAGATCGCTCGACTCGGCGGCGCGAACCAGGGTCGGGATGGCGGCGGGATCGCCGAGCCGCGCGAGCGCGTCGAGGGCCACCGGCGCCAGCTCGGCGCGCCGTTCCAGCGCCTCGCACAGCGGCGCGGTGGCGCGCCGATCGCCGATCTCACCCAGGATCGCCGCGGCGATCGCGGCGCTGCCGGGGTTGCCGCCGGTCAGCTCGCGCGCGAGCGGCGACACCGCGACCGCGCCCGCCGCCCGCAGAGCGGCTTTCGTTTCGGACGATACCGGAGGCGTCCGGGTCAGCGCGATCAACGCCGCGATCGCGGCCGGCGCCGCCACCTTGCCCAGCGCGACCTGCGCGCGGCGGGCTGCATCGTCGGCGGGGCGCTTGCGCGCAAGCGCGACCAGCGCCGGAACGGCGGCCTCGGCGCGCAGGGCGGCGAGGGCGTCGATCGCGGCATTGCGCACGTCCTCGGCCGGGTCGGTCGCCAGCCGCAGCAGCGCCGGCGTCGCGCGGGGGTGAGACCCCAGCGCGCGGATCGCCTCGACGCGCACCTGCCTGTCGGCGTCCTCGATGTGCGTGAGCAGCGGTAGCGCCACGCGCGGGTCCCGCTTGCCCGCGACCAGCCGGACGGCCCGCAAGCGTACCTCGCGGCTGTCGTCGTCCAGCGCCGACAGCACGGCGGGCAGCGACGGCAGCGCGTCGTGACGTTCCAGCGTGTCCAGCGCGGAGATCCGGATCGCGACGTCGGAATCGCGCAGCGCGCGCTCGATCGCCTGGCGCGCGGCGTCCGGTAGGTTGGGGACGTCGCGCAGCACGTCCAGACCGAACTGGCGATCCGCCAGCGGCACGGTCGGGGACGAGATCCATCGCGTCGCTGTCTCGATGGCGGCGGGCGTGCCCGCGCGGCCCAGGCGGCGGGCGGCGAACAGGCGGATGCTCGGATCGCGGTCGGCCAGCAGCGGGATCAGCACGGGCAGCGCGCGATCGCCCGCGCGCGCGGTCAGGCGCTCGAACGCGCGCAGTCGATACGCGTCCGGCAACTCGGCCGCGTCGTGCGCGGCCGCCGTGATCGCGTCGGGCCAGCCGAAGTCCCCGTCCGCGGTGGTCAGGATCGCCGCGAGCGCGATCGCAATCGTCGCCATCGACGCCATATTATCAATCGTCTATGCTTCGCCCACGCACATGACACGCGAGATCATCATCAGCATCCTGGAAGGGGAGGGCGCCGAAGGTAAGGGCGGGAACTTCAAGATCAGCGAGGAGCGAGAGGCGACCTGCTTCGTCTCCACGCCCGGCGAGCTGCTGGCGATCGGACGCGTGATCCGGGTCGAGCTGAAGGACAGCTACGTCTCGCTCGCGACGGCGAAGGACGAACGCTTTGCCTTCGCCTATGCGGACGTGCTCGGCTTCAAGCTCGCGGCGCCGGCGCAGCACAAGGAACGGTCGGCGGGCTTTCGATAGGCGCTGGGCGCTCGGGCGCTAGCGCATGGACATAGACCAGCTGGCGATGGTCTTGTTGCCGTTGTACTTGGGGAAGGTCGGCATGCGGCCCAGGACGCAGTTCGCGAACGATCCGCCCTTCTGACCGTTGACCTTCACCGCTGACACCTTGCCGGTGCCGCGCACGACGAAGTCGACGCTCATCTCGGATACGCCTGGATTCTTGTGGCGCTCCTGCATCAGGCACGGCACCAGGCCGCGGTAGTGCTTCATCATGACTTCTTCGATCACCTGGTCGTCGAGCAGCTCGTCGCCGCCGCTTCCGTGCTTGCTGGCGTCGCCGAAGTTCGCGTCGTTGCTGAAGTCGCCGTCCCCGGCCACCGAGCCGCCGCCGCGATGACCGCCGCCGTGCTTGACGGTGCTGGCCTTCTGGAAGCTGAGCTTGACGTCCTTGAGGAACGCGTCGATCTCGGCGTCCTCGCTGCGCTCGGCCAGCGTCGTCTTGTCGGCCGCCTTGCGCGTCAGCACGTACCAGCCGCCGCCGGCGGCGATCGCCAGCAACGCGATGGTCGCGATCGTGAACGTGAGCGCGCGCTTCGCCTTCTCGGACTTCTCGTGCTTGATCTCGGCGTGCGCGCGGCGGTTCTGCTCGATCTGCCGCTCTGAATGCCGCGCGAAGTCGCGCAGCGGCGAGAAGTCCTTCACCTTCTGGCGCGCGCCGGTGTCGCTGTCGACGATCATGTGCTCGCCGATGATCTCGCCGCGCTGGATCTGCGCGCGGATCTGGGCAAGCGAGAAAGGACCGAAGTCGAGGCGGTCCTTCTGGATCAGCCAGCGCTCCTGGGCGTCGTCGATCGCGCCGCCCGCCACCTCGGCCAGGTTGAAGGAACGCCCGAAGGTGCCCCGCCCGCTGGGCTGGCTGGTCTCCTGTTGCTGCTGCGCGGCCTGCGCCTGCGCGGCCGCGGCCGCCGCCTGCTGGGCCTGCGCCGCCGCCTCCTGGGCAGCCTGGGTCTGCTGCGCCTGCGCTTCCGCGCGCGCGTGGGCCTGCGACCAGGCCGCGTCCGCCTGAGCTTCCGCCGCGTGGGCCTCCGGCTGGCGCTGCGCCGCGAACGCCGCCGCCGGGCGGTGCTCCGC
>Ga0207651_10001540_pt1 | contig 10521 bp, 8 predicted proteins | sample KBSM23metaG_FD_184328 | JGI IMG/M metagenome (GOLD analysis project Ga0207651, IMG submission 184328) | Miscanthus rhizosphere microbial communities from Kellogg Biological Station, Michigan, USA - KBS M2-3 metaG (SPAdes) (version 2) | ecosystem: Host-associated > Plants > Roots > Rhizosphere >... | reverse complement strand
GAAAGAAGCCTGGTTGAAGAAGAAAAACGGATTCATACGACGGTCAAGCTAACGCCGAAGGCGTTCGCTAATTCCAGCCTGGGGTTGTTTCAACCCCAGGACAAGAAAGAGATAAATCATCAACACTGAAAGTGTTGGCGAATTGGGCACCACTAATTCGCGAACTCCTTCAGAGTTCACTCTCAAAGAACATCTGGTCCTGGGGTTGCAGAACCCAAAGCTGGAAATCGCGAACGCCTTCGGCGTTATATCTGACGATAAAGCCATTACTGAAACAACCTGCCAAACTGCTCTGCTCCGGCTGGCTCAATACGCAGCAACTGTAAATTCTCTTCGACGTGTTTTCGCTGACTCATGCCAACCAATGCTGTCGTTACGCCGGGCGTTGAACGCACGAACTGAATTCCCGTCAACGCGTCCGAAGCCAATGATCCAAGCGGCTCCTTAATCTCTTGCGGTAGACCACGCGCAACACGTCCTTGCAAGATTGAAGCGCTTGCCATCACCGTCATTCCCAACGCTGCGGCCGCAGACAGCAATGACATCGGCGTTCCGTCGACCGTTTGATTGTCCAGCGTCAACGCTTCAGGCATCGCCAGGTTGATCGGCAACTGAACGAATCGGAAATGATGATTCTCTCCGCCGACTTCACGTGCGAGCTGGACCATCTCTTCCAACGAGTGATATTCACGCGAGTTCGAAGGAACACGAAATCCATTCCAGGTGGCGACGCCGTAATTCGCTATACTTCCCGCGCCAACATTCTCTTCAAGTCGTTGGAAAGCCGCGCGCAGCCGAATTGCGAATTCCTCTTTTGTCACATAACCGAGTTGTGACTCGGGATTGTGAATGTAGTAAACGTCGATGCACGACAGATTCATGTTGCGCAAGGATTGATCGATCTGACTTTGAAGATAAGCCGGCGTCATCGAATGACTGCCGCCCACGATATCTGCAAAGCGCGCGATGCCGGGTTTCACGAAAGTATCTTCCACATACTGCCGCACATCGCGTGGTGGCGCGCCATCGAACGGGAGGTATCCACCTTTCGTGCAGACTACCAACTCTTCGCGCGTGAAGTCCGCGCCATCAATAATTGATCGTAAGGCAGCGCCAATCGATCGTTCGCTGCGTTGAAATCGATAATTGGCGGCGCAGTCGATGACATTTGCGCCGAGGGAAATCGCCGCCTTTATGCTGTCGATATATGCATCGTCGGTCGTTCCGTCAGCATTTCCAAGATAGGTGCCGATGCCAATTGATGACAGCCAAAGATTCTGTTGGAACCTGAAGTGATTTTGCGCGGCGACCTCACTGAATCGCTCGCGATAATGAGCAGTACCTTCCGAGGTAGCTTTACCGTTGATAGTCATCTTTTTCCAACTTTTGCGGAGCGACTATAGCATGACCGTCATGCCTCTTTGTGTGCAAAACGATGTGTTTGCTTTACAGCGATCAGCCTGTTAGTTTTGCCAGAACATTCGCAGAAAAGAACCACTAATATGGAACATGTGATTGACTGGCGCAGCCAAGCCGGCAGCGCAGTTGAAAAGTTTTTCAAGAGTACGCTGTGGCAAGGCGAGCACATGATGGTTGGCATCAATTGCCTTGAGACCAATCAAGTGCAAAAGGTGCACGCACACGACGGCGCTGACAAGGTCTATTTCATACTTGAAGGTCGCGGACTGTTCACCATCGATGATCAGCAAGTCGAGGCTGGAACCGGAATGCTCGTCGTTGCTCCTGCCGGAAAGCCGCATGGTGTGACTAATGTTGGATCGGAACGTCTGTCACTGTTGGTGACCATCGCCCCCTTTTCAAAATGAGCAACGGGAACGACTCAAGAGACGCAGCTTCATCGTTGGATCTTTCTGACGAGGAATTGGCGAAGTTGTCGAAGCAAACCAGCGCGCTGGTGATAGATTACTTCAATCGCATTTCCGAGCTCGCGGTTTTCCCCGACACCTCCGCAGGGGCAACGATTCGCCGGCTCGGATCAGAACTTCCCCTTGAAGGCGATTCTGTTGAAAGAATTCTTAACGACTGTCGCGCCATCTTCGATTTCAGCAGACACAACGGTCATCCGAGGTTTTTCGGTTACGTCGCTTCACCTGCCACTGCACCCGGCGCCTTTGCCGATTTAATGGCGTCGTCTTTGAACGCCAACGTGACTTCATGGCGTTCGACTCCCGCCGCGACAGAAGTTGAGCAACTTGTGGTTCGCTGGCTTGGAAACATGGTTGGCTTTAGTGACAACGCAAGCGGCTTCCTCACGAGCGGCGGTTCGCTTGCGAATTTGAACGCACTTCTCATCGCACAACGCGGACACGCAAAGGCCGATGTCGGTCGCAGCGGTCTTTGGAACATTTCAAAGCCGCAGACCATCTATGTCTCCGATCAAGTTCATATGTCGATAGCCAAAGCCGCCGACATTCTCGGTTTTGGAAGAGACCAGGTACGGGTGGTTCCTTCAGACAAACGGTTTCGCATGAACCTGGATGCGTTGCGGAAGCAAATTGCACACGATGCTCAAAAAGGAGCGCAGCCTTTTTGCGTAGTAGGAAGCGCGGGCACGGTAAATACCGGCGCAGTCGATGAGCTCGACAAGATTGCGGCTATCGCAAAACAGTTCAATCTCTGGTTCCACATTGACGGTGCATACGGCGCGCTCGCGGCGACGGATGAAAATAAGCGCGCACTCTTCAAAGGCATCGACCAAGCCAACTCCTTATCGCTCGATGCTCACAAATGGCTTTACACGCCGATTGACGCGGGCTGTCTGTTGCTGCGCGATCTCAACGCTGCGAGCAAAGTGTTTTCAGCGAACGAAGCTGACTACATCAAAATTCACGAACAAACCGATCAGGAGTCATTTGCGTTCTGGGATTATGGTGTAGAACTGTCGCGTCGATTTCGAGCGCTGAAGATTTGGCTGACGCTTCGTTACTTCGGCACTCGCAAGATCAGTCGCGCGATTACAGAAGATCTTGCGTTAGCTGTCTATCTAAGCGAGCAAATCAACAAAAGCAACGACTTCGAATTGTTGGCCCCGGTTGAGCTGAGCATTTGCTGCTTCCGTTACCTGCCAAAGGAGTATCGCCGTAGCAAGAGCGTGGCTGATTCGAAACAGCTCGATGAGATTAACTCGCGAGTAATGCATGCAGTGCAGCGCGGAGGCGAGGCTTACTTATCCAACGCCACTGTTGATGGCAGGTTCGCTTTGCGAATTTGCATCACAAACTTCCGGACGACTCGAGCTGACATCGATCAGACGCTGGGAGTGATTAGAAATGCAGCGCGGGAACTGGGGCACGAGTGACCATAGCTGCCGGCACATATTCTTACGAGCAGGAACTACGAGTCGCGATCGATTTAGCGCGCAATGCTGGCGCTCGCATCCTGGAACTCTACAATCGTCCTATCGAGGTGTTGGAGAAATTCGACCTTGATGTTTCTGAGCCAGTCACGATTGCCGATCAGATCGCGAATGAATTGATCGTAAAGGGCTTGCATGAGCATTTTGCAGACGATGGAGTGTTGGCAGAAGAATCGGTTGATACTGAGCGGCGTCTTTCTAAGGAACGCGTTTGGATGGTTGATCCGCTCGATGGCACTAACGGGTTTATTGACGGCAACGGTGACTTCGCAGTTCAGATCGGTTTGGCGGTAGGTGGGCAGGCGGTATTAGGCGTCGTCTATCAGCCGCTGCCGGATCTTTTGTACCGTGCTGTTATTGGAGAAGGTTCATGGATCGAAACTGCGGCAGGCGAAGTAAGCCGCGCCGAAGTCTCCAAACAAACTGACTTGTCGCAGATGCGTTTAGCCGCGAGCCGTTCGCATCGTAGTCCACGCATGGATCGTGTCGTGCGCGCGTTAGGTGTGAATCAGGAGGTGAGACGCGGTTCAGTGGGCATTAAAGTCGGGCTGCTGATCGAACAACGGTGCGATTTGTATGTACACTTATCGCCTCGAACGAAACAATGGGACACTTGCGCGCCGCAGATTATTCTTACTGAGGCAGGCGGCTCAATCAGTGACTTGTTCGGCAGGCCGATAACCTATAACTCTGCGGACGTACAAAATCGTAACGGGTTGGTCGCCAGCAATAGCATCTCCCACGATCACATTATTGCGGTACTAGAACCACTGCTCGCTCAATTTGGCCGCGTGCCTGTATAGGGCTAACGAGCGTCGTCCCTTAACAGTTATTCAGGCAGGAGACTCACTATGCCTAGCCGCTCGCGACTATTGTTCACGTTTGCGCTGACGTGCATCACGCCACTGCTCATCCTGAGTGTCTTTAACTACTTATACGTTCAGCGCAACACTGAAACTCTGTTGGCCCAGGACCTGGACGATGAGCTCCATGACACGGTGACACAGTTCGATACTGCTATTCACGATCGTGAGCGTGAGCTACAACTGCTCGCCGCTGGACCACTAAAAGAGTATTTGCGTAGCACGCCCGCCCAACGCGAAGCTTCGAGTCCTAACTTGATCACGAGCCTGCCAACAACATTTGCTGCTGTCGGTTTATTCGGCAGCGATCGCAAGCCAATTTTCTTTGCAGAGACGAACGCCGGTTCGTGGACCTCGCGCAGCAAAGACTTCATTCCCGACGCCATTTCTCCAGATGAACGCGTTTGGAACGGCCACATCAACGAGGTCTATGAATCGCTTATGCATGTGGCCAGATTTGGCGATGTGTGGCGCTGCACTCTGCCCGTAGTCGTCGAAGGCGCAAATTCATCGCAGCCTACGCGCGGCGCACTCGTCGCTGACATTCATATCGACACTGTGCTGGCGACGTTGGACCACTCCGATAACACCAGGGAAATGATTGTGCTCGATGAGCAGCAGAAGCTCGTCTATGACCGCAACGCCGCGCTGCGAAATCAGCCATTGATAACAGCGCTACCCGCGCGCGCTCCCTTTGGTCAAATGATGGTGTCAAAGGCCCCCGGAAGGGAAAGATATCTGTTGTCGGATGGACACCTGTGGCTGACCGTTCATCAACCATTGAAGGAGAACTTGTGGCTCGCCATCAGCGGAGACCTGACACTGGTAGGACGAGGGGGACGTCGTGCCGGTTTGATCGGCATCGTGTTGTCGTTGTTGCTTGGTCTAACTGCTGCCGCCATCATCACCGCGTTGTACCTGCGAAACACGAAGAGTCTGGATCGAGTTACTGCCAGTGTCGCTGCGATCGCCGAAGGGAATTTGGATGAGGAGGTGCTCCTACGTTCCAGCGATGACATGCGCGGTCTTGCTGATAACGTGAACCGAATGACGGAACGTATGCGCGAACAGTTGGCTAAAGAAGCGGAAACGCGTCAGTTCGATTCTTTCGCGCGGCTTTCAGCAATGCTGGCGCATGATCTGAAGAATGCCATCGAAGGTCTTTCACTGATGGTGGGAAATATGGAGAAACATTTCGACAATCCAACGTTTCGCGCCGATGCCATAGAAGCGTTAACGCTATCCACGGAAAAATTGAGACAGCTTGTCACCCGTTTGAGCAATCCCGTTCATACACTAAGCGGCGAATTTAAAATGCCGAAGCCGACTGATCTCGTGCCCTTACTGCAACGAGTCGTCAGGGAAATTGCCGAACCAGTTCGTGAGCGTCACAAAATAGTAGTTGACCTACCGCGTTCACTCTTCGCCATGGTTGACAGCGAACGGATGGAAAAAGTGATGGAGAACCTGGTGCTGAATGCCATCGAAGCGATGAACGCCACAACCGGAACGCTGACGATCACAGCCGGACCTACTGACGACGGAAAAGTTTTCTTCAGCGTTTCGGATACTGGTCCCGGCATTTCGGCCGACTTCATCCAACACAAACTGTTTCATGCATTCGCTACGACTAAACCTCGCGGAGTGGGTCTTGGTCTTTACACCTGCCGCGAAGTTGTGCGGGCCAACAATGGCTCAATTGAAGTTAAATCGGAACTCGGGTCTGGTACGACCTTTCGCGTCGTGCTAGCATCGGCGCCGTCCCCGGTGAGAACAACTTTTACGTAGTTCTTGCGGCAAACTCTATCCTGGGACAGCACCTCCTTCATCGCATCTCTTCCCGACAAGATGCGACGCCGTTTGCTCAAGTATGGCTACTCCACCAAGAGCCACAGTGCTGCTCGTTGACGACGACGAAATTGTGCGTCGCGGTTTGTACTGGGCGCTCGAAGGTGAATATCGAGTGTTCGAAGCTTCCAATAAACAAGAAGCGACGCAGATGCTCGAGCGCGAACGCATCGACGCGGTACTCGCCGATCTACATCTGCCACCGCACGTAGATGACATGTCTGAGGGATTAGCCATCATCGAAGCTGCCCGCAGCGTTCGACCCGCGGTGCCTGTAATCGTGATCACGGGAAGCAATTCAAAACATGCTGCGCTCGAAGCGGTGAGGCGAGGCGCGTACGGTTTCTTCGAGAAGCCGGCTGATGAAAATGAAGTGAAGCACCTCGTTTGCCAGGCGGTGCGTGTTCGTCGTCTCGAGCAAGAGATTGCGCACTTACGAGAAGAGCTTGCCGCCGCAAAAGGCTTCGCTCATTTAATTGGGTCAAGCACTTCCCTTGAACGTGTCTTGAAGCAAGCACGTGCAGTCGCCTCCACTTCCGCTACCGTATTGCTCATTGGGGAAAACGGTACCGGAAAAGAAGTGCTCGCGCGTGCGATTCATGAAGAAAGTCCGCGGGCAGATGGTCCATTCGTGGCGGTGAGTTGCGCAGCCTTGCCTGAATCATTGATCGAGTCAGAACTTTTCGGCCATGAAAAAGGGTCGTTCACTGACGCCACGCAGTTGCGGAAAGGACGGTTCGAACTCGCTGACGGTGGCACTTTGTTTCTCGATGAGGTAGGCGAACTTACTCCAACGGTGCAAGTAAAGCTGTTGCGCGTACTGCAGGAGCGATCGTTTGAACGAGTCGGTTCAGCAAAGACGATGAACGTTAACATTCGCTTAATCGCTGCCAGCAATACCGATCTTGAGAAGGCTGTCGAAGAAGGAAAATTTCGACAAGATCTTTTTTACAGGCTGAACGTAGTGCCGCTGTCGTTGCCGCCACTTCGTGCGAGACGCGACGACATTCCAGTACTCGCGGCGCACTTCGCCGAAAAGGCCACTGAGAAGCACAAACGCGCGAAGGTCGAGCTCGATGCTGCGCTGATCGAAGCACTGCAGGAGTACGAGTGGCCCGGAAATATCCGTGAGCTCGAGAATCTGATGGAACGTCTAGTGGTGTTGAGTCCTGGACCAACGCTGGGTCTCGAGTTCCTGCCCGAGAACATGTTGCGTCAACTACCCGACGCGAGCCCTGCGGATGAAAGCACCTTCGAAGGTGCAGTGACGGGACTCAAACGCAGATTGATTGAAAACGCATTGAAAGCTGAAGGCGACAACAAAGTCGCCGCAGCGAAACGACTGGGCATCAGCCGCTCCTATCTTCACCGGCTGATCAACGAATTCGACCTCTAAAAACTCAAAAACTTAATCCGCAGATTACACCGATTACGGTAAGGTATTTGTGTATGAATGAAGCGTTCAGACGGTCGCGGTCGTGCCCTGATTTGGATGATGACATCTCTGAGAACTCTGCGTGATGCCTTAACGCCGAAGGCGTTCCCGAATTGCAGCCTGGGGTTGCTTCAACCCCAGGGATCCGTTTTTCATTGAGCGTGGAACGCTGAAGGCGTTCGAGAATTAATGGTTCCACTAGCCAACACCTTCAGTGTTGGAATGATTTTCATCTTTTCTCGGCAGAATTGATCTCCTTAACTCTGTAATTGTCCAAAATCAAGACATGTCCAAGCCGGAGATTCACTCGCTTCGCCAAAATCTGCTGATGTTGGTTTAGCCTTCTCTTGAACGGCTGGTCGCGTTGCGCCATTATGCGATCACAGCAATGGCCAATGTAGAAAAGAGACTGGCGGGAAATGTGCCCGGTGAGTTCTTTGTCGATTCGAGTTGCATCGACTGTGATGCCTGCCGCCAACTTGCTCCCGAAGTCTTTAACGATGCAGGTGAGGCCTCCGTCGTGTACCAGCAACCCGTAACGCTGGAGGAAACGCGTCGGGCACTGATGGCGCTCGTAACTTGTCCAACCGCATCCATCGGATCAATCACACCACAGGACTATCGCGCAGGCATCGACGCCTTTCCGATGCCGATAGCAGAGAATGTTTATTTCTGCGGCTATAACTCTGAAGCAAGTTTTGGCGCATGGAGTTACTTGATCCTTCGGCCTGAAAGTGACGGGGGGAACGTGCTGATCGACTCACCCCGCTACGCCGGTCAGCTCGTGAAAAAGATCGCCGCGATGGGTGGCGCGCGGAAGATGTTCTTAACTCACAGCGACGATGTTGCCGATCATAGTCGCTACGCAGCGCGCTTCGACAGCCAACGAATCATGCATGCCGACGACGGCGCGGCCAAGCTCGGCGTTGAGTGGATCCTACGCGGCGAAGAACCGACAAGACTCGATCGCGATCTCACCGTGATTCCCACGCCCGGCCACACCCGAGGCCACTCAGTTATGTTGTATAAGGAGCAGTATCTTTTTACCGGAGATCATCTTGCCTGGTCACCCGAGCGGCAAACCCTGACCGCATTTCGCAGTGTGTGTTGGTACTCGTGGGACAAACAAATCGAGTCGATGGAAAAGCTTCTCGACTACAAATTTGAATGGGTCTTGCCCGGACACGGCAGAATTCACCACGATACTGCTGAAAACATGCGGTCACATCTCGAGCGCTGCATCCGTTGGATGAAGGCGCGCCGTTAAAAATCTCTTTTACACTTTCATTCAAACAGAGGAGCACGATGAACAGGAATCAGAAGATAGCTATTGGCTGCGGTGCAGTTGGATGTCTTGGATTGATCGTCATTTGTATCGGCGTCGCCGGATTTCTCTACTGGCGTAGTCAGCAGGTGGTGGTGCGCACGTCCGAAAGAGTACCTTTCGGAATCAATGCGAATTCGAACACCACCTCCAATAGGAATTCGAACTCCAACTCAAACACGAATTCTGATTCTGATTCGAACGGCAACGATAATGAGTCCGCGAGCAATTCTTCATCGAGCGACGGGGCTTCAGCTTCTTATTCAGACGATGAGAAGCACCGGCTCTTTCACGCAGCGGGCATGAGCGGCGATCCTGAGCTGATGGCAAAGGTCTTCAAGAAAATTGGTATTTGGACTCCCAACGGGGTGCCCGGCCCCGGTTACCAGCAATTCACGAAAGAACACATCACCTGGTCGATCAGCAACACTGAGTTTCTGGTTTCAATCGACACGCCGGAGAAAGCGAAGGCTTACATCGAGTCGCACTTGTAAGGAAAGTTATGGCGGGGTCGTTACTTAGATAAAGCTCCGTTCAAATGAATGCGAGGTTTTCGAGGTCGATTGCGCCGTTAAATATCTTCACTCCGTAGGAGTGACATGTTTATAGCTACCGCATCCCAAAAATATTTTCTTCGCTCCGTGAGGAGCGACACATCGCGCTCCTAAAGGAGCTATAGTGCATTTGTAGGCGTCATTTCTATAAACATTTCCCTCCTAACGGAGGGAGGAAACGGGGAATTGAATTGTGCAATCCAAAACTGGCATCGGAGGGAAATATTTAGAACGGGACGCCGATAAATCATGGTAGCTCCTTTAGGAGCGCGATGTGTGCGCTCCTAAAGGAGCGAAGAAGAATTCATGGGGACGCCGTGAACTATAAACATGTCACTCCTCCGGAGTGAAGATGTGCGGCGTTGAACACTTCACTCTGATGGAATAAAGGCGCACGGTCCAACTCGCTTCTTATCCGATTTGACGATTCCATAAAACTTAACGCCAATGGGGACGCCCAACGCCACGCTCTCATAAACACACAGCTACCGCAGCGCGGACTTGCGATTCTGAATCTCCAGCTTTCTCATTCGCGTGCGCAACGTGCTTGGGTTCAGCGCCAAGCTCTTCGCAGCCCCGTCCAGTCCTTCGATCTTCCACCCGGTGGCTTCGAGCACGGCGGTGATGTGCTCGCGCTCTACATCCTCCAGAGTCTTACTCAGCTTCTGTGGTGCCGCGGTTGGCACCGTGTCCGTGATATTGGAGATTTGCAAGACGCTGCCGCGAGTAGTAATAACAGCCCGCTCGATGACGTTGGCCAACTCCCTCACATTGCCCGGCCAAGGGTAGCTGCGCAACACTTCGAGTGTGGCAGGCTCCACTGAGGTTATGTTCTTCCCCATCCTTTTTGAGAAGACCCCGACGAAGTGTTCAACGAGGATAGTGATGTCTCCCCGGCGCTGACGCAGCGGCGGCACGGTGATCGGGTACACGTTCAGGCGATAGAAGAGATCTGAGCGAAAGCGCCCCACCTGCACGTCCTGCCATAGGTCACGGTTTGTAGCCGCGATGACGCGTACGTCCGTTCCTATCGTGTGGGAGCTGCCCAGGCGCTCGAACTCACCTTCCTGTAGAACGCGCAGTAGCTTCGGCTGAAGCTCAAGAGGGATCTCGCCGACCTC
>Ga0207651_10001533_pt1 | contig 10551 bp, 8 predicted proteins | sample KBSM23metaG_FD_184328 | JGI IMG/M metagenome (GOLD analysis project Ga0207651, IMG submission 184328) | Miscanthus rhizosphere microbial communities from Kellogg Biological Station, Michigan, USA - KBS M2-3 metaG (SPAdes) (version 2) | ecosystem: Host-associated > Plants > Roots > Rhizosphere >... | reverse complement strand
CTTGCCAGGCGCGGGCTGGAGCCGTCGATCCCGATTAAGTTCGCGCTCGCGCTGATCGGGGTGGGCGCCGGCTTCCTGTTGCTGGTGTTCGGGTCGAACTTCGCCGGCGCAGGCAACAATTTCCAGGTCGGGCTGTGGTGGCTGGCCGGCCTCTACCTCATCCATTCGCTCGCAGAATTGTGCATCTCGCCGGTCGGATTGAGCATGATCACGAAGCTGTCGATCGCCAGGGTCGTCGGCCTGATGATGGGGGTCTGGTTCCTGTCGATTTCGGTCGCCCAATATTTCGCGGGCATCGTCGCGCAGTTTGCGAGTGTCGAAACCGTGGGCGGGCAGGTGACAAACCTCAAGGTCAGCCTCGACACCTACACGGGGACCTTCACGACCATCGCCTGGATCGCAATCGCCGCGGGCGCCGCGTTGTTCCTGCTGTCCTGGCCGCTCAAGAAATGGATGCATGGTGTCAAATAGGGTCGCTGGCGCGGCGATTGCCGCGGCTTTCCTACTGACCGGATGTGCCGCATCGCAGGACAAGCCCAAAGAGCCGCCGATCGCGATCAACGAGAATCCCTATCCCTCTACCTACGTTCGCTATCCGGGCGTTCCGACGGTCATCCGCCATGCGATCATATTCGACGGCGACGGGGGGCGGTTTGATAATGGAACCGTCGTTTTCGCTAATGGCGCTGTTCAGGCGGTTGGCGGACCGGAGGTGCTAAGCCCACCCGGTGCGAGGGAGATCGACGGGACCGGAAAATGGGTCACGCCCGGCATCATCGACATCCATAGCCACCTAGGGGACTATCCGTCGCCAGGCGTGTCGTCGCTGTCGGACGGAAATGAGGCCACGGATCCGGTCCGGCCCGAGGTCTGGGCCGAGCACAGCGTCTGGCCGCAGGACCCGGGCTTCAGCCGGGCGCTGGTCAATGGCGGCGTGACGACGCTGCAGATCCTGCCCGGTTCGGCCAATTTGTTCGGCGGCCGCTCGGTGGTTGTGAAGAACGTACCGGCACGCACGACGCAGGGCATGAAGTTCCCCGGCGCTCCTTACGGCCTGAAGATGGCCTGCGGAGAGAACCCCAAGCGCGTCTATGGATCAAAGGGCAACATGCCGCAGACGCGGATGGGAAATATCGCGCTTGCTCGCCAGACTTGGATCAAGGCGGTCGAATACAAGCGCAAATGGGACAAGTACGCCAAGGAAGGCGGCGACGTGCCCGACCGAGACCTAGCCATGGACACTCTGAAGGGCGTGCTCGAGGGCAAGATCCTGATCCAGAACCACTGCTACCGCGCCGACGAGATGGCCATCATGATGGATATGGCCAAGGAGTTTGGATACCACGTGACCGCGTTCCACCACGCGGTTGAAGCTTACAAAATCGCAGACCTGCTCCGCGCAAATGGGGTCTGTGCGGTGATGTGGGCCGATTGGTACGGGTTCAAGATGGAATCCTATGACGCGGTCAAGGAGAACATCCCGCTGGTCCAGAACGCCGGCGCCTGCGCAATCGTCCATTCGGACGACCCCAATTACGTCCAGCGCCTGAACCAGGAGGCCGCCAAGGCGCTCGCCGATGGGCGCCGCGCAGGGATCAACATCCCCGACGAGGTCGCTTGGGAATGGCTGAGTCGCAATCCGGCGAAGGCACTTGGCATCCTCAACAAGACTGGGACGCTGGCTCCAGGCAAGATGGCCGATGTCGTGCTGTGGAACGGCAATCCTTATAGCGACTACACGCGACCGGAGAGGGTTTGGATCGACGGCGCGGAAATGTACGACTCCAACGATCCGAAGAAGCGGCCGGTCAGCGACTTCGAGCTCGGCCAGCCGGGCGAGGGGGACACAAAGTGACCCGCGCTCTGCTCGCCATGCTGTTCGCAGCGACCGCTGTTCCAGTTGCTGCCGAGACGATCGCCATCACCGGCGGCACCGTCGCGCTTGGCGACGGCTCGGAGCCGATTCCCAACGGCCAGGTCGTGATCCGCGACGGTAAGGTTGTGGCGGCTGGTAACATCCGCATGAAGCTACCGGCCGGAACCAAGGTGATCGACGCGACCGGGAAATGGGTGACGCCCGGCATCGTCGCGGGTTTCTCGCGGCTAGGCTTGGCCGAGGTCGACCTAACGTCGAGCAAGGAAGACGGTGGGGGCCGGGAGGACACATCCGGTGCGGCCGACGACACAAGCGCGAGCGGGCCGTTCAATGCGGCGATCGATGTCGTGCCGGCAATCAACCCGCTCGACAGCACGATCGCCGTCAATCGTGCCGACGGCGTGACCCGCGCCATCGTTGCTCCCGGCACCGGCAAGAACATCTTCGCCGGCCAGGGCGCGGTGATCGATACCGGCGCCGACCTCGAGCCCGTTACCGCGGCCCGGAAATTCCAATTCGTCGAGCTCGGCGAGGCGGGCGCGTCCGCCGCGGGAGGGTCGAGAGCCTCGGCCTTCGCGATGTTCCGCAATGCGCTTCGCGAAGCCTCCCAGCTTCGGCGCTATGCGCTTCCAATCCAGTCGGCCCGTGCTCAGGCCCCCGACCAACGCGAGCAGCCGGTGGTGCGCGAGCCCAACGAATCGCGGCTCTACAGCGGCCAGCGCAATCAGGACGTTCTGCTGACCCGCTACGACGCGGCCGCGCTCGTGCCCGTACTGCAGGGTCGGCAATTTCTCTTCGTCCACGTCGAACGTGCGCGCGACATCCTCAACGTGCTAAATCTGGGGCGCGAGTTTCCCGGCCTCAAGCTCGTCCTCGTCGGCGCCAGCGAGGGTTGGACCGTCGCCGACCGGATCGCAAAGGCCCGGGTTCCGGTGATTGCCTCGGCGGTCAATGATCTTCCCGCGTCGTTTGAGCAGCTCGCATCGACGCAGTCGAATGTCGGCCGTATGCGTGCAGCCGGAGTCGATGTGTCGATCGGGATGATCGACGACAATGATACGCGCAACCTGTTCATGGAACGCCAGTACGCCGGCAATCTGGTCGGGCTGCAGCGCATTCCCGGCGCGACGGGCGTGACCTGGGGGCAGGCGTTGGCCATGATCACATCGAAGCCGGCGCAGGCTATCGGCATGGGCGGCGAAATCGGCAGCCTGGCGGCTGGCCGTCGCGCCGACTTCGTCATTTGGTCGGGTGACCCGCTCGAGGCGGCAAGCGCCGCCGAGGCGGTGTATATCGACGGGGTGCGCCAACCGCTCGAGACCCACCAGACCCGGCTACTCCAGCGCTACCGTGATCTATCTCGTCGCCAATTGCCGGAAGCCTACAGGCATTGACCCCTCAGGCCGGCCTTTTCCTGTCGTGCATCGCGTTCCTCGCAACGCATTTCCTGATGTCGCACCCCCTGCGCGGGCCATTGGTCCGGGCGATGGGCGGAGGCGCGTTCCGCATAATTTACTCGGTGATCGCGCTGATCACTTTTGGGGCGATAATCTATTATTATCACGCGATCGGTCGCGAAGCTTATGTGCTGTGGAACGCGGGCGATGCGGGATGGATTGCCGGCACGATCCTGATGTGGCTGGCCGCGATCCTTTTCGCCGGCTCGTTCCTCGGCAATCCGGCGCTGGTCGGTGCGCCCGGACCGCGCGGCGGGCCGAAGGGGGTTCTCGCGATCACCCGCCACCCAATGATGTGGAGCTTCGCCATCTGGGCAGCCGTGCATTTGATGCTGATCGGCCAGTTCAAGAGCGTCATCCTCGACGGCACGATTATCATCATGGCACTTGGCGGCTCTCTCGGTCAGGACCGCAAGAAAGCGCAGCAGATGGGCGAAGATTGGCACGATTGGACGGCGCAAACTGCGTTCGTGCCCTTCACGAGCGGGCTCGCTTATCCCGGCACGGTGGCGCTAGTCGGCGGGACCGTGCTGTTCCTGATTGCGACATGGGCTCACCCGATTCCGGCAGGAATCTGGCGCTGGATCGGATAAGCGCGCTAAAACGCGCCGCATGACGCGCAAATTCTTCGGCACCGACGGCATCCGCGGCACGACCAATATCGAGCCGATGACGGCCGAGACCGCGCTTCGCGTAGGCCAGGCAGCGGGCGCTCACTTCCTTCGCGGTGACCACCGCCACCGTGTGGTGATCGGCAAAGACACGCGCCTCTCGGGCTACATGATGGAATCGGCAATGGTCGCCGGCTTCACCAGTGTCGGCATGGACGTCGTGCTTCTCGGCCCAATGCCGACCCCGGCGGTGGCGATGCTGACGCGATCGATGCGTGCCGACCTCGGCGTGATGATCTCTGCGTCGCACAATCCATTCGCCGACAACGGCATCAAGCTGTTTGGGCCCGACGGCTACAAGCTCAGCGACGACGCCGAGCGCGCCATCGAGCGTCGCCTCGAGAAGGAGCCCAATCTCGCTAAGTCCGAGATGATCGGTCGAGCTCGGCGCATTGACGACGCTCGCGGCCGCTACGTGCAATTCGCCAAGGATACTTTCCCCGAGCATCTTCGCCTCGACGGTCTCAAGGTCGTGCTCGATTGTGCGAACGGCGCCGCTTATCATGTCGCGCCCGATGCGTTGTGGGAGCTTGGCGCGGAGGTCCTCCCGCTCGGAGTGTCCCCTGACGGCCTCAACATCAACAATGATTGCGGATCCACACATCCTGCGCTGCTGCAGCAGACGGTGGTCGCAACCGGCGCGGACATCGGGCTGGCGCTTGATGGCGATGCCGACCGGCTGATCGTGGTCGACGAGAAGGGCGAGATCGTCGACGGCGATCAGTTGATGGCGCTGATCGCGCTCGGCCTGAAGGCGCGCGGGGAGCTCAAAGGCGAAGCGGTGGTCGCGACGGTGATGTCCAACCTCGGCCTTGAACGGAAGCTAGACGAGACGGGCCTCAAGCTGCTGCGTACGCAGGTCGGCGACCGCTATGTGCTCGAGGAGATGCGCAAAACCGGCTGCAACGTCGGCGGCGAGCAATCGGGACATATCATCCTGACCGATCATTCGACGACCGGCGACGGACTGGTTGCCGGTCTTCAGGTTCTCGCCGCCCTGGTCGAGGCAAATGCGCCGGCCAGCGAACTGTTGCGCCAGTTCGAGCCGCTTCCGCAGCTCCTGAAAAACGTACGGTTCAACGGCGGCGCCGAGCCCCTCGAAGCGGACAGCGTACGGAAGCGCATCGCAGCCGCCGAAGCCGAGCTTGAGGGCCGCGGCCGGCTCGTTATCCGCAAGTCGGGCACCGAGCCGCTGATTCGAGTCATGGCCGAGGGGGACGATCCCGTGATGGTAGAGCGGCTCGTCGACGACATTTGCGAGGCCGTCCAGGCTTCGGCGTGAACCTTTTCTTTGGATTTGGTGCCCAAACCACAACATCGTGCACATGGACAACTTCGCCCCGAGGCTGGGGTCGAAGGCGGGTAGCGTGACGCCGACGGCTCGGATCCTGATTATTGCCGGCTCGGACTCGGGCGGGGGCGCCGGGATTCAGGCCGATATCAAGACCGTCACCATGCTCGGAGGCCATCCGATGACTGCGGTTACCGCAGTTACGGCGCAGAACACGACCGGCGTAGGCGCCGTTCACCCCGTTCCAGCCGAGATGATTCTCGCGCAAATCGAAGCGGTTATCAGCGACATCGGAGTCGACGCGGTAAAGATCGGAATGATCGGAGGCGCCTTCGCCGCAGAGCAGGTGGCGAAGAGGCTCGAACGGCTGAAGGAGGAGCAGCCAGGCATCCCGATCGTGTTCGATCCGGTCATGGTTGCGACCAGCGGCGCGGCGCTCGCCGACGAGCCGACCATCGCAGCGTTCGGGCGGCTGATGAATGTAGCGACGATCACGACCCCCAACTTACCCGAACTCAAGCGCCTGACGTCCGAGGAAGACCCTGTCTCAGCCGCTCTTTCATTGGTCGGTGCCCATGGATGCGCGGTGCTGATCAAGGGCGGGCATGAGGAGGGTGACGCGCTCGCGGACGCATTGATCGAAACCGATAATATGACGAGCTGGCAGGGGCAGCGGATCGATACGACGAGCACCCACGGCACAGGCTGCACGCTCGCCAGCGCGATCGCATTCTTCCTTGCAGGGGGCACTAGCCTCGCTGACGCTGTGTCGAGGGCGCGCGAGTTCGTCCGCGTGGCGTTGCACGATGCACCAGGGCTGGGGGAAGGCGCTGGGCCAATGGGTCACGCCCGCGTGCGGCTCGACGTTGGGGCGGGGCCGCGGCTCAACCAGGTGACGGTGACCGGTACCAATTACGAACGGTCGGTCGATTTCTACCGGCGGCTCGGCCTTAAGCAGATCGTCGACAGTAGCGAGACCGGCTACGCGCGGTTCGAGACGGCGGGGGGCGTTACCCTCTCGGTCCAGATCGATCCCGACGAGAAAATCATCGCGACGACCGCCATCTACCTCGAGTGCGACGACCTCGACGAGCGCGTCGAGAAGCTGGCGCGCAGCGGGATCGCCTTCGAGCATGGCCCGCGCAACCAGCCCTGGATGTGGCGCGAAGCGCGGCTCCGCGACCCCGACGGCAACATCATCTTCTTCTATCACGCCGGGGAATCGCGCCGCTTCCCGCCGTGGCGGATGGAGAAGTAATCCACACATTTCGTCATCCCCGCGGAAGCGGGGACCCGGCCAGGACCCCAAAAAGTGGGTTCCCGCTTTCGCGGGAATGACGAATAAGGAGCGCCATGCCGCGGCGCTGTTCCTTCAGATTAGAGCTCGATTACCCGCAGCCCCTCGCGGGCGTCGACGAGGCGGGATGCGCGCCGCTGGCGGGCCCGGTGGTCGCCGGCGCCTGCATTCTCAACCGCGACAAGTTCCCGCGCGGGATCGACGACAGCAAGAATTTGCCGCTCGAAAAGCGCGAGGCGATCTACAAGCGCCTCGTCAAATGTTCGGCCTGGGGCGTTGGCATCGCCACGGTCGAGGAGATCGACCAGATCAACATCTATTGGGCGCGGATGCTGGCGATGACCCGCGCGGTGGAGGCGCTCGGCCTCGACCCGGCCTGGGTGCTGGTCGACGGCAATGCGACCCCGCGCTGGCAACGCCCTTCGAAGGCGATCGTCGACGGCGACGCAAAGTGCCGCTCGATCGCCGCCGCCTCGATCATCGCCAAGGTGACGCGCGACCGCATGATGGCCGACTATGCGCGCGACTATCCGGGATACGGGTGGGAGCATAACCGCGGCTATCCCACGCCAGACCACCGCCGGGCGATCAATGAAATCGGGCTAACGCCGCTGCATCGGCGAAGCTTCGGGCTGGTTCGCGCGATTGCGGAACGCGACGCCCAGCCGGAGCTGGTTTTCGAAATTGTGGAAGGCGAGTCCTTCGAGTCACACCCACCACCGGTAGAGTCCTCGCCCGAGGTCACGACTCAACATCTTGTGGAACCCGTCCGCCCCGCGGCTTGACGCATTGCGTCCCGAACCGGGGCGTTAACCCTTGTTCGCTTGACCCGGAGTCCCGGCTGACTCACCCTCGCTCGTCAATTTGAGGGGGCTGACGATCAGATGAATCTCATTGCCCGCGTTGCGGAGCAGCCGACGTCGTTTCGCCCGGCCAAGACGGCGAAGCGTATGCTGCCGCTCGACAGCATCCTGCAAGGAGACTGCATCGCCGAAATGGCGCGCCTGCCCGACAAGTCGGTCGACATGATTTTCGCTGATCCGCCCTACAACCTCCAGCTCGGCGGCGACCTGTTCCGTCCCGAGGGCAGCCGCGTCGACGCCGTCGACGACGAGTGGGACAAGTTCGACAGCCTCGCCGCTTATGACGGCTTCACGCGCGACTGGCTCGAGCAGGCACGGCGCATCCTCAAGGACGACGGCACGATCTGGGTGATCGGCAGCTATCACAACATCTACCGCGTCGGCTCGCTGCTGCAGGACGCCGACTTCTGGATCCTCAACGACATCGTCTGGCGGAAGTCGAACCCGATGCCCAACTTCCGTGGCACGCGCTTCACCAATGCCCACGAGACGTTGATCTGGTGCTCGAAGAGCGAGAAGGCGCGTTACACATTCAACTATCGCGCGATGAAGGCGCTCAACGACGATCTCCAAATGCGCTCGGACTGGCTGCTGCCGATCTGCTCGGGAGGCGAGCGTGAGAAGGCCGATGACGGCTCGAAGGCGCATCCGACGCAGAAGCCCGAGGCTCTGATCTACCGGATCCTGCTCGCGTGCACGAAGCCTGGCGATGTCGTGCTCGACCCATTCTTCGGGACCGGGACGACCGGCGCGGTGGCCCGCCGCCTGGGCCGCAAGTGGATCGGGATCGAAAAGGAAACGGCCTACGTGAAGGTCGCCAAGGAGCGCATCGCCTCGACGCTGCCGCTCGATGAAAGCGCGATGCAGACGGTGGTCGACAAGCGCGACCAGCCCCGCGTCGCGTTCGGGGTGCTGGTCGAAAGCGGGCTGGTCCCGCCCGGCACGGTCCTGACCGACGCCAAGCGCCGCTGGACCGCGACCGTCCGCGCTGACGGATCGATCACTTGCGAAAGCCATGCCGGCTCGATCCATAAAGTTGGTGCAGCGTTACAGGGCGCGCCGTCGTGCAACGGCTGGACCTTCTGGCACGTCGCCAATGGCGGAGCGCTGACCTTGCTCGACGCCTTGCGCCAACAGCATCTTTCGTCATCGCGAGCGTAGCGAAGCGATCCAGCTGGATTGCTTCGTCGCTCCGCTCCTCGCAATGACGGTCGAATGACGCGTACCCTCCTCAGGCCGACGGCCTTTGTCGATTCCCCGTTCGGCCATGATGGCAAGGTCGCGCGCCTTGCGGGCGGAATGACCTGGTTTTCAGCGGTCGAACTGCTCGCGATTGACGGTCACCGCCGGACTTCGGCGGAGCTGGTGCCGATCGAGGGAATACAGGACCGCTTCGACGACGGCATGGCCGCCCAATGGGAGGCGCTGACTGCATCGCGGCCTCCGTTTCAGGTCGGAGAGCGGACCATCCGCCTCGACCAGCCGCAGGTGATGGGAATCGTCAACGCTACGCCCGACAGCTTTTCCGACGGCGGGCAATTCCCTGACGGCGTTGCGGCGGCCGAAGCAGGAGCCGCAATGGCCGCCGATGGCGCGGCGATCATCGACGTGGGCGGCGAATCGACCCGCCCAGGCGCGCGGTCGATCTGGGAAGGCGACGAGATCGAGCGGGTCGCGCCCGTGATCCGCCAGCTTGCCGCCGGAGGCACCGCAGTATCCTGCGACACGCGAAAGGCGGACGTCATGACGGCAGCGGTCGAAGCCGGCGCGCGGATGATCAACGACGTGTCGGCACTGACTTACGACGCCCGTTCGGCGGGAGTTGCCGCGTCGCTGAACGTGCCGGTCGTGCTGATGCACCACAAGGGCGCACCGGAAGTGATGCAGGACGATCCGCGCTACGACGATGTACTCGTCGAGATTTATCTCTGGCTCGAGGAGCGGATCGAAGCGGCAGTCGACGCAGGGGTGGCGCGCAACAAGATCCTGATCGACCCCGGCTTCGGCTTCGGCAAGAACGTCGGCCACAATCTCGAGCTGATGAACGGGCTCGCGCTGTTTCACTCGCTCGGCTGCCCGCTGGTCATCGGCGCGAGCCGCAAGCGCACCATCGGCGCGCTGTCGAACGAGGCACCCACCGACAAGCGCATCGGCGGCAGCATCGCGCTAGCGTTCAAGGCGGTGGAGCAGGGGGCGCAGATCATCCGCGTCCATGATGTCTTCGAGACCGTTCAGGCGCTGCGCGTCTGGCGCGGCCTGCGCGACCAGGCGCTGACTCCGCGGGTTCAGGCGGCGGTATCGATCCCCAGCTCTCCGAGCTTGCGGTAGAGCGTCGAGCGGCCGATCCCCAGCCGCCGCGCGACCTCGGTCATGCGGCCGCGGTAATGGCCGATTGCGAGGCGGATGATGTCGGCCTCGATCTCCTCGAGCGGGCGCAAGTGCCCGTCGCCGCTATAGAGGGTCACGCCTTGCGCGCCGCCGAGCACCTGCTCGCTGCGTGCCTCGGTCATCGTCGGCGCAAAGTCGGTCTGGCGCGCGGTATAGCGCGACTGGGTCGCGATATGCGGGAAGTCCTGCGCGGTCAGCGAGCTGTTCTCGCACTGCAGGGTCGCGCGGAACAGGACGCCGGCGAGCTGGCGGACATTGCCGGGCCAGCCGTAGCGCATCAGCACGGCAAGGGCGTCATTGCCGATCGACAAGGCGCGGATTCCGGCCTGGTCGGCGAGGCGCTGCAGCAGATGCCGAGCGAGGGCCGGGATGTCGCCGCTGCGTTCGCGAAGCGGCGGCAGGTTGACCGTGGTCGATGCGATCCGCTCGGCCAGGCCCGGCAGGAAATCTTCGGGCAGCGGGCGGCTGCTGGTGGCGATGACGCGAACGTCGACTGAATAGCTGCCGTTGAGGCCGACCGGGCGGACTTCGCCGGTCGCGAGCACGCGGTCGAGCGTTTCCTGCGTCTCGGGCGGAAGGACACCGATCTCGTCGATCACGAGAGTTCCGCCGTCGGCCGCAACGAGCTTGCCGGTCTTGGCTGAGAAGGCGCCAGGAAAAGCGCCCTTCTCGTGGCCGAACAGCTCGCTGTCGACGATGTTGGCGGGG
>Ga0207651_10001526_pt1 | contig 10576 bp, 11 predicted proteins | sample KBSM23metaG_FD_184328 | JGI IMG/M metagenome (GOLD analysis project Ga0207651, IMG submission 184328) | Miscanthus rhizosphere microbial communities from Kellogg Biological Station, Michigan, USA - KBS M2-3 metaG (SPAdes) (version 2) | ecosystem: Host-associated > Plants > Roots > Rhizosphere >... | reverse complement strand
TGATGCAATGGATCGACATCGCGGCGGGGATCTCCGCCGCCCGTCACGCCGGCGGACCCGTCGTCACCGCGTCGATGGACCGGCTGCACTTCCTTCACCCGATCCACCTGGGCGAGGTCGTCACCGTGCAGGCGCAGGTGAACTACGTGGGGACGACCTCGATGGAGGTCGGCGTGCGCGTGATGGCCGAGGATCAGAGCGCCCGCGGGCGGCGACAGACGACGCGCGCGTTCCTCACCTTCGTGGCGGTCGACGACGACGGCCGCCCGCGACCCGTCCCGGCGCTGTCGCTGGAAACGTCGGTCGACCGGCGCCGCTTCGCCGACGCGCGCGCCCGCCGCGCCGTGCGCCTGCGAGAGGTGCGCGCTATGAAGAACACGTGACTCTAACGAAGGATCTAGGCGTGCTCGAGCGTGAGGCCGCCCTGCGCGCCGGCACCGGCCGCGAGCTCATCGTGGCCACCGGCGCCGACCGCAGCCGATTCCTCGGCGGCATCGTGACCGGCAACGTCGCGGGCACGCCGGTCGGCGGCGGCTGTCTGTCGGCGCTGCTGACGCCCAAGGGCCACGTCATCACGGACATGCGCCTGTTCGTCCGCGAGGGCGACTTCTGGATCGTCGTGGACGCCGGTCAGGGCGAAACGATCGCGGCGACGCTGTCGCGCTACGCGATCATGGACGACTTCGCGGCGGCGGCGCGTCCCGACGTGGCGTTCTCGGCGCTGCTGGGCCCGGCCGCGCCGGCGCGCCTCGCCGCGATCGGCGCCGACCCGGGGGCGATCGCGACGGCGCTGCCCTTCGCGCACACCCAGGTCGCGACGGCCGACGGCGAGCTGTGGATCGCGCGCGTCCGCGAGCTGGGCGCCGACGGCTTCTGGCTGGGCGCCCCACTCGCCGTGCTGGACGCCGTTCACGCGCGCCTCGCCGCCGCGGGTACGCCCGAGCTGGAACCCGCCGCCGCCGAGGCCGCCCGCATCGCCGCGCTCGAGCCACGCTTCGGCGCCGAGATCACCTCGGACTACTTCCCGATGGAGGTCGGCCTCGGCCCGGCGATCGACTACGGCAAGGGCTGCTACCTCGGCCAGGAGCCGATCGTGCGCATCCGCGACCGCGGGCACATCAACTGGCGGCTCGTCGGCCTGGACGTGACCGGGGCCGCCGATCCCGCCGCCAGCGATCCGATCGAGAGCGACGCCAAGCCGAAAGCCGGCCGCGTGACCAGCGCCGGGCGCCTGCCGGACGGTCGCGGCGTCGCGCTGGCGATGCTTCACACCAGCGTCGCGGTCGGCGAGACCGTGCGCATCCGCCGCGGCGAAGAACGCATCGACGCGCGCGTGCGCGCCGAAGCGACCTAGTCAGAGCGTAAGGCGCGGGCCGACATAGATCGAAAGCACGTGGACCCAGCTGACGACGCCCGAGCTCGACGTGAGGTGCGCGAACGAATACGACGACGCCACGTCGAGCGCGAACCAACGGTTGCTGTGCCATTCGATCCCCGCCGTCGGCTCGGGCGAGATCGCGAAGCCGCAGTCCCGGGTCGTGCTGCTGTTGTGGCGCCCGCACGAGTCCGGCGTCTTGACCCCCGTGTCCGGCCGTCCGAGCAGGGGCCGACCCGCATCGACGAATATCAGTTTCATCCCGACCCCGACGTAGGGCACGACGGTTTGATTGGCGCGGTTGCGAAATCGATAGACGTACGCCGGGACAAGCGACACCTCCGACAGCTCGCTGTTGCCGCTTCCGGCTGCCACGACCGAAAGGGGCAGACGAAACGCCGCCCGCGGGCCCAGGTCGGCCTGCACGCCCAGCGCAAGGTGGACGCCGTCCGGTGAGCCGCCGGGCGCGAACACCCGCGCCCAACCGAGCTGCAGTTCCAGGCCGAGTCCCAGGCGGAAACGTCCCGAGCGGCCGAGCGCCGGGGCCGCCCGGGGCGGCAGCGCGGAAGGCTCCTCGTCCGCCGGCAAATTCTCGACCGGCGGGAGGGACGCCTGGGCGGCGAGCGGTGGCGCGGCGTTCAGCCACGCCACGCGCGGCGACCTCGGGAACCATTCCGCCAGGCGGCGCGCGACCAGCTCGGCGAAGCGATCGCTCCGATACACGTCGACCGAAGTCCACATCCCATCGATCAGCGTTCCACCGTGCTCGACGAGAACGCCCGCTCGCCCCTCGATGATCGGACCGACCTGGCTCAGGTCCAGCCGCACCTTGACGTCGGCGTCGCTCGCCAGGGAGTCGTCGGTCAGGATCACGATTCCGGCCCGCGCCAGCTCTACCTCCAGCGCGGAGGCGACCTCCTGTTCCAGCGGCGACGACGCCTTCCGCACGCGGAAGCGCATCCCGACCAGGCCCTGAGGCATGACGACCGGCGCGGGCGGATTAACGGCCGTCGCGGCGGCGCAACCGGACGCCGCGGCGAGGGCGAGTGCGGCGACCAGCCGGGCCGCGCCCCGCCTGTCTCGGGTCAGCGCTTCTGACATTTCTCCTGCATGCACTTCTCGCCCTTGTTGCACTCCGAATCGAAGTGACACTTGCCGCCGGGCGAGTTCGAGCACTTGCCGCTGTTGCACTTGGCGCCGCCGCCGCAGTCAGAGTCGAAGTTGCACTTGCCGTCAGGGCCGGCCGCTGCCCCGGCCGAGGTCACGAGGCCGACGGACGCGAAGCCAAAGGAAAGGAACAGCGCGAGCAGAAGCGACTTCACCATGCGAGTCTCCTTGTGGGGTGTGGATGAACGTCCCGATCTGACGTCCGCGCGATGCAACTGTCGCGCGAAAAGCCCCCCGCGCGCAAACTGCCGAGAGCTTTCAGACGCCTTCGGGCCCGCGGACCAGACGCACCGCCGCGTACGCGGGGTGGCCGGGGCACGTGGGCGGATTCAGCTTGCGCAGCTCGATCTGCATGCGCCGGATGCGCGGAAACCGTTCGCGAATCTGGTCCAGCATCTGGCGCGCCAGCGATTCCAGCAGGTGGTGCGGCTCACCCGTTCCGACGGCGACGATCACCTCGGCGACGCGGCTGTAGTCGACGGTGTCCGCCAGCAGATCGCTGCGCTCCGCGACCCCCGCGTCGACCTCCAGCTCGACGTCGACCTCGAACTTTCGCGTCGAACGGCGCTCGACCGCGGTCGCGCCGTGACGCCCGTCGAACTCGATGCGCTGTAGCGCGATGGTCAGCATGCGAGCGTGGCGCTTTAACCGGCCGACCGTTTGCGCTGCGCGGCCCGCTCGGCGTCCTCGCGCTCTTCCTTTTCGGCCTCGGCGTCCTTCCGCAGCTTGCGCTTGATGAGCTCGCGCTTCACCGGGCCAACCTGATCGATGAGCAGCCTACCGTTGAGGTGGTCGGTCTCGTGCTGCAAAGCGCGCGCGTACAGACCATCCCCCTCCGCTTCGAAGATGTTCCCGTCCAGATCCTGCGCCTTGATCTTGGCGCGCATGCCGCGCTTGACCGGCACGAAGATGTCCGGAAACGAGAGGCACCCCTCGTCGCCCGTCTGCGATTCGTCCGAGATCTCGACGATTTCCGGGTTAATGAACACCTTGGGGGGCGAATCCTCGGCGCCGCCGGTGACGTGGCCATCAACGATGAACAGCCGGACGGGGACCCCGACCTGGATCGCGGCGAGCCCGGCGCCGTTGGCGGCGACCATCGTCTCGGTCATGTCCGCGACCAATTGACGCACGTCATCCCCGAAAGCCCCGATCTCTTCCGAGCGCTGGCGGAGCTTCGGATCAGGAAACCGTAGGATAGATTTCAGCGCCATGGCCACCCTAAGATGACATCCGCAGAAAATGCACGCAATGGGTGGTAACTTCCGCCCTCCGTCCCCATCTAAGCAACGATAACGATGAAGCTCTTCCGATATGCCGACGCCGAGATCCCGACCGTACACGGGCCGTTTCGCTTGCTGGTTTACCGGGACGCCGACGCGAAGGACAACGATTCGCCCAACGCCGAGGAGCACATGGCGATCGTGCGCGGCGACGTCGACGGCGGCTCGAGCGTGCTGTGCCGCGTCCATTCGGAATGCTGGACGTCCGAGGTGCTCGGGTCGCTGAAGTGTGACTGCCGCGAGCAGTTCGAGGTCGCGCTGGAGCGCATCGCCGCCGAGGGCACGGGCGTCCTCGTCTACCTGCGCCAGGAAGGCCGCGGCATCGGCCTGGGCAACAAGGTGCGCGCGTACGCGCTCCAGGCGAGCGGCGCCGACACGGTCGAGGCGAACCTCGCGCTGGGCTTCGAGGCGGACGAACGCCGCTACGATCTCGCGGCGCAGATCCTGGCCGACATCGGCGTCCGTTCGATCCGACTGCTGACCAACAACCCGCTCAAGGTGAAGGGGTTGCGCGACGCGGGCGTGGCGGTGACGGAGCGGATTTCCCATTGGGTCGGCGAGAACCAGCACAACGCCGCATACCTGGCGGTCAAGCGGCGCAAGATGGGCCACCACCCCGACCAGCCGGTTCGCCTGCGGGCCCTGTCCTCTGCTAGAAAAAGCTGAGTGACCGCCACAGTCGAAGACATTCGCGCCGTTCTCGCGGAGGTGCAGGATCCTGCGCTGAAGCTCGACTTTGCGTCGGCCGGCATGGTGTCGTCGGTCGCGCTCGAGGGTGACCGCGCCGTCGTCGGCATCGAGCTGACCACGCCCGCCTGCCCATCCCGCGCCGTCATCGCGCGTTCCATCGAAACCGCGGTCGGCAAGCTGCCGGGAATCGGCGGCGTTGACGTCCGCTTCACCGCGAAGGTGGTCGGGCGGCCCAACCACCCGTCGAACCCGCGCCTCCCCGGCGTGAAGAACATCATCGCCGTCGCGGCGGGCAAGGGTGGCGTCGGCAAGTCGACGGTCAGCACCAACCTGGCGGCGGCGCTCGCCCGCCTGGGCACCAAGGTCGGCATTCTGGACGCCGACGTCTACGGCCCGTCGATTCCGCAGATGATGGGCGTGCCCGAGCGGGCCGCATCCGTCGAGGCCGGCAACAAGATCGTGCCGTCGATACACCACGGCCTGCGCGTGGTCTCGATCGGGTTCTTCGTCGAGCCCGGCGGCGCCGTGATCTGGCGCGGGCCGATGATCCACAAGCTGCTCACGCAGTTCATCGAGGACGTCGAGTGGGGCGAGCTGGACTACCTGATCGTCGACCTGCCGCCGGGCACGGGCGACGCCCAGCTTTCGCTGTCGCAGCTGCTGCCCGTGACGGGCGCGGTGATGGTGACGACGCCGCAGGAAGTCTCGATCATCGACGTCGAGAAGGCGCTGGCGATGTGGCAGCGCGTCGAGGTGCCGGTGATCGGCCTGGTCGAGAACATGAGCGGGTTCGTCTGCTCGAGCTGCGGGCATCACGAGGAGATCTTCCTGCGCGGCGGCGGGCGCCGGCTGGCGGCCCGCGCCGGCATCGCGTTCCTGGGCGAGATTCCGCTGCACCCCAGCGTCAGCCGCGCCGGCGACGAGGGCACACCGATCGTCGTTCGCGATCCGGAGTCGAAGGTCGCCGAGATCTTCGCGGGCGTCGCGTCGGCTGTCGCGTGCAGCCTGTCGGTCCGCAACGGGCCGGCCCAGGGGGGCGGCAAGCGCAGCTCGAAGCTGGCCTTGATTCGTTGAGCGGCGCGCCGCCCTGCTACAGTTCTCCCGAATGGGGCTGATTCGCCGCCTGATGCCCGCCGCGTGTCTCGCGCTGGCGGCGTGTGAGCAGCCGCCCGACCAGATCGCGCGGGACGCGGGCTTCCCGTGGGACGACGCCGCCCCGAAACTCGATACGGGTGGGACCGTTGATGCCGGCCCCGGCGACGGCGACGCGGGCGCTGACACCGGCTCGCCTGACGGCGGCGCGGGCGGCGACGGGGGGATGGCGCCGCTTCCCTACAGCGTCGTGGTCCTGCCCGACACGCAGTACTACTCGGCGAACACGCCCCAGTTCTTCGATACGCAGACCGCGTGGATCGTCGCCGAGCACGCGGCCGGCAACATCGCCTTCGTTCTGCACGAGGGCGACATCGTCGACAACGACCTCGCGTCCCAGTGGACGAATGCCTCCCACAGCCTGCACATGCTGGACGGCATCGTTCCCTACGTCGTGTCGGCGGGGAATCACGACTACTGCTGCGATGGCTGGCCGACCGACCGCGCGAAGACGATGATCAACGGCTACTTCCCCGTTTCGGGCTTCGCGGATCGGCCGTCGTTCAAGGGAACCTTCGAGACCGATCGCATCGAAAACAGCGTCCACCTCTTCGACGTTCCCGGCGGCGCGGGCCAGTGGCTGGTGCTCGCGCTGGAGTGGGGGCCGCGCGATGCGGTGCTGGCGTGGGCTGACGGCCTGGCCAAGCAGTACGCGGACACCCCGGCCATGGTCGTCACGCACGCCTACCTCTACGACGACGACACCCGCTACGACCACGTCGCGCGGCCCCGCCAGCAGTGGAATCCCCACAGCTATCCGGTGGGGGACAACGACGGCGAGGAGATGTGGCAGAAGCTGGTGCTGGGCAACAGCAACATCAAGTTCGTGCTGTCAGGCCACGTGCTCAACAGCGGCGTGGGCCGACTGACGAGCACGCGCCCCGACGGCACGGTCGTGCACCAGATCCTGGCCAACTACCAGAACTACGAGGGCGGCGGGGACGCCTACCTGCGCGTGCTGCGATTCCTTCCGGACGCGCACATGGTGCACGTCCAGACGTTCTCGCCCGCGTTCGGCATGATGCCGGACGAGCGCAACGACTTCTGGTTGGCTTACTGACGACTTAGTCGCTCCGCGCCGCAGGCGCGGTGTGCGACTACTGTTTTTTCAGGTAGCCGCGATCCCGCGCTTCGCGCGGGGGCGGCTAGTGACCGCGACCGCGGCCGCGACCGCGGTCGTTGCGGTCGACGTCTCCGTCGCCGTCGCGGTCGTGCTTCTTCAGGAACTTGTCGTGGCGGTCGACGTCTCCGTCGCCATCGCGGTCGTGTTTCTGGAGATAGCGGTCGCGTCCATCGACGTCGCCGTCACCGTCGCGATCGCCCACCCAGCCGCCTTCACGCCACACGTGGCGGTTGCCTTCGCGCGCCCAGAAGCCGGCACGCCAGTGATGGCCGGCGCGCACCTGTTCCCAGTGGCCGCCGAGCCAGACGTAACGGCCGCCGCGCCAGATGTGCGCGCCGGGAACCCAGTAGAAGCCGGCACGCGGTGGCGGCACGACCTCGACGATCGGCGCCGGCGGGGGCGGCGGCGTGGTGTCGATGTAGACGGGCGTCGGGGGCGGAGGCGGCGGCGCGGGCGCGATCGGCGCGGGTGGCGGCGCGTTGGTGAGCCAGTTGCCCGGGATCCAGACGTAGTGGTTCGCCTGCCAGTCCCAGCGTCCCGGCTCCCAGCGCCAGCCGACGCGCTCCCGTTCCCAGTGACCGCCGACCCAGAGGTAGCGGCCGGCCCGCCATTCATAGTTACCGCCGATCCAGACCCAGCCGCGGCGGCGGCCGAAGCGTTCGACGACCGGCGGCGGCGGCGCCTGCGTCGGATGCATCACCCCGCGCGGCTGGACGACCTGCGGCGCGGGCGCGGGTGGCGGCGGCGCGGGCGGCGGCGGCGTGGTTGGTGTACCGCGCCAACCCTGGACCTGGGCGACGACGCGCGTGTGCGCCGGCTGAATCGCGCCTGCCGGACTTGCGGCCATGGGAGACAGCGTTGCAGTGGCGAGAGCGAGCTGAACGGTGAGAGTGAGCATGGTTGACATTGTAGACCCATCCCGAGCCGAGCAAGTAACTCGGACTCACATTTTCTGTTGATGAGATCCGTGCATGCGAACGGTGAATTGGACCCACATGCGCGTGGGCTCATTCACGGCCGCGCTTCCGCTGTCGCGCCAGGGCGCTGTCGATCGCTTGGTCGATCGCAGCGCGATCAGTCGGCGCTCGCGCTGGCCCATGCGGGACGCGCGGTCACGCGGTCGTACCAGGCGCGAACACGTTCGTGGCCCGCGAGCGGATCGGTCTGCAGCCGGCGCTTGAGCGAGAAGATGATCGACGCGCACGAGACGTCGGCGAGCGAAAAGGCACCCACCAAGTGCTCGCCCGACGCGAGGGTCTTCTCGAGCACGCCGAGCGCGCGGGTCACCTTGGCCAGCGCGGCGTCGGCGAGCGCCGGGTTGCGCTTGGCTGGATCGTCGCTGTTGCTGGCCGTCCACCACTCGCTGTACGCGGGGTAGATCGACGTCGACGCGATGTCCAGGAAGCGAAGGATCTGCGCGCGCGCCTGCAGGGCGTCGGCGCCGCCGTCCAGCCGGGGCAGGAGCTTCGCGTCCGGAAACTTCTCACCCAGGTACCAGAGGATGGCGTCGGATTCCGGAAGCGCGAAGCCGTCGTCGACCAGGACCGGGACCTTGCCGTGCGGGTTGATGCGCAAGAAGTCCGGCTTGCGCGATTCACCCTTGGCCAGATCGACCGGCACGAAATCGTACCGGGCGCCGATCTCCGCCAGGGCGAAGCGGATCTTCAAGGTGTTGAACGACTTGGTGTTGGCGCTGCCGTGGAGCTGCATCATGGGCACGCGATCTAGCACCGAGATCGCCCGCTCACCAGCACGGTCTCGCGCGCCCGTGTCCGCTAGAGCAGCGTGGCGGGATCGAACAAGGCTAGGTACTGGCCACCCTCCACCAGCTCCGGATCGCCGATGTTGTAATGCGCCTGCACATCGAGCAGGAACCACCCGTCGCCGAGGAGATCGGAAGCGTCGATGATGCCCGAGGCCTCCTCGTCTTGCGTGAGAAACGCCGTCCCGCCCATGAGGAATCGGTTCGGATCGTGCTGGGCGACCACGCTGAGCGTATCGGTCGCGATGTCGTAGCGAAGCACTCGCCCGATGTGCGCGTTGTTGCCAACGTCCTCGACGATCATGATGTGGCCGCGCTTGTCGACGGCGATGTTGTCCATCATCTTCTGACCTTCGGCGCCCGCCAGTAGCATCTCGATGGTCCCGCCCGCGACCGGGTTCGCGATGTCCGTGAAGCGGGCTCGCCACAAGCGGCTGTTACCGGTGAAGCTGGCGGTGGTCACGAAGTAAAGGTCGCTCGGCTTGCTGGGATCCCAGGCCGCGTCCTCGGGCCGGTTGAACGTGGTGACGCCGGCGGCGACGCTGGCGGCGTCCAGCGCCGCGCCTGTCGAGTGCTCGACGTTGCCCATCGGCTCGAGAGTGAAAGGCGCCGTCGGAATGCCGGTCGTGGCGTCCTCGAGGGGGAAGCCGGTGACCTTGAGACCGTAGAGAAGACCGTTCGCGAGGCCCGCTTTCTCGATAGGTGTGCCCGCGCCCGTCCTGGTGCCGACGTAGATGTAGACTTGGCCACCCTGCCCGTCGTCTGTCCCCGCTACGATCGTGCTCGGCCCAGGGGCGGGACAGGCGACCGAGTTCTCGAAGGCAAGCTTGCCCAGGCGGGGCAGTTCCCAGCTGGTCCCGTCCTGCGCATGCGCAAACGCACGCCCCTCAGATCCCGATTCCTCGCCGTCCATGAACAGACGCCCGTCATACCCGAGTCCGGTGGCGGCGTCGTAGAACGCGCTGCGGGCCGGCAGATCGGCCGAGCACAGGCGGCTCATCGCGGTGGTCCCCGCCCCGTACGACGAGGTCGACGTATTCCAGAGTTGCAGCGTCTGGATCAGATCCTCGCCGTGAAGGACGCACAGGTCCGACTTGCGAACGATCCAGCGCGACACGAACGCGCCGATGCTGCCGTGTACGCGGGTGATTCCTGACCCGTTCGTGAGCTCGTGATTCGAAAGCAGCGTGAACGATCCATTGCCGTTGTCGAAGGCGCCGAGCCCGTCGGGGATGCCGACCATGCGATAGGGCGTGATGCCATCCGGTTTCAGGTTGGCGCTGTCACCGACGGTAAAGATCGCTTTCGTGATGACCCCCGGCGCCACGGGCACGACGTACGGCGCCTGCGAGCTGCAGACCGCCGGACCGAGGCTCGCCGGCGGCGGGGGGGGCGATGCGCCGTTCGCTGGATCGAAGTCGACGCCCACGGTCGCGCGGCCGTTCTGGACCATCCGGAGCGCGACGTGCGTGACCTCGACGACCTTGATGTTCGCTACCACCGAATCGCTCGACCAGGTCGGGAGCGAACCCGCGCCAACCGCGTTGCACGCCTGACCGAAGGCCACGGCTGAAAATGTCGCGTTACCGACGGGCAGCTTGTCGAGCATGAACGTCGACGACTGTCCCGGCGTCAGTGAAAACTGCTTCGTGACCGAACGGCTGGTCGCCGCAACCGTGACGCGCAAGCAGGAGGCATCTGGCGGCGCCTGGGTCAGCGAGAGCTCGACTGTCCCGAGATCCTCGGGATCGTTCGTCGAGCGTGTGCAGTTCACGAGGCCCATGGCAAGCGTCGCAACGCCGGTCATCAGATAAACGTGCGTCCTTCTCATCGCGTCCTCCGATTGTTGAAAGCTGCCGCGACTTGTACTGCCGGCGCGATCGCGCCGCCGTCACATCTTCGGAACGGTTTTGCGGCAACTTCGCGCCACGCGGGCCGAGGATGTTAGAAACGCAGCGTGGACCTGCTGGTGGTCGGGCACGTCACGCGCGACGAGATCGCCGGGGACGTTCGGCTGGGCGGCG
>Ga0207651_10001525_pt1 | contig 10585 bp, 7 predicted proteins | sample KBSM23metaG_FD_184328 | JGI IMG/M metagenome (GOLD analysis project Ga0207651, IMG submission 184328) | Miscanthus rhizosphere microbial communities from Kellogg Biological Station, Michigan, USA - KBS M2-3 metaG (SPAdes) (version 2) | ecosystem: Host-associated > Plants > Roots > Rhizosphere >... | reverse complement strand
GAGAACGTCTACGAGCTCAATTTCAACGGCCGTGACGGAGCCGAGAAAGTCGCCTATGGCGACGTGTTTCTGCAGGCCGAGCAGGAATATTCGCGGCACAACTTCGAGTATGCCGACACCGACATGCTGTTCGAACAGTTCCGCATGGCCGAGGCGGCCTGCAAGAAATACCTGGAAGCGGGTTGGCAGGCCTTTCCCTCTGCGCAGGCGGGGGACGGAAAAGAGGCAGCCAGCAATCGCGGCCGTCATCTCATGGCGCTGCCGGCCTACGATCAGTGCATCAAGGCAAGCCACGTGTTTAATCTGCTCGATGCGCGCGGGGTGATTTCGGTGACCGAGCGGCAGAGTTACATCCTGCGGGTGCGCGAACTCGCCAAGGCGTGCGGCGAGGCGTGGCTCGCAACTGAAGGCGGAGGGAGAAGCTTATGAGTGAGATGCCGGAAGTCGGCGGCCATCGGCCGATCGTGATCGATGTCGAGGCCGGCAAGAGCTACTGGTGGTGCGCCTGCGGACGCTCGCAGAAGCAGCCGTTCTGCGACGGCTCGCACAAGGTCACGGCGTTCACGCCGGTCGAATTCAAGGCGGCCAACACCGAGAAGGTCTGGTTCTGCGCCTGCAAGCGCTCCGGCAAGAAGCCGATGTGCGACGGCACCCACAAGACGCTGGGCGCGTAAGGACGCGCGTTTCCCCTCCCCCTTGTGGGGAGGGGAAGGGGTGGGGGTCGGGAGGCTCGCATGACGCCGACGAAGCAATCCCCAAATAGCGGGCGCATCTGTGCGCTGCGCGAACGTGCCATCACGCCGCCAAACAGGAGCCGTGCTCGCGCCATGCGCCTCGCTCCGACGGAAGCCGAGCGAAAGCTGTGGTGGCATCTTCGTCACCGCCTGAAAGTGCCCGGAAGCCATTTTCGCAGGCAGGTGCGGCTCGGTCCCTATATTGTGGACTTCGTCTGCCATGGGTCGCGAATTGCGATTGAAGTCGACGGCGGGCAGCACGCAGATCAGATTGAACGAGACGCAAGGCGTACGAGATTTCTGGAAACGCAGGGCTATCGCGTGTTGCGGTTCTGGAATAGCGAGGTGCTTGCGAACATCGATGGCGTGCTGGAGGTGATACACGGAGCGATCCTCGCGACCCCCACCCCTACCCCTCACCACAAGGGGGAGGGGAAAGAAGAACGGCCCTAGCCGGCCATGCCCGATCTTCTGCTTGAGCTTTTCTCCGAGGAAATTCCGGCGCGCATGCAGGCGCAGGCGGCGGCGGATTTGCGCAAGCTGGTGACCGACCGGCTGGTCGACGCCGGCCTCGTTTACGACGGCGCCAAGGCCTTCGTGACGCCGCGGCGCCTTGCGCTCTCCGTTCATGGCATACCGGCGCGCCAGGCCGATCTGCGCGAGGAGAAGAAGGGCCCCCGCGTCGGTGCGCCGGAGAACGCCGTCGCCGGCTTTGTGAAAGCGGCAGGACTGAAGTCGATCGCCGACGCCAAGGTGCAGGCGGACAAGAAGGGCGACTTCTATGTCGCCGTGATCGAAAGGCCGGGCCGCGCGGCGCTCGACGTGCTCGGCGAAATCCTTCCCGACGTCGTCAAGCGCTTCCCGTGGCCGAAATCCATGCGCTGGGGCGCGCCATCGAAGGAACCGGGCGCGCTCGAATGGGTGCGGCCGCTGCATTCGATCGTGGCGACGTTCGGGCCGGAGACCGAGGACCCCGAGATCGTGCCGTTTGCGGTCGACGGCATCGCCGCCGGCAATGCGACGCGCGGCCACCGTTTTCTCGCGCCGGCGCCGTTCACGGTGCGCCGGCTCGACGATTACATGGACAAGCTCGACAAGGCCAAGGTCGTGCTCGATGCCGAGCGGCGGCGCGACATCATCATGGCGGAAGCCAAGCAGCTTGCCTTTGCGCAGGGGCTCGAACTCGTCGCCGACGACGGCCTCCTGGCTGAGGTCGCCGGCCTCGTCGAATGGCCGGTGGTGCTGATGGGTTCGTTCGATGCCGGCTTCCTGCACATCCCCGAGGAGGTGATCCGGGCAACCATCCGCAACAACCAGAAATGCTTTGTGCTGCGCGACGCCGCGCACGCCAAGCTGGTCAACAAGTTCATCCTCGTTTCCAACATGGAAGCTACGGACGGCGGCAAGGCCATCGTCGCCGGCAACGAGCGCGTCATCCGCGCCCGGCTCGCGGACGCAAAGTTCTTTTACGAGACCGATCTGAAGACGCGCCTCGAGGACCGGCTGGAGAAATTCAAGGACATCGTCTTTCACGAAAAGCTCGGTAACCAATCGGAGCGCATCGAGCGTATCGAACGGCTCGCGGCCGAACTGGCGCCGTTGGTCGGCGCCGACGTGGAGAAGGCCAAACAGGCGGCGCGGCTGTGCAAGGCGGACCTGCTCACTGAAGTGGTCGGCGAATTCCCCGAGCTGCAGGGCGTCATGGGGAAATACTACGCCGAAGCCCAAGGCGAGGACGAAGCCGTCGCCCACGCCAGCGAAGATCACTACAGGCCGAAGGGGCCGGACGATTTGGTGCCGAGCGATCCGGTGTCTGTCGCCGTCGCGCTTGCCGACAAGATCGATACGCTTGTGGGATTCTGGAAGATCGACGAGAAGCCGACGGGCTCGAAAGACCCCTATGCGTTGCGACGCGCGGCGCTCGGTGCGATCCGCCTCATCCTTCAGAACGGATTGCGCCTGCGCTTGACCCCTCAATTCGCAAATCATCGCGGCGTCATTGCCGGGCTTGACCCGGCAATCCATGCGGGCGCGGCGTCCGCTCGAACAACAAAGATGGATCACCGGCTCAAGCCCGGCGATGACGGTAAAGAGGTCGGCGATCTTCTCTTCTTTTTCGCCGACCGCCTGAAAGTCCAACTTCGCGAGCAGGGCGCGCGGCACGATCTCGTCGATGCCGTGTTCGCTCTCGAAGGGCAGGACGACCTCTTGCTCATTGTCCGCCGCGTCGAGGCGCTGGGAAAATTTCTCGACACTGAAGACGGCAAGAACTTGCTCGCCGGCTATAAGCGCGCGACCAACATCATCCGCATCGAGGAGAAGAAGGACAATCGCCAATATACGGGCGCGCCCGATGCCAGCCTTTACACGCAGGCTGAGGAAAGGGCGCTGGCGCAGGCAATCGAGTTGGCGAAGGCGGAGGCCGAGCGGGCGGTCGCCGCCGAGGATTTCGAAACCGCCATGCGCGCCATGGCGAAGCTGCGGCCGCATGTCGACGCGTTCTTCGACAAGGTGACCGTCAACGTCGACGACAAGAAGTTGCGCGAGAACCGGCTGAAGCTCCTCAACGAAATCCGGGCGGCAACACGCGCCGTCGCCGACTTCTCCCGCATCGAGGGGTGAGATTACGCTTCCCGCCGCGCTATGCGCGCAGGGCGGAATTTGTCTGGCCGCGCATTTCCAGGGGAGCTCCGTTGCGCGCGGGCTGGAATCCGGCGCCCTTGTCGCTTAGAACCGGACGGCGGTCTGCGCGTTGTATCTAGTTGTGCAGCCGCGCCTGCTGGCTATTTTTCCACAATTTCATCGAAACCACAGGAAAATCCAATGATCCTCACCGCCACCGAACTGTCGCCGATCGTCGCTCTCGTCGCCGGCATCCTGATCCTGATCATTCCCCGGCTGTTGAACTTCATCGTCGCCATCTATCTCATTTTCATCGGCTTCGTAGGCCTCAACAACGTTCATCACTGGGTCAATTTCCACTAGCGGCGCTGCGGCGCAGCGCTACATCGAATGGCGGCGGTCGTTTACGACGAGCCGGGAAATCGAACGCATAGTCCAATGATCAAATCTCGTTCCAAAGCATCGCATCGACCCGAGAAGAAATCGCCGCGGCGCGTCGTGAACACAAAGGCTCGCCACGACGGCCGAGCCGCGGCGCCGTCTGCCGCGCGCAAAGGCAGATGGGTCTACGGCTTCGGCGGCGGCAAGGCGGAGGGCCGCGCCAACATGCGCAACCTCCTCGGCGGCAAAGGCGCCGGCCTCGCCGAAATGGCGCATCTCGGCTTTCCGGTGCCGCCCGGCTTCACCATCACCACCGAGGTGTGCACGTATTTCTATCAGAACGGCGAAGCCTATCCGAAAGACCTTAAGCGGCAGGTCGAGACGGCGCTCGCCGAACTTGGCCGCATCACCGGGAAAAAATTCGGCGACAGCAACAATCCGCTACTGGTCTCGGTGCGCTCGGGGGCGCGTGCGTCGATGCCCGGCATGATGGACACCGTGCTCAATCTCGGCCTCAATGACGTCACGGTCGCGGCGATCGCGGAAAAATCCGGCGACCGGCGCTTCGCCTACGACAGCTACCGGCGCTTCGTCACCATGTATGCCGATGTGGTGCTCGGCATCGGCCACTATCACTTCGAGGAAATTCTCGACGAGCACAAGGAACGCAACGGCTACACGCTCGACACCGACCTCGAAGCGGCCGACTGGGAGGAACTGGTCGGCCTGTTCAAACAACGCGTCGAGGAGGAGACCGGCACACCGTTCCCGCAGGATCCGCACGCGCAGCTATGGGGGGCTATCGGCGCAGTATTCGGCTCCTGGATGAACCAGCGTGCGATCACCTATCGCCGCCTGCACGGCATTCCGGAAAGCTGGGGCACCGCCGTCAATGTGCAGGCCATGGTGTTCGGCAACATGGGGGAAACGTCGGCAACCGGCGTCGCCTTCACCCGCAATCCCTCGACCGGCGAAAAGAAGCTCTACGGCGAATTCCTGATCAATGCCCAGGGCGAGGACGTCGTAGCCGGCATTCGCACGCCGCAGGAGATCACCGAAGCGGCGCGGCTGGAGGCGGGCTCCGACAAGCCGTCGATGGAAGCGGCGCTTCCGGAAGCTTTCGCCGAACTGAAACGCATCTATGCGGCGCTCGAGCGGCATTACCGCGACATGCAGGACCTCGAATTCACTGTGGAGCAGGGCAAGCTATGGATGCTGCAGACGCGCAACGGCAAGCGCACCGCCGGCGCGGCGCTGCGCATCGCGGTTGAGCTTGCGCAGGAGAAGCTGATCAGCAAGGACGAGGCGGTGACGCGCGTCGATCCCGCCGCGCTCGACCAGCTCCTGCACCCGACCATCGATCCGGAGGCCGAGCGCAACGTGATCGCGACCGGACTTCCCGCGTCGCCGGGCGCCGCCTCCGGCGAGATCGTGTTCTCGTCCGAAGACGCGGAAGCGCTGAGCAATCAGGGGCGGAACGTCATCCTGGTCCGCGTGGAGACGTCGCCGGAGGACATCCACGGCATGCACGCCGCGCAAGGCATCTTGACCACGCGTGGCGGCATGACCTCGCACGCCGCCGTGGTCGCGCGCGGCATGGGCAAACCCTGCGTCGCCGGCGCCGGGTCGCTGCGCGTCGACTATCGCGCGCAGACCGTGACCGCCGGCGGCACGACAATGAAGAAGGGCGACACCCTGACCATCGACGGTTCGACCGGACAGGTGCTCGTCGGCAAGGTGCCGATGCGCGAGCCGGAGCTCGCCGGCGAATTCGCCACGCTGATGCAATGGGCCGACCGCGCCCGCAAGCTCAAGGTGCGCGCCAATGCCGACACGCCAGCCGACGCGCGCACCGCGGTCAAATTCGGCGCCGAAGGCATCGGGCTCTGCCGCACCGAGCACATGTTCTTCGACGAGGACCGCATCCAGGCGGTGCGCGAGATGATCCTGGCCGAGGACGAGAAAACGCGCCGCGCCGCGCTCGCCAAGCTCTTGCCGATGCAGCGCAACGATTTCGTCGAGCTGTTCAAGATCATGGGCGCCCTGCCGGTGACCATCCGGCTCCTTGATCCGCCGCTGCACGAGTTCCTGCCACACACCGACGACGAGATCGCCGCGGTCGCGGCCGCGATGGGCGCCGATCCGAAGAAGCTCGCCGATCGCGCCCGCGAGCTGAGCGAGTTCAATCCGATGCTCGGTTTCCGCGGCTGCCGGCTGGCGGTCGCTTATCCGGAGATCGCCGAGATGCAGGCGCGCGCCATCTTCGAGGCGGCGATCGAAGTCGGCCGCGCCGCCGGTACGCCGGTCGCGCCGGAGATCATGGTGCCGCTCATCGCCAGCAAGGCGGAGTTTGATCTCATCAAGGCGCGCATCGATGCGATGGCGCAGACGGTCTCCGCCGAGGCCAAGCGCAAGGTCGAATATCAGGTCGGCACGATGATCGAATTGCCGCGCGCGGCGCTCAAGGCCGGCGAGATCGCCGCCAGCGCCGAGTTCTTCTCCTTCGGCACCAACGACCTGACGCAGACCACTTTCGGCATCAGCCGCGACGACGCCGCGAGCTTCCTCGGCATCTATACCTCCAAAGGCATCTTGCCGGCCGATCCGTTCGTGACGCTCGACCGCGAAGGCGTCGGCGAACTCATCCGCATCGCCTCCGAGCGCGGCCGTGCCACCCGTCGCAACCTCAAGCTCGGCATCTGCGGCGAGCATGGCGGCGATCCTGCCTCGGTAGCCTTCTGCCATGAGGCCAAGCTCGACTACGTGTCGTGCTCGCCATTCCGCGTGCCGATCGCGCGCCTCGCCGCGGCGCAGGCCGCGCTCCGCAAGGACACGGCTTCGCAGGATTGATCTTTCTTTGGCGCTCGGGAAGCGGAGGCGCGGACGCGCAGGCGAAGTCTACGCCGCCACGCCAGCCAGGAAGGCCTCGACGTGCCGGCGCAGATCGGCGACGGCAGCTTCCACCGAGCGCGAGGCATCGAGCACGACTTCCGCCGACATCGACGTCTGCGTAGCGGCGCCGGCCACGTCGTCGAGCACGGTCGCGACGCTCTGCGTCGCCTGCGCCGCGGAGGCGACATTGGACGAGATGTGGCTCGTCGCGGCGCTCTGCTGTTCGATCGAGGCGGCAACGCCGGTCGCGTAGTGCGCGATCTCCTGCATGCGCTGGGTGATGCGGCGGATCGATTCAACTGCGCTCCCGGTCGAGGTCTGCACCGCCAGTATCTGTCCAACGATCGCTTCGGTCGCCTTGCCGGTCTGCACGGCCAGCGATTTTACTTCCGACGCGACCACGGCGAAGCCGCGTCCCGACTCGCCGGCGCGCGCCGCTTCGATGGTGGCGTTGAGCGCCATGAGGTTCGTCTGCTCGGCAATGGTCTGAATGAGCTTGACGATGTCGCCGATCTTCTGCGCCGTGGCGGCGAGGGTGGCCATTTCGTCGTTCGTCCCCTGCGCCTCATCGACCGCCATGTGCACTACCGTGTTGGTCTGCGCGATCTGCCGCGCGATCTCGGCGATCGAACTCGATAGCTCGTCGGTGGCGCCCGCCGCCGTCCTCACTCCGGTCGAGGCGTCGTGCGACGCCGCGACGGCGCTTTCCGCGCATTGCGAGGTGTGATTGGAGGCGGCCGAAAGCGTGATCGCCGTTGATTTCATCGCCGCGGCGCTATCGCCGAAGGTTTTGAGCAGAGTCTCCATCTTGGTGCGGAATGCCGCGATGGTCGCGTCGATGGCGGCGCGGCGACCCTGCTGGTCGGCGGCCTGATCGTGCTCCTTCTGCAGGCGCAGCCGGTCGGTCACGTCCTCGTGCGTCGACACCCAGCCGCCGTCAGGTATCGGCTGGTTGGCTGAATAGAACGTGCGCCCATCGCCCACCGGCAGAGTCCACTTCAACAACTTGCCGGCCGCGACGCCATCCATGATCTCTTTGTAGTAACGGTCGACGTCGAGGCTCAGGAGCCCGGTCTCCTTGCGGTGTTCGAGAAGCGCGCGCAGCGTGCAGCCCGGCTTCGCCACGCTGGGCGACAGGTTGTACATGCGCAGGAACGGTTTGCTGCAGATGACGACGCGCGCCCTGGCATCGAACATGCACAGGCCCTGCGACATATGGTCGAGCGCCAATGTGAGTTGTCGGATTTTTGTTTGCATGCGCCGGCCGATGAAAGCGGCAACAACGAGGAGGAGCAAGGCCACGACAAGACCAGCGGATTGCCAGTTCGGCATGAACAGGGAAAGCGGTTCGGGCATAATTCTCTGCGTCCGGAATGGGCGGCAGTATTGCGGCATCGCATTGCCGTTTGGTTAATAAACCGCAACTGCTCAGCGCGGGCACAACCGTTTTGCCGCTCCCGATCACATCCGATGCTGAATGATTGTCCCCGCCCCGCGGACGCCGGCAGGCGACGCCGCCGCAGTTAACGCGTTCGCAAGCTTAATTCGAGAATAAACGGACGTGTCGCATTGATGCCACTGCGGCAGCGTTTGCTTAAGCGGGGATACGTCGCGCGGCGAAGCGCAGGCGTAAGGGGTGATGGTGGCGTTGCGTACTCGGAGAGCGGGCGCTGCTCTTTCTGCGCCCTTCTGGCTCAGCGTGGTGTGCGCGAGCTTGAGCCCGACATCGATCGGGTATCAGGACCTCGCTGCTTTCTTCGCGCGGCATCCCGGTGCTTCCGAGCGCATGCGCGAACACATGATCGCATCGCCCTTCGGCACCATTCACGCAGCGAACTTCAGCTTCTCGCGCCCGATCGGCACCAGCATGCCCGAGCCGCTCGCGGTGCAACAGGTCAACTTCGATCCGCGCGCGCTTGACGTGAAAGTGTGGTCGGCCAACGAGCCGCCGGTCGTCCGCCCGGCGCTGCAAGTGGAATACCCGAGCGTCAACCGGCGGCTCAAGGGCGATCGCCTGCCGTTGCCGCAGCCGGAGCCGAGCCCGAGCGAACCGGCAAGCGTCCCGCAGCTGCAGCCGATCGACTCGTCCCCGGCGCTGCCTCCGCCCGCACCCCGGCAGCCACCGGGGCGGTCGCCGCTCAAGACGACCGAGCAGCCGGACGTTGCCACGCCCGCGGCCCCGCCGCGATCCGTTGCGATCGAGCCATCGTCCTCGCATGTGACGGAAGAGCTGCACACGCCTGAACCTACCGCGCATCTGATCGTGCCGTTCGCCGAACAAGAGGAGGCCGACGAGGGGCACACTGCTGCAACGGCACAGGCTGAAGACGACGCAACCGTGGCGGACAAACCGCCGGAACTGCCGGCTGTCGCGGAGGGCGACGACGCAGCGCCTGCTGCGTTTGCCTCGCCGTCCTTTCTTGAAACGAGCGCAACGGATCGCGACGAGCGGCTCTATTTCGGCGTTTCCGCAATGGGCACGTCCAGCGGGTTGGAGCAATGGGCACCCGGTGCGGAGCCGATCATGGCGGCGCCCGCCATCGATCCTGAAATCAAGCTCGCGGCGCTTGGCGGCTCCTCAGATCTCGGCGGGGCTGGCGAGACGCTCGCCGCCAAGGACGATGCCGGTCGGCTCAAAAGTCCGGCGGAACGCCTTGGCCTTGCCGGCAAAGAGCGCGCCCGGGCGGAAAAGTGTCTCGCCGACGCCGTCTATTTCGAGGCGCGCGGCGAGCCGATGCGCGGACAGATGGCGGTCGCCCAGGTGGTGATGAACCGCGTGTTCTCCGGCTACTATCCAAACAACGTGTGCGGCGTTGTCTATCAGAATGCGCGCCGGCACCTTGCCTGCCAATTCACCTTCGCCTGCGACGGCAGCCGCGAAGTGGTGAACGAGCCGGACATGTGGGAGCAGGCCAAACGCATCTCCAAGGACATGCTCGACGGCAAGATCTGGCTCGGCGAAGTCGGTCACGCCACGCACTACCACGCCTATTGGGTGCACCCGAGCTGGGTTCATGAAATGCGGAAGATGTACAAGCTCGGCGTCCATACCTTTTACCGGCCGCGCGCCTGGGGCGACGGCTCCGACGCGCCGGCCTGGGGCGCAACGCCAGACGCCAGCAAAGCGGAGGCGCCGGCTGACCGGCCCGAAGCTGCGACGAAAGTTCCGCAGGCCGCCGTTACGCCGTTTGCGCCGCTGGCCGGCTGGAGCATGTTCACTGCACGGCTGTGATCGCCCCGGCATTGCCGCGGGGCAGCTATGCGCCCGGCGTGTTTGCCGAAGTTTTGTTTGGTCGGCCGGTGGTGACACCTTATGGTGCGCGACGTTGCGAACAGCGTCGCCGGAGCCGTCATGACTGTCCAATCCCGGAGTGCGAGCGCGCCCGTTGAGGCCGCGAGGCCGGGCAGCTGGCGGACGCCGGTCGTCATCATCGGCTTCGGCTGCCTGATTACGGCGATCGCCTTCGGCCCGCGCGCGACTCTTGGTTTCTTTCTCACGCCGCTTTCGACGGCCAATCACTGGGGCCGCGACGTATTCGCTTTTGCGCTGGCGGTGCAGAACCTGCTGTGGGGCATCGGGCAGCCGTTCGCCGGCATGGTTGCCGACCGCTTCGGGCCGATCCGGGTGCTGTGCGCTGGCGCGGTCATGTATTCGCTCGGCCTCGTGCTGATGGCGCACGCGACAAGCGCGCCGCTCCTCGATCTATCGGCCGGCGTGCTGATCGGCTTCGGGCTCGCGGGCGCTTCGTTCATGGTCGTGCTGGCGGCGTTCGGTAAAATCCTGCCGCCGCAATGGCGTTCGATCGCCTTCGGGCTCGGGACGGCGTCGGGCTCGTTCGGTCAGTTCCTGTTCTCGCCGATTGCGGTCCTGCTGATGAGCGCGTTCGGCTGGCAGCAGACGCTCGTGACCTTCGCCGTCGTCGTGCTCGCGGTGCTGCCGCTCTCGCTCGCTTTCG
>Ga0207651_10001523_pt1 | contig 10587 bp, 8 predicted proteins | sample KBSM23metaG_FD_184328 | JGI IMG/M metagenome (GOLD analysis project Ga0207651, IMG submission 184328) | Miscanthus rhizosphere microbial communities from Kellogg Biological Station, Michigan, USA - KBS M2-3 metaG (SPAdes) (version 2) | ecosystem: Host-associated > Plants > Roots > Rhizosphere >... | reverse complement strand
GGCGGTCAAGATCCGCGAGTTGGCCACCGCGGTGTCGTCAGGCGCCAGGACGCTGGATCTGCTGGACTACTCGGATTCGGGTCAGGCGATGGGTGACCTGCGCAACGGCGTGGTCAACGGCGTGCTGACGATTCCGCCGGACTTCTCGCGGCGTCTGTTGACCAACAACGACCCGCGCGTGGCCCTCATCTCGGACAACACCGACACGTTCGTCTCGGCATCGATGGCCGCCACCGTTGGCGCCTTCATCGGGCATTTGAACGCGCCGGAAACACCGGTTCGCGTCTCGGGTGCGGCGGGTCTCGACGTAGTCGAGGTGTATCCGTACGTCCCCTACATTCAGTATCTGCTGCCAGGTTCGATCACGATGTCGATCTTCATGATGGTGATGATTGGCGGCGGCATCATCTTCATCGACGACAAGGCCCGCGGGCTGCACGAAGGCTATCTCGTCACGCCGATCACGAAGCTGGAGCTCGTCGCCGGCTTCAACATCTCGGGCACCATCAAGGCCGTTCTGGCCGGCGCCGCCATCACGATCATCGGGTCGATGATCGCCGGCGTTCCCAGCCCGCTCGATCCGATGCGCTTTCTCCGGATGATGCTGGTCATTTCGATCACGGCGTTCGCGCTGATCAGCCTGATGTTCCTGTTGATGGTGCGCGTCACCGACCCGCTGATGCCGCGGATGATGTTCGGCCTTTTGAACACGGTGCTGTACTTCCCCAGTGGGGCGGTGTACCCGCAGCAGGGCTTCCCGGGCTGGATGCACGTCATCGCGGTCGTCGACCCCTTCACCTATTCCGTACACGCCTTCAAGAGTCTGCTGCTCAAAAACACGGGCTTCGAGGCCATCGCCGGCGACGTCGCCTATCTTCTGGTGTTCTCCGTCATCGCGATGACGGCCGCGACCGCGCTCTTCAAGCGGACTCTCTAGTGAACCATCCTTCTTCAACGCGTGTGGCCGTTCTCGCAGTGGACGACCGCGAACGAGAAACCCGCCAGCGGCTGATCGAAAGCGCGACCCGACTCTTCGCCGAGCGTGGCTTCGCCAAGGTCACCGTCCGCGAGATCTGCAAAGCCGCCCGCGCCAATGTCGCCGCGGTCAACTATCACTTCGGCGGCAAGAACGGCCTCTACCAGGAGATCGTCCAGTCCGCGATCCGGACGATGCATGGGACGACGCAGGAGATTCAGAAGGCGGGAGAAGGACGGGCGGCGGACGAGCAGCTGCGGATCTTCGTGCGTATCTTCCTGGCACGCGTCGTCCAGGCACGCGACGGCTGGATTCACCGGTTCATGGCGCACGAGCTGAACGACCCGACGCCGGCGCTCGATCTCGTCGTCAAGCAGGTGATCAAACCGCGCATGGCGTATCTGGGCAGCGTCATCGCAACACTGATCGACTGCCGTCCTAACGACCCACGCGTCGAGCACTCCGTCATGAGCGTGCAGGCGCAGTGCCTCGTGCTGCTCAACGACAAGATCGCCTCACGCTTCCATCCGTTCCAGATCACGCCGAAGCGCCTCGAACAGGTCGCCGACCACATCACGACGTTCTCGCTCGCGGGCATCAAGGCCCTCAAATAGACGGATCGCGGAGGCGCGAAGACGCGGAGTCATCTAGTCAGGTGTGCTACGCGTGCACGCCTGGGGCTTCGTGACCCGTGCGGGCGACGTATTCGACGTACGACCCTGGATAGAGATGCGGCTCCTTTTCGATGCCCGACTCCCCGCCCAGTTCCAGCACGCGGTTGCTCAGCGCGCGCAGGAAGGCACGGTCGTGCGAGACGAACAGCATCGTCCCGTCGAAGTCCTTGAGCGCATCGATCAGCATCTCCTTGGTGAACAGATCGAGGTGGTTGGTTGGCTCATCGAGCACCAGGAAGTTCGGCGGATACAGGAGCATGCGCGCAATCACGAGGCGCGTCTTCTCACCGCCTGACAGCGAGCGGATCTTCTTGTCGATGTCTTCACCGGAGAATTGAAAGGCCCCGGCCAGATTGCGCAGGGCGCCAATCGATTCGTCCGGGAAATCGCGCTGCAACTGCTCTTCGATGGTGAGATCCAGATCGAGCAGGTCGACCGATTGCTGCGCGAAGTAGCCCATCTTCAGGCTCGCGCCAAGCTTGACCTCACCCGCATCCGGCTGCAGTGCGCCGGCAACCATCTTGAGCAGCGTCGTCTTGCCGGCGCCGTTCTTCCCCATGACGCACCAGCGCTCGCCGCGGCGAATCGTCATCTTCATCCCGTCGTAGATGACGCGGCGGCCATAGGACTTGGACACACCATCGATGACGGCGACCTGATCCCCTGACCTCGGCGGCTGGCGGAAGTCGAAGTGCACCACCTTCCGTCTCTTCGGCAGCTCGATCTTCTCGATCTTTTCCAGCGCCTTGACGCGGCTCTGCACCTGCGCGGCTTTCGCAGCGTGAGCGGCAAACCGATCGATGAACCGCTGCTCCTTGGCGAGCATCGCCTGCTGGCGCGCATACGCGGCTTCGCGATTGGTCTCGCGGATCGCGCGCTCGCGCTCATAGAAATCGTAGTTGCCGGAGTAGACCGTGATCTCGCCGCCGTCGATCTCGGCAATCTTGCTGACGACGCGATTCATGAACTCGCGGTCGTGCGACGTCATCAGCAGCGCACCGGGCCGTGACTTGAGAAACGCCTCGAGCCAGATGATCGATTCGATATCGAGGTGGTTGGTCGGCTCGTCCATCAGCAGGACGTCTGGCGCGCCGAGCAGCACGCGCGCCATCGCCACGCGCATCTTCCAGCCGCCGGAGAGCAGGCCCACGTCGCCGTCGATGCGTTCCTCATCAAACCCGAGACCGTGGAGGACTTCTCGCGCTTGCGCTTCGAGCCCATAGCCACCGAGATGCTCGTACTCTTCCTGCACCTCGCCGAAGCGTGCGAGGATGCGATCCATGTCGCCGGCGCGATCGGGATCGCCCATTGCGTGCTGAAGGTCCTCGAGTTCGTGATGCAGATCGCCGAGCCGTCCGCTGCCGGCAATCGCTTCGTCGAGAACGGATCGACCCGACATCTCCTCGACGTCCTGACGGAAGTAGCCGATGGTCAGCTTCTTCGGGACGGACACGTCGCCTTCGTCAGGGATCTCCTCGCCGACGATCATCCGGAACAGCGTCGTCTTGCCGGCGCCATTGGGGCCGACGAGGCCGACCTTTTCACCGGGATTGAGCTGAAACGACGCATCGACGAACAGCACCTGCCGTCCGTACTGCTTCCCGACTCGTGAGAACGAAATCACACGAGGAGCTCCCCACGCCCGACGAGAATTGCGGTGCCGCCGACCTTCACACCACTGATGTCTTTGGCTTCGCCTTCGACGGAGACGTAAATCCGGCTTGGGCGTCCCATGGCGACACCCTGACTGATTTGAATCGGGCGCGCCGGATCAGCCTTCACGGCACCGTGATGCACGACATAGCAGCCGACGGGGCCGGCGGCGCTCCCGGTCGCCGGATCTTCGATGATGCCGAAGTCGGGCGCGAACATGCGGCCGTACACGTTGTCGTCCGGCGACGGTCCGCCAACAGAGAACAGGAAGATCGGCAGATCGAGTCCGCACGCCTTACACAACCGGCCGAAGCCGGCCGAGTCGGTCACCGCCCGATCGACCGCTGCGTGATCGCGTAACGCCACGACGAGATACGGGATGCCGCATGACACTTCCTGCACTGGCAGCGTGTCCGAGAGGTCCTCGGCTTTGAGGCCAAGCGCGTCGGCACACGCGGCGCGCTGCGTGACGGTCGGACCGAACGTCGGCGGCCGCTGCGTCATCCATCCAAAACTCAGCCCTTCATCAGCCCATTCGAGATCCACCGGCGTCGGCCCGATGTTGAGACCGAAGACGAAGCGCTTCGCACTCTTCTTGATCACACCGGCGTGCGCCAGCGCGAACGTGCTGCCGATCGTGGGATGGCCCGCCATCGGCATCTCGTTGAAGGGCGTGAAAATGCGCATCCGAATGTCGGTATCGGGGCGCTCGTTGGGCAGGATGAACGTGCTCTCGGAGAAGTTCATCTCGCGCGCAATCGCCTGCATGTGCGCGGTGTCGAGCCCCTGCGCGTCGGTGAACACAGCGAGCTGATTACCTAGCAGCGGCTTGGCGGTGAAGACGTCGTAATGAAGGTACGAGAGCGCCATCTTAAGACCCGCCGCCACGGAGTCGCAGTCGCCGGCCGACGGCAAGACCGAGGTGATAGGAGCCCTCCTGCTGTAGCCACACATGGCGCGCATGGTTGTCGGCCAGCTCGACGATCAGCATGCGCGCGGCCTCCGGCAGCGCCGCCGCAATCTGCTCGACCAGCTGCTCCTGCCGCTGAATATCCACGGGGGCAAATAACTCGTCCTCGTGGATCGCCTGCAGCAGGTCTTCGTATTCGGCCTCGCACTGGTCCTCGGCATCGGAGAACGACGGCACATGGCGCAACTTGCCATCGAGTTCGAGTTTCTCAGCGCACCGTTCGGCAAGCTGGAGCAGTTCTTCGGAGGTCGGCATCTCTCTATGTTATGCCCCGGTTGGTGGTTGGTGGTTGGTGGTTGGGGGTCAACCACGAACTACCAAACCACGAGCGACCAACCACTAACCACTAACCACCAACCAAAGTGACGATGTTGTTGTGAATGTTCCGCGGCGGAACGCGAATGTTCGCGGGGTACTCACACGACGACCGTGTAAAACGCCGAAATTGCGGTGCATTCCGTGGCCGCGTCGGTTGGGAACCGAGCGGCGTGTGTCTTGCTTTAATTCTGGGTGCTGCCCAAGGACGGGACCACTCAACACATCTTCCAAAAGGGAACAACGTCATGCACGCGCGCGCACTTGTCGATCGAGTCCGAGGGGAATTCAACGAGATGCCGGGGCTTCAGCTCACCATCCCGCAAGCGGCCAGGCTGCTTGGAATTGAACATGACGCGTGCCGCGATGTGATCGAAACGCTGGTGGCCTCGTCGTTCCTGCGAAAAACGACGGCAGGAACCGTCGTCAGAACCGAGCGCTAGCGCTTCCTGTGAAGGATTTGTGCGGCCTGTTCGGCCGCCTCGCGCACCAGGAACCCCATCTTCGGGTGCGTCGGCTCCATATCGGGCGCGATCCCCTGCTCCCGCATCTCCTCTGACGTCGTCGGACCGATCGACGCGACCACGCACGTCGTAAGACCGCGGCGGACGGCGTCGCCCATCCCCATCGAGTCGGCCACTTTCAACAGGTGCACGACCTGCGTGGCGGTTGTGAACAGCGCCACGTCGATGTGGCCAGCGGCAATGGCTCGCACGGCGGCTTCGAGCGGGGCCAGATCCTCCGGCAGCGCCCACTGATAGACCGGCACCCGAGTCACACGCGCGCCTCGATCCTCGAGACCTGTGAGGAGATCCGGATTCGAGGCGCCGTACTCCTGCACGGCCACCCGCTTGCCGGACAGCGGGAACTCCTTCTGCTTGTCGTCGAGCGCGGAGAGCACTTCACGCCAGGTGTTGGGCTCGGGCGCGGTGAGCCAGGGCGTCAATGCCAGTTCGCGGAGGACCGCGACCGGCTTCGGTCCTCGCGCCAGGACCTTTGTTCGACTCAGCGCACTCACAAACGTGTCACGACTGCCCCTGGCCTCGACGACTGCGACGAGCGCGCGCGTGCCGACGCCGGTCAGCAGGATGACGAGCTCGAACTCGTCGCGTGCGAGCGCATCTGCAAAGGCAATGGCGTCGGGATTGGAGTCGAGCGGCACCTCGCGCATCGACGGTGCCGAAATGGGTTGGCCACCGTACGAGGAGATGATGGACGCCATCTCCTTCGCACGGCGGCTTTCAAGACTTAAAACACGAAGGCTATCGAAGCTCGGCGCAGACAATCACCCAATTCTAGTCCGCGCGCGCGCCCTATTCGCCGCCTCCATGCAGGTAGGCTTCCTCGCCGTGCATCGTGACGTCGAGACCCGTGGCCTCGTCGGACTGCGACGCGCGCAGCGGGATGAACAAGCCGATGACCTTGAGCAGGATGAAGCTCATGACGCCGCTGTAGACGATCGCCGTCCCAACAGCCAACGCCTGGATGCCGACCTGGCCGGGGTTGCCGGCGATCAGTCCGTCGAAGACGCCGTTGATGCTCTTCTCGGCGAAGACACCGGTCAGAATCGCGCCCACGGTTCCGCCGACGCCGTGCGCGGCGACAACGTCCAACGAATCGTCGAGTGAGGTCTTGGCACGAATGATCAACGCCAGGTAGCTCGGGACCGCAGCAATCGCGCCCAGGGCGATTGCGCTCATCGGGCTGATGAACCCGGCCGCCGGCGTGATCGCAACCAGGCCCACGACGATCGCGGTTGCGCATCCCACCGCAGTCGGTTTGCCCGATCGCATCATGTCCAGGAACGTCCAGACGACCAGCGTGGCGGCGGGGGCGAGCATCGTCGTCACGAAGGCGAGACCGGCGATTGGACTGGCAGCAACCGCGCTTCCGGCGTTGAACCCAAACCATCCAAACCAGAGCAGACCTGCACCGAGCAGGACCGTCGGGATATTGTGCGGAAGAATCGACGCATGGCCGTAGTCCGACCGCTTGCCGACGACCATCGCGGCCACGAGCGCGGCCGCGCCGGCGTTCACGTGCACGACGGTTCCGCCGGCGAAGTCCCAGGCGCCCATGTCAGCGAGCCAACCGCCGCCCCATACCCAGTGGGCCATCGGCGCGTAGACGACCACCGACCACAACGAGATGAACAGGAGATACGCCGAAAACCGCATGCGCTCGACGATGGCTCCGGAGATCAGCGCCGCAGTGATGATGCAGAACGTGGCCTGGAAGGCCATGTAAAGCATGTGGGGAATCGTGAGCGGCACGACCGCGTCCTTGGCCTCCAGTCCGACGCCATTGAGGAACGCGAAGCGGAGATCACCCAACCAGTCGTTGCCGCCGGGGCTAAGCGCGAGGGAGTAGCCAACCAACGCCCACAGGATGCCCACGAACCCCAGGGAGATGAAACTCATCATCATTGTGTTCAGGGCGTTCTTGCTGCGCACCAGTCCGCCATAGAAGAAGGCCAGGGCCGGTGTCATCAAAAGCACCAGGGCGGTTGCAATCAGCATCCATGCGGTATCAGCTGGGTTCATTCCTCACCTCGAAAGGACGCGCCTCACCTGTGAGGCGCGTAGAGCCGACCCCAGCACAGCAAGCGAAGTGCCACGGCTTCAATCAGAAGTGTCGGGAAATCCGAAGGATCACGCGTGGGCGCGATCAGGAGGAACGCCTAACACAAGACATTCCTGTAGATTTAATGAATCACAAGACATTAATGTCTGAATGACTTGAGCGCTCGGCGACACCCGGCATTCATCGGCCGAACCGTGCACCGCCCACTGGTAACGACGCGGCGACGTCGCAAGACATTTTTGTCGAATGTCTAATTTTGTGGATCAATTCTGTCGTTATGTGGGGATCGACCTTACCGCGCTGTCGGACCAGACGAGGACGCCGAGGCAAACATCGAGGGAATATGCACCGGATCGTCGTCGGGCCACGGCACGCGGCACGCCTGGCGGCGCTCGTATAGACGCAGGTTGGCGGTCATCCGGCGAACGTCCTGGGCCGCGCCAGCCTGTTGCGACGCGGCGATCACGCCCTTCTGCACGTCGACGGCGTCGCTGAATTGTCCGAGCTCCGCCAGCGCCATGGCCATCGTCTCGCCGACAACCGTGGTCTGGTTGCCTTTCATCAGTTCCTGGACCAGGGCCATGGCGCGAGCCCCGTCGCGGACCGTGTCGTCGGGAGCCGCCGCAAGGATCCGCGCCAACGCGTGTGACAGCTCAGGGCGATCGGGCAGAACCCGGGCGCTCTCCTCGAGCCAGGCCTTCGCGTCGCGATATCGGCGGAGACGAACCAACGCCAATGCATAGGCGAACCGTGCCTCGGCAGACCTCGGGTTGATGCGGACCACGTCGGCGTATGGCTTCAACGACGCTTCGATGCGTCCGCTGCGGCGCAGCGTATCGCCAAGTGCCATCAACGCTTCGGCGTAGTTCGGGTTGTACTTGACCGCCGCAGTCAACCGCTGAATCGCCTGGTTCATCTCTCCCGAGCTGGCGAGGACGACACCGAGGCTGTAGTTGGCTTTCGCGGACGCCTCGTCTAGGCCGTCGGCTGGTGCCAGCTTCGCGACTTCCTCGAAGCGAGCCATCGCCCCGTCCACATCGCCCTGAAGCACCAGCGCAGTGCCCAGCTTGTGCCGCAGCGACCGTCCGAGCGCGGTGTTCGCCGGCGCCAGCTGAACGCCCTTGCGAAAGAGCTCTTCGGCGGCCTTGAAGTCGCGCGCTTCGAGCGCTCGCACGCCGCGCAGCTCGTACGAGAGTCCGCTCTCGATCGACATATCGAGATCCGCTCGCAGCCGATCGGGGACAACAAGATCAGTGTTCCGCCACAGTTTGAGGTGTTCTTCGGCTTTGGCCGAGTCGCCAAGCCCTCGATACGCGTTCGCCAACGGGGAATGGATGCTGGCGGCGCCCGGGTCGAAGGCCAGCGCCTCTTCGAGCACGGTGACGGCGCGCTGATAATCACGCCGCGCCAGCGCGGCCTGGCCGAGACCCGCCATCACCGCGACGTTGCGGGGCGGTAATTGTGCGGCGCGCTCGAATAACGGCTCGGCGACATCGGGCTTTCCCTGCTCGAGATACAAACGTCCGAGCCAGATTAGCGTGGCGATTTCCGAGGGATTTCGCTGCAGCGCGCGCTCAAACGACTGAATCGACTTCTCCGTCTGGCCGATGCTCTTGTACAGATGACCGAGGTAGTAGGGCCACCGAGCGTCACCGGGCATCAGATCCTGCGCGTTGAGATACGCGGGCTCGGCCGCCTCGTAGTACTCGGCGGCTTGCAGCAACATCGCGTACTCGCCGTACGCTTTGCCGAGCTCGTCGCCAGAGGCGCCTGCCTTCTTCTTCTCCATCAGCGTCGCGTAGCGCTGCTTGACCTGTGCCTGCACGGGGGCATCCATGCGCACGAGATCGGGCAGGATGACCTCGCGAGACACAGCCGGTGAAGCTGCAGACGTAGACGCGGACGCGGACGGCTTCGACGAGCCGCACGCCGCGACGAGCACGAGCAGCACACCGATGGCGAGGCGTGCCGTCACTCGCGCTATCACTTACCTGTGCCCTCGGTCAGCGTGGTCCAGCGATCGAGGGGCACCTCGCCGAACTCCTCGGTCTTGCCGCTCGGCCAGCTCACGCGCAGGCGCACGGGATCAGTCGACGCACCAAGTCCGACCAGCACGCGCGGATCGTTCGCCGATGCGTAGCTGCCATCAGATCGCGCACGCCGCCATAGTGATCCGCCGGTCTTGCGGATCACTTCGACTCGCGCGCCAATCTGATCGCGTCCGCCTCCGCCTGTGGCTTCGGCGGGACGAGCTTTCCCGCCCATCAATCGTAGGCCCACCCAGTGGTTCTTATTCCCGACGTTGTTGATCAGCAGACGCGCGGGGCCGGCGGCCGTGCCGATCACCACGTCCTCATCACCATCGTTGTCGATGTCACCGAACGCCGCACCGCGGCTGACGTCGTTCAACGTGAACGCCTTCCCGGCTTTGGCGGACACGTCTTCGAACCGCCCGTTGCCCAGGTTGCGATAGAGCTGATTGAGCATTTTGAGCGGAAAGGGATCGTTGACCCTCGCCTGGGCCTCGATAATCGAGACGCTGCCGTTAGCGGTGAGCAGGTCGAGCCACGAATCGTTGTCGTAGTCGAACCAGGCTGCGCCGAAACCGGTCTTCGCCAGGCTCGGCGGACCAAGGCCGGATGCGGCTTTGCGGTCTTCAAAGACGCCGCCGCCCATGTTGGCGTAGAGGACGTTCATCTGCGCCAACCAGTTGGTGATGAAGATATCCTCGTCGCCGTCATTGTCGTAGTCGCCGGCGTCCACACCCATGCTGGCTTCAGAGTTGCCCTGTCCGTTCACGGCCGCGCCGGAGATGAAGGCGGTGTCGTTGAACGTCCCGTTCTTCTGGTTGATCCACAACTGATTCGGCTGCCCGTCATTGCCGACGTAGATGTCGATCCAGCCGTCGCCATTGAAGTCCGCCGTCGACACGCCGAGCGCCGGACCATCGGCGCCGCCGACGAGCGCACGCGAGGTCACATCCTCGAACGTGCCGTTGCCGCGATTGTGATACAGCCGATCCGGCTGCGGGCGATAGCTGTTCGGCGGACAGTAGTCGTGCTGCCCGGTCACCGACAGGCAGTCGATGTCGCCCGCGACGCTGTAGAGCAGATAGTTACCGACGAAGAGATCGAGCCAGCCGTCGCGATCGTAGTCAACGAACGCGGCAGACACGCCCCAGCCGTTCGTATTGCCTACGCCGGTCTTGGCCGTGACATCCGTGAATGTCCCGTTGCCGTTGTTGTGCAGCAACACCGAACCCGAAAGCCCGGTTCGATACAGGTCCACGAAGCCGTCGTTGTCGTAATCGGCGGCGGCGACGCCCATGCCGTACGAGGTCACATTGATCCCGCTCGGCCCGGTGACATCGGTGAAGTGCAGCGTTCGCTTCCCGTCCGCCCCGATGAAGAGATCGT